>ERZ808035.980-NODE-980-length-18522-cov-4.236812_pt1 | contig 18522 bp, 9 predicted proteins | sample MGYA00380189_ERZ808035 | MGnify/ENA primary metagenome ERZ808035 (study PRJEB31490, sample SAMN06133407) | mouse gut metagenome | isolation source: M5_1 | host: mice | place: China: Chengdu | collected 2015-05 ...
CCGACTTGGTGTTTGTCTATCCCAAAGATGCACTGATGGCGAACAAGGATAAGGCGCCGCTGTATTACATTACGGATTCTCATAGCAATCAGATTGGAGCTTTTGTGAATATGCAGGAGTTTTTCAAGACGGTTTACGGCACACACGCGGAGATGGATTCTGTCCGCTTTCGGATAGACGCGACAGATTATTCGGGGGATCTGGTCATGATGGCAGGTTTGGCGGATAAATATAAAGTGGATACAGTGTATGTGTTCGAGCCGGATTCGGCGGACAAGTCACAGTATCATGATCAGGTACTGCTGTATGTCGGGGATTCTTTCGGCGGATTTCTCTCTCAGATCTGCAAGGGATATTATAAGGAAGTATACTGGGAGGACGCGCGGGATTTTCAGTACAGTATGCTTGACCGGTATCAGCCGGATGTCGTGATCTGGGAGCGTGCAGAACGTTACTGTGAGGTATTTCGGGAACCGATTTTAATCAAGTAGTCGTTGGGAAAATAAAAAAGAAAAAATGTACCATAAAAATACGCAGGAAGAAACGTATATAGAGTACCGGGAGGGGGTCCATGTGGAGGAAAAACAGTTCGATGCATGCATGGAGCGCATGAGGTCTGGTGACAAGAATGCACTGCATGAAATTTACGAAGCGTATCTGGGATATATTTATTCTATTGTACTCCAGATTGTGTCAAAGCGCGAGGATGCGGAGGATGTCACCAGTGAGTTTTTTATGAAACTATGGCGGCTTGCAGATACATATCGCGGAGGGAATGGACACCGGGCATGGATGGCGGCGATTGCCCGCAATATGGCAGTGGACTTACTCAGAAAGACAAAACGGGAAATATTGACAGAGGATTTTGCGGACACCACGACGGAGACCGTATCGGATGCATGTGTTGAGCAGGAGGTGCTCTCGGATATGAGTCTGCGACAGGCGCTCGGTACGCTAAAACCCAATGAGAGGGAGGTTGTGCATTTAAAGATTTTGGGAGAATTGACTTTTCAGGAGATAGCAGATATTCTTAAAATTCCACTTGGAACAGTAACCTGGCGATATCAGAATGCGATCAAGAAATTGAGGAGATGCGGTTATGAGTAAGGATTTGGAAAAAGAATACAAGGCGCTCATGGACAGTGAAGCGCCGGATCTGTGGGCACGCATAGAGGCAGGATTGGAGCAAAAGCCAGTGAGCCTGCCTCGTGACAGCATTGTCAAGAGAAAACGGCAGATTAAAATGTGGGCAGGATTGGCGGCAGCCTGTGCGTGTGTGGTTTTGAGTATCCCGGTCATAACAAGGCATCTGGCATCTGACGGCGGTAAATCCTATACCGCAGCGCCAGACAATCATACAGCCTATATGGAGTGCGCACCGGAGGCGGTCGCGGAAAATACTGATACAGACAATAAATGTGTAGCTTTGTCGGGCGGTGCTGGCAGCGAGGGAAGTGCACAGGTAACAAACGATGCAGCAATAGATTCAAATGTAGCTGCATCAGACAGTACAATTGATATGGTGAAATCAGACACATTAAATGATGAAAACGCAGATTCGAATGCGGAAGTTACAACAGCACAGAATGAAAACAGCTTTCAAGTCACTGTAGAAATTCTGGATATGGATGTCCGCATGAACAGCGGTATTTTGTATACCGCCAGCGTACTTTCATCAGAGTATACCGATGTGCAGACGGGCAGTGAAATCAAAATTTTTAGCGCCGCATTGGCAGAGGGCGGCGTGATCTCGCTGGAGCAGTCGCATACGTATGTTCTCACACTTGCACAAAGTGCGTCAGACAGCGAGGAGAATGAGACGGTCTATACGTTGCAGGCAGTCGGAATTCCTTGATTTTGGTGGTATATTGATTGAATATTTATGATGAATCAGGGTAACAATAAGCTCATCGGAGGCTTTTCTGTAATGGAAATTTCGATGGCGTGTTTAGAAAAAGGAGGACAATTGTTTATGAAAAAAAGAACAATCGTGAATAAAATAGGAATGGCAGCAATCATAATGGCACTTTCCTTGTCAGCGCTCACAGGCTGTGCCAACAGCGGAGACAGAACATCGGACGAGGTATCGACGGAGGAAAATGCGGATACGGCGGGAATGGTACATCTGGACAGTGCAGATGAGGTGTCTGCATTTATGGATGAGGTGTATGGGGGCGTGGCAGAAGACCTGCTCCCTATGGAGGTAACGACGACAGAGCTTGATTTGGGGGATGCGGACTTAATTTCGTATCACACGGGGCTGTCGGATTTGAGCGGCATTGAGGGCATTTATCTGTCAGAGTCTATGATGTCCTCTACAGCCTATAGTGCTGTGTACATCAGAACTACAGATGAAGCGGATGCAGAAGCGATCCGCCAGCAGCTCATGGACAATATCAATCCGGCAAAGTGGATCTGCGTCACAGCAGAACAACAGTACGCAGTTTTGCTTGGCAATGATATCTTCTTTGTGATGGGACATCAGGATACGGCGTCCGCAGTGCTTGAGAAGGCGATCGCGGCGGCAGAGACACGGAATATGAAGGTTTCAGACAAGCTTGAGAAGGCGAATCCAATATAATAGGAGAGGCTGCTATGCTTTTTTCCAGTATTACATTTTTATATTTATTTCTACCATTTACCATACTGCTCTATTTCTTTGTGCCGCAGAAGGGGCGGAATTTTGTACTGTTTGTGATGTCAATTCTGTTTTATGCGTGGGGAGAACCAGTGTATGTTCTCCTCATGCTCGCGCAGATTGTGATTTCCTATGTACTTTTGTGGTTTGTGGACAGATTCAGGGGCAGAAGAGCAGCCGGAATATTTTATATTCTGTCTGTTCTTTTGCCGTTTGCGGCATTGTTTTACTTTAAATATTTTGAGTTTTTTATGGAGACACTGTTTGGCATCCAGACAAAGACAATTGCACTTCCGATCGGTATTTCATTCTATACGTTTCAGATCGCAAGTTACTGTGTCGATGTGTACCGCGGCAGGGTGGAGCGACAGAAAAATATTGTCACCTATGCGGCGTATGTGACGCTGTTTCCACAGTTGGTGGCGGGACCGATTGTTCGTTACAGTGAGATTGAGCGAACACTCACGCAGGGCATTGATTTCTCGAATTTTCATATCAATTTTGAGCGGGGTGTTGTTCGCTTTGCCGTCGGGTTGGGGAAGAAAGTACTGATCGCCAACGTCATCGGCGAGTTTGTGGCGGAGGTCGCAGCACTTGGAACGCGCAGTCTGGCGCTGTCATGGGCATATGCAATCGCGGTGTCGCTACAGATTTATTTTGATTTTTCCGGGTATTCGGATATGGCGATTGGATTGGGCGGTATACTTGGCTTTCAATTCCCGGAGAATTTCAGATATCCGTTTATTTCCAGAAGTGTGACTGAGTTTTGGCGGCGGTGGCACATTACGCTCGGTGCATGGTTTCGAGACTATGTATATATTCCGATGGGAGGAAACAGAGTTTCTATGCCGCGGTGGATACTGAATATCCTTGTAGTCTGGCTGTTTACGGGACTATGGCATGGAGCGGGATGGAATTTTATCACATGGGGGCTTTTGTTTGCTGTGCTTCTTGTCATGGAAAAAGGTGTGACCAAATTGCTTGGCAGCAGGGAGCGATTGGCGGATACGAAAGACTTTGCAGGAGTGACGGCAGGGATTTTGAAACATGGATATGTGGTCTTTGTGATTCTGGTGAGTTTTTTGATATTTCACAATGACAGCCTGTCCGATGCCTTGGCAGACATTCAATCACTGTTTGCGCAGGGGCGTTATATTGGACAGGGGACCGAGGGTGTGGAGCGCGCGGTGTACACGTATGTGCTGCGTAACCGGATGGTGATACTGTGCGTTGGCTTGATTGGGGCAACACCGCTGCCGCTGTGGATTTGGACGAAGCTACAGGAAAGGCTTCAGACAAGCAGACTTGGAGACAGGGCAGTGCATGTGCTAATGGGATTAATGGTGCTGGGATTGATGGTGCTGTGTACTGCTTATTTGATTGACGGATCATTTAATCCGTTTTTGTATTTCCGATTCTAGTAGAGTATATTGGTTTGAGAGGTGGTTTCATGAAGGAATGTAAATGGAAGCAGCGTATCACGATCTATGGATTTGTTCTCTGTCTGGTGAGTATGATGGTGTTGATGGTGATTTCGCCGAAGGAGACTGTCTCTCGTGCGGAGCGCCGCCGTCTGGCAGAAAAGCCTAAGCTGACAATAAAGAGCTTAATGGATAAATCCTTTATGGATGATACAGAAAACTATCTGCTGGACCATTTTCCGTTTCGGGATGGGCTTCGGCGCATCAAGGCGTATTTTGCCTATGATGTATTGCAGCAGAAGGAAAATAATGACATCTATGTCGCAGGCGGACACGCGGCGAAGCTGGAATATCCGCTGAACGAGGCGTCTATAAAGCGGCTTGCCGCGAAGATGAAGGGGCTTCGGCAGCAGTATTTTCCAGATCAGACTGTGTGGTATGCCATTGTGCCGGACAAGAATTATTTCTTAGCGGAACAAAACGGTTTTCCGTCGTTGGATTATGAGCACATGAGCAGTCTACTGTCGCAGGAACTTGGTGCAGACAGTGCGTCAGACACCGCATTTCGATACATGGACATCACGTCAGATCTGACGATTGATGACTATTACCACACAGACACGCACTGGCGTCAGGAGCGGATTCTTGCTGTGGCGCGCCGTGTTGCAGATACACTTGGCATGGGCGGTTTTCTGTCTTTTGCAGCGGACAGCCAGGGAGCGCTTTCGGAGAATATAATCAAGGATTTCTATGGTGTCTATTATGGTCAGGCGGCACTGCCTATGGAACCAGACAACATTGTATATCTCACAAGTGCAGTGACGGATGAGGCGCGGGTGTGGAGCTTAGAAGAGAATACACAGAGTGGCAAAAATGCTGGCAAGGTGGTGCTGCCGGACGAGGAAGGAGCAGTCTGGAAGGCGGTCTATCAGACAGAAAAACTTGAGGATGGAAAGAGTCTTGACAAGTATGATGTGTTTGTGGGCGGTGCGTCGTCCTTGCAGATTATTCGGAGTCCGAAGGCTGCTACAGAGAAACGAATCATTCTGTTTCGCGATTCGTATACCAGCAGTCTGGCACCGCTCTTGTTGGAGGCATATAGTGAGATTGTGCTGATTGATCTGCGCTATATTGACTCTGCGCGGATTGGGGCGTATGTGGATTTTGCGGGGGCGGATATTTTGTTTTTGTATAATACGTCGATTGTCAATCACTCGGAAATGCTGAAGTGATGGATGTTTCATGATTCTATATCATACGTTCTGTTAAGTGAGTGTAACGAGAAGAAATAATTTCATAAATAAGGATGTTTACAATTTCATCAAAATCTCCTTTTTATATAGATGACCGGTCTAAATAATGACAAAAAGGAGATTATGAGATGGATACAGTAAGAATAGAACTAAGATTATATGGGAATGGCTCGATCAAGACAAGCTGGTACAAAGTACCCGGCGCAGTCAGATACCATGCATACATGACCCAGAGCGGGCAGTCAGGATATCTATACAACAATCAGAACCTCACCGTCAACTGCTTCGTGAGTCCAAGCAGATTGCCAATAAATAAGGACTTTAGGATGTATGTCGATGCCTACAACAGTGCCGGCACAAAGATTGCAGCCGGAAACAGCTACATGAAAATCACATCCTATACCTATGATCCCAATAAGGTGCCCAATAACGTGCCGGAGCTACAGGGACTGGAGGCGCCTTCCATACAGTCTAAGAGCGCGACACAGACAAGTGCGACAATCACATGGTATGCTCGGTCGAATGCGATAGGATATCGTATTAATTTTGATAACAGAGTCTATGAACTCACTGGCACAAGTAAGACGTTCACCGGGCTAACTCCGAACAAAAGCTATACATTTATGATTCTCACTAGGACACTTGACGGGGATGGTTCTTATGGAGCGGCGCAGAAAGTGACAACACCACCGATCGCACCCTCCAATATCAGTGCAGTCAGCACGACAGATACAGCGACCGTCAGTTGGAATAAAGTGACAGGAGCAACCAAATATACCATCAGCTTCAACAACAGGATTTATACAGCATCCGGCAGCAGTACCTCGCTAAAAATCAGCGGATTGCAGCCTGGGATTTCCTATGATTATAAAATCTGCTGCCACAGTGCGGACGGCGCTGGAAACTACAGTCCGGTAAAGAGCATCATGACACAGCTGAAGCCGCAGGTGCCCAAAGTGCCGACAAATATCAATAAAAGTGCAACAGCGTCCAGTGCGACAATCAGCTGGGGAGTGGTGTCCGGTGCCACAGGCTATGATCTAAAATTTAATGGGAGTGTGTACAGCCTGACAGAAAACAGCAAGACCATCAGCGGGCTACAGGCGGACACTAGCTATAGATTCCAGGTGCGTGCCAAGAGTACAGTCGGCGCCAGTGCATACAGCACAGAGCAGACGGTGAGGACGACAGTCGCAACGCCATCCAATATTACGAAAAGGTCCTCAGAGGGATCTGTGACGATCAGTTGGAGTCCGGTGGCCAACGCGACTAGTTATGATCTGCTGTTCGACGACAAGACCTACAGCCAGAAAGACACAAGTAGGACGCTGACTGGACTGAGGGCAAATACAGCGCACAAATTCCAGGTGCGCTCCCAAAATGCAAACGGCGTCAGTCCATACAGCCCCGAGCAAACTGTGACAACAGCGCCATATGTTCCGAATGTGGATGTGGTTTCGTCAACAACGCATGATACAGCGACACTAAACTGGCGTAGTGTACCGGGAGCGACAGGATATGACATCAAATTCGATGGGACAGTGTATTCAGTGCCGTCCAGCCAAACTTCCAAGAAAATAACAGGACTCAAGCCAAAGACGACTTATAAATACCAAGTGCGTGCTAAGAATGAAGATGGGGCAAGTGCATACAGCGCTGAAAAATCTATCACGACGCAGAAAAAGCTGCCGGACATGCCCACAAATATCACTGCCACAAGCACAGACAAATCAGTGGAAATAAAGTGGGACAAGGCGGCTTACGCCACAGGGTATGATGTCCAGTTCGATGGCTCTGTCAGCAGTGTGACGGAAAACAGCAAGAAGTATGAATTGTTAAGATCAAACACCAATTATGCTTACAGCGTGCGGTCCAAAAATGTTGATGGATACAGTGCGTATACTCCCAATAAGGGAATATTGACAGCGCCAAGCGCTCCGTCAAGTATCAGTGCAGTCACAGACGAGGATTCGGTAAGCCTTAGCTGGGACGCTTCAAGAGGTGCGACAGGCTATGAAGTGGAGGTTGACGGCAGGAAATACAACACAACTGCCAATTCATATAAAGCAACTGGGCTGACACCCAATACAGATCATAGCTGTAGTGTGCGGGCGAAGAATAGCGGGGGCACCAGCGCGCCAAGCGCTGTCAAGAAAGCGAAAACCACCCCTAAAGCGCCGGCGTCACCGAGCGCGACCGCCACAAAGAACAATGTGACTGTCAGCTGGCCGTCCGTGTCCGGTGCAACGGGGTATGATCTGCTGTTTGACGGAAAGAAGTACAGTACATACAATACTTCACATAGCGTAAACAAGCTGACGCCTGGCACGAACCACACCTATGCAGTAAGCAGCAAAAATGCGGACGGTGCGAGCCGCTACAGTCCTGCAAAGAACATTTCAACCCTGCCCAATGCCCCTGAGAGACCATCCGATGTCAGCGCGACCGCAACCAAAAACTCAGCGACAGTGAGCTGGAAGGCAGTGAGCGGCGCGACGGATTATGATCTGATATTTAACGGAACTACCTACCATGTGACAGGGACGTCCAAGACGATCACAGGACTGTCTGAAAATACAAGATATTCTTATAAAGTGAGGGCGAACAACGCCGGAGGATCCAGTGCATATACATGGGACAATTATATTACGACGCTGATGACCCCTCCAGCGGTGCCGACCAACGTGCGCGCCAGCGCCACACATAATACGGCGACAGTGAGCTGGTCTCCAGCAGCCAGGGCGACAAGTTATAAAATGGTATTTAATGGCGCCAACTACACAACAGGAAGTACTGCGTATACTGTCAGGGGACTGAATCCAAACACAAATTATAGTTATAAGCTATGCGCAGTCAATTCAGGAGGATCGAGTGCCTATACGCCGTCCGGCACCGTGCGGACACTGATCGCGCCGCCCGCAGCACCGACAAATGTCACAGCAGACGCCGCTAAGGACAAAGCGACGGTCAAGTGGAATCCTGTCAACGGTGCAACGGGATACGATCTTTTGTTTAACGGTACGACGTATGCCACGACAGAACCGACCAAGACTGTTACAGGTCTGAAGCCGGGCAGGGACTATCCGTATCAGGTTCGTGCCAAAAATGCAGGAGGAGCGGGCGACTACAGTCCAGAACAGAAGGTTCATACCACCGATATTAAGAAAGATGCGCACGCACCTTTGAGAAGGACAAAGAGAAGATATCCCGATGGAAAGCAGCTCTATACAGAGTTGGATCCCGTAAATGCCGTTACAGGAGCATTCATGTGGAGCTATCCATGGCTGGCAAGGGACGGAAAGGACGATTTGGCATTTGTGCCGATGTATGAGTCACAGCGCGGCAGCCACTATGGACGTATGGGGAAAAAGTGGACGCATTCCCTGAACTACATGCTCTATATGGATGATACCTACGTCTACTTTGAGACACCCGACGGCAGCATTGTGCCATTCTACCGAAATGGTACAAATAAAAATGCGTTGGCAGAAGGTGTGGAATCCAGCTATAGTTTAAAGACGGATGCTGACAATCATTATTATGTAATAGATGCTGATAACACTAAATACAGTTATGACAATGATCTGCATCTTGTCTCGATCACAGAGGATGGTCTGGTGGAATACCGGTTCGAGTCAGATGACAATGGAGATCTGGCAGAGATCACAGGCAGGCATGGCGAGAAACTGAAATTTACGTATCAGAATGGATATCTCGCCAAAGTGGCGGACGAGACAGGAAACGAGGTCAGCCTGCTGTACAAGGACAAGTGCCTTGCAGCCATTCGAAATGCGGAGGAGGACAGCATCAGCTTCACCTACGACGCAGACGGCAATCTGCTGACGATCACGGACTTCAATGGCGCAGGGTATCTGACGAACACATACGATCAGAAACAGCGTATCGTCAAACAGGTTGTGGCTGGCAGAGTTGAATACCGTGTGGTCTATGATGAAGTAAACCGGGAGACTTATTTCCATACAGGAGACAAATATTTTACCAAATACACCTACGACGCAGACGGCAATGTCACAGAAATCAGCAACGACAAGACCGGAATCCGTAATAAATTTGACAGCTATGGCAGAATCACAGAACAGACAGATGTATTTGGCAATGTCACGGGGATGACCTACGACAGCTGCGGACGCATGGACAGCATCACCTATCCCGATGAGACGACAGAAAAGGTGAGCTATAACCAGCAGAATCAGCCAACGTGCGTCGAGAACAGGGACAAGACCACAACGCGCTATACATATGACGACAGGAACAATATAACCGCCATAACGGATGAAAATGGCAATACCAGTGTCTATGAATATGATGAGCAGGACAATCTCATCGCCTTTACAGACAAAAATGGCGCCAAGTGGCAGTATACCTATGACAGCAATAACCATTTACAGGAAGCGTCGGACTGTCTTGGCAACAGATATCAGTACGGGCATGATGCGGCAGGGCGGCTTGTTTCCTATACGTCTCCTACAGGCAGTGTGGTTGCATACACCTATTCTAAAGATGGAAGCCTGCTGAGCATGACGGACGCCGACGGGGAGGTGCTGTACAGTTATGACGCAAACGGAAGCTGCACCAGCATCACGGACAGAATGGGGCATAAACAACAGTTTGCCTACAATGAGGCAGGACAGCTGATATCTGCCACAGACGCGATGGGCGCAGTACATACCTTTATATATGATGATGAAGGAAATCTAAAGTCCGAGAAGGATGCACTGGCGTATCAGGAAAGCTGCCAGCGGAACCAGTGGGGCAGTGTGACCTCCTACACCGACAAAAACGGCAATACAACCAGCTATACTTTTGACGATGCGGACAGGCTTACCGTGGTGAGAAATGCAGCGGGCGGAGAGCTTCGCTATGCCTATGATATCATGGGACAGGTGACAGCCGTGACCGACGAAAGGGGACACAATACGTCCTATCTGTATGATCATGCAGGCAATGTCACAAAAGTGACAGATGCACTTGACAACACAGTGACATACACCTATGACGGAAATGGCAACATTCTGAGCATGACCGACGAGGAGGGCATTGTCACAGAATACAGCTATGATAGTGGTGACAGGCTGCTCTCCATCACAAGAGAGGAAGAAAGCATAAGCTTTGCTTATGATGAACTGGGCAGACTCATCTCTGTCGAGGATCCCTGCGGACATACAGAGACCGCAGACTATGACGGAGAGGACAGACTCACTGCCTATGAGGATAAAGAAAACAATCGAACCACCTACACCTATGACAGTGCGGGACGCATCACAGCGGAGACGGCGCCCAATGGAGCCATCACAAAATATACCTATGACAAAAATGGCAACTGTCTTGCAGTCGAGGATGCGCTCGGGCACAAAACTACCTATGAATATGATGCCAATAACCGCCTGACAAAAGTGACCGATGCGGCAGAGAACTGCGTCACATACGACTATGACGCGAGAGGAATGCTCACCACTGTGACAGATGCCAATAATGGCACAACGGTATATGAGTATGACGGCAATGGGAATTTAGTGAAGGAGACAGACCCCGCAGGCGGCACAAAACAGTATACATACGACCGTCTGAACAGAATTACCCGAATCACAGATGAGGAGGGACATGTTAGCGCCTGCGAGTACGATGCGTCGGGCAACATGACAAAGTATATTGATGCCAATGGCAATAGCTGGACCTATACCTATGATGCCATGGACAGAATGACAACAGCCGCGGACAAAGACGGCGCAGGCATCACGATGGAATACACGGCATCGGGCAGACTGTCATCTGTCACAGACCAGGAGGGCGCAAGGACAGACTATACCTATGACCGCAGAGGCAGGCTCACAAAACTCTCCGATGCCAGCGGCAGCAGCCTGACCTACACCTATGATGCGATGGGCAGGGTGCTCACGCAGACCGATGCACTTGGCAATACCACGACATGCGCCTACTCACCAAACGGTAGTCTGACCAAACTAACCATGGCGGAGGGCGAGACGGTCGAGTACACCTACAATGCACTTGGACAGGTTGAAACGATGTGCGATACACTCGGCAATCTCACAGCCTACACACACGATGCGCTCGGACAGGTGACGGGTATCACAGATGCCATCGGAAATACGACGGCATTTACCTACACCGCAGACGGCAGAATCGCCACGGTGACAGACGCGCTCGGAAACACGACCGCATATGAGTATGACGGAAACGGCAACCTAATGTCCGTGACAGACGCCCTCGGCAATCAAACGGCGTTTGAGTATGACGCACTGAATAACTGCATCAAGGAATACAGAGATGCGGGCGAAGAAAAGACATGCATCACACTGTACCAGTATGACAAACGCAGCCGCATGATCAAAGAAATCAATCCGTTATTGGAGGAATGCAGCTACAGCTATGACGGAAACGGCAATCTCACAGAGATCGTGGATGAGGAGCAGAACCACATCGTAGTGACCTATGATCTGAATAACCTTCCGACAAGCATCCAGTACGGCACAGACAAGACGGTGAACTACCGCTACAACAGCCGCGGTCAGTTAGTGGAGATGCAGGACTGGACGGGAACGACGGCATTCTCGCGCGACATACTCGGCAGACTCACAAAAGTAAAAGACCCAGATGGAAGAGAAACCGGCTATGAATACGATGCAATGGGAAACCGCACAGGCATTCTCTATCCAGATGGCAGCAGATCGGCATTTTCCTTTGACAAAAATGACAGGCTCAAAAAGATCACCGATGCAGCGCTTGGGACAACTGCATACGACTACGATAAGGTGGGAAACCTGATCAAAGCCGTACAGCCTGGAAACACCGTGGCATATACTTATGACAAAAATAATCGTCCAGTATCGCTGAGCCGCCAGTTTGGTGAGACAATCCGTATCGGCGAACAGATTACTTATGATGCCCTTGGGCGCATCACACAGCATGACAGTACGTCAGAAACACCCGAATATGCCCGCAGCAGAAGCTATCTGTATGACGCTCTCGGACAGCTGACTGCATACAGCGACGGCGAAAATACAGAGACATATCTGTATGATGCCCTTGGCAACCGTACAGCAAAGTATCTGAACGGCAGCCCAGCCGCCGCATACCAGTACAATGCGTTCAGCCAGCTGACATCAGTGACGCAGGGTGAGGACGTGTACAGCTACCATTATGACCGCCGCGGCAATCTGACAGAAGAACGGCATGGAGATCATGTATTAAAAAATTACGTCTATGACGCCGCAAACCGCATGATTTCAGGAACAAACCTTGTAACTGGCAGGAAATCGGAGTATACTTATAACGGACTTCTGGCAAGAGTGAAAAAGGCGTCAGATGCCATCGTCTCGACGTACATACCGGATTACATCGGCGGCATACACAATGACCTTGTGACACAGGTGTCAGGTCTTGGAACCGTGAATGCGGCATTTGCACATGGATACAGCCGTGCCAGCCAGCGGTTTACACCAGAGGCAGGCGTAAGCATTCCGGCAGCAGACACTTATTTCCAGCCTGATTTATATGGAAGCCCGCTGTTTGCGGCAGACGCGGACGGCATGATAAAGCACCGCGCAGACCATGACCTATGGGGAATGCCGAAGAATGCCTGTGAGGACAGCGCAATCGGTGCAGGGCTGCGCTTTACGACATACGAATACGATCCTGTGCTTGAAAAACACTTTGCACACGCGAGACTGTACGCCTCCGCGCAGGGAAGAATGCTCGGCACAGACCCTGTAAAGAGAGGGCTGAATGGCTACGCATACTGCGGTAATGACCCAGTAAACCATACAGACCCGACGGGTGAAATCGCGAATATCCTTTTAGGCGGGTTCGCAGGCGGCATAATAGGCGGCGCATTTGGCTTCGCAGGCTCAGCCTTATCACAGCTTGCAGAAGGAAAAGGCTTCAATGCCAGAAAGGCATGGGGAGCAGCAGCAAACGGCGCGATCGTCGGGGCAGCAAGAGGCGCACTGACAGGATCGGGTGTAGGAATCCCCGCGGCGCTCGGCGTGAATTTTGCGGCAGGCATGGCAGGAAGCCTTGCAGAGCAGAAGCTTGCAGGAGAGCGCATGTCACCAGTGCGCGCGGCAGTGGACGGAGCCTTCAATGCACTGGGCGGCAGAATCTATGGCACAAGCCCGTTGCGGAATGCGAAGGATGCCTTTATCAGAGGAGCGCTTGAGGGCGCAGTTAAGGGCGGCGCCTATAACATTGCTGATGTGCTGGATAATAAGCTGCGGAATGCGTATGGACCGAAGAAACCAGCAGTGCGGAAGCCGCAAAACCTGAGAGGGGTACAGCCCACACGAAGCAGATGTCCGCAGAAGGAGTGCGAGAAGGCGAGACCATTTGCCGGTATGAAGTACGCTGGAAAGGATGGCAGAGGCGGCAGTCCTGCACCACGGAATGACAGGTTCAGCCTTGGAAGGTTTGTCAGGGATGTAGCAGTCGGCGCAGTGATGGGCGGATTGGCGAGTGTGGCATTCTATGGAGCTGGTAAGGGCGTTGAGGCACTCCGTAATAGCGTACAAAGGAAAATTCGCAAACCTGTCTTTGAAGGATCCTTATCCTTGGTTTTTGGAGATGATGATGCGATTAGAGATGCAAAAAAGATTGCACCACCAACTACAAGAGATGAGTTTATTGTTATCAGTCATGGGGAACCTTATGGAATTATAATAAATGGAAAGGTGGAGAAAGCATGGGAAGTCGCTATAAAAATTAGGAGATCCAAGGAATTTATAGGGGGACATCAGATAATTAAGCTATACAGCTGTGAAACAGGAAAAGAATCTGATGGTTTTGCACAACAATTAGCTGATATTCTAGGTGTTATGGTAATGGCTCCTGACAAAAAAGTCTATGTATTAGGGAATAAATTTTTCGTGGGTTATAAGTATAAAAATATGACAACTGGATTATATGCATGGGATTCAGGTGAATGGCATGAGTTTTATCCTAATGTGAAAGTATTCCGACATAAAAGCAGATGATTGATGTAGGAAACCGATTCTTATGAATCAAGATACATGAAAGGCAGGTATTTAAATGGAGTGTGCATATGTAGTATGTCCTGTATGCTGGGATAAGTTGATTGAAGTGAAAAGCGAAGAAGAATATGTATCCTATAGGAAAGATAAAAAATGTTCCAAATGTGGGACGCATTTTGGATTGGCGATTCACGGAAAAAAAATAGATGACACGACATACCAGATAAATTTTAAACGTGGAATAAAATTGGATGATATGAGAATTACTGGTATGAGAAAAAGTTTGAATGAAGTTCACTTAGATGCAGATGCTATTTTGAAAGCAATTGACATTGGAAAAAAGGGGAAGCTTATTTATGAAGGAGATGCATTTCACACCTATTTATTTACCAAAGTGTTTTTAGGATATGAATCATGGATAGAATTTGACATAGTTCCCAAATTTCCATATAAAATATATACACCGGATTTATTCATATGTCCTGATTGCAAAGCAGATGTTGTTGATCACCAAGAACCTTGTGAAGAGCTAAGAGGATGGTTTTTAGATGGATTCTTTTGTGAACACTGTAATAAATGGACATTAGGACCAACTGCAATACGTGATGTTACTACTTATAACCTGGTATTTTCATACAAGAAACTAGAAAACATGGATGATAGTAGTATCAAGAGAGAAATCATGAACTGCTTAAAAAAGCTTCCAAACAAGGAGATTCAAGGGGATCAAATGATTATTCATACGAATTCTGAAAAGATTATAGAGATTGTTCCATATATTCAATCTGCTGGTTGTGCATATGACATAGAGCCGCCTTTTCCGCATAAGATTGATTAAGATAGGATAAAAGTGAATGCAGGTTCGGTACTGAGTGTTGAAACAGTGCCGAACCTCTTTTTTATATACAGCACTGATTGAGAAAATGAAAACTGTTTTTCAATCAAGGGTGTCCTTGGGCGCATCACACAGCATAACAGTACGTCAGAAACACCCGAATATGCCCGCAGCAGAAGCTATATGTATGATGCTCTCGGACAGCTGACTGCATACAGCGACGGCGAAAATACAGAGACATATCTGTATGATGCCCTTGGCAACCGTACAGCAAAGTATCTGAACGGCAGCCCAGCCGCCGCATACCAGTACAATGCGTTCAGCCAGCTGACATCAGTGACGCAGGGTGAGGACGTGTACAGCTACCATTATGACCGCCGCGGCAATCTGACAGAAGAACGGCATGGAGATCATGTATTAAAAAATTACGTCTATGACGCCGCAAACCGCATGATTTCAGGAACAAACCTTGTAACTGGCAGGAAATCGGAGTATACTTATAACGGACTTCTGGCAAGAGTGAAAAAGGCGTCAGATGCCATCGTCTCGACGTACATACCGGATTACATCGGCGGCATACACAATGACCTTGTGACACAGGTGTCAGGTCTTGGAACCGTGAATGCGGCATTTGCACATGGATACAGCCGTGCCAGCCAGCGGTTTACACCAGAGGCAGGCGTAAGCATTCCGGCAGCAGACACTTATTTCCAGCCTGATTTATATGGAAGCCCGCTGTTTGCGGCAGATGCGGACGGCATGATAAAGCACCGCGCAGACCATGACATATGGGAATGCCGAAGAATACTTCTGAGGACAGAGGAATCAGCGAGGGGCTGTGCTTTACGACATACGTAGCGGTAATGATCCTGTAAACCTGACAGACCCGACAGAGGAGATCTCGAAAATGAACATCTTTTAGAGCATTTTATGATCCAAAAGATGTTCATTACTATACTTTTATACTGTTTTACATGGTCTGGGTCTGTGCAAGCTGTTCCACTTCTGCAATGTCAAGACCTGAATATTTTGCTATTTTTTCAATGGATAATTCCCCGTCCTGTAGCATGATAAGTGCTGTTTTCTTTCTCGTTTCATTTACTCCCTGTTTTATGCCCTGACTCATGCCTTGACTTATGCCCTGTTTTATGCCCTGGCTTAAAATGGTTCTTGCCTCAGTTTCAATCAATGTTCCGCTCATCATATCACCTACACCTTTCTGCACATTCACATATTTCTTTGCAATCTCCCGAATCACATCACCAGAAAGCTCTATAATCGTTCGCTTATCAAAGGCCCCGATGACTTCCTGCTGCTCCAACACGTCAAGCCGTTCCAGTATTATCTGGTATTCTGCTTTCAATTCTTTCAATTTCTGTTCATTGCTGTTATATTCTGCAAAATTGTTCTCATGTGAGAAAATATAAAAAGGAATCAGCATTAACAGACGTTTTTCAAATATATCATCAAGTGAATATGTCTGTACTTTCATAATTGGTACATCATACTGTACCGTTCCGCCCGGTGTGATTATGACATATTTCATCTTGTCCGGTGTCTTTTTATAAGACCGCAAATACAGAACCGCTGTATTGGGGAATGTTACCGTCAAAGTTTCCTTTGTAACTGCCCTTTCGTCAAGTGCGATCTGAGCATCGTATTCAAAAAGTCTAATCATAATTTTTCCATCCGGCAGGCTGCTTTCACACTCGATATGGTATTTTTTCTGCGTCTTTCCTAGAACTGTAAAGTTAGTGTCTGTTATACGTTCTTTGTTCGCTTCATCCTTCTGATCGATAAAGTGCTCATTGGGGGAAAACTGTATTTCTTCCTCCCCTGTAAAGGATTCTCCAAAAACTTCATTAATTACAGGGATAATCAGTTTTTTGCAGTCATTTAAGATTGTTCGGAATGCCCCGTCATATATAGTTGCCATATGTTATTCCCTTCCTGTTTATAAATGCATCATATCATTTTTTTACGGTAGATTCAAGAATTGAACCGTTTTTAAAATGGAAAAATATGCCTTAGAACTCTCCGATGTCAGCGGTGGCAGCCTGACCTACACCTGTGATGCCATGGGCAGGGTGCTTATACAGACCCGATTTTGTGTCAAATAGATACAATTATGAACTTTATTGGACAAAATATGGTCTTTTAGTTCCTTTTTGGCGTCTGGCAGGAATAAATTTAAGAGGGAAATTGAGCGTTTACAATTTGGCATAAAATGCCTCCTTAACACAAAAGGAGGAATGCAAAATGTTAGGCGCTTTGATTCAAAATGCACAGGAAAACAGCGAGGAGGATATGCTCGCTCTGATTGAAAAGTTTAATCCCTTAATGGTAAAGTATGCTAGAAAGTTAAATTATGAAGATGCATACAATGATATTTTATTGTATTTCATAATTTTAATAAAATCTCAAAATCTTCGTAAATTGTCAGATAAGTCAAATCATGTCATCGTTGCATATATAAATCATAGTATTATCAATTATTATAACAAAAAGATTCCCAAATTAATTTCACAGAAAAATGAGGTGGTGATGTCAGATCTCTCGGAGGAGCAGCAATATTTTATAGAGGCAAAGACAGCGCAGGAGAATGAGACTGATATTGTTAATGAGTATGGATTGACAAATTTGTTGACAGAGGGTGAACAGCAATTGATTTATCAAGTATATGTAGAGGGGCATACAATTGCTGAGCTTGCCAGATACCAGAATCGAACACGTCAGGCAGTGAATCAGCAGAGAATCAGAGCAGTCAATAAAATAAGGACATGCTTGTTGTACAAAATATGATTGATTTTCGTCTCAGTCTTTGCTAGAATGTTGATGAAAAGAAAGTTTATTTAGTCCTTCGCATGAGAGTGGAGGACTTTTTCTATAGTGAGAGCGGGGACATACAAATGAAGAAGAAAGAATTATTTCAAGAGTTATATGACCAGACTTATATAAATCTGAGACGGTTTGTACAGCACAGGAGTAGAAATCTGCACATGGTTGATGATATTTTACAGGAAATTTATCTTGAAACGTACCGCCATATCGAAGAGTTGGCGGTACATGAAAATCAAGTTGGGTGGATCTATAAAACAGCTGATTATAAAATAAAGAAGCTGAATGAGGTTTATGACCGCAATGTGTCGAGAGAGCTTAGCAACACAGATTTTGAGGAGCCATCAATCGAGGATAACGCAGAAATGATTATTGATTTAGATGAGTACAAACAAATATTAAAAGAAGATGAATTTGCTCTCGTGATGAAGAAATATGTAGAAGGATACTCTTATAAAGAAATTGGACAATTGACTGGAAATACTGCGTTGGGAAGTAAGATGAAGATCTTAAGACTCATAAGAAAACTGAG
>ERZ808035.982-NODE-982-length-18398-cov-4.058621_pt1 | contig 18398 bp, 24 predicted proteins | sample MGYA00380189_ERZ808035 | MGnify/ENA primary metagenome ERZ808035 (study PRJEB31490, sample SAMN06133407) | mouse gut metagenome | isolation source: M5_1 | host: mice | place: China: Chengdu | collected 2015-05 ...
CCCTCTACGCCACCTACGCCGTCGCCGACGTGGACCCCGTGGACCCCGCCCACGCGCTTCCGGCGGAGCCCGTCGGCGACATGGACTGGGAGGGCGTCGGCGCCTGGAACTCCTACGTGCCGCTCCTGAACGAGCTGGAGGACGCCCTGGAGGCGGTCTCCGACGGGATCTGGGAAAGCGAGGGCTGGGAGCTCTGGGACGACCTCATGGCCGCCTACAACGGCCTCTTCCAGCGCGCCCTGGAACGCTCCGTCAAGGAGATCGTCCGATGGTGCGACTGCGAGTGCGAGCAGGTCGCCTCCGGCGACGCCCTGGCGGCGTGACGGCGGCGTGAGGCTGCATCTGATAAATCATTGCTATCTATCTTGTCCTTTGCCCCGAAAGGGAACGACCCCAAAGAGAGCAGGAGAACTATGGACATCCGCAACATCAGGCTTGTCCTCGAGGTGAGCGGCCCCGACGGCACCGAGTCCGTGGACCTCACCGCCTTTGATCCGAGCATCCGCCTTCCCATCGGCGGGTTCCACCAGGTCCTGGACGACGTCGTCGGGAAGGCGGCCTCCATCGTCCACAGCCACGTCGAGTTGTCTTCCGCAGGGCCCTTCGAGAGCGACATGGCAGGCACTCGTGTCATGTACGCCCGCACCGCCGCCACCCCCTTCCGGTTCGACCCGATCCATGGGATCGAGGTCGAGGAGAGGGATGCGGTCGCGGACGGCCTCCTGTCGTTCGGACGGAACACCGTGGACCTCGCCGAGGCTGTGGAGCTGCTCCTCGATCCTCACGGCAAGGCCGAGGAACTCGCAATCCGATGCCTCGGCGACGGATTCGTCGTGGAAGTGTATGACGGCGGTCCTCGAATAGTCTCCCAGATCGACGCCTGGGCCTCCCGCACGAAGGCCGCCCAAGACCTCCTGGCCTCGGTCCAGGCCGGCGAGCAGTGCCACCTGGAGTCCTTGGCGCAAGCCTACGAGGCCGTAAGGTACATTGCCGAGAAGGGTAACACGGTCACCCTGCGCTGCGCAGGCGACGAGGCGGAGTTCACCATGGACCTCCAGGGCCTCACCGCTCTCATCCAACACCTCGCGGAGGACGTCCTCGAGTTCTCGTGGCTTCCCGCGGTGTCCGAGGAGGCCCTGGGTTGGGTCGTGGGCCACATCCATGCATCGGGCAAGGACGAGAAGGTCTGGATTGTCAAGGTGGTCGACGGCGAGACCGGAGAGGTCGCCTGGGAGCTTCCGGAGGACCCGGACGGAGACGGACGGGACTAAGAAGAAGTATCGGGTAAGATAACCGAACAAGTTACCCGATACCTCCTTAAGAGGGAAGGTGCCATGGCAATCCCCGTCACCCCCTGCACTTACGAGGAGCTTTTCTACAGCAGCCCCCTGGGCCCTTGGGACGGTGTCTCCAAGAACTACCTGAGGAGGGTCAACGGCACCTACCGTTCCGCGGTGCCGGCCATGCTGGGGAACCAGGAGATCCGTGCCTCGGAGCGGGCTATGATGGCCGTCTCAGAGTCCAGGGCCGCCGCGGAGCGGGTCGACCAGGCCCTTGCCGCGGCCCCCTACGACCTGCCGTCCGTGCTCCTGCGAAGCGAGTCGGCGTCGAGCTCGCGCATAGAGAATCTCACGGTGTCGGCCAGGAACATCGCCCTGGCCCAGGCGGGCAGACCCTCGTCCCGCAACGCGCTCCTCAACGTCGGAAACATCTCCTCCATGGAGCGGGCCCTGGCCGCTGCCGGCATCGACAGGGCGACCATGGGACGCGTCCAGGAGGCCCTGGTGGACGAGGAGGGGCTGAGGGGGTTCAGGGACGGGCTCGTGTGGATCTCGGGCAACCGCTATGGGCCACGCGAGGCCGACTTCGTGCCCCCGGCCGCCGAGAGGGTCCCCGCCTACATCGACGACCTCGAGATCTTCGCCGCAAGGGAAGACATCGACCCCTTGGTCAAGGCCTTCATCTTCCATGCCCAGTTCGAGACAGTGCACCCGTTCGCCGACGGCAACGGCCGTGCCGGGAGGGCCCTCGTGCACCTGCTGCTGAGGGAGGGCGGGATCTCCGAGGCGGCGTGCCTGCCGGTCTCGGCTGGGCTCCTCGCCGATATCGGCGCCTACCACGGGGCCCTCGCGGCGTTTCGCGAGGGCGACGCCGAGCCCATCGTCTGCCTCATGGCCGACTCCCTGCTGGAGGCGGCCATGACGGCGGCGTCTCTCAAGGCTTCCATGGACGCCTTCCTGGAGACGTGGCGCGACCGGGTCGGCGGAAGATCCGGGAGCTGCGCCGAGCGCCTCGGCCCCCTGCTCGTGAGGACCCCGGCGACCACCGCGGGCTCCGTGGCCTCGGCCCTCGGGGTGAGCGGGGAGGCAGCGAAGAAGGCCCTCGCCAGGGCCGTGGGGGCCGGCATGGTGTCCCGGGAGGGGTCCGCGCGCTCCACAGTCTATATCTGCGACACCGTCCTGGGCGCTGTTGAGAGGGCCTGTCGGACGATGCCGCTTCGCCGGGGGAGGCCCCGCTGAGTACCCCATAAGGGGTGGTCTTTGAGCTCCGACTCGATTCCCATCGGCAGCTCCGTAGCCGAGAGATGACGCCCGCAGCGCCACCCGCGTTGATTCCCCGGGGTCTCTCCCGGGGAATCAACGCGGCCTAGTGCCCGGCGTTGTGCCCGGAGGGGGCCCTAGAGAATCCCCAGAGCGTGTCGCCGGAGCGCCGTCGGAAGGTGCCGTCTGAATCTCCGCCGGAAGGCCCGCCAAGGGTCTGCCAGAGGTACCACGGGGCACCCTGGGAGAGTCCGCCGAGGTATGGATGCGGGTGCACCTTCATGGCTGCTTCCCGGGATCCTCGCGAGGGCGCTCAAGAGGTTCTCTTTTGGAGAAACCTTCTGGGGTTCCCCAAGGGCGGTGCCCGAAGAGCCTGTCCACGGGATCTCGTCGCGGGCGGAAACGCCGGTAGGCCTGCGCGGGGCGGTCCCACAGGATGTCCTTTGGTATGATTTGAGATGATGTTCGAAGATGTGGGACCACAGGACGTCGTGGGGGAGGTGCAGGCGCGACCTGTGGGAGTCGCACCCTGTGGGGGTGCGTGTATTGAAATTGGCACCCCACCCCGAGTCAACCGTTGCCGCCCCGTCGCATCCCGTAGGGATGCGTGTATTGAAATTTACTGTAGTCTCCCCACACCGTGCCGCGGCCGTGTCGCATCCCATGGGGGTGCGTGTATTGAAATTGGATGTCATGACACCCGGGGTAGCGCGGGTGCAGTCGCATCCCGTAGGGGTGCGTATATTGAAATTAAGCAGCCGAGGCGGCGACGGTACGCAGAGGCGTGTCGTACCACGTAGGGGCGCGTTTGTTGAAGTAGTTCCGACATAGGCATCCAGACGCTCTATATCGCGTCGCATCCCATTGGGGTGCGTGTATTGAAATGGTGGCAAGGTTCGAGTTCTGATCGATGGTGCCGAGTCGCATCCCGCAGGGGTGCGTGTATTGAAATAAAGGCTATACGGTTGACAAACACGTTCTCATCAGTCGTATCCCATGGGGATGCGTGTATTGAAATGGCGAGCGAGACGCGGTCCTAGAGACGGTTGAGAAGTCGCACCCCGTTGGGGTGCGTGTGTTGAAATTCCATCGACCTGCGCCATTCCGGGTAGATGGCGATGTCGCATCCCGGAGGGGTGCGTGTATTGAAATTGCGTTGGCCAAGGCCGATGACGCACGCGCCTTGCGTCGTACCCCCAAGGGGTACGTGTATTAAAATGGTGATCCCCAGGCCCCCGCAACAACTGCCTCGTGTCGCACCCCCTAGGGAAGCGTCTATCGCCAGTCCTGTCGGCACACCGCCGGACCCCCGAGAAGAAAAACCCGGCGGGGGTACCGGCGGCGAATCGGCGGTATTCTGGCAATGGACTCCGAAGAGTATAAAAAAGACACTCCGGAACCATTCACAATCAAATCAACGGAAGAACCAGATGATCACAAAGGACGACATGACTCGCGTCTTCGGGGCCTATGTGGAACCCGACGGAGAGACGCTTTTCGTGGAGATGTGCGACGACTTCTGCTGCCAGGTCATTCTGGAGATGGAGCGCCAGGGCCTCACCGTTGCCGCCCTCGCGAGGCGTATGGGGGTGTCCCGGCCGACCCTCAGTGAGCAGCTCTCGGGGGACCGCAACCTCACCCTTAAGACCATGGGCAACATCGCCCGGGCCCTCGGGTGCGCCCTTGAGGCGCCGAGGCTGGTACCTGCGGGGGAGTGACCAGAGATGGGACCGAACGGACCGGTGATATTAAAGGGGAGGCTATGACGGCCCTACCGACCAAGACGACGATCCTTCCCGACGACCCACGCTGGCCAGACCGACTAGGGGAGTCCCTGGGGGCTGACGCCGTCCATGTGCTCGGGAATGCGACGGTACTCTCCGGACCCTGTGTGGCCGTCTTCGGGTCCGCGAACTGGTCTGCCGACAACACCGTCACCGCCACCATGGTCGGCAAGACCGTGGCGGAATCCGGCGGCACCCTCCTGTGGCCGGGGACCCGGGGCACCGAGGTCGTGGCTGTGGAGGCCGCCCTCGACGCCGGGGGCACCGTCGTGGTGTGCAGTTGGGTTGCCGCCGACCGGGTGGTTCAGAAGGAAGACAGCGCCATCTGCGAGCGAGCCCTGTCCTCGGGAGGTGCCGTGGTGTCGCTCCAGCCCTGGGGCACGGAGTACGTCCGAGGCCCGTCCAAGGGGGCGCGCCGCCTCGCCGCCGGCCTTTCCACGGTCGCCGTGCAGGTGGGCTCCGACCTCGTTCGGGGCGATACCCGCGGGGCCTCGGAGGCCATGGCCATGGGCCGGGACGTGCTTGCCGTCCCCAGCCTCGGCTCCGACCTCGATTCCCCGGATTTCGACTCCCTGGTGGCATCCGGGGCCCTCGTGACGCCCGATGACAGGGCACTGAGTGACACCCTGCGAAGAGTCCTCGGGACCTCCGACGGTCTTCCGGCGGCCCTGCGCGCCGTGGACGCCATGGAGGCGCTTTCCGCGGAGCTTCCCGAGGGAACGAGCCTCGACGGCTTCGACTGGGACGCCCTCAGGGCCGAGGTCCGCGCGAGGACCTCATGACGAGGCGTCGGGGTTCGGGGTGTTGCGCCTCCTGACGGCCTCCAGGAGGTCGGCCCTGACGGGGACGCCCCTTTCGGCGAGGTCTGTCAGTGCCCGCTCGAGGTCGTCCAGCCTGGCGGGCTCTGTGAGCCGTCTGGCGGCGACCCAGGTCTCACTGCCCTCGACGAGGGTGTCTCGGAGCATCTCCACCTGCCAGGCGGGCGCGCCGGATCGCTCCGTGAACCATTCCACTGCCTTTGGATTCATGGGTGTGCCGACGACGACCTTGTTGAGGTAGCGCAACCAAAGGTCCCGGTCGCCTTCGGTGTGCTCGTTGGAGCTCCTGGAGGCACGGCAGAGCCAGACGGACTCGCGCCACACGTTGTCCTTGACAGCCGGTTCAGGGCTCGGCCAAGAGCAGTTGTCGTCTATCTCCTCCACGACTGCCTTCCTTCTCGGTGCGGCGACCGGGGAACCGGTCCGTTTCTTTGTACCGCACGAAGGGATTGACGGCACACCCCCCAGACAATCCCATAACCCCGCCCACAAGGCCCCGCGGCCATACCCCGCTGGGCCTTGCCGTGGTGTCCGACGGAAGGAGCCCCCAGGTGCCCGTAACCCAGACGCCCATGCGGTACCCCGGCGGGAAAAGCCGCCTGTACCCCGTCGTGTCCTTGCTCCTGGCCCGCAACGGCCTTTCCGGCGGGACCTGGGCGGAGCCCTTCTGCGGAGGCGCCGGCCTCGCCTTGGCGCTGCTGTTCAAGGGCGACGTCTCCCGGGTCGTCCTCGCCGACGCAGATCCGGCGGTGGTCTCGGTGTGGCTCGCCTGCCGGGACCGGCCGGCGGAGCTCTGCCGGTTCGTCTCGGAGGTGCCCGTCACGGTGGCCGAGTGGAGGCGCCGGCGGGAGGTCTGGCAGCGGCTCTCCAAGCCCTCCTTCGAGCTCGCCTGCGCAACGCTGTTCCTAAGCAGGACGAACCGTGCGGGCATCCTCGGGGCAAGGCCCACGGGGGGCCTTGCCCAGGACGGTCCGGAGAGCATCGCCAGCCGGTTCTGCCGCGAGGGGGTCTGCCGGAAGATCCGCGCCGTGGCCTCGCGGTCGGATTCCGTGGAGGTGCTCTGGTGCGGGTGGGAGGAGTTCCTGGCGGATGTCTCGCCGGGGCTCGGCAAGGGGTCCGTCACCTATCTCGACCCGCCCTACGTGGGTGCCGGCCCGGGGCTCTACCGCAGGAGCCTCTCGACGGATGAACACGAAAGACTCGCCGGGACCCTTCGCCGGATGACGACGCCGTGGCTCCTCTCGGTGGATGACTGCGGGCTCACCCGGGAGCTCTACCGGGGGTTTTCTCAGACGGACATTGGCATCTCCTACACGGCTGCTTCCAAGAGAAGGGCCGCCGAGCTCCTCGTGGCGGGCGGCGGCGTGGCCCTCGAAGGGTTGCCTGCGGGGAAGAGACGATAGACTATGCAAAAGCTGAATCGATCACAGACGCCGAAAGACACCTCGAAAACAATGCAGGGAGGAAAACCATGGTCGACATTGATCCCGACCGCAGCGGCCAGCTCATCGACCGAAAGGCCCGCAGGGCCATCCTGGCCGTCGAGACCGACCTGGATAGCGGCAGGCACTTCTGGCGCTACGCCCGCGAGGAGGACGTCGAAGAGTCGCCTTGGCGCCTGTACAAGCTGACCCTGCCTGAGGGGTGGCGCTTCAGCGGCTTCAGCGGCGAGAACGAAGTGACGGTGTCCCCGAGCCCGCAGTCCGTCATGGCCGTGGTGGGAGGTGTCTGGCCCGACTTCTACCCCGACGGCAGCGTATGGAGGACGAGGTGGATGCACGCCGATCTTGACCCCGACGGAGCCGACGACGACAACCTCCCGTTCGAGGTGTCGGTGGGTCGCACCGGTTTCTCACCGGGATCAGATGTCGATACGCCGACAGGGATGGTCTTCCGCTGGACCCTTAAGAGGGCCGTGCCGGAAGCCCGAAGCCCCCGGCAGATCGAAGGAGAGAGGGCCGCAATCGACGCCTTCGAGGAATGGGTGGTCAAGAACAACCTCTAGGGGAGGTGCTGAGGGGGATCGATCCAGAGCTCCTGCGCGGACCTCGGGTGTCAACGAAAACGCCGGGAGGTTCGCGTAGGACGGTCTTGGATGATATGCCTTTGGTATGATTTGAGATAACTAATCAGGTCATGGAACCACAGGATGTCGTGGGGGAGGTGAGATCAGGCATGTCTTGTGGGTGTCGCATCCCGTAGGAATGCGTGTATTGAAATAGGCGTGCGAGCGGCACGATCCGGCCGCCGAACGTCGCATCCCATGGGGGTGCGTGTATTGAAATCTGTGCGAGAAGTGTGGTTGGTCCCCAAGTCGCATCCCATGGGGATGCGTGTATTGAAATGGCATGGGAACGGTGGTCTGCCGTCTACCTGCCGTGTCGCATTCCACAGGGATGCGTGTGTTGAAAGCGCCTGCGTGTCTTGCACGACCCCAAACTCGTCAAGTCGCACCCCGTAGGGGCGTGTGTCGAACCTCGCTACAGCCATCCCTCATCGTGCTGTGCCCCCCTCACCCGAACCCGGCGCCCGAAGGCGCCGGAGGAAGGTCCTGTGAGAGGGTGATAAGGCAACCTTTTGATGTAAGTCCCTCCACCTTGCGCCCGTAGCTCAGCAGGACAGAGCGCGGCCCTCCTAAGGCCGGCGTCGGCGGTTCGAATCCGTCCGGGCGCACCAATTGAGAATCGTTGTCAGAGGACCCCTTCCCGGTCATCCGGGGAGGGGTCCTCGCCCTATGGAGAAGGGACGCCCATGCACTACTGCATCGCCGTGATCCGCCCGAAGGAGGGGCAGCCTTCCCTGACAAGCATCCTCGCTCCCTTCTGCGACGACCCCGACCTCGCCGCCCTCGCGGGGGCCACCCCGGAGTTCTGGGAGGACGAGGACGCCGACTTCGACGAGGAGGCCCAGGCGAGGGGCTACTGGTACAACCCGGAGGCGCGATGGGACTGGTGGGAGGAGGGCGGCCGCTGGGAGGGCCTCTGGGGCTACGACCTCGCGCCCATGCCCCTGGAAGACCTCCCGGACCCCGACACCTACGAGCCCACGGAGGCCGAGGAGCACGCCATCCGCCACGACTACGAGAGCCTCCTGGCCGAGATCGAACGCCACGGGGAGTCCCGCAAGCGCAGGCGCCCCAAGAGCTTCGAGGTCTTCCGCCGCGCCCATATCAAGTTCCGCGAGTGTGCAGAGCCCTACGCCTATGTGGACGCCGACGGCTCCTGGGTCGAGGGTGGGGTTCCCTTCTGGGACTACGTCCGGAGCCTGCCTAAGCACGACTACACGGTCGACATCGTCGACTGCCACGAATGACAACCCCCGAACACAAGGAGGAACCCATGCGCGCACTGCCCCTGAGCGTCTACCGCAACCCCCGTTTCCAGGGGTGCTCCCTGGACGGCGTCAGCGAGCGCTTCGACGAGGTGCTCGTGCTCTGCCCCGAGGGCCACGTCGACGTCGACCCCGACGACCCGCCGGCAAACCTCGTCCGCGTCGTCCAGAAGGAGAGCTCCTTCGGCCCCTGCACGCCCCATCTGGAGCCCGTGGCGCCCCACCCCGAGGGGCACACCCCCTGGATGTCCGGCGGCGCCGTCGCCGGCACCTGCGACAGCCGCTGGGGGGACCTCCTCAAGACCGAGACCGACCTGACCCATCCCGTGCCCCTCGAGATCTTCGACCGCTCGGAGACCTGGGACATGTACCGCTCGCTCAGCCATTGAAGACCCTTAAGGAGGAGACCATGGCCATGAACGTCAAGATCCGCCGCCGCGGCGCCGAGCCCCTGGTGATCTCCGCCGCCGACGCCGGCATCGTCTGCGACCGTGTCGACGAGGAGCGTTTCGCCGACGAGGTCCGCTACCGCCTCACGGAGCGCATCGGCGACTCATACCACTACGACGACGACCTCACCGCCGAGGTCCGCTTCCTCCTCGAGGAAGGCTACGGGTGCCCCGACGACATCGTCGAGCTCGCCATGGCGGCGTGGTACGACTGCGACTGGGAGGACTCCCGCGAGAGCGCCCTGAAGAACGCCTTCGAGACCTTCCGCTGCCAGATGCGCCAGGTGCGCTCGAAGAGGGTCCGCGAGGACCTCGCGGTGCTCACGGGGCGCTAGGAAGCAGTCGTGAACAGGGGCGCGGGCTCTCCGCCGGGGATTGCTCGGGCGGAACCTGCGCCCCTCGGCTTTCAATCAGAGAGAGGAACCGAGAATGAACGACAACGGATACGTCGCCGGAGAAATCGCCGGCTCGTTCTGCAGCTTCTCCGTGGACGACGAGGGCTGCCTCGTCTTCGACCTCGGCCAGGGGCTCCGCCGGAACTTCCCCGGCCTCACCCGCGAGCAGGCCCTGGGAAGCGTCGTCGACGCCTGGCTCGACGACCACCCCTACGGCTCCCACGCGGTGCCCGAGGTGCGCCGTATGGCGTCGAAAGCCCTCGACGGGGTGGCCTAGGGTCGATGCCCGACATACATGGCGACGAGCCCTTGGCATCAGCCATAAGGGGATCACGAAACCAATCGGAAAGGTCCAGGTGATCAACATATCGAACCTGCATAGTGGCCTCAAGTCCAAGGCTAAACGGATCGAGAACGCCAGTCTCTCGATGGCTTTGGTGCTTGCTCGTACAGATGGCCTCACTGTCGAAGAGGCGGTCGAATACGTCGTGGAAGATACTTCCCCCTGCGACTTGCTCGCACTCTCCTACGCCTATAGCGACAGCGACATCTGGAACGCTTTTATAAAAGAGGCAAATGGCGAGTTTAAAGCCGCCGCCGCTAAGAAGCTGCACGCCATAGCCGACAAAGACGAGGGCTGATCGAATCCAGTCCCCAAGCACCCCGCAGAACGCCGCCAGGGCCCCATAGGACCCTGGCGGCGCCGTCGTGAAAGGAGGGGCCATGAGCCTCGCCCAACCGGTCCATGACACCCGCATCCCCAACGAGGGAGGCTCTCCAGACGGCACCCCCACCATCTGTGACCTCGACGGCTTCCTGAGCATCGTCTCCGCCATGGAGCTCGGCGTTCCCGCGAGGGTCACGGTCGCACCCGACGGCGTGGCTGGAGAGGACGCCATCGTCCTTCTGAAAGTCGCCACCTTCGTCGAGGGCGTCGACCTGGTCGAGATGTTCGACAACTTAAGCATGAAGCCTGTCCCGGTCGCCCTCGTCCACCGGGAGACCCTGTCGGTCACGTCCGTCCAAGACCCCTTCCCTCTGTATACCGTTCTGAACGGCGCGCCCACCGTGTCCTCAGTCATCGAGGCCGTGAAGGCCGAAGTGGCGATGGGACTCTTTCCGGAGATCGCCGAGAAGGTCGAGGTGCTCAAGGACTGCGTCGATGCCGACGTCAGGACCGTCGAGCGGGCCTTCGGCGCCATGGTCAAGGAGCGTATCTGGGACAAGGGGGACGACCGGCTCGCTGAGACCGTGGGCAGCTATGTGGGCAAGGCTCTCGATGAGCGCGGCTGGGGGAGGCGCGACATCCTGTGGTTCGCCCCTCTGTGTGCAGGGAATCCCGGGCAGGCCGCAAGAACCGTCCTCGACGACGTACGTCTCCGCGAGGACTTCGACAAGGCCGTATCCCGCATGGCCCTCGAGACGGCCGAGTGGGAGTCCGCCAGAAGGCAGCTCTCCGAGACACGGAAGGGGCGCCTCCAAGACCTCCGTTCGCTCTTCCACGGCCTGGACCGGGCCGGAAAGAGCTGTGTGGCGACGTTTCGAAGCAAGAGCGGGGAGGCCGCGGTGCGGATGGGGACCCGTTCGATGATGGACGCGGTCGTCAACGCCGGGCCCGACGCCGTCGATTGGCATTGCTATTCCTATTCCTACGACGGACCCACCACCGAGAAGGAACGCGAGGCCCTAGGAAACGCCGTCGACGACCCCTCCTGCGGCCTCGTCTCCATCGCATTCCGCGGCAAGACCCTCTGGGAGGCTGAGAACGGCCCCCTTCGCTGATCGGCGGCACACAAACCCACAGAGCGCCGTCAGGGCCCTCACAGGGTTCTGGCGGCGTTGTCGTGAAAGGAGCCCTCATGGCCACCCCCAAAGCCACCTCCGGCATCCGGGAACCCCTCCCATGACGCCCCTCGTGGAGTCCACCCTGACCTTCCCCGTGCCCTCCTGCGAGGACCCCGACGACCTCCTGTTCTGGGACGGCTTCGACGACCACTGCCGAAACGTCCGCCGGATCTTCGCCGACGCCGTGGCAGGAGGCCTCTGCGCCCTCTCCCTGGAGGAGGACTCTGGGAAGGGCCACAGGACGTGCCACCTCGCGAGTCCCTCCCTCGAGGGCCCCGGCTGGCGTGTCTCGGTGCTCATCGACGACATCCCGGTAGGACACACCGAGGTCAGAGACATCGACGGAATCGACCGAGAGCTGGGCTGTCGGCTGTTCGGCGGATGCACCGCGAGGGCAATGTTCGCGGTGCCCGCGTGAGGCTGTGCCGGGGAATCGCCAATAACGACGGAAGGAGGGACCATGACCATCGCCGAGGCCCTCGACCACGCCCTCGTCGAGGACGCGCCCGACAGGAACGTCGTGGACGTCGCCCTGGAGCTGTTCCAAGCAGACGGCCGCAGCTGGAACGACTACGTCCGCTGTCAGGTCGAATGCGACGACGAGGTCGCCGCCCTGATCGAGCAGCACTGCCGAGAGGAGATCCGCAGGCTCCTCGGAGAGATCCTGTTCAGGAGGCCCGCGTGAGGCCGCGTCCCACGAAGCTTGAGAACCACAACAGAAGAAGGAGCCCCATGGCAAAAGAACCGATCCGCTGCGTGGTGGTGCCCGTAGGAGCCGACCCCCACATCGCGGAAATCGACCCCGACGACACCCTGGCGGGTCTCCAGGGCCTCGTGGGAGGCCTCATCGAGAGCTGCCCCCACGTCTTCGGCGACACACCGTCGGTGTTCGTGAACGAGGAGGGCAAGGTCACGGGCCTTCGCCCCAATCGTGCCGTCTACGCCGCCAAGGAACACGTGGTGGCCGGCTTCCGAAGCCCCGACGACCCCTCCCGCCCCATCGCCGAGGGGGAGCTCCTGGACGTCGTCTACGGAAACTTCGTCTGCGTTGGCTTCGATGGAGAGACCGGCGCCACCGTGTCGATCACCGACGAGGAGGTCGCACGCGTCATGGATGCCTTCTGCGGTTGGCGCTCCCAGGTATCGGGGGCCGTGGCCGTGGCAGGCCTCTGCTGCGGCCCCGGCCAGGCCTACGTAATCGCCAAGAGGGAGCGGGCCGACTGCACCAAGGAGGCCCTCGCAGTGAACGGCGAGGGGGAATTCATCGTCGTCGGGAAAGGCGCCCCCGTGGGCGTGCCCATCAGCGAAACCGAGGCCGAGGCCTGGTACGGGGAGGTACGTTGAACGTCGGCGGTCGTGTACCGTTGGTGTGCAAGGGGAGGGGAGAGCAGCCTCCCACTGGAGTGCCGGTGGCAAACCCAAAAGGGGGAGCCACTGGGCACGAAGGTGGGGGCCATCCCCTCCCTTTTTCTTTTGGACCTGACCGATGGCTGACAGCCTGCCAGCCTCTCAGCCTGTCAGTAACCCACCCTCAGAAGGATACGGAGAGACACTTTGAACGGAGCCGTCTTGAGGTACCTCCGTGGCGCTCTCGGACTCACCGCCAAGGAGATGGCGGAGGGTCTCGGGGTTTCCCCAAGCCACCTTTCCGAGATCGAGAACGACAAGAAGAGCGCGACCATGAGGCTCCTGCGCCGCTACGCGGAGATCCTCGACGTCGCCCCCAGCGACCTCGCAGCCTTCGCCGAGCGCTACGATGCAGCCGCCGAGAGGGGCGAGATCAGGGCCTTCAAGGACAAGCTCGGCAGAACCCTCGTGGAGGACGCCATCGCCGATTGACATCCTCCCCGCCCTAAAGGACGGGGTTTTACGGCGCAAAGGATAAAGGCTGCCCGTGGGACGCGACGGGCAACGGGCGTGCTGCCCGCATGTTCAACGGCCCGTTTCACTCTGGCGGAAGCTCTGCCTAATCGACGTGTCGCGCAGCTGCCTGAGCGTACGGGCCACCTTAGGGACCTGAGAGTCCTGGAGGACCCGGGGACGGCGCCCCATCTCCACCTCGAGGCCTGCGACGAACCGGGCATCGTCGTCCCTCATGTAGGAGACACCGACGCCGCCCTCGAACGAGGTGTCGCCGACGAAGGTGCCGACGTCGACGAGCACGACCTGCTCGGCCACGTCCTTCCGGGAGAGAGGGATGGGGAGGGCCGCCAGGCAGTCTCCGTGGTGGCCGTTCTGGCCGAATGCCCCGGTGAGCCTCGATGTTGACCACCCCATGTGGTCCGATACCTCCGCCCAGTCGTCGGCCGAGGCGGGGGCGGGCTCGCACTCCCTTTTGGGGCCGTGGCTATAGATGACGTGATGGTCCTTAGGCGCGACCACGTCGCACCGGGCGCTCTTGACCTCGACGACGGCGGCACCCTTCGAGCAGAGGAGCACGACGTCGATCTCTGTGGTGGGAACGCCTCCCCGGGGGTCCCTGCGCCCACCGAGGTTCGGGATACGGAGGCACGGGATCAGCTCGGCGCCGTGGAGGGGCGACGCCTCGTTTCCGCAGGCCTCAAGGAGCCTGTCGTAGACCCTCATCTCGGCCGCGGCCCCGTGGCCGCCCGCCCCGATGGGCGCCGGGTCCCAGGTGCCGTCGTCGGTGTAGCGGGGCGAGAAACCCTGGGGAGCGCCGTCTTCGTCCCTCCACCTCACCGGACAGAGGGTCTCCCGGTGCCAGCGCGAGACGAAGAAGCGCCCGAAGGCCGCACGCCTCATGGCCGCCTTGGCGGTGGACTCCTCGGCGAGTGCCTCGGCGAGGCCCTCCTCCAGAGGCTTACGACGCCTGTCGAAGTACCAGCGGTCGGCCAGGGGGCGGAGGAGGCGCGGCACGCGTGCCTTCCTCGCGTCGAGGGTGGAGAGCCCCTCGCGGCAGGCAGCGGCGGCCGAGCGTCCCGCGGCGGCCCTCTCTACGAGGGCCCCGGCCGCCTTGTCGAAGGTGCCGGCGGCAAGCTCCGCGTGGCACCCCGGGCAGGTCACGGGCTCCGTCGGGTCGTCCTGGCGGGAGGCGTCGAAGGTCCTGTCGCACAGGGGGCAGGACACGATCTCCCTCTCCCGGGCGAGGCCCTTGGGTTCGGGCCTCTTGTAGACCCTCCTGCGGTTCCTGCGGCCCATGCGAGATGTCATGGATGCGGTTCTCCCTTCTGGCACTTCCCTGGGCGCCCCGTGCGGCATAGGCCCTTCACCAGCCGCTGCGAATACGGATGAATACGGCAGGAAAATTGCGAATAAAGCTGAATAAAACTGGCCTATCAGCAGGTACCCGCATGGGGACAATCACACGATAACGCCCCTCCCGCAGGCCCCTCCGCCGAGCCCCCTCACACTCTCCTCAGGCACCTCATGAGGGCCCCCTCGAGAAGCCCGGCGCGCCCCTCGGCATCGGTCCTCCGGCGGCGGCCCCGGGACAGCTCCCGGACGGTCCCGGCGGAGACATCCGAGACCATGAGGCCCCATCCGGCGGGCCTCGCCGACGCCCCCGCGGTCGCCCCCTGGGCGTCCACGCAGAGCCACGCGAAGTCCACCCCGGCAGGGGCCCTGGGCACCGCCGCCGACGGGGACCCGGGGTCTGCCACGGAGGCGAACCACAGAAGGTCGATCCCTGCGGGGGTGCCGTCGAGGTCTCCCAGGGTGGCCTGCCTCAGGCAGTCGGTGGCCACGAGGGCCGACGCCGAGTGCCTGCCGGAGGTCTCCGGGAAGGCCTGCCAGAGGAACCTTCGGGAGGGGTCGGAGGACGTCGCCCCGAGGGTCTCCGGCGAGAGGGCCCAGAGCAGCTCCTCGGGGGCCGTCCCGGGAGGCGCCGCGGCGTCCGCCCGGGGGCGCCCGCGGTCCCTGAGGCCGGCCCCGGCGGCGGCCATCCGGCGGACCTCCGCGAGGGTCGTATCGCCTGCGACAAGGGAGCCCATGAGGCGGTCGAAGGCCTCGGGGCGCCCGGCGGAGACCCTCCTCGCCTCTGCCACGGCGGTGGCCGAGACGGGGGCCGCCGAGAGCTCCGGGCAGGGCCTGCCGGCGGCAAGGGAGCGCTCCTGGAAGGCCTCGTAGGAGCGCCCCGCGGCAAGGACCCGGTTGAGGTAGTTCACGGACACCCTCGACCGGTCCCCGAAGGACCTCATCCAGGAGGCGAGGGAGCGGTAGGAGTCGAGCCAGAGGCGCTTCTCGGCCACCTCCGACACCAGGCGGTAGACCCGGGTCCAGCCCATGGAGGCGTCCTGGAGGCTCCCCTCGATCTCGCGCTCCACCTCGCGGAGCCTCTCCAACCGTCCCATGGGCACCTCCAGAAAATATCACCCGGGTGATATTTATTTCCACAGGAATCATACAACAAGGACGACGAGGGACCCGCGCCGGGGAGGCGCGGGCGGGAGGGGCCACGAGCGGTACGGGGTGAGGTCCCGGTGCCGCGCGGAACGAGACCGATACCGACCGCAGAGGAGACGCCATGGCGAACACCGAAGAGACCCGCCCGACCCCCATCGTCATCGACTTCCTGGGCGAGCCCACGGGGCTCTATGTCACGGTGGGGGAGTATGACTCCGGGGCCACCTACGTCGGCGCCGTGGAGGCCGATGCCGGGGAGCCCTTCTGCGACGTCACCGTGAACCTCGGCGGGATGCCCGACGTGGACCCCGCCATGGCCTTCATCAACACCAACGACTGTCCCAAGGCGCTCCGGGAGTGCCTCATGGACCTCGGGCTGTATCGTCCCACGGGGATCGAGGAGAAGAGCGGCTTCTGCACCTACCCCCTGGTGTGGCTGGACCTGGAGGCCATGGGGCCCTATCTGATTCGTAACGAGGTCCTCTGACAGCGGAAACGCTAGGATTTCCCGAATGGGTCTAAAAACTGCACCTACAGATCTCGAGAGGAGGCCCTATGAACGACATCGTCCCGGCGGACGGCCGTCTCTTCGCAAAGAGGCACCTTCCGCCCATTACCTACGAGCATTCCCTGAGGGTCGCCCGGAGGATGGGCGTCCGCCCCGGGCCCCCGTCCCCGTCGGCCCCCTCCGGCCCTGGCAGCGCCCTCCTCATCACCGTCGCCCTGCTCCACGATGTGGTGGAGGACGGCGACGTCGCCCTGGAGGACGTGCGAGCGACGTTCGGGAACCGGGTGGCCGACGCCGTCTGGTGCCTCACGAGGCGCACCCGGGAACCCTACGACGACTACATCGGGCGCGTCATGACGAATCCCGACGCCGTGGCCGTCAAGGTCTGCGACCTTGAGGACCACCTGGCGAGCCCGGAGACCGCCCCCTCGGCCTCCTACCTGAGGCGGTGCGAGAGGGCCCTGGGAAGGCTCAGGTCCTCGATGGGCCCTCAGGCAGTGCGCCCCCGGGGCGTCTGCTGGCGCAGGCGCCGCATGGACGGCGTCGGCGACCCGGAGCCGGGGGCGCCGGGCAAAGACGGCCTCTGCGACCTCTGCCACCTCAGGGACTTCTGCCCCGACAGCCGTTGGACGGATTCCAACGGGCCGTCGTCGTCCGCGACGCTGTGCCTCACCGCACCGGAGGTTCCGGAGGGGGTCCCCGAGGCCGTCCGCGCCTCCCTCGACGGGCTGTCCGAGACCATGGCCGCCGTGGCCCGCTTCGACGACGGTGGAAAGGCGTTCCTCGAGCGTACGAGGGCGTTCCGCGAGACCCTCATCCCGTCGGTCAAGAAAGCCCTGGCGACCCGCAACCGCCTCGCGGCCATGGGCGTTTCGGCCCAGGAGCTCTCCTCCGTGGACGCCTCCCTCCTGGCGCTTTCCGACGACGTGTCCGACAGCGCGGGAAAGCTGCTCGCCGCCCTTCGGGACGAGGCCGCTGACGCGGTCCTTACCGAGGCAGAGTGCGATTCCGCGCTCTTCTCGGACCTCGAGCGCGGCGACCGGGGGATAGGCGACGGAATCGGAAAGGATAACGGCCATGACGCCTGAGAAGCCTGTCGACGAGATCCGTGCCATGAAGGCGGGGTGCCCTGCCGTCGATCGCTTCATCGCAGAGCGCAGTGAGGCCCACCTCGTCAGGGTAGGTCGTTACAGTATCCTCGAAAGCATCCTATTTAGCGCAACGGCCATCGTCTCTTTCGTTGCGGTGTTCCAGCTGATGGTCTTCGTTGTCACGGGAAGTTTGATCCCAATCGCCCTCATGGTCGTACTGGGGCTCATCGCAGCCCTGCTGTACAATCTCGTTGGTCTGGTCCAGAACAAATCACTCTCTCTGACCGAGCCCGGAGTCGCCAAAGGGGAGTTATTCACAAGGGCGGCGGACACACCCCTCTGCCCTTGGTGCGTTGACCGGGAGGGGTGCCCCCACGCCATCGGCGCGCCTGAGGAAGCGGGCTCCCCGGCCGATTCCTCAGGCGGCACCCCCAGGTCCATCACCCCCGGCTTCGCCGGCTCCCTCCCGGACCCCGGCGACCTCTCCTCGGAAGAGCTCGCCGGGCGGCTCGCAACGGTCTCCCGTTCCGTCTCGGACCTCGCCTCCCTCGACGACGGGTCGGAGGGGTTCGACGAGGGGTGCAGGGACGTCTCCACATACCTTGTCCCGGCCCTTGCGAGGACCCTCGAGGGAAGGGAGCGCCTGGTCTACCTCGGGGTTCCCGACGAACGGGTGGCCGAGGTGGACCGCCGATGCCTGGAGCTCATGGACGACCTCGAGACGATCTGCAACCGCAGGGCCGCCAGGCTCCGCCAGACAGCCCTGGACGACGCTACGGCCGAGCTCGACGCGGACCGCGAGGTGGCGGCCTGGGTGTGCGACCGGCAGGACATGGACAACGAGGTCGACGACGGCCCGTTCTCCCCGGGGCCTTGACGGCGCCCCCCCCGCGCGCCTGGGAGGGACGCGCCGGAAGACATCGCGGGATCGACCCGCAGCAGGGGTCGGGTGGGACCTTCCTTCCGGCCCCTTCGTTTAACCAAAGTAAGAGATTTGGAGGTACGCCCATGGGAACCGAACTCATCGCCGTCGACTACACCATCCTCGGCGAGGCTCACCGCATCGTCGTCTGCCCGAGGGTCCAGGCGTCCCGTCTGGAGGGTCCCTTCGACTGTATCCTCATGACAAGCCCGGACTCCGACCCCATCGAGGTGCCCGCGGGCGCTGCCCGCCACCTGGAGCTGCTCTTCGACGACGTGGAGGACGGCGAGCACGCCTTTTGGGGCCGCGAGCCTCAGTGACTGCTAAAAATGAAAATGGAAACTTTGTATTAAA
>ERZ808035.985-NODE-985-length-18333-cov-26.739428_pt1 | contig 18333 bp, 12 predicted proteins | sample MGYA00380189_ERZ808035 | MGnify/ENA primary metagenome ERZ808035 (study PRJEB31490, sample SAMN06133407) | mouse gut metagenome | isolation source: M5_1 | host: mice | place: China: Chengdu | collected 2015-05 ...
CCTTGGCGCTGGCCGTTCCCCGACCGATGAGGTTTATAGAGAAAAATAATGCGTGACACAGTTTATTTTACACTACCGCGACAAGAAGGCTCTTCTGCCATGTTTTTATAAACCGGAATGTTAAAACAAAAATATTTTCTTGCGGGCATTTTTATTTTATCGGCTGTTTTTCAGCCGATAAAATCGTCGTGGCGGAAAATAGAATGATTACCATCTTTGGGCTATCCCGATTCTTCCCCAATAAAAGCGGTAACTGTGATTGAGGCAATAAATTCCTCCCGCTATATCATCCCCAACTCCTTACCCACCCTGCACGCCTCAATCGAATTCTTCACCTGCAACTTCCCTAAAATCTCTTGCCGGTGCCGGCTGACCGTATGGATGCTGACACTGAGCATTCCGGCTATTTCTTTGCTTGTCAACCCTTTGTTGATGAGGCTCAGCACCTGTTTCTCTCTGCCGGACAATATCTTTGTATTATTCTGTTTGTCCAGTTCCTCCATCTGCCCGTTGGTGGAGTTGACTATCAGGCATTTGGAGGAAAGGTCGAACAACAAAGGGGTGTAGAGGCATAGAGCCAGCCACAACGTGTCATCGGCGGGAGCGGCAATGTAGAATATCCGGTGCAATGCGGGGATATAGCTGTTCGTGCCGCTTCTCATGCGGAGCTTGCTTGCCAGGTAGTAGTGGGCACATCTCTTTTTAGGCTGCCGCTTGACGAAATGGAAGAAACAGAGTTCTTGCAGATGCTTGTCCGCCAAGTCGTCGGGATGGATGAGGCGGAAGATTTCCTCTTCCCAAATGGAGGACACCCTGCCTTCCGTTCCGCATTTGCCCGAATCCAGCATTTGCGCGAAGCCGCCGTAATAGAGGTAACTGGTGTTGGTCCGCAAGTCGCTCAGCACGGCGATGGCGTTCTCCATCCGTGCATAGTTGCAGGCTATATCCTTATATCTGTTCAGCATTTCCGCATACGGCTGTTCTTTCGCAAAGTCTTGCGCCGAGAACTCCTTGTTCAGTATCTCCCTTGTATCCATCGGTAGGCGATAAAATGGTTATTTATAATCATTGTACATTATCCTGCAATGCTTTACCTTTGCAAAAGTAATGAAAATCAATGATTATCTATGATGAGTGAAAAAGAAAAATGCCTTCGGGGCGAGTTGTACGATGCCAACAACGATGCGGAACTGATAGCCGAACGGATGAAGTGCAAAGAGCTGTGCCACAGGTATAACCAACTGCTTCCTTCGGAAATCGGGCGCAGGGAGGAGATTATCGTCCGGCTGTTTGGAAAGACGGGAAGCCGCTTCCTGATAGAACAACCGTTCTTTTGCGATTACGGCTACCATATAGAGATAGGCGAGAATTTCTATGCCAATGTGAACTGCGTCGTGCTGGACGAAGCCAAAGTGACGTTCGGCGACAATGTCTTCATCGCCTCCAACTGCGGCTTCTATACAGCCGGGCACCCCTTCGACGTGGAGCAGAGGAACCGTGGGCTGGAATATGCGCGGCCGATAACCGTCGGCAACAATGTATGGATAGGCGCGCAGGTGTGCGTGTTGCCCGGAGTGACCATCGGTGATGATTGCGTCATCGGGGCGGGCAGCGTGGTCTGTCGGGATATTCCTGCCGATTCGCTGGCAGTGGGGAATCCCTGTCGTGTGATACGGAAAATAAACTGTTGAAATGAACTGAAATGAACTGATTTTCGGACTAAATTCTTCTTATGCAAACGTTTGCTGGTGAATGTGCGGCGATTTTCTCCGATATTCAGCGGCGAACGTTTTTTCCTCTTTATCTTTGCAGCACGGTAACTATTTTTAAACAATAACATGAGAAACATGAAAACAATCTGCACGAAACTGGCCTGCTTGTTGCTCGTCTTATTGGTAGGCGGCATGGCAAAGGCGGAGAGCATCACCTCGCCCAACGGCCAACTACAATTGAATTTTTCGGTAAACGCACAGGGCGAACCTGTCTATGAACTTTCCTACAAGGGAAAAGCGGTCATCAACCCCTCCAAATTGGGACTGGAACTGAAGAACGACCCGGGACTGATGAACGGCTTTACGCTGGCAGACTCCAAGACCTCCACCTTCGACGAGACATGGGAACCGGTGTGGGGCGAAGTGAAGCAAATCCGCAACCACTACAACGAACTGGCGGTGACGCTCAACCAGAAAGCGCAGGACCGTAGCATCGTCCTCCGCTTCCGCCTGTTCGACGACGGTTTGGGCTTCCGCTACGAGTTCCCCTTGCAGAAGAACCTGAATTATTTCGTCATCAAGGAAGAGCATACCCAGTTCGCCATGACCGGCGACCACACGGCATTTTGGATTCCAGGCGATTACGATACGCAGGAATATGACTATACCGAGTCCAAACTATCCGAAATACGCGGACTGATGGAAGGCGCCATTACGCCCAACTCCTCGCAGACCACCTTCTCGCCGACCGGCGTACAGACCTCCTTGCAGATGAAGACCGCCGACGGCCTCTACATCAACCTGCACGAAGCCGCTCTGGTGGACTACTCCTGCATGCACCTCAACCTGGACGACAAGAACTTCGTCTTCGAATCCTGGCTGACACCCGATGCCGTAGGCGACAAAGGCTATTTGCAGGCTCCCTGCACATCGCCCTGGCGCACGGTGATTGTCAGCGACGACGCCCGCGACATCCTCGCCTCCAAAATCACGCTCAACCTCAACGAGCCTTGCGCCTACGAGGACGTCTCCTGGATTAAGCCCGTGAAGTACGTCGGCGTGTGGTGGGAGATGATTGCCGGAAAGAGCACGTGGGCATACACCGACGAGCTGCCTTCCATCAAATTGGGCGAGGTGGACTACTCCAAGATGAAGCCCAACGGCCGTCACGCCGCCAACAACGAAAACGTGAAGAAGTACATCGACTTTGCCGCCGCCCACGGCTTCGACCAAGTGCTGGTGGAAGGCTGGAACGAAGGTTGGGAAGACTGGTTCGGCAAGTCCAAGGACTATGTGTTCGACTTCGTGACCCCTTATCCCGACTTCGACGTCAAGATGCTGAACGCATACGCCAAGAGCAAGGGCGTGAAGCTGATGATGCACCACGAGACTTCCGCTTCCGTGCGCAACTACGAGCGCCACATGGACAAGGCATATCAGTTCATGGTGGACAACGGCTACAACGCCGTGAAGAGCGGCTACGTGGGCAACATGATTCCCCGTGGCGAGCACCACTACGGTCAGTGGATGAACAACCACTATCTCTATGCCGTGAAGAAGGCAGCCGAATATAAGATATGTGTCAACGGCCACGAGGCAGTGCGCCCCACCGGACTGTGCCGCACCTACCCGAACCTGATTGGCAACGAATCCGCCCGCGGCACCGAGTACGAGGCATTCGGCGGCAGCAAACCGTTCCACACCACGCTGCTTCCCTTCAACCGGCTCATCGGAGGTCCGATGGACTACACGCCGGGCATCTTCGACACGAAGCTCGACTTCATGGGCGACCTGCCCCACGGACAGGTGCAGACCACGCTCTGCAAGCAGATGGCGCTCTACGTCACCCTCTACAGCCCCTTGCAGATGGCTGCCGACGTGGTGGATAACTACGAGAAGCACATGGACGCCTTCCAGTTCATCAAGGACGTAGCCGTGGATTGGGACGACAGCCGCTACATCGAGGCGGAACCGGGCGACTACATCACCGTGGCACGCAAGGCGAAAGGAACCGGCAACTGGTTTGTAGGCGGCATCACGGACGAGAACGCGCGCACCGCCACCTTCACGCTCGACTTCCTCGAGCCGGGCAAGCAGTACGTGGCGACACTCTACGCCGACGGCAAGGACGCCGACTACAAGACGAACCCCACGTCCTATCAGATTAAGAAAGGAATCGTAACGAATAAGACCAAGATGTCTGTGAGACTGGCACGTAGCGGCGGCTTTGCGTTGAGCCTGATTGAGGCCACTCCGGCAGACAAGAAAGAGATAAAGAAGTGGAAATAATAAAGGACCCGTTCCGTTTGTTTGAAGAAAACCTGGAACAGGTTTTAAGGTAAAAAGAGTTTTCTATTAGGTATTAGCTTGGCTCCTCATCGGATTTTGGTTCGGTGGGGAGTCTTTTTTTTATTATTTTTTTAGACGTGGAAAATGACGCTAACAAGGAAACTTCTTTGTAACTTTGCACCCGTTAATAAACTAACTAATAACACAAGTGACTTATGGGAGGTTTTTTCGGAACAGTCGCCAAAGCAAGTTGCGTGGCGGATTTGTTTTACGGCACAGATTATAATTCGCATTTAGGGACAAAACGTGGCGGTATGGCTACTTACGATCAGGAAGAAGCGATGTTCAAGCGTTCTATCCATAATTTGGAAAGTACCTATTTCCGTACGAAGTTTGAAGATGAACTGGATAAGTTTAAAGGAAATTCCGGTATCGGAATCATCAGTGATACAGACCCTCAACCTCTTATTTTAAATTCCCACCTCGGTCGTTTTGCCATTGTGACAGTTGCCAAGATTATGAATCTGAAAGAACTGGAGGCCGGACTTCTGGAACAAAATATGCACTTTGCCGAACTGAGTTCTGGCAATACCAACCAGACAGAACTTATCGCTTTGCTGCTAATACAAGGCAAAGACTTTGTAGACGGCATTGAGAATGTGTACAGGCATATCAAAGGTTCGTGCTCTATGTTGCTGCTTACGGAAGATGGCATCATCGCCGCACGCGACCGTTGGGGACGTACGCCCGTGGTCATCGGTAAGAAAGACGGGGCATACGCAGCGACCAGCGAGTCGAGCAGTTTCCCGAACCTGGGTTACGAGGTAGACCGCTATTTGGGTCCCGGCGAAATAGTCCGCCTCTATGCCGATAGGGTGGATCAGTTGCGCAAGCCCAACGAAGAGATGCAGATATGCTCTTTCCTGTGGGTCTATTACGGTTTCCCTACTTCGTGCTATGAGGGGAAGAATGTAGAAGAGGTACGCTTCTCTTCAGGACTGAAGATGGGGCAGACCGATGCTTCGGAAGTGGACTGCACGTGCGGTATCCCCGATTCGGGTGTGGGGATGGCGTTGGGGTATGCCGAAGGAAAAGGGGTGCCTTATCATCGCGCCATATCCAAATACACGCCGACGTGGCCGCGCAGCTTCACTCCCAGCAGACAGGAGATGCGGTCGTTGGTGGCCAAGATGAAACTCATTCCCAACCGCGCCATGCTGGAGGGCAAGCGTCTGCTGTTCTGTGACGACTCCATCGTGCGCGGCACGCAGTTGCGCGACAATGTAAAAGTGCTTTACGAGTATGGTGCCAAAGAGGTGCACATCCGTATTGCCTGTCCGCCGTTGATATACAGCTGCCCGTTCATCGGTTTCACGGCGTCCAAAGGCGATTTGGAACTGATAACCCGCCGTATCATCAAGGAGCTGGAAGGCGATGAAAACAAGAATCTTGAGAAGTATGCCACTACAGGCTCGCCGGAGTATGAGAAGATGGTGGAGGTCATTCGCGAACGTTTCGGGCTCACTTCGTTGAAGTTCAACACGCTGGAAACGCTGGTGGAGGCTATCGGACTTCCTAAGTGCAAACTTTGTACCCACTGTTTCGACGGTAGTAGCCATTTTTAATGTGGTAATGTGCCAATGTGGGTTAATGTGCTGATGTGCTAATTGGCTGCGCTGTAATAGGTGTTTCGTCTTTATTAGTGTATTTCACATCAGCACATTAATCCGCATCAACACATTAGCACATCAGCACATTAACCCACATTGGCACATTACCACATTAGCACATTGGCATATTAGCATATTAGCACATTACCACATTAAATCAATTAATACCATGACTTTAGTAGAACGTTTTTTAAAGTACGTCAGTTTCGATACGCAATCGAACGAGGAGAGTGGAGTAACTCCGAGTACTCCGGGGCAAATGGTGTTTGCCAAGTTCCTGAAAGAAGAGCTGGAAGCTTTGGGGTTGGAGGAGATTACGCTGGATGAGAACGGTTATCTGTTTGCCACCCTTCCGGCCAATACGGATAAGTCCGTTCCGGTGGTCGGTTTCATTGCCCACATGGATACGAGTCCCGATATGAGCGGGAAGGATGTCGCTCCGCGTATCGTGGAGAATTACGATGGCAAGGAGATTATGCTTTGTGCCGACGAGAACATCGTGCTTTCTCCGGAGCAGTTCCCCGAGTTGCTCGACCATAAGGGAGAGGACCTGATTGTCACCGACGGAAAGACCCTGCTGGGTGCCGATGACAAGGCTGGCATCGCGGAGATTGTTTCGGCAGTGGCCTATCTGAAGGAGCATCCTGAAATAGAGCACGGCAAAATTCGCATCGGTTTCAATCCCGATGAAGAGATTGGGCTGGGAGCGCACAAGTTCGATGTCGCGCAGTTCGGTTGCGAATGGGCTTATACCATGGACGGCGGCGAAGTGGGCGAGCTGGAATTTGAGAATTTCAATGCGGCATCCGCCAAGGTCGTTTTTAAGGGACGCAACGTCCATCCGGGATATGCCAAGAACAAGATGATAAACTCCATCCGCGTGGCCAACCGTTTCATTGCCATGCTTCCCGAACAGGAGACGCCGGAGCATACTGAGGGTTACGAGGGATTCTATCACCTCATCGGCATCACGGGCGATGTGGAGCAGACTACTGTCTCCTATATCATCCGCGACCACGACCGCGCGCGCTTCGAAAACCGCAAGCAGGAGTTCGGACACCTTGTCCGCAAGATTAATGCCGAATATGGCGAAGGTGCGGCTACGCTCGAACTGCACGACCAGTACTATAATATGCGCGAGAAGATAGAACCGGTGATGCACGTCATCGACACCGCTTTCAAGGCCATGGAAGCCGCCGGTGTGAAGCCTCGCGTGAAAGCCATCCGTGGCGGTACGGACGGTGCGCAGCTTTCGTTCAAAGGGTTGCCTTGCCCCAATATCTTTGCCGGTGGCCTTAATTTCCACGGGCGCTACGAGTTCGTGCCTGTCCAGAGCATGGAGAAAGCCATGAACGTTATCGTCAAGATAGCCGAATTGGTGGCTTTTTAGATTTATGATTTTAGATTTATGATTTATACCATGCGGGGTAAACTCGTGACGGGAATCATAAACCTAAAATCATAAATCATAAATCTAAAATCATAAATCTAAAGCCATAAATCATAAATTATAAATCATAAATCTAAAATCATATCATGAAAACCACTCCGTTTACAGAAACACATATCTCGCTGGGTGCCAAGATGCACGAATTTGCGGGATATAATATGCCTATCGAGTATTCCGGCATCATCGACGAACACCTCACAGTCTGTCAGCGTGTCGGCGTGTTCGATGTCTCCCACATGGGAGAGTTTTGGGTGAAAGGCCCGCAAGCTTTGGCTTTTTTGCAGAAAATCACTTCCAACAATGTGGCAGCGCTCGTCCCCGGTAAGGTGCAGTACACGTGTTTTCCCAATGCCGATGGCGGCATCGTGGACGATTTGCTGGTCTATCAGTACGAACCGGAGAAGTATCTGCTGGTGGTCAACGCCTCCAACATCGAAAAGGACTGGAACTGGTGCGTGTCGCACAACACGGAGGGGGCGGAACTGGAGAACGCCTCCGACCGTATGGCGCAACTCGCGGTGCAGGGTCCGAAAGCCCTCGCTGCATTGCAGAAACTGACCTCCATCGACCTTTCTGCACTTCCTTACTATACCTTTACTCACGGTGAGTTTGCCGGAGAAAAGGATGTCATCATTTCCAATACCGGCTATACCGGTGCGGGAGGTTTTGAACTCTATTTCTATCCCGAGGCGGCAGCGAAGATATGGAACGCCGTGTTCGAGGCGGGTGCGGAATTTGGCATCAAACCCATCGGCCTGGGTGCCCGCGACACGCTTCGCCTGGAGATGGGCTTCTGCCTGTATGGGAACGACCTGGACGATACTACTTCGCCCATTGAAGCCGGTCTGGGCTGGATTACCAAGTTCGTGGACGGCAAGCACTTCATCAATCGTCCGGCGCTGGAGAAGCAGAAGGCGGAAGGTACGGTGCGCAAGCTGGTTGGTTTTGAAATGGTAGACCGTGGCATCCCCCGCCATGGCTACGAATTGCAGGACGCTGAAGGCGCTTCCATCGGTGTGGTTACGTCGGGAACAATGTCGCCTACCCGTAAAATCGGAATCGGTATGGGCTATGTGAAACCCGAGTATGGCAAGGTCGGTACGGAAATCTATATCGATGTGCGCGGTCGCAAGCTGAAAGCGGTCGTGGTACGTCCGCCGTTCCGGAAAAATACCGGAACAGGCGCCGAATAAGCCTGTTTTTTTAGATTGTATTTTAGCCTACCCCCTTCACATCCCCCTGTTCATGGGGGATAGCGGGTGAAGGCTTGTTTTGGGGGGTCACGGCGTTTGCCGGAACCCGGGTGTCTGCCCGAAGGCGTTCCTTGCCGGTGAATTCTCGTCCCGTAGGACGAACAAATCCGTCTCGTGAGATGAAAAAAATCATCCCGTGGGACGGATTTTTTCATCTCGTGGGATGATTTTTCCCGTCTCGCGAGACGGATTGGCTCTTTCCGCAGGGGGCCTCCCCTTCACCCGCTATCCCGCATGAACAGGGGGATGTGAAGGGGGTAGGGGTAAATGGAAACATTTCCACGGGGGATAATCCGTTGTCTTGGGCGGATATTTCCGTTTGGCGGCGCAATAAAAAAGGGGAGTCCGATTCAGACTCCCCTTTTTCTGTTTCTTTAAGGAAACAACTTATTTCTTATGGTTACCGTAACGGCTCATGAACTTATCAACACGGCCGGCTGTGTCAACCAACTTGGACTTACCGGTATAGAACGGGTGAGAAGTGCTGGAGATTTCCAACTTTACCAGCGGGTAAGTTTCGCCTTCGAACTCGATAGTCTCTTTCGTGTTTACAGTAGAACGAGACAGGAACATATCGCCGTTTGACATATCTTTAAATACTACCGGACGGTAATTTTCAGGATGAATACCTTTTTTCATTTCGATATTTGTTTTTTAAATTTATATTCGGTTACTATCTTGGTAATAAATAGTGTAATGGTCTTTTTTCAGAGCGCAAAGATAATGCTTTTCTATGAAACGGAAAAAGGTTTTCAGAAAAAAAACGGGTAAATGGTAGGTTTATAGCTTTTTATTTTAGATTTTTGCATGAGATTAATAGTATATCACCTATGAGAAAACTGGTTTTATTCCTTTCTTTGTGGTTCGGTGCTGCAATAGTTGTGGCGCAGAACACGGAGCGCAAGCTGTACAGCATTGCGTTCTATAATCTTGAGAATCTGTTCGACACCATTCATGACGTTGGCAAGAACGACCACGATTTCCTGCCCGGCGGCAGCTACCGGTGGACGGCGGAAAAATATGAATCCAAGTTGCGGAACCTGTCGAAGGTGCTGGGAACCTTGTCGCGCGACCGGGTTCCCGAGGGACCGGCCGTCATCGGCGTGGCGGAAGCCGAGAACAACAGGGTGCTGACAGACCTTGTCGGCCAGCCGCTCCTGTCCAACTACAAGTTTGTCCATTATGAAGGACCCGACAAGCGCGGCATCGACTGTGCGCTCCTCTACGACCCGCGGCAGTTCACCGTGACAGACTCCAGGCTGGTGCTCTCCACACCCTTCGAAGGAGACACGGTGCACCTGACGCGCGGCTTCCTGATTGTGGACGGCAGGCTGGCGGGAGAGCGTGTGTGCTTCATCGTGAACCATTGGCCCTCGCGGGGGGCGGAGTCGCCGGTGCGTGTGCACGCCGCCAGGCAGGTGAGGGCGCTTGCCGACTCTTTGCAGCGCGAAGACAAGAAGCTGAAACTCTTCGTCATGGGCGATATGAACGATGACCCGATGGATGAAAGCATGAGAACCCTGGGGGCGCGTAAATATGTATCGGGCATGAAGGCGGGACAGTTCTATAATCCCTGGTGGGAGATACTGGAAGACAAAGGCGTGGGTACTTTGCTCTATCGCGGCAAGTGGAACCTGTTCGACCAGATTGTGCTGTCGCGCCCGTTGGTGAAGGCGAAGAAAGGATTGCGCTACGACCGTAGCGAAGTCTTCATCCGCGACTATCTGATTCAGCAGGACGGCAAATACAAGGGTTCGCCGCTGCGTACGCACGGCGGGCGTACGTGGCTGAATGGCTACAGCGACCATCTGCCTACGATTGTCTACCTGAAAAGATGATGCGCCGGATTGGCGGGAATCAACCGATATATAATAATGTATAAATGACAGGCCGGAAAGCGAACTTGCTTCCCGGCTTGTTTGTTCATGAGGGCAAGAATGCAAAAGGGGGTAAGAGCGTACAGATGCAAAAACTTTGTAATATGGAGATTACAATATGATGTCCATCCGGAAGAATCGCTGTGAAATAGACCGGATTTGGCGGGCGGATGGCAATATTTTATTCTTTTCCCGCGCTTCTATTTAAAGGATAATGCTTACTTTTGCGTAGAATTTTTGATTCACTAACAATAAACTTTAAACAAAATGGTTAATTACAAAGATTTGGGCCTTGTAAACACAAGAGATATGTTTGCTCGCGCTATCAAGGGTGGATATGCAATCCCTGCATTCAACTTCAACAATATGGAACAGATGCAGGCCATCATCAAGGCTGCTGTCGAGACTAAGTCTCCGGTTATCCTTCAGGTATCCAAGGGTGCCCGCCAGTATGCCAACGCTACATTGTTGCGTTACATGGCTCAGGGTGCCGTAGAATATGCCAAGGAATTGGGTTGCGAACATCCTGAAATTGTTCTTCACCTCGACCACGGAGATACGTTCGAGACTTGCAAGAGCTGTATCGATTCGGGTTTCTCTTCAGTGATGATTGACGGTTCACATCTTCCTTACGAAGAGAACATCGCCCTGACCAAGAAAGTGGTTGAGTACGCTCACCAGTTCGATGTGACTGTAGAAGGCGAACTCGGCGTATTGGCAGGCGTGGAAGACGAAGTATCCGCCGACCACCACACCTATACGAACCCGGAAGAGGTAATCGACTTCGCTACCCGCACAGGTTGCGACTCTTTGGCTATCTCCATCGGTACTTCTCACGGTGCATACAAGTTTACTCCGGAGCAATGCACCATCGACCCCGTTACCGGTCACATGGTTCCGCCTCCCTTGGCGTTCGACGTGCTGGATGCCGTAATGGAGAAACTTCCGGGCTTCCCCATCGTTCTCCACGGTTCTTCTTCAGTACCCCAGGAAGAGGTTGAGACTATCAACAAGTACGGCGGTGCCTTGAAGGCTGCCATCGGTATCCCCGAAGAGTGGTTGCGCAAGGCTGCTACTTCTGCAGTTTGCAAAATCAACATCGACTCCGACTCTCGTCTGGCCATGACGGCTGCCGTTCGTAAGGTGTTCGTTGAGAAACCGGCAGAGTTCGACCCGCGTAAGTACCTGGGCCCGGCTCGCGACAACATGGAAAAACTGTACAAGCACAAAATCATCAACGTGCTTGGTTCAGACGGCAAGCTGGCTGAATAAGCGACAACACACCGGGTTTCTCCGGTCTCGAAGTCATAAGAAAAGCCGTTCTCTCCGGTAGAGGAGAGGGCGGCTTTTGTTGTGTCTGTACCTTGGCTGGGGGATGGCTGTAAGGGGGCAGGTAAGGGCGTTTACACAAAAACAGACTGTTTTTCTACAAAAACAAAGTCCGCTTCAACACAAACGGACTATAAAAAAACCGGGGACAACGGGGCGGAGCGGCCGATTGCCTATTTTTGTCTCCTGAAATATAATAATCATTCATTTAATAAATACAATGAAAAACAGTCGAATACTTTTTTGTATCGTATTTTGTCTTCTGGCGGTCGGGTATGCCCGTGCGCAAGAACTCATGGTGACGGGAAAAGTTACGGACAACGAAGGCTTTGAGGCCATCGGTGCGAACGTGACAGTGAAGGACAGTAAGGGAGTCGGGACGATTACCGGTCTCGACGGGAGTTTCAAACTGAAAGTGGCGTCTCCTGACAAGGCGGTACTCGTTTTCTCTTATATAGGTATGAAGACGCAGGAAGTCCCCGTGAAAGGCAGGAAGCAGATTGATGTGGTCATGATGCCGGACAACCAGTTGTTGGACGAAGTGGTGGTCATCGGCTATGGCACCTCCAAGCGGAGCGACCTGACCGGGTCGGTCGTTTCCGTGAAGAGCGAAGACCTGATGCAGACGCCTACATCGGATGTCACCCAGGCACTTGCCGGACGTGTGGCCGGGGTGCAGGTGATGCAGAGCGAGGGAGAGCCGGGTTCTTCCATATCCATCCGCGTGCGTGGCGGCATTTCGATTACCCAGAGCAACGAACCGCTCTACGTAATCGACGGATTCCCCAGCGAAGACGGGATGAACAGCCTGGATCCGGCGGAGATAGAGACGATTGACATCCTGAAGGATGCTTCGGCAACCGCCATCTATGGTGCGCGCGGAGCCAATGGCGTAGTGGTGATTACCACTAAGAAAGGTGCCAAGGATGGAAGCAAGATGCAGCTGAGCTTCGACAGCTACATCGGCGTGAAGCGGATTGCACGGCAGCTTCCGGTGCTCTCCGTCAAGGAGTTCGTCCTGCTGGACTACGAACGGAGCCTGGCCTTCAACGGCGAGTCGGGCGTGCTCTCTTTCCAGAAACGTTACGGTTCGTTCCGCGACATCGAAGAAAACTACGGTCGTCGCGAGGGCATCGACTGGCAGGACGAGGCGTTGGGACGCGTCACCACTTCGCAGAACTACCGCGTGAACCTGACGGGCGGCGGAAAAGAGCTGAAGTATAATTTCGCTTACAGCTATTTCAAGGATTTGGGCGCGATGGTCTATAGCGGCAGCGACAAGCACAACATTTCGCTGAGCGTGTCGCACAATCCCAACAAGGTATTTCAGGCGAATGCCCGTTTCAACTATGCGCAGACCAAGGTCTACGGTATGGGTACATCGGAAAACACCACCCGTTTCAACAAGATGGAACACATCCTCCAGTACCGCCCTACGGTGGGCATCTATGGCGAAGACAGCGACCTGCTGGTCAACGAAGACCCGTTGCTCGAAGACGATGCGGACAATCCGATGCAGAGCCCGATTGTCTCTGCCCGGGAAGAGACCAAGAAGAAGCTGCAGCGCGTGCTTCAGGTGAGCGGGGGCTTTACGCTCAACTTCAACAAGCATCTCAGTTTCCGGAACACCATCGGCTTCCGCTATCAGAACATACGTCAGGATACCTTCTTCGGAGATGAATCCATTACAGGAAAACGTTCGAGCATCAACGGTACCCTGCAATACAACGAGAGCGGCAACTTCCAGACTTCCAATGTGCTGACCTACGACAATAAGGGGAAGAAACATAAATTCACCGTCATGGCAGGGCAGGAGTGGGTCTCCAACTGGTCGCAATATATGCGTGCGCGTGCCGACAACTTTCCTAACGATGACATCGGCTTGGATGACATGAACCTGGGAGTGCCGCGTTCCATCGAGTCGGGCGTGAACTTCGACGACCGTTTGCTCTCCTTCTTCGGCCGTGCCAATTACAACTTCAAGGACCGGTATCTGCTGACCGCCACCGTACGTGCCGACGGCTCTTCGAAGTTCAGCGACAACAACAAGTGGGGATTCTTCCCCTCAGTATCCGCCGCCTGGCGGTTGGGAGAGGAGCCCTTCATCAAACAGCTGCACCTCTTCTCCGACCTGAAACTGCGTGTAGGATACGGACTGGCGGGAAACAACCGCGTGGCAAGCTATAAGTCGCTCGACATCCTGTCGGCAGTAGGCTATCCGGTAGGGGATACCATGACATCGGGATACGCCCCTTCCGCCATTGCCAGCAAGAACCTGAAGTGGGAGTCGAACGCCACGTTCAATTTGGGAGTGGACATGGGCTTCCTGGACCAACGCATCATCGTTTCGCCCGAGTTCTATCTCAACAAAAGTTCCAACCTGCTGCTGAACTCGCGTGTGCCGTCCTCTTCCGGTTTCACCAATATGCTGCGCAATGTCGGCAGAACGCGCAATACCGGCGTAGACCTGACCATCAGCACCACCAACATCCAGAAGAAGGACTTCACCTGGAACACCAACTTCAACATTTCGCACAACCGTAATAAGATAGAGGCACTCTCCGGCGAATCGTTCTTCCTGGAAGAGGCAAGCTTCGGCTACAACCAGAAGACGCACAAGATAGAGGTGGGCAAGCCCATCGGACAGTTCTACGGCTATCGCACCATCGGATTGTATCAGGTGAGCGATTTCGATTACGACGCCTCTACCGGCAGCTATACGCTGAAGGACGATGTGCCTGCCGTAGCCGACCGCGCTTCGGTGCAGCCGGGTATGTGGAAGTTTGCCGACGTCACCCCCGACGGTGTGATAGACGAAAACGACAAGACGGTCATCGGCAACGCCTTGCCCGACTTCTACGGCGGACTGAACAATACGTTCAAATACAAAGGATGGGACCTGAGCGTGTTCTTCACCTTCAGCTACGGGGCGGAGGTGCTGAACGCCACCAAACTGACCAACAGCAAGGCCGGTAAGACGAACTATAATGTGCTGGATGTGGTGAACAGCAGCAAACGTTGGATGACCATCAATGCCGAAGGGAAGACGGTGACCGACCCGACAGAACTCGCCGCCCTCAACGCCGGCAGAGCGGTGGCAAGCATCTGGGATATGCAGACGGGTAATACTTACATCCACACCTGGGCGGTGGAAGACGCTTCTTATCTGCGCCTGAGCAATGTGAGCATCGGCTACACCCTTCCCCGGAAGGCGCTGAAAAAGGTAGGCTTGCAGAAACTGCGCTTCTACCTCACGGGCAGCAACCTCTTTGTGTGGACACCCTACACCGGCTTCGACCCCGAGGTCTCTACGATGGGCAACAGCCTGACGCCGGGTGTCGATTTCGGAGCTTATCCGCGTAACCGCTCTTTTGTCTTTGGACTGAATATAACCTTGTAGTGTAACTTATTATAATAATTCATAGCTATGAAACCGAAACTGATATATTTGTTGTTGACGGGACTGCTTTGCGCCTCCTGCCAGGATGTGCTGGAAGAGAATCCCGATTCCTATTACAAACGGAAAGACTTTTTTGTCAACGAAGGCAATGCCGAGTTGGCGGTGGTGGGAATCTACAGTGTGCTGCCCACCATTTACGGCGATAAGGACGGGATGTCGTTACCCTGTTCGGACGATACTTACTATGTCAACGGAACGACCAGCGACAATACGCGGCGCGATATTGCCCACTATTACCTGAAGCCGTCCAACACCTGGGTGTATAGTGTGTGGAAAGGAAAATACGAAGGATTGAACCGTGCCAACTATACGATAGACGGCATCGAGAGCATGAAGGGCTATCGGAACAGCGAGAACCTGCGGAAACTGGTGGGCGAGGCGAAGTTCCTGCGTGCGCAGGCGGCTTTTGATTTGGCGCGCTACTGGGGCGATGTGCCTTTCAAGACCACCTATACCGACGGTTACGAAACGAGCTATTTGCCGCGTACGGACCGTGAAGAAATTTACGAACAGGTAATCGCCGATTTGGAAGTTGCCAAGACGGATATGCCATGGGCGACTGCCGGTTCCTCTCCCGAACGTGCCACGCAGGGCAGTGCGCGTGCATTGCTGATGCGTGTGTTGCTGACGCGTGCCGGATACAGCCTGCAGCCGGACGGTACCCTGCCCCGTCCTGCCGATGCCGTGCGGCAGAAGTATTTCGAGGCTGTGGTGGCGGAATGGGAAGCTTTCCGGGAAAACGGTTATCACGATTTCTATCCGGCAGGGTATACGGAACTCTTCAAGGGTTTCTCCGCAGGGGTGCTCGACACCAGGGAGAGCCTGTTCGAGGTGGCTTTCCTGGCCAATAAGAACAAGGGTATCTGGGGAACCTGCAACGGGCCGCTTGTCGCTGCTCCCGGCGTACTGCCTACTGAGTCGGGCAGATTCATGGGACGCGCCAACGCCGCGTTCCGTGTAGTTCCGGAGTGGAAGGACTTCTTCGATGCCAACGACGAGCGTCGCGACGTGATGGTGTGTACACACAGTTATAGCTGGGACAAAGAGCTATACAACCATAAACTCGTGGAACAGAAGAACCGCAAGAACTGGTATCCCGGAAAGTGGCGCCGCGAGTGGATGCCCATCGGATATGTCGACCCGAACCAGACGAGTGTCAACTACTGTATGCTCCGCTATGCCGACGTGGTGTTGATGGCGGCAGAGGCTTACAACGAACTGGGGCAGACTTCCGAAGCGTGGAAACTGCTCAACAGTGTCCGGCGCCGTGCGGGTGCTACGGAGATTACTGCCGACAACTACGCGCAGTTGCTGAAAGCCCCCAAGGTGTACGACCTCGACTTTATCGACGATTCGGACGAAGCCGGGCGTTTCCGCACCGCCCTCTATTGGGAACGGGGTTTTGAACTGGCGTTCGAGGGACAGCGCAAGTACGACCTGATTCGTTGGGGCATCCTGAAGGAAGCGTTGGTACTGTTCTGCACAAGGACAAACAGCCAGGTGAACAACATCGGCACCAATACCATCGGCTATCCGGCAGGATGGAACTTCCAAAAAGGCAAGCACGAGTTGCTGCCCATCCCGGAAGACGAGTTGCAGGTCAACTATATGCTGGGCAACAAGAACAACCCGGGGTACTAACTCTCCGGCGTTGTTATCAGATTGATTCATTAAATAAAAGAGATACGAATATGAAACATCATGCAATGAGCCTGCTTGCCGGGCTTGCGCTGCCCGCGCCGTTCGTGGCGCAGGAGCGGCCGAACATCATTTACATCATGACCGACCAGCAGTCGGCACAGGCAATGAGTTGCGCCGGAAACAAGGAGGTGCACACGCCGAATATGGATCGCTTGGCAGAACGGGGCGTCCGCTTCGAGAACGCTTACAGTGCGTTCCCGCTGAGTGGTCCTGCGCGTTCGGCAATGTTTACGGGGCGTGTTCCGGGAGAGACGAATCTGCGTCAGAACGGAATCCCTTTGCCCGATTCGCTCAGTTCGTGCACGTTGGGCACGCTGATAGAGACGGCGGGCTATACCACTGCCTATGCTGGCAAGTGGCACGTACACACCAACGCATTGCCTGGCAAACACGCCTTCGGTTTCGAGAACCTGCACGGACACAACGATATCGGCTTGGCAGAAGCCGCCGTGGCGTTCTTGAAACGGAAACACAAGCAGCCTTTCTTCCTGGTGGCATCCTTTGACAATCCGCACAACATTTGCGAGTATGCACGCGGGCAGAAGTTGCCCTTTGCCACCATCGACGAGCCGGAACTGGTGGAATGCCCCAATCTGCCTGCCAATCATGGGGTAGGGGCGTACGATGCCAATGTGTTGGCGTTTGAGAGACGACAAAGTTACCGTCTCTATCCCACGCAAGATTATAACGCCGATGACTGGCGCCGCTATCGGAATGCCTATTTCCGCCTGGTGGAGAACGTGGACCGGGAGATTGGAAAGATTGTAGACGAGATAGACCGCCAAAACCTGTGGAAGAACACCGTCATCATCTTCACTTCCGACCATGGCGACGGCTCCGGCGCACACTGCTGGAACCAGAAAACCGTGCTGTACGAAGAGGTGGCGAACATTCCCTTCATTGTCTGCCTGCCCGGCGGCAGGAACGCGGGAACGGTGCTTCCCCAGCTGGTGAACAACGGAACGGACCTGCTGCCGAGCGTGTGCGACTGGGCAGGTGCGAAGGTGCCTGCGGGGTGCAGGGGCGTCAGCTTCCGGGCGGTAGCCGAACAGGGCGACCCGCAGCGGGCACACCAGCCATACGTCGTGACCGAAACCTGGTTTTCGCAGACCGGCGGAACGCAGGGATGGTCGGTACGCACTCCCCGCTATAAATATGTATTGTACGATACCGGAAAGAACCGCGAGATGCTGTATGACATGGAGAACGACCGCGGGGAAATGTGCAACCTTGCCATCGAAAAGAGATATCAGGACGTTGTGAAGGAGCACCGCGCCCTGCTTCTGGAGTGGATGAAGAAGTATGTCGCGCGGGGTAAACAGTCGCCTGTGCGGTTTGTACTGGGGCAGTAAAGCTGTTGTTGAGACAAAATCAAACTGTTTTTAAACAAAAACAAACTTCCGTTCATCAGAAACAAACCATAAGTAAACAAAAAAGCAGAACATATCGGGACGGTTGGTCTAACTTTGCCGGTGTCAAACCTGAATGTTCGAACTATTGGAAAAACATAATTATATAATACTTCGTTAAATTTATAGCTAATCCGTTGATAACAAATAAGTTGATTAATAAAGTTTAGCAAAATAAAATAG
>ERZ808035.986-NODE-986-length-18318-cov-9.132668_pt1 | contig 18318 bp, 14 predicted proteins | sample MGYA00380189_ERZ808035 | MGnify/ENA primary metagenome ERZ808035 (study PRJEB31490, sample SAMN06133407) | mouse gut metagenome | isolation source: M5_1 | host: mice | place: China: Chengdu | collected 2015-05 ...
CTTGCGGCGGTTGCGCTCCGAAACGCGCCTGCGGGCGCAGCCGCACACACCCCTCCTTCCCGTTGCGGAGGTCTCCCCTCTTTTTTGACAGGCTGATTTGACGGGCAGAGCCCGTCAAATCTTTATTCCAGTATCTCCGCTTCAAACAGCTCTTCAAAGGAGTGAAAATAGTAGTCCGCCAGCCGGCGGATCTCCCCCTGGTCCTCCTCAGCGGAGGGATCGTACACCGCAGCCACCCGAAAGCCGGCGGCCTTGGCGGTGCGGACGGCGTGGAGGGCGTCCTCAAAAATCACCGTGTCTTTTTTGCCGGACCGGAGCCGGCGCATGGCCCGTTCGTAGATCTCCGGGCTCACGTCCTTGCCCACCCCCGTCTCGGCGGAGGTGACAATTCCCCGGAAATAGTCCCGGATGCCGGCGTGCCGGAGGGCCTTCTCCGCCAGATGGCGGTCTGTGGCCGTTGCAACATACATCCAGACGCCCTCCATTTTCAGCAGGGAGAGGAGCCTTTCCACACCGGGCTTGGCCTCCACCTCGTTCTCGTAGAAGCGCTCCACCTGGGCTTCAATCTGGGCGTAGACCTCTTCCACCGTCTCCGGCAGGCGGTAGGCCTCCTTGCAGTAGGCGGCCCCCTGCCAGGCGGTCATGGGTTTCAGACGCTCCCCCAGATCCGGGGCGGGCTCCAGCCCTCGGGCCCGGAGCATCCTGGGGCCGATATCGCGCCAGATATGCATGGAGTCCAACAGGGTGCCGTCCATGTCAAAAATTGCGCTTTGCAGACGCATAGAGATTTCCTTTCTGATGGTTCCCCGGAGGGGAACGGGGGATATTGCCTCCCGAAGGGAGGGAAAACCGGCACCGCTGCGGGCAACAGCCGCCGTTTTGATATCAGCAGAGCTTCGCCCCGGCGGGAATGGCGTCGTCCAGCATAAGGAGGTGAAGCGCCTCCTCCCCCTTCTCGGTGTGGACGGCGGAGATCAGCATCCCGTTGCTCTCCAGCCCCATCATCTTCCGGGGCGGAAGATTTACAATGGCCACCAGGGTCTTGCCCACCAGCTCCTCCGGCTCGTACCAGGGATGGATGCCGGAGAGAATCTGCCGGTCCACGCCGGTGCCGTCGTCCAGGGTGAAGCGCAGAAGCTTGGCGCTCTTCTTCACGGCGTCGCAGGCCTTCACCTTCACCACCCGGAAGTCGCTCTTGCAGAAGGTGTCAAAGTCCACCTTCTCCTCCAGCTGGGGCTCGATCTCGATGTCCGGCCGGACGGCGGGCTCTTTGGCGGCCTCGGCCGCGGCCTCCAGCTCCTTAAGCGCCTTCTCCGTGTCCACCCGGGGAAAGAGGTTCTCCCCCTTGTTGACGGCGGCGGTCTCCGGAAGGGCGCCCCACGCCGCGGCGCTCGCCCAGGTGCGCTCTTCCGCGCCGGCGCCGATCTGGACGAAGAGCTTCTCCATGGCGTCGGGCATGAAGGGCGTCAGCAGCACGCCGCAGATCCGGGTGACCTCCAGCAGGGTGTACAGCACGTGGGCAAGGCGGGGGCCGTTTTGCTCCATGTCCCTGGAGAGCTTCCAGGGAGCGTTCTCGTCGATATACTTGTTGGCCCGCTGAATGACCTTGAAGACGTCCTCCAGGGCCTTGTGGGGGGCGAAGGACTCCATGTCCTTTTCATAGGCGTCCCGCAGACTTCCGGCGGCCTGGCGCAGCTCCGCGTCCCAGGGCTCCGGGCTGGCCCAGTCCCGGCATCCGGCGGGCAGCGTCCCGCCGAAGTACTTGCCCGTCATGGCGGTGGTGCGGCTCACCAGATTGCCCAGGTCGTTGGCCAGGTCGTTGTTGATGGTCTGGATCAGCAGCTCGTTGGAGAAGTTGCCGTCGGAGCCGAAGGGAAACGTGCGCATGAGGAAAAAGCGCAGGGCGTCCACGCCGAATTTCCCGGCCAGAATATAGGGGTCCACCACGTTGCCCTTGGATTTGCTCATCTTGCCGCCGTCCAGCAGCAGCCACCCGTGGCCGAAGCACTTTTTGGGCAGGGGCTCCCCCAGGCTCATGAGAATGGCGGGCCAGATGATGGAGTGGAACCGGACAATCTCCTTGCCCACGATGTTCACGCCGGGCCACCAGCCCTTGCCGTAGTCGTCGTAGTGGTCGTTCTCGTAGCCCAGGGCGGTGATATAGTTGGTGAGGGCGTCCACCCACACGTAGACCACGTGGCCGGGGTCGAAGTCCACCGGCACGCCCCAGGAGAAGCTGGTGCGGGAGACGCACAGGTCCTCCAGGCCGGGGTCGATGAAGTTCTTCACCATCTCGTTGACCCGGCTCCTGGGCTCCAGGAAGTCGGTGTTCTCCAGCAGGTCCCGGATGCGATCCGCGTATTTGGACAGGCGGAAGAAGTAGGCCTCCTCCTCGGCGTCCTGGACCTCCCGGCCGCAGTCGGGGCACTTGCCGTCCACCAGCTGGCTCTCGGTCCAGAAGGACTCGCAGGGCTTGCAGTACTTGCCCTTGTAGGTGCCCTTGTAGATGTCCCCGTTGTCGTGCATCCGCTTGAAGATCCGCTGGACGGACCGGACGTGGTAGTCGTCGGTGGTGCGGATGAAGCGGTCGTTGGAGATGTTCATCAGCTTCCACAGGTCCAGCACGCCGCCGGGCCCCTCCACGATGCGGTCCACAAACTCCTTGGGGGTGACGCCGGCCTCCCGGGCCTTGTCCTCAATCTTCTGGCCGTGCTCGTCGGTGCCGGTGAGGAACATGACGTCCTCCCCCCGCAGGCGGTGGTAGCGGGCCAGGGTGTCGGTGGCCACGGTGCAGTAGGTATGGCCGATGTGGAGCTTGTCCGAGGGGTAGTAGATGGGAGTGGTGATATAGAACTTCTTCTTTTCCATGGGGTTTTCTCCTTTTCAGCGGCGGCCCCGAATGGAAGGGCGCCGGAATTCACGGGTGCAGTCTACAGTGTTTGGGGGACGCTGATTAAATCAACGTGTGCGGGGAGATGCTGAACAGGTTCTAAGTATAACACAGTCTTCCCAATCCATCAAGTGCCGAAAACCGCCGTCCCCTTAGGCCCTGTTTGAAAAAAGGCCTAATATCTGCCATAGACCAGCTCGGCAAACTGGCCGTATCTCCTGACGTCCTCCAGCCGGAACCGCCGCAAGCCCTCTTCCTGAGTGAACAGCGGAATCCCCGCCCCCAGCAGCACCGGGGCCACCTGGACAATCAGACGGTCCACCAGATCCCGGCTGAGAAGGGGGGCGAGGACGGTGTTCCCCCCGACGACCCAGACATTCCGGTCCGCCTTCAGGCCCTTTACAAATTCCGCCGCGTCACCGCTGACCGCTGTGAACCCCGGACAGGAGAGCTCCCGGTGGGTAAAGACGTAATTTTCCGTAGTGGGATAAAAGGAGGCCGGCTCTCCCGCCCGCTCCAGCTCCCGGAAGGTCCTCCGGCCCATCAGCGTAATATCCATGGTTTTGTAAAAATCGTCATAGCCGGTCTCCCCGGCAGTCCCGGTCTCGTGGAGCCAGTCCAGGCTGTGGTCCCGGGCGGCCAGGTATCCGTCCAGCGTGACGCAGCCGTAAAAGTAAACCGCCATTTCTCCATTTCCCTCCAGTATTACTCAGTATACCACATTCCGGAATATTGCCGCAAGAGCGAACCCCCGGAGAGACCTCGTCTCTCCGGGGGCGCTTTCACCCAGGCACGATCCCGTCTGCAAACCGCTCCACGCCGGTGCGCTTCCCCGCCCCGTCGTAGACCGTCCGGACATTGCAGCTCCCCCGGTCCCGGGAGTGAAACACAAAGGCCCCTCCCTCCGGAGAGATGTCGGCGAAGCCGTCCACCAGCTCCCCCAGATAGTAGACATTCCCGATGCCGGAGCCCTCCGGGGACTCCACAAACTCCACGTTCAAGTCCCGATAGGCCGCGAAAACCTCCGCGAAGGATTTTCCGGGCACGCCACCGCTCTCAGAGCAGTCGGCGGTGGCCTCCAGGCCGGGGTGGAGCAGCGCCTGAATGTCCCGGGCGTCAAATTCCGCCTGGCTGTCCGCCTCCAGCCCTGTCAGGGGTCCAAAGGGGTTCACGCTGCCGTCGCCGTTCTCCACGGTCTCCCGCCGGGTGTGAACATCCACCGTCCCCGCCGGATCGATGTGCTCCACCCGGCTGATCCGGCCGCCGCTGCCGGTGTCCACACCGTCAAAGAAGTACCGAACCCGCTGCCCGCTGAAGTACAGGGCGTCCTCTGCCCCGTCGTACTCCAGGCCGAAAGCCTTGTAGATGCCGTAGGATGGGGGAAGAGGGTCCTCTGCGCCATCGGTGAACATGTCCGCTGACAGCGGGGAGGATTCCGCCGTGACGGCGGCGCGCCCGCAGCCCACCAGGGCCAGCGTCAGTGTCAGGGCGGTCAATAGATACATTTTCCTCACTATGCCGCCTCCTCTCCCGCCAGGGGGAAAGTCACCACGGCGGTAAAGAGATCCGCCACCGTCTCCACCCGGAAGGTGCCGCCGCAGGCCTCCGTGAAGGAGCTGGCAATGCTGAGGCCCAGGCCGCTGCCGCCGTCGGTGCGGCTCTCGTCCCCCCGGACAAACCGGGCGGTGAAGTCCACGCCCTCGGGAAGCTCGTCCCGGCTGGTGCTGCGCACGCTTGTCTCTGCCTGCCCCTCCGCCGTTTTCAGCGTCAGGTACACCCGGCTGCCCGCCAGGGCGTAGCGCAGGGCGTTGTCCAGGAGATTCTGGAACACCCGGTACAGCCGTTTGCCGTCGGCGTCAATCATCACCGGCTCCCCCGGCAGATCAATTTTAAAGGCCAGGCCGCTCTTCCGGATAGGGTCGTCCAGGTCGGCCAGAGTCTGCCGAAGGAGTTTTCCAAGATCCAGCCGCTCCATTTTCACCGGCAGCTGATCCGCCGCCGCCTTGCTGACCTCAAACACGTCCTGCACCATGCCTTTCAGCCGCCGGGCCTTCTCGTCGATAATCCGGGCGTAGTCCGCCGCCGCCGGGGGCAGATCCTCCTGCCGCAGAAGCTCTGCGTAGGAGAGGATGGAGGTCAGGGGCGTCTTCAGGTCGTGGGAGACGTTGCTCACCAGCTCCACCTTCATCCGCTCACTGCGGGTCTGATCCGCCAGGGCAGAGCTCATGCCTGACTGGATGTCGTTGAGGGCCTCCGCCGTTTTGTGCAGATCCGCGTCTCCGGGCAGATCCAGGGGGGTGGAGAGATCCCCGGCGCGGATGGCCTCAATCTGCCGGTGAAGCCGCCCCAGATCCCAGGCCAGGCGCAGGCTGCGGGCGGAGGAGATCAGTGCCGCCAGCACTGCCGCGGCCAGCAGTACCAGCAGTACTGTGACTGCCAGCCACAGAGGGCCATACCACCCAATATTGGGCAGCAGCGAGACAAGGAAGATGAGCAGCGCCGTCAATATCAGTGCCAGCGCCGCCGTTCCCGCCGCAATGGTCCGGGCCAGCCGTTTCTCCACGGGCCGCTCCAGATCCTTCATACGGAGGCTGCGCAGGAGCTTTCGCAGTGCCCGGAACAGAGAGCGAAGCAGGCTCCTCCTCTTTTCTCTTGGGTTATACCGCCGGTTGTTGAACGCCAGCCACAAGAGCCACCCCAAGGCCAGCAGCCCCGGCAGGCCGGAGAGCAGAAAACCGGCCGCTCCGTAGACCAGCTGGCTCGGGTACATGGGCTCCCAGTCCCTCCACCACAGCTCCCGGCAGGCCCAGTACAGCTCCTGCCAGCCGCCGGCGGCCAGCAGCCACCCCAGAGGGACCAGAGCCAGCAGCATCCAAATTTCTGTCCAGACATGGACGGTCCAGGAGGCGATCTTCGCGTCCGCCAGCTTTTTCTCCCGCCGGAATGCCAGCCACACGCACAGACACAGCGCCCCCAGGCCCAGCAGGACAAGCTGCCGGAGGTAGAAGGTCCGGGACTCCCGGGCCCGCTGGGCCACGCTGTACATACTGCCGTAATAATACCGGTTCCCGTTGGCGCTCTGCACCCAGTACCGGGTGGGCTCCTCCCGGACGGCCATGTAAACGGTCACATCCTCCAAAGTCTCCCCGGCGGGGAAGTTGTCATAGCCCGGGACGAACCACAGGGAGTCCCCGTCGTAGATGCCGTCTCCGTAGACGTCCAGCTGGGCCCCGTCCTTGAAAATGGTGACTTTCCCGTCTCCGAAAGTCAGATAGAAGTTATACCCCTCCAGGCTCCGGTCGATAAGGGGCCGCAGGAGCTTCTGATTGCCGTACAGCCTCCGCCCGTTCCGCCAGACGCTGTACAGCACATTCTGATCATCCCGGAAGGCCGCGTCCGCCGGGGACGCGCCGGGGAGGGGGTCGTCCGCCTCCAGCCGGGGATCGTTCTCCGCCAGGGCCTCCCGCAAAGTCCAGCCGGTGCCCTCCCAGGACTCCACCACCACGGTCTCCCCGTCATACCAGTTCAGCTCCCCGTCCGCCGCCAGGTTCAAAAACCGCAGCAGGTACGAGGAGACCTCGTCCCGAAACTCCCGGCTGTTCTGCCAGTCGCCGGACCAGTCCGGCAGCGCGCCCCGCTGCATCACCAGCCGCTCCGCCATGGCCCCCAGGCTGCCCAGGGTCAGCGTGACGCCCAGGAAGAAGGCGAGGAAGCCGATGGCCGCCTTCCCCCGTCGGCCCGGCTGAACCGCCAGGACGCCGGGGGCGTCCTCCGGTGTCTCCGCCGTCTGCCGGACCCGGGCGGCCGCGAAATCCTCCGGCTCCCCGCCGGGGTCATGTTCCGTGCCGTTCCATTTTGTATCCAATTCCCCACACCACCTTGATATAGTCTGGCTCTTTGGGATTCAGCTCCACCTTCTCACGGATACGCCGGATATGCACCATCACCGTGTTCTCACAGGCATAGCCCTCCTCGTTCCACACCCGGCGGTACAGCTCCTCCGCCGGGAACACCCTCCCCAGGTTCCGGAACAGCACCTCCACAATCCTCGTCTCCGTAGCGGTGAGCTTTATCACGTCCCCGTCGGCCCGGAGCACCCGCTCCGAGGTGTCGTAGGTCAGCCGCCCGTTGACCAGGACGCCCTCCCGCTCCGCCGTGTGGATGTCTCCCAGGGTGGTATACCGCCGCAGCTGGCTCCGCACCCGGGCCACCAGCTCCTGGGGGTTGTAGGGCTTGGTGACATAGTCGTCCGCCCCCATGGAGAGGCCCAGGATCTTGTCCGTGTCCTCGCTTTTGGCGGAGAGGACGATCACCGGCAGGTTCCGCCGCTCCCGGATGCGGATCAGGGCGGAGAGGCCGTCCAGTCCGGGCATCATCACGTCGATGACAATCAGGCGGACCTCGGGATTCAGAGCGTAATCCAGGGCCTCCATGCCGTTATAGGCCTTCAGCACACGGCAGCCCTCCCGTTCCAGGGTGATGGAAATGGCGTTTACAATCTCCGGGTCGTCGTCCACGACCAGGATGCATTCGTTCATAGCGTCAGCCTCCCATTGAGCTGGGGATATCTTAGCACCTGATTCTTACAAACAACTTGATAAAAATCTTACGAATTCCTTACAATTTGGATGGGCGCCCTTCCGGGAGGGGGATGATCCCCCTCTCACCGCTTTAGCGGCATCACAAACACAAACCGTGTAAAGCCTCCCTCGCTCTCGGCCCGCAGGGTCCCCCGGTGCTCCCGGGCAATGCCCGCGGCAATGCTGAGCCCCAGCCCAAAACCACTCTGCTCCCCCCGGGAGGCATCCGCCCGGTAAAACCGCTCAAAAAGCCGCGGCAGCTGCTCCGCCGGAATCTCCCCGGGATTGGAGACAGTCAGCCTGGCCTGCCGCTCCGTCTTTTGAAGGGACAGCTCCACCGCGCCGCCGGAGGCGCCGTATTTGACGGCATTGTCCAGAAGGATTGAGATCAACTGCCGCAGCTTCTCCCCATCCCCCGGCACATAGACCTCCTCCGCCAACCGGTACTCCAGTGTTTTTCCGGACTCAAAGGCCACCGGCTCAAAGGCCAGGGCACAGTCCTCCGCCGCCTCGGACAGGGATACCCGGCTGAAAACAGCGGCGGGAAGGGCGTCCTCCGCCCGGGCCAGGGTCAGCATCTGTTCCACCAGGGATTTCATCCGCCGGGCCTCGGAGCGGATGTTATCCGTCCAGCGGGACGGGCGCTCCTCCAGGGCCGCAGAGCCCAGCATCTCCGCGTTGGAGAGGATGACGGTCAAGGGTGTTTTCAGCTCGTGGGAGGCGTCGGAGAGGAACTGGCGCTGCTGGCGCCAGGCCCGTTCCACCGGGCGGGTGGCCCACCAGGACAGCAGCACCGCCACCCCCAGCAGCAGCAGCAGGGCCGCACCGCCGATGACCAGATAGCTGCCCATCATCTCCCGGAGCATAGCCTGCTCCATGGACATGTCCACAAAGGCCAGCTTTTCATACAGGCCGTTGTTCTGGCGCAGATACCGCAGCTGGTAGTCCCGGATGACGCCCTCCCGCCGATTCTGGCTGAGGCAGTCTGTCAGGATGGCGGACAGCTCTTCCGTGTCCTCCAGATTGTCATAGGTACCGCCGGTGACATAGGCGGTGCCTCCCCACAGGTTCACCGTGAAATAGGGCAGATAGACCACCCGATCCCGATCCAGGGAGATGGCGATCTCCGGCCGGCTGACGTTGTCCTGCAGAACCACCCGGTGGAGCAGCTGGCGGCTCAGATCCTCGATATTCCGCTGCATGGCAACGTATACGGACAAAAAAACCACTGCCAGGACAGCGGTGACCAGGGCCATGCAGATGACCACGAATTTCAGACGCAGCTTTTGAATCACGGCACGGGCCTCCTCAGTACAAAAGTTAAAAAAAGGGCGGAGGGTCAATTCCCGCCGCCCTCCAGACAGTATCCCACCATGCGGATGGTCCTGATTTTTACCCGGGAGTGGAGATGTCCCAGCTTTTTGCGCAGAAAGGAGATATAAACCTCCACATTGTTGTCCTCCGCGTCGGACTCATACCCCCAGATTTTCAACAGCAGGCTCTCCTTGGTGAGAACCTGCCGCTGATTGAGCATCAGCAGCTCCATCATGTCAAACTCCTTGCGGCTGAGACGGACGGACCGCTCCCCGCAGGCCAGGGTAAAGGAGTTTTTATCCAGTATGACGTCGCCGTAGGACAGGGTGTCGCCGCTGCGGAGCTCCGGCTGCCGCCGGGCCAGCGCCCGGACGCAGGCCAGCAGCTCCCGGGGCTCAAAGGGCTTGGTCAGGTAGTAATCCGCACCGCCGTCCAGCCCCGCCACCCGGTCCGACACCTCAGACCGGGCGGTCAGCATCAGCACCGGCACGTGGCTCCCGGATTCCCGCAGGCGGCGCAGAACGGTGAAGCCGTCCATCCGGGGCAGCATCACATCCAGCAGAATCACGTCGTAAATGCCGCTGAGAGCGTTGTCCAGTCCGCTCTCTCCGTCACGGCACACATCGGCGGTGCAGCCGTCCATCTCCAGCAGGTCCTGAAGCGTAGCGGCCAGCCGGGCCTCATCCTCTACCACCAGTATACGCATAAAGAGAGCCTCCTTGCGGGAATTACTCTGTAATGTCCAGCCCGTTGGCCGCCACCCGCATCAGGGGATCCAGGGCGGCAGTGGGCAGGGCATAGATGGTGGTGCTGTCTCCCAGGCAGACATAGCGGCCGGAGCCGTCCAGCACCGGGGTTCCCACTGTCAGAGACAGGGTCTCGTCGACGCCGGTCCCCGAGGCGTAGTTGACTGTGAGGACGGCCTGCGGCGCGTCAAAGCCGCAGATGGACAGCGCCCCGTCGGACGGGTCATAGTCCACGCACTTGGTTAAGGACAGGGACCGGATATCCTCCAGCAGGGCCCGTACGGTGGCGTTGTCCGTGACGTTTTCACTGCCGTGGAGCCATGTGACCGGTCCGTCGTCCCCGTTCCGCTTGACGGCGTTGAGCATGGTGACAAGGGCGGGGGCCTCATCCGTTCCCTCAGGGCCGCGGATGAGGATGGAGCGGATGGCCGTCTCCTCCAGCGCCGGCAGGACGGGCAGTTCCATCATGTCGTAAATGGGAACACTCATATAGGCGAAGAGTGTGTCTGCAATGATGTACACCGTAGAGGCGTCACTCTGATCCATGACATAGCGGCTGCTGCCGTCAGTGGTGGTCTTGCCGAAGGAAAGTGCCCGGAGGGCGCCGTCCTCTCCGGAGAGGGTCAGGGAGCCGGCGGGCTCGTCCAGGCCGTAGGCACTCAGATCCTCTTCGGCGCGCAGGGTCTGCTGGGGGCGCCAGTTTTCCAGAAGCAGCAAAATCGCGGTGACGGTATCCTGCTTCAGCGGGAATTTGGGGTCGTTCTCCCAGGCCCAGTTCCCGTCCTCCCCAACGAAAAAGGACAGCGTGGCGCTGCCGTTGCTGTACACCAGGGCGGAATATCCGTCCGCACCCATGGCCGCGGCTGCCAGCGCGTCCTGGCCGTCCGTCTCCTCCTCCCGGTTCTCCCGATACCGGATGCCCAGGACGATGAGCACGGCGGCCAGCAGGGTCAGCAGGATGGCAGTCAATATCGTTACGGTTCTCCGCTGTCTCCAATCCATCTCCATATAAACAAGATTCCTCCTGAGAGCAAATATAACGGCCGCGCCGCAGGCGCCGCGGCACACCCGGCCCTCCGGCAGTCCTGCCGGAAGGGGAAAACGGCCGGAATCAGGTGACAATAGCCGTCCTGGGGTTATTATAGCATATTTGTCAGGTTCGTCAATGAAACACAGGATAAAACCCAAACCTGAAAATCTCCTGAAAGGGGATGTTTACAGAATGTTTAAAAAAACGCAAGGTTCTTTTCATATTTCCCGGTTATGATAAAATCATCCTCCACGGAGGAAAACTCCCTCTCATTTCTTTTTTCTCTCCAAACACGGCGGCGCAGACCCGGTCGGCGGGCGCGCCGCTGTGTTTGTATTGGCAGCAGCAAAGACACCCCCGGGCAGGCCGGGGGTGTCTTTGCCGCTGCCAGGGCTGGGAATGAGCCGGGATTTCCTCCGGCCTGTTCTCAGTAACAGCAGGATATTCCGGCGAGACAGCCGGAGCATACCCCGACAGCATATGGTTTTAAAGGGATTGCCCGTAGGCCATGCCCTGTGTTATGCTTCTCCCCATAAAAAATGCGGCAACCCGGCTTTAACCGATTTGGCCTCATCCCCTCCCGTCCAACAGGTATACTGCCATCCTGCAAACAGCTCAATTCCACATGGGTGCCGTTATTGACGCAATCCAGATCATATGTTACAATTTTATGGCTTTCTTTGCCCGGTTCAGCAGGCTGTAAAAATCCGGCATATTTTTACACGGATTATGGGCGGGGCCGTCATCGTAACAGACGTCCCCGCTTGTGAGATGAAGGCGCACAGCCTGTACAGGCGGAGGCATCCCCCGGAAGTACCCCGCCCTTTATCCCGGCACAGGATTCCCGTGTCCCGCGCACTCCGCAACGCGGCAGCCGGCCAACGGCCGGACTATTACCTGGGGGGAGACTCTGAAATGCCCAGTCAAAATGTCCTTGTGCAGATCTCCATTGTTTACTGCATGGTTCATATGTATATCTTTCTGTTCTTTTTCTATGAATACCGGTGCTCAAGACGGACCTTCACCATTTCCTCCGTGGTCGTCTTCTCCATTGTCGGCGCAGCCTGCCTCTGGGTCATGCTTACCCAGGGGATTGCCGCCATGGGGCAATGGGGCCTGCTGATTGGAACAATCCCAACCCTGCTGTTTTTCTTCGTGATGGCCCGGCAGCGCAATGCCCAGTTTGTGTTTATCTTCTGCCTTTCAGATACCGTGTGCATGTGGATCGAGCTGGCCACGGCCCTGATTGACTATGGCGTGGGCGGCGGCGGGACGGTGACTTTCGCGCTTCGGCTGATAGCGTTCCCCCTCCTGGAATACGCCGTGTGGCGCTGGCTGCGAAAGCCCTACCTGGAGATAAGCTGCCGCATCCGCAAGGGGTGGCTGCCCTTTGCGGCGCTGACGGGAATATGCTACCTCATTCTGGTGCAGCTCAGCGTCTATCCCACCATCATTTTTGAACGCCCCAAGGAGATCCCCCTGGCCGTTATGGTGCTGGCACTCATCGCCCTGGCTTACAGCACCATTTTCCAGGTGCTGTTTGAACAGCTCCATGTCCTTGAGGCTCAGGAGCGCCAACGGGTGCTGGAGGCACAGACCGTTATGATGGGCAAACGGGTGGCCGCCGTCCACCGCGCAGAGGAGACCATGCGGATCGAGCGCCACGACATACGCCACCAGCTTCAGACGGTGTCCTCCCTGGCCCAAAGGGGGGACTGCGCGGCACTGCTGGACTATATCGGCACATCCCGGGCAAAGCTGGAAGCCGCTGTGCCCAAGAGCTACTGTGCAAACCCTGTTATAGACGCGGTTCTGGTCAACGCAGCGGCGCAGGCCGAATCCTTGGGCATTGGCATGGAGATAGAGATTGCCCTGCCGGAAGAGCTGCCGGTGGATGTGATGGAACTGTCCATTGTCTTTGCCAACGCTTTGGAAAACGCGATACAGGCGGTTCAGTCGCTGCCCGGCGGCCGGCGGCGCATCATCTGCAAAAGTGTGATACACCCCCGGTTTATGATGGAGATCTCAAATCCCTATGCGGGGAAAATCACCTTTGACCGGCGGGGATTCCCGGTCACGGACAGGCCGGGGCACGGTATTGGGACGCGGAGTATTGTCGCTTTTGCGGAAAAATACAATGCACTGTGCCTTTTCCGCGCGGAAAACGGATGGTTTAAATTGCAGCTGTCGCTGTAAGAAATGCGCACAGTACCACGGCGCAGGCGCCCGCACGGAAGCGGCGGAGGGCTGTCCCGGGGAAACGGCGGCTGCGAAAAAAATTCAGCGGTCTTCCGCCCCGTACCGCTGCGCCATATCATTCCAGGAAGACAGCGGACAACAGGAGGTATATCCGATATGGGAACTGCAAAAAATCTCCCCGCCTGCCCGGTGGAAACCACCCTGATGCTGATCAGTGACAAGTGGAAGGTGCTGATTTTGCGCGACCTTCTTCCCGGTGCAAAACGGTTCGGCGAGCTGAAAAAATCCATTGGAGGCGTCAGTCAAAAGGTGCTGACAGCCCAGCTCCGGCAGATGGAGGACAGCGGCCTCCTGATCCGGACGGTCTATCCGGAGGTTCCGCCCCGTGTGGAATATGCGCTGACCGACCTGGGGCACAGCCTTAAGCCGATTCTGGACGCCATGCAGGATTGGGGCGAGGAATACAAGGCAAAGAACAATCCCCCCTCGGTCTGAACCGCCGGCAGCGGTTCAGACCGAGGGGGGATTTTCCGGCGCGGCGGTTCTCCGAAATCTCTCAAATCCCGTCCAGTCCGCGGCGGAGCTCCTGCAGCTCCTGGTGGCCGGAGAGTCCCATCTCCTCCAGCTCTTCAATCAGTGCGCGGCACTCCTCTGTCCGCCGCTCCTCCAGGGCCAGCCACGCCAGCTGGAACTTTCCGTAGAGAAAGGCCTCCGGCTGGTTCTCCAGGGCGGCGGCTGAGAGATAGACCTGCAAAAACAGTTCTTTGCAGCACAGCTCCTGGCCGTTCAACAGCCTCCCGGTCATTTGATCCAGCGCCGCCGCATAGTTTTCACACAAAACGAACATGCAGATATCCCCGTACTCCCGGAAGAAGCGGACGTCCTCCACCGGGTACAGCGGCGAACCCTCCGGGATTAAGGCGTGCATCATCTCCGCCAGGGAATGCTGCTTTGTATACCGCCCCTGCACAATCAGCTCCATCACCCCGGCGGCCAGGGCGTCCCAGTCGTCCTCCAGCAGGGCCCTCCGCAGCCCGGCCTCCCTGGAGAAAAGGGAAATGTCCTCCGTCCGGGCGGCGGCGCAGCACCGGGGGGAGATCACCTCCAGCACGGCGCATATATCCGCGGAGCAGGCGGGATCCCCGGCGGCCAGGGCCTGGTCCGCAATCCCCCGCACCAGCCCATACCACTCGTCCCGGATAGGGTCGCGGTAGGTCAGGGCCACCGGCGTCAGCGGGTGGGAGGCAATGCGGGCACACTCCCGTATCTTCCCGCTTACGGGCAGGCCGGAATTGCTCAGCGCCTCCAGCGTCTCCGCCATGGAGTGGAGATGCACGTTTTTCAGCCACTCCCGCTTAGAGTGGTCGATGGCGTTGTGCCTGTTCAAAAAGGCCTCGATGATCTCATAATAGGCCAGGTTCCCGTCAAAGCGAAGGGGGGAGTATTGGGAGGAGACACTTCTGGCCCGGATGCGGTAGTGGTACAGGGCGGAGTTGTCAATCCCGATGCGGCCGCAGGACTCGATATACCGGAGCATAAACATCGTGTCCGTGCCGTAGGGATATTTTTTTGCTGCAATATCCCTGTATTCCATGGCCTGGAACAACCGGGTTTTGATAACGGAGCCCCAAAAGGTGCTGGGGAAGGTCCAGATCTGGGGATAGTACCGGGCGACCTGCGCCCGGGTCAGGACCACCGGCTGGTCCAGCTTCCGCAGGATGCGGCTGCGGCGGGTCTCCTCCAGGTAGCTCACCGTCCCGGTGCAGGCCATATCCAGGCCGTTTTTCTCCAGAAATCCCACCAGCCGCTCCAGATAGTCCGGCTCCCACCAGTCGTCGGAGTCAATGACGGTGTAGTAGGCGCCCCTGGCGCAGTCCCGGACAATTTCAAACCGGAGGGGCCGGGGGACCTGATTTTCCCGGTATCGGATCAGACGGATGCGCGGGTCCTTTTCCGCAAAGGCGTCCATCAGCTCCGAGGAGCCGTCCGTGCAGCCGTTGTCCACCAGGATGTACTCAAAATCGGAATAGGTCTGGGACAGTACGCTGCTGATGCACTGCTCCAGATAGGGCCTTGTGTTATAGGCCTGGGTATAGATCGTCACCATGGGGTTTTCGCGGTCTGCCGCCATAAAGAGCTCCTCCTCCCGGCGTGGGATGATTTTACCGCAGCGCGTCCAGGACTTCCGGGCTGAACACGGTCTCCGCGTAAGCGGGGATGCGCTCCGCCAGCGCATGCCGGACGGCCTGTTCCCGCTGCCGCAGGCGGCGGAAGGCGTCCAGCAGCGCCGGCGCGTCCAACGTTCCGGCGTCCAGGACAAAGGCCTCCTGACCCAGATCTGCGGCGATGCCCGCCGACTTTACGCTGTATCCGACGGCCAGGGCCGGCACGCAGGAGGAATAGGCCGCAACACAGGCGTGGGTACGGGAGGCCACGCAGATTCGGGCCTTTGCAATAATGGATTTCCGCTCCGCCGCGCACAGCTCCGGCGGGGCCATCCACATCCGCCCCCCGTCCCGGTACAGCGCCTCCAGCGCCTCCCGGTCGTTGTCCGCCGCGGCCAGGACGTGGGGCACCAGGGCGATATTCCAGGAGGTGTGCTCCAGAATCTCCCCCGCCAGAGCCTGGAATGCCTCCAGAATTTTGGGGTTCCGGCGGATCACCAGGGGGCTGAGGTTCAGCGCCGCATACTCACCCTCCGGGCCGCAGGGCGCCGGCTGAGGGGGCAGGGAGAAGGCGATGTCCGCCACCTGCACCGCGTTTTCAAGCCCCCGCTCCCGCAGCGCCCGGAGGGTGAGCCCCTCCCGGGCGGTGATGAGATGGTGGGAGCCCAGGGCCCGCAGCATTTCGCCGTCCAGCATGGACGGCTCTATGGAGCAGCTCCACAGGATGCTCTTTGCCCCCCGCTCCAGGGCCGCGTAGTGGACGGCCGCGTACCGCTGCCAGTTGGGGTAGCAGTACATGTCCCCTCCCACGCTGAGGCAGACGGTCTCCGGGGTGATCCGCTCAATGGCGGCGGCGTAGACCTCCTCATGGGTCCGCCCCGCCGGATTGCGGCCCACAATCTCGTCGGCGTCCAGCCCGAATTGACGGTCCTGCTCCGGAAAGTGGGAGACCAGGGTGATCCTACAGCCCGGGAAGTGCTTGCGGAGAAGCGCGATGTCACAGCGGACGGAGGCCTCGGAGCCGTGGTTGAACGACCCTCCGTGTCCGTAGAGCAGATAGTGCCTGGCCATAGAGATCACCTCCGGAAGGAATGGGCCCGGCGGCCGGCAATTATTCGGCCTGTTTGGAGTAGCTGGGCAGAACCGGCTGTTCCCCGGCTTCATACTGCATGCCCACAGGAACGGGCTTTGTGGCGTAGGGCAGCCAGCCGTTGCAGTAGCGGCAGGCGTTCAGCGGTTTTTCCCGCCAGTAGAGCGTTTTCAGCTGTTCAAACAGGGGTTCAGCGGAACCGGGTGCCAGCAGGTCAATCAGATCCTCCCCGTCCGAAGAGTAGAGCCCCAGGGCGTGGGTATTGGCGGCAAAGGGGCAGAGCGTGACCTTCCCGTGAAGGACGTAGAAAAACGCGCCGGCCCTCTGGGAGCACTCGTTGTAGCGGGCCTGGGTCTGGGGGCCGTCGCTGACGGTCTCCAGGGCGCGGCCGATGTCCTTCCACCGCTGCGCGTGGACGCGCACGTTGATTCCCCGCCGGGTGCAGAGGGCCTCCAGCTCCCGGTAATTTTTCGACAGCTCCCCGTAGTAGGAGATACGCACCATGATCTTGGGGTTTTGCAGCAGCTCCAGCACGGGCTCGCCGGGGATCACCGTGCCGTTTGTGATGATGTTGATATGCTCTACCTCCGGCACGCCGCACAGCTTATCCAGCACCTTGTCCAGATGTGCGTACAAAAAGGGTTCTCCGCCCAGAAGGTGGAAGCGGCGGAACCATTTCAGGGAGACAAGCCGGTCAATCACCTGCTCCATCTGCTCCCAGGACATCTCCGCCCGGTTTGTAAAATAGGGCTTTAACGCCAGGCAGTTTTTGCAGCGCAGGGTGCAGCGGTCGGTTAAGTCCAGGTTGACGGAACGGCTGATCTCCTGCCGGTGGTTTACATACCCCACGCCGCGGATCATATACTCGTCAATCCACTCAAAGACCTGGAATCCGTCCACGGACTCCCGGAAGGAGTAGCCGTCGTCTCCGCGGCCCAGCTGTTCGGTGACAAATTTTGCGGCCTTATCGCAGTCCAGGTTTAAAAACAAAGAGGCGGGGAACAGAATTTTTTCATAGCCCAGAGCCGCCAGGTTTTCCATGTCCTTCCCGGAGCAGTATACATCAAACAGCACCGCGGCGTCGGGGAAGCGCCTGCTGCACTCCCGGGGAGAGTATACGGGATAGCCGATATACTGCATCCCCTGCTTTGAGGGGTCGCTGTCGCAGAAGCACAGGAACTCCACTCCCAGCTCTTTCAGGGCAAAGGCGCAGAGGGCCCCGTTGATTCCGGCGCCGTACAAAACCAGGTTTTGGCTGTATTCTGCAAAGTCAGGATAAGAGATTCCCTCCAAATCCTCCATATGCTCATATGTGTAACGCATGATCAAGTGCTTCCTTTCATGAGAGATAAAGGGGCCCCGCCGCTTGGATGGCAGGGGGGACCATGGTGTCCGGGTGTATCTGGGGGATTCCGTAGCAGCGGTGGCAGATGTCGATATGGCCGCACTGTTCAAAGTGCCGCAGCCCCGCGCGGAGGCGTTCATGCAGCCCTTCGGCGGTCAGGCAGTCGATGCTGTTTTCCGGCGTTGCGGGGAAAATCCCCATCTGGCACATCTGTGCGGCCTTGCAGCAGGGGAAAAAACGGCCCTCCACCAGGATCCGGTATTTGATATTGGTACAGTGCCTGTATTTCCGGGAGGCCTCCTCTTCGCCGCAGGGCGCAGTCAGATGGTCTCTGTCCCTGTACCACTCCGAATAGTTATCAAGCTCATATCGTATTCCGTGTGCTTCCAGGAGCTCTGTCAATTCCCGCTTCTTCGTGGATAATGCGCCATAGTCGCTGATTCGCACAAAAAACCTGGGATGCCGCATCAGAGGGAGCAGGCTCTCTTTCGGAAGCAGTGTCCCGTTTGTGACAATGGAGACCTGTTCGTCTCTGCTGATGGAAAGTGAAAATTCCAAAACCTTTTCCAGGTCGGGGTATAACAATGTCTCACCGCCCAGCAAGCAGATTTCGCGGAACTGTACCCCGTCGTAAGACAGCAGGTTTTGAAGGGACTGCGTGACGATTTCCGGCGCATAGTGCCTGGGAGACGGGAAGAAGGGGATCATTGCCGAACAGTCCAGGCAGCGGAGATTGCACTTTTGCGTGAGGTGAACCGTCAGCTCCTGAAAGTACATGGGATTTCTGCCTGCGAGCATCGTGGTCAAATAGGAGGAAATGGTTCGTATCGCCCACTCCTCGGTCATCTGCTCCCCGCCCTTCCCCCAGTCGGAGAAGTCAATGTCCGCCAGCAGAGGAACGCTGTCCATGACTCGGGGGGGGGGGGGGGGAACGCCTTTTCCGCTGCTCCGCCACGCTC
>ERZ808035.991-NODE-991-length-18253-cov-5.247029_pt1 | contig 18253 bp, 12 predicted proteins | sample MGYA00380189_ERZ808035 | MGnify/ENA primary metagenome ERZ808035 (study PRJEB31490, sample SAMN06133407) | mouse gut metagenome | isolation source: M5_1 | host: mice | place: China: Chengdu | collected 2015-05 ...
TTGAGTCGCAAGGCTTGTAAGAGGTACTCGAAACCAGGAAGGAAAACCTGCCCGTGACTGGGTATCAACCAAAAGAGCGTGGCTGCTCTCCTGTTTTTTTACAGCAACCGGTTATATTCGGGAGAAAATAGGATAATGCCGGGATTTCTCCTGGCCTTTGTGGAAGAAACGGAGAATTGATTTCCGTGTATTACAAGACCGTTTTATGGTACAGTTAATATGATATGCTTATCTCTATGGAGGTGGGATTTTCGTGAACGGTAATTATATCATGAGGGAATATCCATTCAAAAAATGGGTGAAGTACATTGTATTAAAAGTTGGAATCTTTGAATCGGAAATTATCGATGAGCAGAACTTTGATGCGACGGATGAGATTGGGATTATGAAGTTTAAACGGAAATATATTAAGGATGATGAGTGTGTTTTGGTTGAGGTCGAGATGTGAAAAATATTAATTTTGTATAATAAAAATATTTCCCATTTTTTTCAGTCTTCTAATCCATCAGCTAATGCTACGCCAAATAATTAATATAGAAACAAAAGTATTCTCCACAAATACTGAAATCCATGTATCTACAAAAACAGTACGATATTCTCAACAAAAAACAAAGAACTTACAATATTCGGCGAAACATTAGGAAATGTCAAAAATAAACTCAACGATCTTTCAAAGGCGTATCAAAGCTTTGGTCTTCTTGGGCATAACGGGGCTCTGTCAACATTATTCGGCTTCAACGACGTTGTTATTCCTGATGAATTAATGTCCCAGTTCAGAGAATTCCAGGAACAGTTTAACCATTCTGCTTTAAGCGCCGAAGCGTTGGCGGAACAAATGGGGAATGTAGATTCTTCGATTATCAAATATGCCAAAACCTGTAAAAATGGCGAAATGACATCGAAAGGTTTCGAGCAGTCGCTAAAAGGGATATCTCTCTCCGCCAAAATCGGAAAAGCTGCGCTTCAGGCTCTCGCCAGCATAGGCAACGCCTTGGTGGACTGGCTCGTCCAGGCCGCTGTCACCGCTATCGACAACTGGATTCACAGAGTGGACAAAGCCAACGAAGCAATGCGCCATGCCGTTTCGTCATATGAAACGGAAAAATCCAATCTCGAAAATATCAATTCCGAGTTGGACGGTCTTAACCAGCGCATCAGCGAATTACAGTCCAAAGATGCCTTGACTTACACGGAAAAAGGCGAACTGGAAGAACTACAGGCAATTTCAAAAGAACTGATGCTCCAGCAGGACATTGCGAAACGGAATGCGGAAGCAGCCGCAAAGGAAGCCGCCGTTACAACCGTGGATGCCTATCAGACGCAATATGGGAAATATGATATTTCTGAAAATAACCTCACTGACGCATTAGAAAACTACGATTTTCCTCATCCCGACAGTCCTGACGATATCACCAGAAATCTGGCTTCCTATATTCATTCCATAGAACTTTTGACACAAGCTCAACAGAATTTGAAAGATGCGGAAAAAAAGGGGGAAAATACCGACTGGATAAATAAAGATATCCAGCATGCGAATGATTTAGTCACAGAATACTCTTCCCGATTAAGCCGCAATGTGGTCGACCTGGAAGAAAAACTGATTTCATTGCAAGATGCCTATGACATCGCCATTGAAAAAAGAGACCAGGGAATCCTCCCATTATCATCCGGGGAGCAGGACGCGATCAACACCTATGAATCCATATATGACAGTCTTAAATTAATCTATCAATATACCGACCAAAATAGCTGGAACCGTATGGAATTTGCAGATATCCTTTCCTCCGGAAATATCGAAAAAACGAAGGATGAACTGATCGAAATGGCAAGAGCCGGTCAATTAACGCCGGAAACCATCTCAGGATACGAGAATTTAAACAAGGCGATAGAAGAAAGCGGATTACTCGTCCAGGACGGGCAGAACGCCGCCCAGTTGCTTTGCGATTACATCAATGAATGCGTGGAAGCCGGGAGCGAATTAGGCGATACTCTCCCTATGTCCTTTTCGGATATCATAACCCAGCTCAGCGAGTTCCAGGATAAATTCGAATCCGTAGACCAGGCTTATTCGAAGCTTTTCGATCCCAATTCTCAGATCGGTTTCGAAGATCTGGCATCCATCGCCGAGGCATTTCAGGACCTCGATGGGATCGATGGCTATATCCGGCGTCTACAGGAAGCCGGGCAGGATACGGAGGCCGTAACCGCTGTCATCGAAGATTTGGCCGACAGCTACCTTCATCAATCAGGAATTCTGGAAAATGTTACCGATGAGAACAAGCAGCTTATCACATCCATGCTGAAGGAAATCGGAATCACAAACGCGGAAGCCATCGTCAACCAGTCGTATGCTACGGCATTACAGGAAGTGGAAGCTGCAAAACAGGCGCTCGGCATTTCTACCGACAATCTCTCCGATCTTACTCTCGAAGAAATCCAACGTCTGCTGGAAGAAGGCCACTATAGCGAACAGGCAAAAAATAAGTTATACGAACTGTACTTGATGCAGATTAATTTGACAAGTAATCCCATCGATGCCTCAAATTCCATCAACCAACTGTTAGGTATGGTTGGCGCCTCCAGCGCCGCCGGCAGCGCTTTGGTTCAGCTGGCAGGTATTATGGACAATATTCAGCAGCTTCGCAGCCGCATAAACTCTACCGATCAACCACTGGCAAAAGGAGTTTCCAAAGTTCTCCTCGGCACATTAGAAATGCAGGCTGCTTCTATCAAGGCAACAGCCATGAAAGAATTTTCACAAAATGCCGCTGTATCCTCCCCTCCATCATACAAAGCAAAACTGCCGCCGGCTTATGCCGGAAGTTCTGCTACACAGCAAGCTATTTCAGACGCGGCGGACAAAGCGCAGACAGAGGCTACAAAATCCGTAGACGAAATCGAGGATTCATTTGAAGAACTCATAGATTTCTTTGACCGAAGAAATAAAGTACTAAGCGATTCCCTTGATCTTCTGAAAACCAACCTGGAAAACGTCACCGGTGCGTTTGCAAAAAATAAACTTGTCGATGCCCAATTAAGCGTCTCGGAAGAAAAATTCAAAAATTATTCCGATGCTCTTCATATGTACGGCCAAAAGGCAAATGAAGCCTTATCCAAACTCCCTTCCGATATTGCTGCCAAAATAAAAGACGGGGCCGTGGACCTCACTACCTTTGTCGGCGACGGCAATCAGGATGTTGTAGAAGCCATCAAAGATTATGAAAACTGGGCGGACAAAGTTGCCGACTGCAAAAAACAGCTGGCGGAATTAAGAACTTCCATCCGACAACTGGAACTGGACAAATTCAACCATATCATGGAGGACTTTCAAAACCAGTTCGACATCAGGGAAAGCGGCAAAGATCTGATTTCCAAACAGATCGACCTGTTAAAAGAAGCCGGACAGCTGATTGGCGAATCTTTCTTTACGGCTCAAATCGATCAGTCCAAAAAACAACTTTCCCTTTTGGAAGAAGAAAAAAAACAACTGGTAACGCAAATGTCCTCCGCAGTCGGTTCCGGAAGAGTCCAAAAGGGAACCGAAGAATGGCTCGAAATGGTCAATGCCCTCTCCGATGTGGAAGGCAATATTCTGGATTGCAAAAAGGCCATGGAGGAACTGGACAATGAACTTTTGCAGCTCCATTGGGACATCTTTGAAAGAATCCAAAATCAATTTAAAAACCTGGACTCCGAACTCTCTCATTTCATTAACCTGTTCCAAGGCTCCAAGGCAACCGACGGCAACTCCAACTGGTCAAAAGAAGGGCTTGCGCAGCTCGGACTCCTGGCCCAGCAATATGAACTGGCGCAATACCAGATCAAAAAATATAATGATGAACTGAATCAATTAAACAAAGATTATCTTGCCGGCAAATACTCCGCTGCCGAATATGCGGATAAATTGTCCGACCTGTCTTCCGCCCAATGGGATGCGGTCAACAGTTCTGAATCCGTCAAAGATGCTATCCTCGATCTTCATGAAGCCCGTGTGAAAGAAGAAGTGGAAGCAATCGAAAAAGAAATAGACGCCTATAAAGAACTGACCGATGCGCAAATCGAAACATTAAAAGCGGCAAAAGATCTGCACGATTATCAGGAACTGATCGCAGAAAAAACGAAATCAATCACTGACCTTGAGCGTCAAATCGCCGCTATGCGAAATGATGATACCGCTTCTGCTATTGCCAAAAGGAAATTGCTTGAAGAACAACTTGCCGAGTCGAGAAAAGAATTGGAAGAAGCTCAGTACGACCATTCCATCGAAGAGCAGGAAAATGCTTTAACCCAGGAATTGGAAAACTACGAAGAGGCAAGAAATGCGGAAATCGAACGCCTCCAGGCATCCCTGGAAGAAAAAGAACAGCTGATCGCCGCCTCCTTTGAAACAGTAAAACAAAATGCGAATCTGATCGGCCAGGAAATCGCGCGTATCGCGGAAGAACACGGCATCACCGTATCTTCTGCCATTATTTCCTCCTGGCAAAGCGGGGAAATGGCGATTGCCAGCTATGGGGCCATTCTTTCAGAACAGACCAGCGTATTCATCGGAAACCTGATGGGCGTAGAATACGAAGTATATAACCTCCAGTATCAGGCCAATGAAACTGCAAATACCCTCGCATGGATGTTCTCCACCCGCGCGGATACCCTTGTGGCTGAACTGGCTTCCTCTTATTACAGCGAACAGAACCTGAATTATATGACTCAGGCACTGCGTGACAGTCTGGTAAGGACTCTGGAGAGCGGTTACAATATCAGCGGCATCAGCAGCGCGCTTGACGGCATTGCAAACCGGCTGAATAACGTGGCTTCTGCGGCTAATAATGCGGCAAATGCGATTCGATCCGTGAGCGCCGCCCAACAATCGGCATCCGATTCTAACAGCAAAACACTTTATAAACTGGAAGGCGTGGCGGGCGGTACGATTACTTCCTATAATAAGTCCGACCTCGAAAGACTTGCCAAATCCTATGGAAAAGGTAAAGTTGTCCCAGTCTATGCCAAAGGAGGCATCATAACCAAGGATCGCCGCAACCCTTGGAATCATATTGCAAAAGCCCTGGGGGAAGATACTCTTATCGCTGCCAAAGAAGGGGAAAGCATTCTCACAGAAAAGCAGACTGGAGCTATATACAATCTTGCTTCCGCGCTTCAAAAAACAACGGAAAAAGCCACGGTATTTGCGCCTGAAAACAGCAGTCAGTTCATGGCCAATCTCTCCGCCCGCTCCCCCTCTCTCTGGAATTGGAACGTTCCCGGTCTGTCAACAGGACTACAAAATTCCATTCCTAATCATACAGGACACAATCCTAATGTCAATGTGCATTACGACAGCCTCGTAACCATCAATGGCGATGTAAACGACACCAAACATTTTCTGAACGATATGAAAACCGTTGCCAACGACGCTATCCGGAAAAGCTGGCACGACCTGGATATGTCCAGAAAATATGGAACCTATTAACCTGCTAACGCCGCACCCCGGAACACGGGTGCGGCCATCTGCAAAATCTGACACTCTCTCATTTTCAAAAAGCTTATAAAGAAAGTTGGTGATCACAATTAATATTTTCGGACTAGACGCAATTATCGGGGATTTTCAGTTGAGCAACTACGGATTGGTTCTCGCTTCTTTTGAAAGCTCCCATTCATCCGATGAAGAACTCGGCATGGATAGCGATACTATCGAAGAATATATCGGGCATAATCCCGTGCCGGTATACCTCGACGCCCCCTTTCATTCCAAGTTACGCCTCACCGCTACGCTTATCAAGGATCCAAATACCATCAACAGCGATAAAAATAAATATTTTACCGAACACGAATGCCGTGAAATTTTAAGGCAGCTGACAGGATTCCGCGGATATAAACAAATGCAGGTTTTCTCTTACGAATTTGACGAACTGCTCTTTTTCCATATCCGAGTGGCAAATGTAAAATACCAGAAAGCCGGAGGACGCATAGCCGGTATCATTTTGGAAATGGAATGCGATTCACCCTTCGCATGGTCCAATGAATTTAACTACACGTTTCATGCCTCTCCCGCTTCCAACCTCATCCTGTTCAACAATTCCGACCATCTCTACGATTACCTGCTGCCAAAAGTAACGATAAAATCCAATGCCGCTATCACTAATTTAACTATATGCAACCTGATGGACAACAACTGGACGACAACTCTTAAATCACTGTCAGCAGGTGAAATAGTCACCATGGATTCCCAACACAATACATTGTCATCCTCCCTTCCATCAAGGATTATAAACAATGATTTTAATATGCACTTTATACGGTTAGTTCCCGGCAAAAATGAATTTCAGGTAAACCATGGCATCCAGATCACTTTTACATACCAAGTACCGAGAAAGGTGGGATTTATTTTATGAGCCTGTCATTTCATACCAATCTATTCGACCGCACTGTCCCTCCCGCCTATATCCTTACAAAAGCCAACCATGACCGGATGCATGTTTTAAGCTGCACCGAAAAGAAATATTTTTTCAAATTTAATGCCCCGGATATCATTCAGTTTAAAAGCTATATGCAGATGGACAATGAAAAAAATCCGGCCTATGATTCCATAACCGAAGGACAGTTCATAGAAGTGGAGGATCTTGGACGCTTCATTTTATCCAGCGTAAAAACAGAAGCCAAAGGACAGCGCCTGGAATGCAAAGACTGTGAAGCGGTCGGCCTGGAAACTATGCTCGGCCAGAAATATCTCGAATTATTCACGGTCAACATGGGTACAACGGAAAGCATAGACGGTGTTAAGTTTTACAACTTGTCGAACCCGGATAACAGCCTGCTCCATCTGGTTCTGGAAAAATGCCCGGACTGGACGCTGGGTCATATCGACACCTCCCTAATAACAATGGAACGATGTTTCGAAGTTACAAGGCAGGATGTCTATTCTTTCCTGACAAAAGATGTCGCAGCCGCTTTTCAATGCGTATTTCTCTTCGACACCTTGCACCAAAGAATCCATGCGTACACGGAAGACACAGTCGGAAAAGACACGGACATTTTTGTCACTTATGATAATCTTCTGAAAACAACGGATATCTCCTCTTCCATTGATGACATTAAGACATGTCTGACCGTTACCGGCGCCGATGACCTGAATTTGCGCGAAGTAAATATGGGATACGACAAAATTTATATGCTGGACTACTTTCATTCGCCCGATTTCATGAGCCGGGAATTATGCGATGCATACAGCAAATGGATAAAAAAATGGAACGATAGTCTGCCCGGCTACTCTTCTCTTCTATCCCAATACCAAAATTATTATAACGAGATCAACCATCTTACCCATGAGAAAATGCCTTCCAATACGGAAAGCGTCAACTGGGCAGAATATGGGCTCGTACCGCTGCAGGAAAAACTCGCTTCCTATGAACGAAGACAATCGATTATGATCAAGGCCGGACAGGGGAAAAAAGACCACAAGGACTACAATACCTTATACCTCCCCGTACACAACGCCATTCTTGCGATCAAATCTCAGATTTCTGCCGTTGAAAAACAAATTTCTTCCTTAAAAACCCGCCAATCTTCCATCGGCGTGCAAATGGACCGTATAATTTCCTCAATCAGTATGAAGCAGAATTTTACGGCCGGACAACTGAAAGAGCTGTCCAAATTCATCCGTGAGGACGAACTGTCCTCTTCCAATTTTGTCGTCACCGACACTATGACCGATTCCGAACGGATGGATATGTTAAAAGAAATGCTTGCCTTTGGCCGGAAAGAACTGCAAAAAGTATCGCAGCCGCAATTACAGTTCAGCGCAGAACTGCTGAATCTTTTTGAAATGGAGGAATTTAAAAACGTTTCCTCCGATTTTGAACCCGGCAATTATATCAATATTATTATTCGCGATGACTATATCGTAAAGGCAAGGCTGCTGACTCTGGATATGGATTTCTACCATCCTGACGACTTTTCCGTTACTTTTGGAAATATGAATAAAGTCAAGGGAAAAAATATATATACAGATACCACAACGGCACTGGATACCGCCTCTTCCGTCGCCTCCACCGTTTCTTTTAACAGCAGCAACTGGAACCGTGCCAATAAAGAGGCGGACGGCTTGTCAAAGATCATTGCCAGCGGTCTGCTGGCTGCCGGCGAAACCCTGAAAACATCCAAATCAGATGTCACGATCGACGACAGAGGAATCATTGTCAGCAATACCCCCGAATCCAAATACCCCAATGACAGAATCTTTATCGGCGATTCCCAGATTCTTTTCAGTGATGACGCCTTCCAAACCATTAACACTGCCCTGGGACGGGTACAGTATACAAAGCAAGGGGTTACATACAATGATTTCGGCCTCATCGCCCACCTTGTACTGGCCGGATATATCGGCGGCTCCGTCATAGAGGGCAGCGAAATCTATGGAGGCATCCTGCAATCCACCAACTACTCTGCCGGCAAAACAGGTACCAAAATCGATCTCAATAAAGGAACCTTCGAATTCAACGCCGGCAATGAAACCAAACTTACTTTGGATGAAAAAGGCGTCCTGACCGCAAAAGGTACGATAAAAGCCGAAAAAGGCTGGATCGGCGGCCAAAACGCCTTTGTGATCGAAGACGGAAAAATATACTGCCGGAAAAATTCCCTTACTTCGAGTACAAACGGCATATATATAGGCACGGACGGAATCGCCCTGGGTGCCAATAATGTGCTGAAACTTTCCAATGATGGAACTTTTTATGCGGAAAAAGGATATCTTGGAGGTACCGGTGGTTTTGTGCTGGAGAGAAATAAACTGTACCATGGCAAATCTTCTATTTCTGATGACAAAGCCGGCATTTATCTCGGTACGGACGGAATTGCCCTTGGTAAAGACAGTAAGTTTAAAGTGACTACCAACGGCGTTATTACTGCAATATCTGGAACGATTGGCGGCGCTACTATACAAAGTGATTCCATCCGCGCATCGAACGGAAAATGGCGGATTGATTCTGATGGTAAAGCTCATTTTGAAGATGTTTACATTGATAATGTACACACTGGCAGCTCATTTGGTGGGGTAAGCTTAGACACCAACGGTACTTACGGTGCGTTTGAAAACGGATTTTTGGCTAATAGCAGCTTTGTCCTAAATGGCGGGGCTTTGCAGGATTTTAATAATTCTGTTGAACAAAAAATTTCTGTTGACTACATTAATGACAAATTACTTAAATGTAAAAATTTATTTACAGATGGGAAAATTAATGTTGACGGAATTGATGTTATAAACTTAAATGTTGAAGACTTGAATGCAAAAAACTTAAATACTAATCATCTCAATGCTCAATCTGCTAATATTACCAGCGGAAGCATTAAAGGATATACCGTAGAATGGAAATGGATCCATTATATTTCCCATATAGATACCAATTACGTTACTGTTTCTACACCGGGTGGCGGAAGTACAGGCATTCGCGTAATTAGCGGAGGCCCTGAAATCAGTTCTTTTTATGTATTATGTGCAAAACTATAATAATTTACCTGAAATGCAGGAGGAACAAATGATCAAAAACTACCAAATCTTAAAAGAACAAATCAACTATTCCATCGAAAACAGCGGCCTCGATATTGGAGCCGCTTATTTCATCATGAAAGACATTATGAACAATCTGGAACACTTATACTATGCCCAGATTAACAAAGAATGTCTGGAAAATGCCGAAAACAATGAAAAGGAAAAAAAGGATGAAACCGATGACGCGAAAAAATAAACCATTTTTTCAGAAAGGAGGCCTTCCATGCCCGATACAATTACTCCACTTATCCAGCAATATACTGTAGATTTTGCAAGCAATAATAACTTTTTATTTGTAAAAGGCATACAGGGAGATGGATATGGAACGAGATATGTAGATATCTCACTTATGAACAACGGTCAGCCTTATACGGTAAACAGCGAAGCGGTAACGGTATCCATCCGGGGAACGAAACCGGACAACAATGTCATTTTTAACAAATGTCAGATATTGGACAGTAATACCATCCGCGTAGAAATCACACAGCAAATGTCTGCCGTAAGTGGACGCAGCAATTATGAAATCTCAATCATATCAAATCTTGAAAACCGGACGCTTACATCGTTCCCTTTTTTTATCATCATTTCCCAATCAAGTTTTGATATAGGATACGTCGTATCCTCTGATGAATTCGGACTTTTAATAGAAAAAATCAATCAGGTCCATCAAATTCAGGCAGATTTATCGGGCCTGAAGTCAGAAATGGAAAATGTTACTCAGAATTGCAATACCGCTACCGAACATTGTGTGGAAGTAACTGCAAATGCCGTTCAGGCCACACAGGAATGCAACGATGCCACAACTCATTGTATCGATGTCACCAATACGGCAAACTCCGCCATTGATGTCATGAATCGATTAAGCGATACGGTTTCCGATGCGGAACAAATAAGAATTGCCAATGAGAACCAGCGGATATCCAACGAAGAGAAACGCAAGCAAAACGAAATCGACCGAAACAATGCGGAAGCACAGCGGCAGAATGCTTTCGAAACCGCGATTCTCAATGCCGAATCGGCAACAGACAACGCTAATACTGCTGCCGATTCGGCAAATGCGGCAGCAGCCCTTGCGGGTAAAGCTACCGAACGCGCCCATAATGTCTCCAACGACTTAGAGAACAAATTGGCCTCGGGATATTTTAACGGAAGGGACGGAAAAGACGGTATCGATGGAAAAGACGGTGTTGTCACAACAATAGAAGGCCAAATCGCCTTTGAAATCGAAAATGAAAATTTAATGCTCTATTACAATGATGAGGACAATCCGCCCGATGCCCATATCGACGATAACGGATGCCTCATCCTGACAGTCGGATAACATAATAACATTTGGTTTTTATATTCTATTCCTAACACACTATATTTTAAAAATTTCTTATATTCAAAAAACAAATTCCCCATGGCTCATGGGGAATTGTTTATTTTATCTTACAATTAAAGGAGGTACTTATTCTATGCCAAAATTAAATTTAGGAAAAGTAGTCGGTGACAAAGGAGATTCTTTCGTATTTGAAGATTTTACATCGGAACAATTAGACGGATTAACTCCCAAAATGCTGAAAGGGAATGTCACCACTTTGGATCCCGATCAGAACGCAACCGTGGATATCCGTAAAGACGGATTAAACAACTATATAGATTTTGGAATTCCCCGTGGAAAAAATGGTTCGGAAATCAAAAGCATCTCTGCAGAAAATGTAGAAATGGCCGACGGGAATACGCTGGAAAGCGCTATGACTACAGCAAACGAAAGTATTGCCGGAATTGAAGAGCCCACATTCGACGATACTACAAACACATACGACTCATTGGCTGAATATAACACCGCTGCCGAAACAGCCAGCAACGCCATCCAAAGTCATACCAGCATATTCTCCACGCTTTCGAATATGAAAAAAAGCTTATCTGCCATTGTGCAGGGTTTAAAAATATTAGGAGACCGTGTCGGCGGCATACATGGTATATCATCCGCACTGGATTCTGACAAGGAAAATATCGCTGCTTCCAGTAAAGCGGTTAGTGTATTAAACAGCAATTTATCTGCCAAGCAAGATGCAAACACAGCTATCACTACCAGTAACATAAGAAGCCAAAGCGTTAATTATGCCAACAGCGCTGGCAGTGTTCCATGGGCAGATATATCCGGACGTCCATCTCTTTCCAGCGTTATTACAACTGTGAATACGCAGACAAAAGAATTTACTATAGAGGCCTCAACGATTTTATCTGTAAATTTGCCCTATACAGTACTAAGCGGCTACATTGCATTAGGCGTTATTGCCGTAAACGCCAATACGGCATCAAGCGCTATAACAAGGTTCATGCTTAACGGAAATAACGTCCTTGTCGAACTCCGCAATATAACGTCCGGCCAGCAAAAAATAACTATAAGTGCAGTAGTATTGTGTAAAATATATACATAGTGATATCTTCCTGTATTCTATGTATGCTTCTACTTTAACAATTTTTGAAATAATTGGTAATTTGAGTCTTTTCGGCAAAAATACTTTATTTTTCTAAACTATAGTTGTTTTATATACATAATGGCGGCTCGTACAGAGCAGGTTACACTTGTATCTGATCTTACGGTTCCTCTTACCGATTCCGAAATCGCTGAAATGCTTAAACAAGTACTAACTACGTGACCGTTAAAGGCACAGAAGTTAAGACAATATGCCGTATAACCAGCTATAGAATTAATAGGGATATCTACTATTTGTGCCTTATCGTCAGTAAGTGTGACTTCCTTTGTAAATATTTTAAATAGGATCAATTTTGCTAAATTGCTGTTTATCTCACTAATTTCGTTTTGCAAATCCTGTATTTGTGAATTTTTTTGCTGTATGATGCTATATAAAAATGCACTGCTTGGAACTTTATTTGTGCTGTTTTCATTGCTTTGCGATATATTGGAATTAAGGAAGAAGATACGGTTGGCTTCCGACTTGTTATAATAATCAGTCAAATCAATATATGTATTTCCTAAAAATTCCCATCCGTTTGTATCGCCTGTTAAATTGATGTACTCATTATAATGGTCGTGAGTGGAAGCATCCGTCTTTGGCACCAGGTATATCGTGTTAGTGTTTATGCCGGATGTGGGCAAAGAAGCAACGATTTGCTTTTGGACGGTATTCTCAGCCTTATGCTCTGAGAGTTTCAAATCAGTATATTTTTTGGAATCCTGCAAATTTTTTTCATGAAGCAGGGCTGCCTCCGCTTTTCCATAATACTGCGTATCGTGGGAATGGGAGTCATCGGCGACGGAAGCGGTTCCGTCGGAAGAAACATGGATGGAATCGCTGGGTTTGATGATTCCCGGAGCATTGTCGTCAGCGATTCCATAAGTCGTGTCGGTGAAGACGGCATGGGATGGGACAGATTTCCCAATGGTAAACCCGCTGTCCCTGACGGTATATCCATTGCCGTCAAAGACGGGTATTCCGCCCGTAGTAACGGCGCCGGGGATGCCGTAGATTTGCTGGCGGTTTACGACTTTATCCAGCCCGATCTGTTGTTTGGTGACTTCATGGGGATTGTTCCTGCGTTCCGTATGCGCCTGTAAATTTTCATTGGTGGCAAAGTTACGGTCGGCATCCTGCAATCTTTTGATATTGCTGTCGATAATGTCCATATTGGCGTTCGGCACTTTGATATCATACTTTTCCTCGTTTGTGGGTTTCCCCAATTTTAGATTTGTCGTTACGTTAATAAGGATCACCTCCTATGAGTTCGGTCAGTTTATGATGGGTATATTGGCTTAAGGTACCATGTTTATAGTTCGAGAGAGCGCGGTGGGTTCCCATTTCCCTGATGATGTCATCGTATAAGGGATAAAATTTCATTAAAGACAGTGTGGAGGTCCATGTGCCGAAATCGTGGGATACTGACTGAATAATATATTGTTTCGGCGCGTTGGAACAGGAAGTTTGGTATAGTACTTTCATGTTCACATCATAAAAGGGAATGAGATTGGTAGTAAGGGTAATTTTGTCCGTGAGCCTGGAATTTTTCCAGTTTTCCCATTTGGCGCGGGAGAGCGCCAGGGAATCGGAAGTAATATGGTCGTAATCGCCTCCTGTTTTTATATCAGGTATTTCTCCGAGTTTTTGCACGGTAAATGGGGAATTGGGGATGATTTCCAGTTCCACGGATTCACAGTTGTATTTTTTCTGGAAATATTTTTTGGAGTAACGGGGGCATATGGTTCCATCTTGGAACGTGTAATCGCTGCCGACAGTGCCATCCGTGAGAACGTTCATTCCATGTGCCTGCCAATGGCCGAGGAGATAAGCATTGTATGTGGTTTGGCCTTCGGTTCGTTTGCTTTTTATTTTGAAAACAAAAACAGCATCTTTTTCCAGGGCAAGGCGCGCGACAGGAGACTCCGTATTTTCGTCCAGAATAGGAATGGCCCCTAAATGATTGATATCCAGTTTGGGATTGGCGGCGTTTGCGGAAGGTATTTTTACGGCAACCGTATCTCCGTTATAGTAGGCCTCATCGTATCCGTCGATGGAACAGTGGTATATATTACTCTGATAGCTGCATTGTTCGGTATAAAAATCCGCTTCGATGACTTTTCCCCATACCTCGCATATATTTCTGACGGCCGTCATATCTATGCTGGTGTTTTCCGAGATATAGATCCTTTGAAGGAATTCGTTGCTGAAAATAATATCGTCTTTGTAACAGCTTGGGATCATACGGCATGTGAATACATTGTATTTATCAAAAAACATTTCATAATGGGGGTAAAGGTCGCGGAGTGTTTCCAGTATGGATAAAACGGTGCATCCGCTGGAGAACTCCAGGTCGTAGGGGATGGCGTTCCATAGGGGGTTCTGAACCCTGTAGTTTTTCCAGTCCTCGTTATTTTGGGGCAGCGCCTTATATTCGCCCATATCATCGACCATATAGCGGTCGATTCCTCCTGATTGTTTTAGAACGGAGATCACCGCCTCGCGTATAATATTGTGTTTGATGATTTCGCCGGTTTGCGCATTTTCCTCGTATGCGGGAATACGAGTGGTGAATGCGCCGATCTGTCCGTTTTTTGTTCCGTCCAATTTGGACATATAGTCACTGCATGTAATGGTCAGCTGGTTTGTAGCTGCATCGTAGGAGCCGGAAGAACTGGTATATACATAGTGGCCGAGCGGATAATAAGTATATGTTCCGGTTCTTATGTCCATGACGCCCACATATATGCGAAGTTCTTTGTTTAACCAGACAAGCCCTTCCTCCGTAATCCTTGTATTGTTGTTGTCATGGAGGGTCGGGATCAGAGAGGCAGAAAAGGTTCTTCGGATGGAAGAAGCGCTGTCGATGGAGGCAGTTCCTCCGATGACAACGCCTTTCAATGTGTCGAGTATTGTTTTTCCATCATCTTTTAAAACTTCGATTTTTAATAAAAAGTGCAATGGTTTTTGCAACATTAGTTTAAGGTCTTTTGCTGTAATCATTCGTTCCACCATTCCTCTTCCACATCGGACAGATTTGTATTGTATAAGTCGCGCTCGGATTCATAATTTCCGATTTCGGTCCATTCAAAAGAGATATCCCGGTTATTGTATGTGCCGTTGGCGGTATCCGTGGGATCGCCCGTTACAGCGGCCAGCCATATCCTTCCGTCGAAATGCTTTAATAATTTCGGCATTCCGTCGGCGAGGAAATCCATGATTTTTCGCTGATAAGGAACGCGGAGAGCGTCCGCAACGGAAAAGTCGCAATGCTCCTCGTCCAGTTCGATGAATTTACCCTTACAATTCCCTTTGTCGTAATTGGCAAGGGTATTTCTGATATAGGAAGGGTATTTGTTATGGATAGTTTCATTGACAGAAGAAGGGACTCTTCTCGTCGTATCGCAGAAACCGTCAGAGGACGGCGTACCAATGATGCAGTTTTTTTCCACGAGGAAAATATCATAAAATTGCGAATCGACAAAAACAGTGTGATACAGCCCTTCCGTGCCATGTAAGACAGGGACTATGGCGTATTCATATTCCACATGGGAAGCGTTGGTATAATCGTTTCCTTTGATGCCGTCAGAAAAATCTTCGAGCGCGCGGATTTCTTTTACGGCGATGGTGATCCATTGGAATTTGGACGTGTCCCTTCTTTTTACGATCAAATGGGACACGGAATCTAAATTCCAGTCTACGTTACCGGCGTTGGTGGAGTTGTTAAAATCAGCGTGGAAAATGGTATCAAAATCCCATTCCCGGGGACAATCCATGGATGGTTCCGAATTTGTTTCTTTTGTAATGTAGAGGCAGTCATAAAGGCCATTGCTGAGTTTTATATAGGTGAGGTTGTTCAGGTGGGTCGGAGTCAATGGGATCGTATCCTTAGTTGCTCCAAGGATGTTGTTGAGAAAAAACATGTTGTCACCTCCTTAAATCCATAGATCATCTGTTTCCGTTTCGCCGGGTTCGCTGTCGGAAGCATGTATATTCATTCCTTCGCGGTTCACGGAGTAGGTAAATAAATTGGGCGCATCGATCCAGGAATCATATACTTCCAGTCCGCTGCCAGGCATTTGCTGCCCGTACCAGATGTTGTTTTCTTCCGTGAAATCGGGATCCACCAAAATCTCCAGCTGGTAAATATCATGGACGCGCCTGATCCAGACACAGACCATATCCGTAGATTGAAAGGCGAGAGCGTCCGAATAGAGGATATAGTTATTCAGGTGGTTGGGAACGGTGAGTTTGAAACGGGTTGTGCCATCTTCGTACAAAAAGGATTCTACTACAAGGGAATATTGCGTATTGCGCAGTTTCAGGATCGTAGCGGTCTGGTTCAGATACATGCCCCGTAATTTTAGCGTGAAATCATCTTCTATGACAAATCCCTCGTCATAATAGATTCCTTCTTCGTCATTTCGAAGGTCTATCATTCCGTTTTCGAAGCGGAAGGTTTTGCTGCCGTTATATTGTATAATTTTTATGTTGGTATGGTATTTGATATATCCGTGCAACGGATCATTTTCGGCATAGATGATGCCGTAAGTGGACGGCATTTTATAATCGGTATAGACTTCAATATAGCCGGTATCGATTTCCATGCCGTTTACGGTAATGCCATGGCATTTGAAGTAGTAAACGGTATGGTTGTCCAGTCCTTTGTAAGTATAGTTGATCTGGTCGCTGTTATATAAAGTGTCGCTTTCTTTGAGCAATGTTTTCGTTCCGTCATAAAGGGAAAAGCGGAAGGACTGAATATCTTCATAATCTTCCTGCAGATAATATATTTGTGCCTTATAAGATGCAGTATGGATCGTCTGTCCGTTTTCCAAACCGTAGAAATAGAAGAGGGGGGTCTTAAAAGTCTGAAAGTATCGTTTGTCAGACAGGCCGCTCTCCAAATGATCCACATCGAACGTCTGAGATTGTGCGATCCATTGCTTCCCGTTTTTCAGTGTTCCGGCAGGAATTGTGTGGGAATGGGTAAATGTAGTAATTGTTTTATCGTAGATCTTTTCCATGGAATCGGCATTATAAATGATCAGCCGGTTTGCGTATGACTGGCTTCCATTCCATGTAAATCCGATTTCCTTATCCATTTCAGCATCAAAAGGAGTGATTTTATTTACTATCGGTTTTGCCATATTCGTTCACCTCCCTTCGGTTCGTTTATTATTCAATTTTATTTCAATCCGCATATGTGCATATCCTCCAGTCTGCCGCAAGGAACCTTTACCCATACATATTGCCCGGTTTTTAAAGCGGCGTTGGGAATGGAACATTTTACTTTCCGTTCCGCGCCGGCATCATCCATAACAGTATAGGTAGAATCTTTGTTTATGCTTTTGACAGCCGATGCAAAAGTCCTGTCGTATTTGTGCTTATGATTTTTGATTGCGGCAGCTATTTGCCTTGCCAGCATACTTGCCGCTTTTATGTCTTCATTTAAGACTTCGTTCATAAAATCGGTTCTCCCTTCATGAAAAAGGACAGCAGCAATGTGCCATCCTTTTCCTTAATCAATCAGTATTTATACTTTTTTAGCTTCCTGTAAAAGCATGTTTGGGAACCTTAACAGCAGTTCCCTGGATAAACTGTGGGCATCCTGTACTTCATGAAGGTGTATGTCGCCTATAGTTACCATAGTCTGGTGCATGGTATTGTTGTGGCTGATTGTTTCTATAACCCGGTCCATGGACTCAGTCGCCTTGAACATGGCAGCAGCCGGATCAATAAATGCGCCTTTGTTTTCTTTGAAATATGCTTCAAATTTCTGCTGTATCCGGTATAGTTCGTTATCTGGGGTAATTGGAAGTAAAACACGTCCATCCCTGGTTACAACTGTGTCTTCCACATGTGTATTGCCAAGTTCTTCCCCCTTATTGTTCATGATGTGTTTTGTCTGCTCTTCATTGAAAATGACTGTGCCTTTGGGCAAGCTGCCAAGTACCGGTTCCGTGGTAAGCTCCGCTGTTCCGTCAGGATATACGGTAAGCTCCGGCTGGCCGTATTCGGAACGCAAGGCATATTTCTCGTCATGTGCCAGCCCTTTGTATTTTCCCGTGCCTTCTGCAAATGCATGGCTGGCGGTGCCTTTCGCATGTGGGGAAACAACAATGGGATTTCCGGATGCTGTGTTCCCGGATACGGAGCCTCCTGCCGCGGAAAGGGATGACTCTGCCGTCTTTGCAAGGGAATGCAATGCGCTTGCGGCAGCTTCGCATTTCTTCTGTATGAT
>ERZ808035.997-NODE-997-length-18045-cov-9.141919_pt1 | contig 18045 bp, 34 predicted proteins | sample MGYA00380189_ERZ808035 | MGnify/ENA primary metagenome ERZ808035 (study PRJEB31490, sample SAMN06133407) | mouse gut metagenome | isolation source: M5_1 | host: mice | place: China: Chengdu | collected 2015-05 ...
CCGCCTGTGTCCGCCGCCTTGCCCTGCAATCCCCGTCCTCGCTTCCTTTTTCCGCATTATTTCCGTGGATTGCTATACATGGCGGCTGTTCTACAGCTATCATACCACAATCTTCGACATTTGAAAAGAAAATCATATCCCGCTTTTCAAAAAACCCTCCCGCCGGCGGGCGCCCCTCTTCCGGAGATACAGCGGCTCCGATTCGGCAGGGGCAAAAAACGCAGACGGTCCGGTTGGCCGGCACAGCGCCGCTTGACGGGAAAACGCCGGAGATGAACAGCTGCCCCTTGAAAGATAAAAGCCCTTTGTCATGGTGCCTGTAATCCATGACAAAGGGCTTTTTGAACCGGGTTATTTTACCAGCTCAATAATGGCGGTCTCCGCAGCGTCTCCGCGGCGTACGCCGGTGCGGACAATGCGGGTATAGCCGCCGTTGCGCTCCGTATAGGTGGGCGCAATCTCCTTAAAGAGCTTCTTGCAGACGTCCTCGCGGGTGATGAAGCTCATGGCCTTGCGGTAGGCGGCCAGATCGCTCTTCTTACCCAGCGTGATCATCTTCTCAGCCAGGGGCTTGATCTCCTTGGCACGGGTGACGGTGGTCTCCATCTTCCCATTGTCCAGGAAATCCGTGACCTGCTGACGCAGCATCGCCATGCGCTGGTCAGTGGTCTTGCCAAGTTTCCGGGTTCCGGGCATTTCGATCTCCTCCTTATCAGGATTTTGGTCAGCCGATGGGGTTCGGCATAAAATCAGTTGTTCTCTTCGTCGGCCAGGTGCAGGCCCATCATCGCCAGCTTGTTGATGACCTCCTCCAGGGACTTGCGGCCCAGGTTGCGCACCTTCATCATCTCATCCTCCGTCTTGGAGATCAGATCCTCCACGGTGTTGATGTTGGCGCGCTTGAGGCAGTTGAAGCTGCGGACGCTGAGGTCCAGCTCCTCGATGGTCATCTCCAGAACCTTGTCCCGCTGGGCCTCCGCCTTCTCCACCACCGTGGGCTTGCTGCCCACGTTCTCGCTGAGGTCGGTGAACAGGGTGAAGTGGTCGCACAGGATCTTGGCGCCCAGGGATACGGCGTCCCGGGCGGAGATGGTGCCATCCGTCCAGACCTCCAGCGTCAGCTTGTCGAAGTCGCTGGAGGTGCCCACGCGGGTGGGCTCCACGGTGTAGTTCACCTTGTAGACCGGGGTGTAGATGGAGTCCACGGCGATGGTGCCGATCACGTTCTGCTGGGGTTTGTTGCGGTCCGCGGGGACATAGCCGCGCCCATGGGACAGCGTAATCTCCATGTTCAGGGTTGCGCCGTTATCCAGGGTAGCGATAGGCATCTCCGGGTTCAGAACTTCCACCTCACCGTCGGCCTTGATGTCGCCGGCGGTGACCTGGCAAGGTCCTACCGCTTCAATATAAACCGTCTTGACAGTTTCACTGTGCAGTTTGGTCAGGAGGCCCTTCACATTTAAGACGATCTCCGTCACATCCTCCTTCACACCGGGGATGGTGGAAAACTCATGCTGGACGCCGGCGATCTTGATGGTGGTCGGCGCGGTGCCAGGGAGAGACGAAAGCATAATGCGGCGGAGCGCATTGCCCAGGGTCGTGCCGTATCCCCGCTCCAGGGGTTCCACCACATACTTGCCGTATGTGGCGCTGCCCGGGGTTTCGATACACTCGATCTGGGGCTTTTCAATTTCGATCATGCAGTTACCCTCCTTCATCTTCTCATTGCGGCGGCGCACTGCTGTACACCGCGGACATTACGTGTCATCCTCGAGGGTATCCTCCGATTACTTGGAGTAGAGCTCGACGATGAGGTGTTCCTCAATGGGAAGATCGATGTCCTCGCGGGCGGGTTCTGCAATGACCTTGGCCACGTTGTCCTTATCCATTTCCAGCCACTTGGGCACCACGCGGGAGGAATTGGCCTCCAGGGAGCCCTTGAACTTGTCAAGGCTGCGGGAGCCCTCCTTCAGGGCCACCACGTCGCCGCTCTTCACCAGGTAGGAGGGGATGTTGACCTTCTTGCCGTTGACGGTGAAGTGGCCGTGGAGCACCAGCTGGCGGGCCTCGGCCCGGCTCATGGCAAAGCCCAGGCGGTAGACCACGTTGTCCAGGCGGGTCTCCAGGATGCTCAGCAGGTTCTCGCCGGTCATGCCGGAGCGCTTGTTGGCCATGATGAAATACTCGTGGAACTGCTTCTCCAGCACGCCGTAGTAGCGCTTGGCCTTCTGCTTCTCGCGCATCTGCATGCCGTACTCAGACAGCTTCTTGTTTCTCGCATTGCCGTGCATGCCGGGAGCGTAGCCGCGACGCTCGATGGAGCACTTGTCCGTGTAGCAGCGGTCGCCCTTTAAAAAGAGCTTCTGGCCCTCTCTGCGGCAAAGGCGGCAGACTGCGCCGGTATATCTTGCCATATTGCTTGTTACCTCCTATTCTGATTAGACGCGGCGGCGCTTCGGGGGACGGCAGCCGTTGTGGGGGATGGGGGTGACGTCCTTGATCATCGTCACTTCCAGGCCCACTGCCTGCAGAGCGCGAATCGCAGCCTCACGGCCCTGGCCGGGGCCCTTGACAAAGACCTCAACGGTTTTCAGGCCGTGCTCCATGGCGGCGCGGGCAGCGGTCTCGGCCGCAGTCTGCGCCGCGAAGGGCGTGGATTTCTTGCTGCCCCGGAAGCCCAGACCGCCGGAGGAGGCCCAGGAGATGGCGTTGCCCTGGGTGTCGGTAACAGTTACCATGGTGTTGTTGAAAGAAGAACGGATATGGACCTGACCCCGCTCAATATTCTTTCTCTCACGGCGGCGGCGAATGACCTTCTTGCCGCCAGACTTCGCAGTTGCCATTTCTGTTCTCCCTCCTTACTTCTTCTTGTTGGCAATGGTCTTCTTGGGACCCTTGCGGGTGCGGGCGTTGGTCTTGCTGCGCTGGCCGCGCACGGGCAGGCCCTTGCGGTGCCGGATGCCGCGGTAGCAGCCGATCTCGCTCAGACGCTTGATGTCCAGCGCGGTCTGGCGGCGCAGGTCGCCCTCGACGGTATAGGCGTCGATGGCGTCACGGAGCTTCTGCTCGTCGGCGTCGGTCAGGTCCTTCACGCGGGTATCGGGGTTGACGCCCGACTGCGCCAGGATGTCCTTGGCGCTCTTTCTGCCAATGCCGTAGATATAGGTGAGGCCGATTTCGATACGCTTATCCTTCGGCAGGTCAATACCGGCAATACGTGCCATACTCTTAAAGCACCTCCAATTAAATGTTAGCCCTGTCTCTGCTTATGCTTGGGGTTCTCGCAAATGACCATAACACGGCCTTTGCGCCGAATAACCTTGCATTTTTCGCACATGGGCTTCACGGACGGTCTTACTTTCATAGTCTGAAACCTTCCTTTCAGCGGTTTGTGTCAATCTGTTCGCCCAGCACTTACTTGCTGCGCCAGGTGATCCGGCCGCGGGTCAGGTCGTAGGGGGACATCTCCACCGTAACCTTGTCGCCGGGCAGAATCCTGATGAAATTCATCCTGAGTTTTCCGGAAATATGTGCCAGAATCGTGTGTCCATTTCCAATGTCAACCTGAAAGGTCGTATTGGGCAGAGCTTCTACCACAACACCTTCCACTTCGATCATGTCGGATTTTGCCAAACGTTATCCCTCCTGGTCCGGATGAACCTCCCCGCGGTATCCCGCGAGGGTTCTGCGAAGCTCACTGTTGGTGACCTTCTCTTGGCCCTTGATCTTTTCAGCAAGGCGGGTGCCGTCGTCGGCCACAAAGAGCACATGTCTGCGCTTTTTTCGCTTGGGCGACTCCACCTTTCTGGACTTTCCGTCCGCCAGCAGAAGGTATTCCCCCTCCACCGCGAGCACGACAAAGAGCTTTCCCTTGTCCCTGCCGGCGTCGGATCGGACGATATTTGATTTTGCAATTTCCATACGCTTCTTTTTACCCTCAGATGGCGGGGGCCGTCAGGATCTCCGGCTCCCCATCGGTAATCAGGATCGTATTCTCATAGTGGGCCGCCCACTTGCCGTCCGCCGTTTTAACGGTCCAGCCGTCCGGCAGGACCTGGATGGCGGCTTTGCCGGCGTTCACCATGGGTTCGATTGCAAGGGTCATGCCTCGCAGCAGCCGGGGGCCCCGACCGGGGTGGCCGTAGTTTGGAATCTCCGGCGGCTCGTGCATCTTGGCGCCCACGCCGTGGCCCACATACTCCCGGACAACACTGCAGCCGTGACTCTCCACGTATTCCTGGATAGCCGCGGATATGTCCTGGAGGCGGTGGCCCTCCTTTGCGTACCGAATCCCCTCAAAAAAGCTCTGCCTGGTCACGTCGATCAGGTCTTGGGCCTCCCGGGAGATCTTTCCACAGGCGAAGGTGGCCGCGCAGTCCCCGTGGAACCCTCCAATGTACGCACCCACATCAATACTGACAATATCGCCCTCCACCAGCACCCGTTTCCCGGGAATGCCGTGGATGACCTCGTCGTTCACGCTGATGCAGGCGCTGGCCGGATAGCCGTTGTAGTGGAGGAAGGAGGGAACCGCGCCCTCTTTTCGGATGAACTGCTCCACCGCGCTGTCGATCTCATGGGTTGTTACGCCGGGCCTTACCATTTCCCCTGCCAAGGCACGGGCAGCCGCGGTAATTTTTCCGGCCCGGCGCATCAATTCGATCTCCGTCTGGGATTTCAGGGTGATCATACACTCATCTCCCCAGTGCGCGGAGGATGGCCTGTGTCGTACCCTCAACGCTCTTTTGGTTCTCCACAGGCTTCAGGAGACCGCGCTGGCGGTAGAATTCCTTCAGGGGCTCGGTCTCCTTATGATAGACCTCAAGCCGGTGTTTCACCGTCTCGGGGGCATCATCTTTTCGCTGAACCAGCTTGCCGCCGCAGCTGTCGCACACGCCCTCCTGCCTGGGGGGCACAGCCACCACATGGTAGCTGGCCCCGCAGGACTCGCAGACGCGGCGTCCGCTCATGCGCTCCATAATCTCCTCATCGGCAATCTCAATGGAGACCACGGCGTCAAATACAATCCCGGAGCGCTCCATGGCCTCCGCCTGGGCGATGGTGCGGGGCACCCCGTCCAGAATATAGCCGTTTTTGCAGTCCTCCTCCGCCAGCCGCTCCGTGATGATGCCGATGATGACCTCATCCGGGACCAGCTGTCCCGCGTCCATGAAGGACTTTGCCCTCAGGCCCGTGGGCGTGCCGTTTTTGATGGCGGCACGGAGGATGTTGCCGGTGGAAATCGTGGGGATATCCAGGGTTTTGCAAAGCCTCTCGGCCTGCGTTCCTTTTCCGGCGCCGGGGGCGCCCAGCAGAATCAATCTCATTTGAAACGCCTCTCTTACTCCAGGAAGCCCTTATACTGACGCATCAGCATCTGGGACTCCAAGGCCTTCACCGTCTCCAGGGCGACGCCCACCACGATGATGACGGAGGTGCCGCCGATGGCCACGGAGCTGTTTCCAATCACCTTGCTCACCAGGATGGGGCAGATCGCCACAATCGCCAGATAGATGGCGCCGAAGAGCGTGATCTTGTTCAAAACCCGCTTGATAAAGTCCACCGTGGGCTTGCCGGGACGGAAGCCCGGGATGAAGCCGCCCTGCTTTTTCAGGTTGTTGGCAATCTCAACGGGGTTGAACTGAATGCTGGAATAGAAATAGCTGAAGCCGATAATCATGATGAAATACACCACGATATACACAAAGGACCGGGCGTCAATGGCGTTGTAAATGGACCGGGACACCGTCCCCTCCTCGGGAATGCCGATAAAGCTCCACACCGTAATGGGCAGAGAGGCGATGCTCTGGGCGAAGATGACAGGCAGAACGCCGGCCATACCCACCTTCATGGGCAGGTTGCTGCTCTGGCCGCCGTACATCTTCCGGCCCACCTGCCGCTTGGCGTACTGCACGGGGATGCGGCGCTCGGCGTCATTGATAAACACAATGAACACAATCAGCGCCAGAATGCCCACCAGCAGAAGGATCACGCCCCACACGGGGATGGCGCTGTCCAGACGGGCCTGGGCCTGAGCCGCGGTGTACCCGGCGGAAGTCAGGGCGTCCATGGTAATGGTGCCGCTGCTGATTCCGCTGTGGACCCGCACGCCGTCGATCATGCCGGAGATCATGCTGGGCACGCGGGAGATGATGCCCGCGAACAGGATGATGGAGACGCCGTTGCCCACGCCGAACTCCGTCACCTGCTCGCCCATCCACATGACGAAGGAGGAGCCGGCAATCATGCTGACCATAATGACCAGGGCGGGCCATACGCCGTCTGCGCCGGCCGCCAGCAGGTTGTAGTTCTTCATCATCATATAGTAGCCAAAGGCCTGCAGAACGGCGATGCCCACCGTGGTATAGCGGGTGATGGACTGGATCTTCTTCCGGCCCTCCTCGCCGCCGTCCCGGGCCAGCCGCTCCAGGGCCGGGATGGCCACGGTCAGCAGCTGGATGATGATGGAACTGTTGATATAGGGCTGCACACCCAGGGCAAACACCGTGGCGGTGGCAAAGGCGCCGCCGCTCATCACGTTGTACAGGCCCAGAATAGTGGTGCCCATGGAGTCCAGCTGTGTTTTCAGGGCGTCCACGTTGACGTAGGGAACCGTAATGGCGTTGCCAATCCGGAAGATCAGCAGGATGAGAACTGTAAAAATCAGCTTCTTCCGCAGCTCGGGAATGCCCCACGCCTTACGAATGGTCTGAATCACGTTAGATCACCTCGGCCTTCCCGCCAGCCGCCTCAATAGCCTCCTTGGCAGAAGCGGAGAAAGCGGAGGCCTGGACGGTGACTTTCTTGGACACCTTACCGCTGCCCAGCACCTTGTAACCGTACTCACACTTGGAGAGGATGCCCTTGTCCAGCAGCGCCTGGGCCGTCACGGTCTCCCCGTCTTCAAAGGCGTTCAGGGCGCCGAGGTTCACGATCTCCAGGGGTTTGGCGAAGATGTTGTTGAAGCCGCGCTTGGGAACCCGGCGGGCAAGGGGCATCTGGCCGCCTTCGAAACCAACGCGGATCTTACCGCCGGAGCGGGCCTTCTGGCCCTTGTGTCCCCGGCCGCCGGTCTTACCGTTGCCGGAGCCGCTGCCCCGGCCCTTCCGGTATGCCTGGCGGACGGAGCCCTCGGCGGGAGACAGTTCGCTCAATTTCATAATGGTGCCTCCTTAGTTCACTTCGGTGACCTGCAGCAGATAGCCGATCTTGGCGATCTTGCCGCGGGTCTGGTCGTTGTCGGGCTGCACGGTGACGTCACCGATCTTGCGCAGGCCCAGGGAATGGGCCGTGGCGACCTGCTTTTCCAGCCGCCCGTTCAGGCTCTTGACGAGCTTAATATTTAAGTTTGCCATGTTTTGCGCCTCCTTAACCCACGATCTCTTCGACGCTCTTGCCGCGGATGCGGGCGACCTCCTCGGGGCCACGCATCTCCTTGAGGCCCTGGAAGGCGGCGGCGACAACGTTGTTGGGGTTGTTGGACCGCAGGCACTTGGTACGGATGTCCTTGATGCCCGCGGCCTCGACCACGGCACGGACGGCGCCGCCGGCAATCACGCCGGTACCGGGGGCGGCGGGCTTCATCAGCACGCGGCCGGCGCCTGCCTCTCCGATGGTCTCATGGGGAATGGTGGTCCCGGACAGCGTCACGGTGATCATGTTCTTCTTGGCGGCCTCGATGCCCTTGCGGATGGCCTCGGGAACCTCGGCGGCCTTACCCAGGCCGTAGCCCACCTTGCCCTTGCCGTCTCCAACGACCACCAGGGCGGAGAACTTCATGACGCGGCCGCCCTTCACCGTCTTGGAAACACGGTTCAGGTACACGACCTTCTCGATATATTCGCTCTGCTCTCTTTCAAATCTAGGCATATTGTCGTTCCTCCTCCCTTAGAATTTCAGGCCGCCCTCGCGGGCGCCGTCGGCCAGGGCCTGCACACGGCCGTGATACAGGTATCCGCCGCGGTCGAAGACCACGGCCTCGATGCCCTTGGCCTTGGCCCGCTCGGCAATCAGCTTGCCAACAGCCTCAGCGGCGGCCACGTTGCCGCCGTAGCCCTCAACGGCCTTGTCCAGGGAGGAAGCGGAGACCAGCGTCTTGCCGGAGACATCGTCGATGATCTGGGCGTAGATGTTGGCCTCGCTGCGGAACACGTTCAGACGCGGCATCTCGGGGGTGCCGGAGATCTTGGCGCGCACTCTCTTGTGGCGCTTCAAACGCTGTGCATTTGTATTCGGTCTTTTAATCATATCGGCACACCTCCTTTACTTCTTGGCGCCGGTCTTGCCGACCTTGCGGCGGATGGTCTCGTCGGCATACTTGATGCCCTTGCCCTTATAGGGCTCGGGAGGACGCTTCTCGCGGACCTCGGCGGCGAACTGGCCGACGGCCTGCTTGTCGCATCCGTGGATAATGATCTTATTGGGAGAGGGGACCTCAATGGTGATGCCCTCCACCTCGGAAACGACCACCTGATGGGAGAAGCCCAGGTTCATCACCAGGTTCTTCCCCTCCTTGGCCACACGGTAGCCCACGCCGTTGACGTCCAGCTCCTTCTTATAGCCCTCGGTCACGCCGACGACCATGTTATGGAGCAGGGTCCTGGTCAACCCATGGAGGCTGCGGTGCAGCTTATCCTCGGAAGGGCGCTCCACGGTGATCGCAGTGCCTTCCTGCTTAATAATCATCTCGGGGCGCAGCGCACGTGTCAGCTCGCCCTTGGGTCCCTTTACGGTAACCACATTACCCTCGGCCACATTCACAGTGACGCCGGCGGGAACGGTAATGGGCATTCTGCCAATTCTAGACATTGTTCAAATACCCTCCTTACCAGACGAATGCCAGGACTTCGCCGCCGACATGGAGCTCGCGGGCCTTCTTGTCGGTCATGACGCCCTTGGACGTAGAGATAATGGCGATGCCAAGGCCGCGGAGCACGCGGGGCAGCTCGTCGGCGCCCACATAGACCCGGAGGCCCGGCTTGGAAACGCGGCGCAGGCCGGTGATGACCTTCTCCTTGCCCGCGTTGTACTTCAAGGTGATGTGGATCATGCCCTGGAGCCCGTCGTCCACCACATTGAAGCTCTTGATATACCCCTCGTCCAGCAGAATCTGAGCAATGCTCTTCTTCATCTTGGAGGCGGGGACATCGACGGTGTCGTGCTTGGCGCTGTTCGCGTTGCGGATGCGGGTCAGCATATCCGCAACAGGATCGGTGATATGCATGTGATAAATCCTCCTATTTTTAGAGTTGCGGTCAAAACCGCTTCGGCGGCGAGGTATCGTGGCCAATGGAGCAGTCCGCTCGCGCGTGGTGCCCAATTACCCATGACCTTTCGCCATCCGCCTGCTTTTTCTTGAAAGAAAAAGTAGGCAAAAAGAACTTTAGCACGCTGCGGAGTCCCGGTGATTATCCGGGTCCCCGCGACGGCAACGGTAGAATTGCTTCCCGGGAGCGCCCTCTTTTTGGAGAGGAGGCTCTCAATAGGGCAATCTACTCTTTCAGCCCTCCCCACCCCTTGACCTCCGAGATGGGGAGAGCTTAAAGACAATCAGCTGGCTTCCCTGATTAGAAAGAGGCCTTGCGGACGCCGGGGATCTCGCCCTTGTAGGCCAGCTCCCGGAAACAGATACGGCACACGCCGTAGTCACGCAGATAGGCGTGGGGGCGGCCGCAGAGCTTGCAGCGGTTGTACCGCCGGCTGGAGAACTTGGCGGGGCGCTGCTGCTTGAGAATCATAGATTTCTTAGCCATCGTTCTTCCTCCTTAGCGGGCGAAGGGGGCGCCGACCTGCTCCAGCAGGGCCCGGGCCTCTTCATCGGTGTGGGCGGTGGTGCAGATAACCACATCCATGCCGCGGATCTTGTCGATCTTGTCATACTCGATCTCGGGGAAGATCAGCTGCTCCCTGATGCCCAGGGCATAGTTGCCGCGGCCGTCAAAGGAGTTGGGGTTGATGCCCTGGAAATCGCGGACGCGGGGCAGGGCCACGTTGAAAAGGCGGTCCAGGAACTCCCACATCTTCTCGCCGCGGAGAGTCACCTTCGCGCCGATGGGCATATCCTCCCGCAGCTTGAAGTTGGCGATGGACTTGCGGGCCCGGGTGATGACCGGCTTCTGGCCGGTGATCTGGGCCAGGTCGCCCACCACGTTGTCCAGGATCTTGGCGTTCTCACGGGCCTCGCCGCAGCCGACGTTTACGACGACCTTGTCGATCTTGGGGATCTGCATGACGCTCTTGTAGCCGAACTGCTTCATCAGGGCGGGAGCGACTTCGGCGTTGTATTTCTCTTTCAGTCTGGCCATTTGTCAACTCTCCTCTCTCACAGCTCGGCGCCGCACTTCTTGCAGATGCGGGTCTTTTTGCCGTCCGCCACCTTATGGCCGACGCGGGTGGGCTTGCCGCACTTGGGGCACACCACCTGTACTTTGCAGGCATAGATGGCGGCCTCGCGCTTCATGATGCCGCCCTCTTCACCCTGGCGGCGGGGCTTGATGTGGCAGGTGACCATATTCATGCCCTCCACCACAACCTTGTTCTCCTTGGGAAGGGTGGCAATGACCTTTCCCTGGTGGGTGGTGAGGTCTCTGTCCTTGCCGCCGTCACCGGAGAGGCGCACAACCGTGTCGCCCTTTTTGATATTCATAGCCATTTCTTTGCCCTCCTCAAATCACTTCGGGGGCGAGGGACAGGATCTTCATGTAATCCTTGTCGCGCAGCTCGCGGGCCACAGGCCCAAAGATGCGGGTACCCCGGGGGTTCTTGTCGTCCTTGATCAGGACGGCAGCGTTATCGTCAAAGCGGACATAGGTGCCGTCGGCACGACGGACGCCCTTGGCGCTGCGGACGATGACGGCCTTGACGACCTCGCCCTTTTTCACGGTGCCACCGGGGGTGGACTTGCGGACAGAGGCCACAATCACATCGCCGATGTTGCCGAACTTACGCTTGGAACCGCCCAAGACGCGGATACACTTGATCTCCTTGGCGCCGGTATTGTCGGCAACCTTCAGAAAAGTTTCCTGCTGAATCATATACTCGGCACCTCCTTACTTCGCCTTTTCAATGATCTCGACCACGCGCCAGCGCTTGTCCTTGGACAGGGGCCGGGTCTCCATGACCTTGACCTTATCGCCGATGCCGCAGGCGTTCTCGGCGTCATGCGCCTTGAGCTTGTAGGTGCGGCCGACGATCTTCTTATACAGGGGATGGGCCACCCGGTCCTCGATGGCGACCACCACGGTCTTGTCCATCTTGTCGGAAACCACCTTGCCGACCCGGGTCTTGCGGGAGGAAGTTCTCTTCTCGTCCATTTTACCTAACCTCCTTCTCACTGCTTGCTCTCGGCCGCGGCGAGCTCCGCCAGAACGGTCTTGACTCGGGCAATATCATGCTTGGTCTCCCGGATCTTCACGGGATTATCCAGCTGGTTGGTGGCGTGCTGCATGCGAAGGAAGAACAGGTCCTTCTTCAGGCCCGCCAGCTTCTCATTCAGCTGCTCGGGGGTCATCTTGCGGATCTCGCGGATTTCATTTGCCTTCATCTTTACTCACCTGCTTCCTCGGTGCGGGCGATCACTTTCGTCTTGATGGGCAGCTTGTGGCTGGCCAGACGGAGCGCCTCGCGGGCGACTTCTTCAGAAACACCGGCGATCTCGAACATGACACGGCCGGGCTTCACCACGGCAACCCAGAACTCGGGGGAGCCCTTACCGGAACCCATGCGGGTCTCGGCGGGCTTCTTGGTCACGGGCTTGTCGGGGAAAATCTTGATCCACACCTGGCCGCCGCGCTTGGTGTAGCGGGTCATGGCGATACGGGCGGCCTCGATCTGGTTGCTGGTGATCCAGGCGGGCTCCGTGGCCACCAGGCCAAACTCGCCGTAGGCCAGGGTGTTGCCGCGGGTGGCCTTGCCGGTCATACGGCCCCGGTGCACCCGGCGGTATTTTACTCTTTTCGGCATCAGCATTACTGCGCCCCTCCTTCCTTGGGAGCCGCGGGGGCTGCGGGGGCAGCGGGGCGGCTGGTGTTGGTGTTGGGCCGGAACTGGGGACGGCCGCCCTGTCCGCCGGGCCCGCGGTTAAAGCCGCCGCCCTGACGGTCGCGGTTGAAGCCGCCGGGCCCCCGGTTGAACCCGCCGCGGCGGTCTCCGTCCCTGCGGGGGCGGCGCTCACGGCGCTCCTGATAGGGCTTGGAGGTATCCATGGTGCGGGGGGTGGTGCGCAGGGTCTGGCTCAGGACCTCGCCCTTGTATATCCACACCTTCACGCCGATGCGGCCGAAGGTGGTGGCGGCCTCCGCGAAGCCGTACTCAATGTCGGCGCGGATGGTCTGCAGGGGGATGGTACCCTCGTGATAGTGCTCCACACCGGCGATCTCACGGCCGCCCAGACGTCCGGAGCAGCAGGTCTTGATGCCCTTGGCGCCGGCGCGCATGGCGCGGGCCATGGCGTTCTTCATGGCGCGGCGGTGGCTGATGCGCTTTTCCAGCTGCTGGGCGATGTTCTCCGCCACCAGCTGGGCGTTCATGTCGGGGTTGCGCTCCTCGACGATGTTCAGCTTCACCTTCTTGCCGATGAGCTTCTCAACGGCCAGGCGGTACTGCTCGATCTGCTCGCCGCCCTTGCCGATGACCATGCCGGGCCGGGCGCAGTGCAGGAAGATAGTGACCACGTCGTTGCTGCGCTCGATCTCGATCTTGGGAACGCCGGCGCCGTACAGGGTCTTTTTCAGGTACTTGCGGATCTTCTGATCCTCCACGATCAGGTCGCCGACCTTCTCGTCACTGGCATACCAACGGGAATCCCAGTCTTTGATGACGCCCACGCGAAGGCCGTGGGGATTTACTTTCTGTCCCATAAAACTGTTCTCCTCCCTCTTATGCCTTTTCCGTCACAGCCAGGGTGACGTGAGAAGTGCGTTTATTGATACGGTAGGCGCGGCCCTGGGCCCTGGGCATCATCCGCTTGAGGATGGGGCCGGGGGTGGCGAACACCTCGCTGACCACCAGCTTGCTGGGGTCCATGCCGAAGTTGTTCTCGGCGTTGGCGACGGCGCTCTTCAGCAGCTTCTGGAGAGGCTCGGACGCGGACTTGTGGGTCTGCATCAGAATGGCCATGGCGGTGCCGGCATCCTTGCCGCGGATCAGGTCGCAGACAATCTGGACCTTCCGGGGAGAGATGCGGACATAGCGCAGATAGGCCTTAGCGGTTTTGTTTTCCATGTTCAGCATCCTCCTTTATCAGTCCTTCCGGTGTCCGCGGAAGGTCCGGGTGGGGGCGAACTCGCCCAGCTTGTGGCCCACCATATCCTCCTGGATATACACGGGCACGTGCTTGCGCCCGTCGTGGACGGCGATGGTGTGGCCCACAAAGGCGGGGAAGATGGTGGAGCTGCGGCTCCAGGTCTTCAGCACCTTCTTCTCGTTCTTCGCGTTCATTTCCTCGACCCGCTTCAGAAGCTCCGGGGCAACATACGGGCCTTTTTTAATGGATCTGCTCATATTTCCTTGCCTCCTTTACTTCTCGTTGCGGCGCTTGACGATGAACTTATTGGTGGGGTTCTTCTTCTTGCGGGTCTTGTAACCCATGGCCGGCTTGCCCCAGGGGGTCACAGGGCCGGGACGGCCGACGGGCGCGCGGCCCTCGCCGCCGCCGTGGGGATGGTCGTTGGGGTTCATGACGGAGCCGCGGACCGTGGGACGCCATCCCATGTGGCGCTTGCGGCCGGCCTTGCCGATGTTGATATTGGCGTGGTCGATGTTGCCCACCTGCCCGATGGTGGCCATGCAGTTGGTGCGGACAATGCGCACCTCGCCGGAGGGCATGCGGATCTGGGCGTCCTGGCCCTCCTTGGCCATCAGCTGGGCCGCGGTGCCGGCGGAGCGCACCAGCTGGGCGCCGTTGCCGGGATGCAGCTCGATGTTGTGGATCATGGTGCCCACGGGGATGCTGGAAAGGGGCAGGGCGTTGCCCTCCTTGATGTCGGCGTTTGCGCCGGACTCCACCTTGTCGCCGGCCTTCAGACCCACGGGGGCCAGAATGTAGCGGCGCTCGCCGTCCTCATACTCCAGGAGGGCGATGTTGGCGGAGCGGTTGGGGTCGTACTCCAGGCGGAGCACGGTTGCAAACATATCGTGTTTGTCCCGCTTGAAGTCAATGACGCGGTACTTGCGCTTGTTGCCGCCGCCGCGGTGGCGGACGGTGATGCGGCCATAGCTGTTGCGGCCGGAGCTCTTTTTCAGGGGCTCCACCAGGCTGGGCTCGGGCTTGGCCTTCTTGTCAATGCCGTCGAATCCGGAAACCGTCATCTGACGCCGGGAGGGAGTCGTCGGCTTAAAGGTTTTAATAGACATGCTTTACACTCCTTCCGTAAAATCAGACCATGCCTTCGAAGAACTCGATGGTCTTGGAATCCGCCGTCAGCTGGACATAGGCCTTCTTCCACTGTCTGGTCATGCCGGGGCGTCCGGCGCCCATGCGCTTTTCCTTGCCGGGCACCGTCAGCGTGTTGACGGAGGCGACCTTCACGCCGAAGATCTCCTCAACCGCCTTCTTGATCTCCACCTTGCCGGCGTCCCTGGCCACCTCGAAGACGTACTTCTTGTCGGCGGCTCCGGCCATGGCGCGCTCGGTGATGATGGGGCGGATAACGATGTCGTATGCGGTTGCCATTACGCGTACACCTCCTCGATTTTTGCGAGGGCGGCCTGATCCACCACCAGGTAGCGGGCGTTGATGATGTCATAGACGCTCAGCTGCGCGGCGGGGGTGGTCAGCACGCCGGGGATGTTCCGGGCGCTCTTCACAACGGTCTGATCCACGGCGGGGGTGACTACGACGGCCTTGCCGTCCACCTTCACCGCGTCCAGGAACTTGCGGAATACGGCGGTCTTGATCTCGTCCATCTTGATGGAGTCGATGACCACCAGAGAGCCCTCGGCCGCCTTGGCGGAGAGGACGGACTTCAGCGCCAGGCGCTTGACCTTCTTATTCAGCACGTAGCTGTAATCCCGGGGCTTGGGGGCGAACACAATGCCGCCGTGGGTCCACTGGGGAGCCCGGGTGCTGCCCTGGCGGGCGTGGCCGGTTCCCTTCTGGCGCCAGGGCTTCCGGCCGCCGCCGGAGACCTCGGCCCGGGTGAGGGCGCTCTGGGTGCCCTGCCGGCAGTTGGCCAGGTGGTTCTTTACGACCTCATGCACAACGGCCTCGTTGGGCTCGATGCCAAAAATCGCGTCGTTCAGTTCCACAGTGCCGACTTCCGCGCCGGCCATGTTCAAAACTTTCATGGTAGACATATTCTAAGCACCCCTCTCTCAGTGATTTCTCGCGGAGGCCTTCTGCGGGTTGCGGCCGGAGGCCTTCTGCGGGTTCTTGCTGATGTCGGCGCCGGCCTGCTTGACCTTGTGCACCTTCACGGTGGATTTGACAGTGACCAGTCCGCCCTTGGGTCCGGGCACCGCACCGCAGACAACCAGCATATTCAGTTCGGGATCAACCTTGACCACGGACAGGTTCTGGACGGTGACTTGGTCCACACCCATGTGTCCGGCTCCGTCGCGGCCCTTCATGATGCGGCCGGGGGTGGTGCCGGCGCCCAGGGACCCCTGGTGGCGGTGGACAGGGCCGCCGCCGTGGGTGTTGCGCTTCACGGCCGCGCCGTGGCGCTTGACAACGCCCTGGAAGCCGTGGCCCTTGCTGGTGCCGGTGACGTCCACGAAGTCGCCCACGGCGAAGGTGTCGGCCTTCACCAGGTCGCCCACGTTGAGCTCGGCGGCGTTCTCCAGGTCAAACTCCCGAAGGTGCTTCTTGGGGCTGACGCCGGCCTTGTTCAGGTGGCCCATCTCGGGCTTGGTCAGCTTGCGCTCGGGGATGTCCTCGAAGCCCAGCTGAACGGCCTCGTAGCCTTCCTTTTCGGAAGTCTTCTTCTGAACGACCACGCAGGGCCCCGCCTCGATGACAGTGACCGGGATCACGCGGCCGTTCTCGTCAAAAATCTGGGACATGCCCACTTTTTTGCCGATGATCGCTTTCATGTATGTTCCTCCTTAATAAGGTTATTGGTTGACCGGCTGCGGCCATTGGGAACCGTTCCGGCCAACTTGACCCGCCCGCGCCGTCGGAAGAAATTCCGCTCCGTTCCGTTCCCGCCGCTTTGCGGCGAGAACTCCACACGCTCCATTCCCTCCTCCTCTTCCCGCCGCAAACACTTACCCGCGAGGGGCACGCCACATCCCTAAGCGGCAAAGCCGCCAAGGGCTGTGCAGTCGTTGGTTTGCGCCGGGATTTTGGGGAAAACGGTTTGGAGCGGCTTTCAAAGGACCGGAGGCTTCTTGGGAGGGGCGCGGACAGCGGTTCAACAAAATAAAACGGGGGTTACAGCTTGATCTCGATCTCCACGCCGGCGGGCAGCTCCAGGGCCATCAGCGCCTCCACGGTCTTGGGGGTGGAACGGGTGATGTCGATGAGGCGCTTGTGGGTGCGGCGCTCAAACTGCTCCCGGCTGTCCTTGTGCTTGTGCACGGAGCGCAGGATGGTGATAATCTCCTTCTTGGTGGGCAGCGGGATGGGGCCGGAGACCTCGGCGCCGGTGCGCTTGGCGGTCTCGACGATCTTCTCGGCGCTCTGGTCGATCACCTGGTGGTCATAGGCCTTCAGCCGGATGCGGATCATTTCTTTCTGTGCCATGCTTGTTTCCTCCTGTTTTCGTACGTCGTTTTTTCTGGAGTCTCGACGACCTACGGCGAGAGAATTTTCTATACGCTTAACCGTGCGTATCATTCCGGCTCACGAAAAATACCGGCGCAGGGAAATCCGGCCGGTACATTGATCATGGCGCGGCGATCTACGCAGCGTACGATCCCTCTCAGCCGCCCGATTATCGGACATACTCCCCGGAAGTTACCTCCTGACGGAGCAATCTCCCGGTTCATCGCAGCTCTGCGCGGCAAGGCAGGGCCTTCCCGCACGGACTTACCTATAATAAAAGAAAATCCTCCCATTGTCAAGGGGGATTTTCTCTGTTTTCCATGAAAATTCAAAAAAAATTTTGGCAGTTCCGGAGGGGATATATTTATCCAAAATCATGGCAGCATCCCGCCCCGGGCCCCAGTTCCTCATAGAGGGTGACAATCCGGTCAATGCGTCCGAAGCATGTCTCATCGTCCACGGAATCGTCGTCCAATATCTCCCGGATCTTGCGCAGGGCCTCGCAGCACTCCAGCTCTGCCATATACTTGATGATCTCATCGGAATCGGTTCCGCCGAGGACGATTTCCGCGCCGGCGTCCAGCAGTACCTTTGCCAGGACATTTGCGCAAAATTCTCTTTCATCCATAGTCGTTCCCTCCAAATCTTTTCAAAACTGTAATAGAAAAAATTCATATTGGCAATCTCAAATTATCTAACACGACGTATTTTATCACACGCTACATGGTAAAGTCAAGAAAATACGTCTTATTAGCGTAAAGGGCATTCTATGAACAAAGTAATCTTCTATGACAACAAAAATATAATTCATGAACGGCTGCGCCACTACCGTAAAAAGCACAAGCTCACCCAAGGGCAGCTTGCCGCAAAGCTGCAAACCATGAACATCAACATTGACCAGCAGATGATCAGCAAAATTGAGCGGAATCGCCGCATTGTCACAGATTATGAACTTGCCTGTCTCTGTCGGGCACTGCATATTTCTCTTGCAGATATGCTATCTGATTTTTATGAAAAATATCCGGAGTAATCCCGCCTTGGTTCCGCCAGGGCGGGGCTTTTTCTGCGGCTGACGCTGCGGGGTGAATATGGCAGCCGTTGTGGGCTGGGCAAATGCACCCCCCATGTCGTCGGAAGAAACTCCGCCGCTGCATTTCCGGCTGGCGCCGAAAATTCCGCTCAAGCTCCGTTCCTTCCTCCTCTCCCCACCGGACCCGCTCCGCTGGGCTCCGGCGGGGACCCCTTTTTCTTCTGGGGCGCAGAAAAAGAGAAAAAGACGCTTTCGCCTCCAGGTTGCGGGCAGTACAGGTTCCTGCCTGATGGCCGGTATCCTGGTTTGG
>ERZ808035.1001-NODE-1001-length-17944-cov-6.380198_pt1 | contig 17944 bp, 22 predicted proteins | sample MGYA00380189_ERZ808035 | MGnify/ENA primary metagenome ERZ808035 (study PRJEB31490, sample SAMN06133407) | mouse gut metagenome | isolation source: M5_1 | host: mice | place: China: Chengdu | collected 2015-05 ...
AACGGCTCTGCCCGCTTGTAACTATTCATAAATCTTATGTCAGTTTTTTATGTTTACACAAAACTTGAAACGGTCTCCTGCAACGCTTTGCGTGGCGGGTGTATACTGAAGCACCACGGGATCATCCTTGACGGATTCTCTTTGGAAACCCTTTCCGTAGAACAGAAAGAGAAGGTGGAGGAAATAAAGGGGTGTCAGGAGGATTTTGCCTCTGCGCAGGAACTGCGGGCATATATCCAGGGCTATGCGGATTGTGTGCAGGCGCTGCATCATATGGGGCTTCTGAAAGAAAATAAGGGGATAAAATGGGATAAGTAGATTTACAGAGTATCATAAAGTGATTTCCATGCTATTTATCTAACTTCTCAAATAATAAATATTCCTAAAACCAATGCAACATCATTCAATATAGATATTTGCTATGTGTCTGCTTTCGATTTATATTATGAAGCAAGGAACAAGTGAAGCTATAAGAATGAACAAGGATTGGCTTTAGGAATTTTTTGTTTATGGCAGTAGAAAACATTTTAAGTGGTTTTCTATTGTTGGGGAGGCAGTATGGCAGAAATAGCACAAAATGAGAACATCATGGGGACGCAGAAAATGGGTAAACTGGTTTTGTTTACCGGTATTCCCCTAATGATCAGTTTATTTATCAATTCCCTGTATAACTTTGTGGATTCCATGTTTGTATCACAGGTATCGGAAAAAGCGCTGGCGGCACTTTCCCTGGCGGCGCCGGTACAGCTTCTGGTATCTGCGCTGGGACTGGGGAATGCAGTAGGTCTGAATGCCGTAATCTCCAAAGCCCTTGGCAGAAAAGATACAGGGGAAGTCCGCAAGGCGGCTGATGCGGCGATTTTTATTGCCCTTTGTTCGTGGGTGTTGATTACCGTATTGTGCCTGCTGTTTGTAAAGCGCTATTTTGTATGGCAGTCAGACGGGGATGAAGTGATCGCAGAATACGGTATACAGTATCTCTCAGTATGTATGCTGTTTTCTCTGGGACAGATGGGACAGTGGGTATTTGACCGTTTTGTCATTGCAAGCGGACGTTCCGGCCTGTTTCTGTTTACGCTGTCTGCGGCTTCCGTTACAAACCTGATTCTTGACCCGATTTTCATTTTTGGATTATTTGGAGTGCCGAGGCTGGAAACATTGGGCGCGGCTATTGCTACAGTCATCGGGCAGACAGTGGGTATGTTTGCAGGAATCGTGATCAACCGGAAGTGGAACCGGGAAATCCCGTTTGGGTTTACGCTCCGGCCGGACAAAAACAGCATTTTGGATATTTTGAAAGTAGGGATTCCTTCTACTTTGGTACAGATTCTGACATCCTTTGTCGGTATCCTGATGAACTCCATTTTAATTACATTTTCCTCTACGGCAGTGGCTGTTTATGGAATCTGTATACGCATCAATGGTGTTTCGACAGTAGGAATCCATGGGATTACGAGTGGGCTGATCCCGATTGTCGCTTATAACTATGGTGCGGCAGACAGGAAACGAGTTTTACGTGCGGTTCGATGGTCGTTTCTATACGGTACACTGTTTTATCTGCCCTTTTTTGCAGTGATGGAGATTGTACCAACATGGGTCCTGCGTATTTTTGAGGCTTCGGACTATATGCTGGAAATCGGCATTCCGGCGCTCCGCATATTGGCTTTTGCATGGGTCGCGGCAATTCCGGCGCTTACCATATCGGCAGGACTTCAGGGATTATCCATGGGAATGAGCAGCATGATCCTTACAATGGCGAGGCAGGCAGCCTTACCACTTCTTTTTGCAGGATTGCTCAGCAGGCTGGGAAATGTGGATCTGCTGTGGATGGGCTTCATTCTTGCGGAATTTTTCGGGATGCCGTTGGTAGTATGGTTTTGGAAGAAAGGCTACGGGCAGATACAGGGAGGGAAGTTTGAATGAAAAAAGCATTGCCTCTGTTTCTACAGTGAACCTGGACTTTATCCGCCAGGGAGCCGGGATGGCAGGCAGTCTGTTAAGCGATGACATGATGGTAAAAGCGGCACTGTATGCGCCTTTGGACGGCATGAATGAAAGGGGTTTATGCGTATCCGTCAATATGATACAGGACAGAGCCACGATTTCACAAAAGACAGGGAAAGCGGCTCTTACCACCACGACAGCCATTCGTCTGTTGTTGAATCAGGCGGCTACAGTGGAACAAGCGCTGGAGCTGCTTTCGCAGTATGACCTCCATGCGTCCATGAATTACATGGTTCATTTTGCCATTGCGGATGCGGACGGAAACAGCGTGGCGGTGGAGTATATCGACAATGAAATGGTGGTGACAGAGACACCCGTACTGACCAATTTTTATCTGGCAGAGGGGGAAAAACAGGGAATTGGTACAAGGCAGTCTCATGAGAGATTTGACATATTGATAGAGACGCTTACAGGGAAACCATCCATGACGCAGGCTGAGGTAAGGGATGCCTTGGACAGTGTAAGCAAGGACAATTTCGGTGAGTTTGAATCTACGGAGTGGAGCATTGTCTTTGACCAGTCTGCCTTGACTGCGACTTATTACCATAGGGAGAATTATGGGAACGCGTATTTTTTTCAAATCACTGAAGAATAGAAATTTCGGATTACCATTCTCAAAACCTATGCTAATACATTCAATATAGGAATTTGCTATTATACGGGAACAAGTATAGACTTTAAATTAAGATAAGCATATTTACGAACTGGAGGTGACGGGGTATGGCCGATGGTATCAATTATTTCCGCCTGCTGTGGAATCTTTACAGGCTGATAAGAAATACAGGCAGGGCGAAAGAACAAATTGAGAGGCTGCAGAAAAAGAAGCTGGAAAAGCAGATCGCACCGGATCAGAATATAGGGAAAAAAGCATTGATCATAAAGAGGATGGAGGATAAAAAGTTGCATAAATTCTCTGATGAGCAATTTATGCAACCACGAATTTGTGTAGAAGCGTTACAAATTCTATTGATCGCAGAGCAGAATATGAGATTCTGCTCGCGTCCTCGGCGTAAACGCTTCGGAATGGAGGAAAAATGACAAGAAAGAACATTATCGGAAAGCAATTTGATGAGGAGCGGGCGCTGTACCATTTACAGAATGCGGATGTGACAGACTGCATATTTGCAGGACTGGCGGACGGGGAATCCGTACTCAAAGAGTCTGTGGATGTGGGACTTAAAAACTGCCGTTTTTCCCTGCGTTATCCCCTGTGGCATGTAAGGGGGTTTGCCATGGCGGAATCCTCTATGGATGACAAAACCCGCGCGGCAATCTGGTATTCGAAAAATGGCGATATTACAGACTGTGTGCTGGGAGGGATCAAGGCGGTACGGGAGTGTGCGCATATCCGTCTGGAACGCTGCCAGGTGGAATCACAGGAGTTTGGCTGGAAGTCGCAGGATATTACGCTGGTTGATACGGATATTGTGTCGGAGTATTTATTCATGGACAGCCGGGATGTGAAGCTGCGGAGCGTAAAGATGAAGGGAAAATATTCTTTCCAGTATATGGAAAATCTGGAAATAGACGACTGCGAGCTGGACACGAAGGACGCATTCTGGCACAGCAAAAACGTCACTGTGAGGGACAGCATCGTGAAAGGCGAGTATCTGGGATGGTTTTCCGAGAACCTGACACTGATTAACTGCAAAATCATCGGTACGCAGCCTCTGTGCTACTGCAAAAACCTGAAGCTGGTAAACTGCACCATGGAGGATACGGATCTGTCCTTTGAATACTCTGATGTGGAAGCGGATGTGAAAGGCCATATCTTCTCCGTGAAAAATCCCAGATCCGGCCGGATCACTGCGGACAGCGTGGGAGAGATCATCCGGGGCGATGCCGTCATGGAATGCACGGGAGAGGTCATACTCCGGACTGAGCCGAAGAAAGAAGCAGATAAAACTGCTGAAATGAAAAAGAATATTGCCTGAGAGAAGTGTGAAGAGAATTTCTAAGTCTGCAAAGTACATAGACTAAGAAATTCTAAAACTTCACACAGAAGAATGCAAGAACAGCATTCTTCTCGGATTGTTTAGATGCCGCTTACGCGGCGGATTGAGAGGAGAGGATGAATAAATTCTCTGAAAAGCAATTTATTCATCCAAGAATTTGTGCTGAAGCGTCACAAATTCTCTTGATCGCAGAGCAGAATTTGAGATTCTGTTCGCGGTCCTCAGCGTAAACGCTTCGGAATGAGAGGAAACGATGTTAAGCGGTTACCAGACGGAGGAAGAACTGATTCAGAACATGGTAGATGCCGGCTGTGGGGAGACTACGGTCGCCGGCGTGCTGGCTTGCTTAAAGCAGGGGCAGAAGAAAAAAGGACTTTTGCTGCTGCAGAGCCAGCGGGAGGCGCTGCTTGACGGGATTCACGCGGACCAGTCCTGTATAGACTATCTGGATGATGTTCTGGTCTGGATACGAAAAGGAGATACATGAGAGCAGAATACTTTTGCGTATGAAAAAGATAAGGTTGGCAGTTATATCCATATGTTTGATAAGCGTTCTGGCGGGATGCGGCAGTCTGACGTCTAAGGAGGAACCCCGGCAAAGTATGGCTGATATGGAGTTTCAGGAGTTATCCACGGAGCCTGATTCCACAGGGCATCCTGAAGTACAAGGCGGCATGGAAACCGGAGAATTTGTGCCGGTTCAGGAGAGTACGGAGCAGATACAGAGTGAACAACCGATTTCTTCTGAATTGGAAGAAGAAAACAGTTTGGAGACGGAAGAAATGAATATATTGATGAAAATTGGTGACGAAGCTGTTGCGGTAGAATGGGAAGATAATGAGTCGGTTTCGGCGCTTACAGAACTACTCCGTGAACAGCCCTTATCCATACAGATGTCCATGTATGGAGACTTTGAACAGGTTGGTTCTTTTGGAAAGAGCCTGCCCGGAGAGGATGAACAGACGACAACACAGGCAGGGGATATTGTCCTGTATTCCGGCAGCCAGATTGTGGTATTCTATGGTTCCAATTCCTGGGCGTACACAAGACTTGGCAGGATTACGGACAAATCCAATGAAGAATTAGCGGAACTTTTGGGTAGTGGAGATGTGACAATCACATTGGAACTAAAGTAAAGGTTTCAAACAGGAGGCTGCAGGCAGCAGATTGCTGACGGGAGTTATGTCTTACAGACTGCCGATATTGTCCTCCAGGCGGCTTAAAAACAGCTTTGCAGCCTTAGAGAAAACCTGATACTTTTTTGTAAAAAGATATACGTTTGAATATAGCTCCGGGGACAGGGGACGGAATGTCAGGGGATGGCTGCCGGCAGTATTGATCAGTTCATCGATGCAAAGGGCGTAGCCAATCCCCGCTTCTACCATAAGCCCTGCATTGTAAATCAGGTTGTAAGTGGAAACGATATGGGGATCTGTCATTGTGTCAGCAAAGAATACTGTCAGGCGGTGGTTGTTGGAGGTCTGACTTGGCATGATCAGCGGGAGGTCAGCCAGATCCGAGAAAGAGAAATTTTCCTTGTCTGCAAGCGGGGAATCCTTTCGCATAAGGATGCCCCACGCCTCACGCAGCGGGAGTTTCCGGTAATCGTAGCGGGGAGTAATTTCCGGTTCCAGTAAGAAGCCCATATCCAGAAGCCCCTTGTCCAGCCGTTCAATGATGGCATCCGCATTGCCGCTGAAAAAGTGGAAACGGATGTCGGGATATTCTTCCTGAATCGACCGGATGATCTGCATGATGGAAAAAGTGGAGCGGTATTCGCCACAGCCGATATAGACATCGCCGGAAATGCTCTGTTCGTTTTCACGGAAGGCGCTTTCAGTTTTGTCCATCAGGGAAATGATCTCCTGGGCGCGGCCGCGCAGAAATGTCCCTTCTTCTGTCAGGGTGACTTTTTTCCTGCCGCGGATCAAGAGCTGTTTACCCAGACTTTCCTCTAAGTCCATCATCTGTTTGGATAGTGTAGGCTGGGAAATATGGAGATATTCAGCGGCTTTTGTAATGCTCTGTTCCTCAGCAACGGCGAGAAAATACTGCAGCAGGCGGGTTTCGATCATAGGGAATACTCCTTTTATTCTTAAAATCTATCTAAATATATTTTATATAGCTTTTTGTTATTTTACAAGAGAAGTGTGAAAGGAATGAAGATTTTCTAAGGCGTAAAAGGATGCCGCCTAAGAAAATCTAAGTCATTCCTCCACAAGTTTCACGGATTGTTTGTGTCGCTAAAGCGGTATTTTTCTCAGGGGGATTAGGTATGTAGAAAAAAACAACGATTTGTCAGAGATTAACAGAGGAAGGTGCTGACCCGGCATTGCTGGAGCAGTACCGGCGTTATCAGGAGGCAAGGAACATACAGGGACAGTGTGGGCTGATCTGCCGTTTCCGTAGGGAAAAAAGTGAGGAATTGAAAAAAGGGAAAGAGCAGCTTGCCTGTCTGGACTATATGATTGCAAAGGTGGAGAAATCCGATGAAAAGTAAAATGTGTTGGTGGAAAAAAGCACTTTGGGTGATAGCAGTATTATTTCTGCTGGTTATTATCATCGCCACAATCTTGTTCTGGATGGTGATAAGAACAGTAGCAAGTTATAACAAGTAGATAAAAATTGTATAGTAAAATGCTTTATAAATGTTTTAATATGGAATATACTAGTATCGCTATTAAGAAAGAGGTGATGTAATGGCTCAAATTAGTTTGCGTATAGAGGATGATGTAAAAAATGGCAGAGCAGGCATGTGCCGATATTAGCATGTCTTGGTCTACGGCAATTAATATTTATCTCAAAAAACTTGGGTGTGAAAAGCGAATACCTTTTGAGGTGGCTGTAGAGCCCTTTTATTCGCAGGAAAATATGACCAGGCTAAAAGAGTGGGTAGCACAGATTAAAGCTGCAGGCGCACGGAACATGAGGTAGATTTTGATGATTAAGTCATGGTCAGATGCGGCATGGGAAGATAGTGCATTGGCTGATATGGAAGGGATTTGTAACTATATTGCTATACAACTTCAAGCTCCGGAAAATGTAATGGGGCAATATAATCGGATTGCGGCAATTAGCTATAGATCATTACTCATTTTTTATGTAATTGAAGATATGGATGTTAAAGTAACGAGAGTTCTATATAGCGCAAAATTGTTTGTCCTTTACTTGACACGAGCAGAACCAAAAGCCTAAGAAATATACGATTTTGTTCTGAAAGATTACGATCAGCTAAGATTTAGTCCGTCTGTGGCAAATGATATAAAGGAAGCTTGTCGCAATCCTAAACGGGTACAGCGTGAAGTGCGGAAACAGCAAAAAAAGAAAGAGAAGCATAGGGCAGGTAACACTGTCCCTGTTTTTCCTTATGTGTAGCATTTACATGGGGCTGACATCATGCAATAAAGCTGATTAAGGGAAAAAGGGAGTTGACGAATGATTTGTTACGCTTTAGCACTTTTGAAAGCCTTATTTTGCAAAGCTTTTGGATGTAAATAAATGCAAAACGATATTTTATACCTTTAACCTCAAAAATGGATTTTTACTGTATAATATTTGAAAAAATGGATTGCTAATTTGTTGCGATTTGCGAGAGGGGATATTATGACATATACGGAAAAGGAAATTAGTTATGCTGATTATGTTAGGCTAAGAGAAAGTGTTAATTGGAATAATTTTTTAAAAGAACAGACTGAAAAATGTTTGAAAAATACATTGTATTCAATAGAAGTTATAGATGATAATACAACTATAGGAATGGGAAGATTGATTGGCGATGGAATGTATTACATGATGGTGGATATTATTGTTGAACCGAGTTATCAAGGTAAAGGTATCGGAAGCAATATTGTTAATAAATTGATAGAATATGTTTATAGGGAAACGCCCGTTGGCGGTCGTTCAAGTATTCAGTTGATTGCAGAAAAGGGGAAAGAAAGTTTTTACGAAAAATTGGGATTTAAATTTATTCCGCATGAATTTTGTGGAAGTGGTATGCGAAAAATAATTCACAAATAAGTGTTTGAATGATGGAGATAAAAGGGTTTTGCGTTATATAATATTGAAAAATGTGTTGCTGCTCTGTGGGGTATTGCTATAATAAATGCGTGGCAACATTTTGGCAACATAAAATCAGCAAGCCATAATAAACGATGTAATTGATGTAAAAATAGGTTTGTTGGAGATGTGACAGCAAGAACAAAATGGAGGGGTAAAGTCTTTGAAATGTCCGATTGGATTGATGGAACAAAGTCTGTTGATGATGGAAATTGTCAGATGCAAAAGATTTGGCAATAGCTCTTTCCAACAGCAAGATACAAGATAATCTTCGGGACGGATTGCCCTATCCTTATACAGAGCAGGACGGAATGGATTCTATTTCGTCCATGATTTCCGCAGATCAAAATGAATGAAAAGAGAGAACATCTATGCTCAATGCAGGAAGCAGGATAGTAAATAATTGGATTTATCCTATTGACAAGGGCTATGTGCTGATAGATACAGGGTATGAAAGCGGATTTGCACATTTCAAAAGACAACTGGCAAAGATGCAAATAGCCCCTCAACAGATACGATATATTTTTTTGACACACGCTCACGATGATCATGCAGGTTATCTGAATGAGATACTCTCGGAATGCTCTGACGTTCAAATTGTTATGAGCGACAAAGCGTTAGAAAGATTATGTAGAGGGCAAAACTCTTTTCATGGCGGTTGCACAACTAAGATTGCCGTGTTCTTTTGTTTCTTAATGAAGTTCGTTGGCAAAGGCAAGCATTTGTTTCCCCCAATAAAGCAAGAATATCAATGTAGATGTATTCAAGTGACCGAACAAAACCGTAAGCAAACGGAACTTTTACTGCAAGGAAAAATTATTGATACTCCCGGTCACACCGCCGATTCTATCTCTCTTTTACTAAATGACGGTTCTCTGTTCTGTGGCGATGCTGCTATGAACGGCTTGCCAAGTTTACACAGAATCACCATTTGGGCGGAGGAGAAAACGGCTTTTCTGAGATCTTGGGAAACAATCATTGCTCTTAGACCAAATTTAATATATCCGGGACATGGCAAGCCGTTTGGATATGACGACCTTAAAATAAATCTAAAAAAAGCAGAAAGTATGGAATTGTTACCGATTCACTAACTTCCAACTAACTGGATTAATCGGTATTTGAAAAAATAACAGCGACGTAAATTCCACATTTGTGTGGAAGTTGCAGGCAGCGTAAAATCGGTGTTTGGAGGAATGAATGTCAAGAAAAATGATAGAGATAAAACATCATCTTTCAAGTGGATGCTGTATGTGTAGTGGAATTGAGGATTTATATGCAACAAGAACAAATCAATCCATTCCAGAGGGTTTTCTACTTGCATTGGGAAGTTTAGGTGAAACCGTTTTCATTAAAATGAATAATAGTGAAAAGCCATATATGTTCAGCGCAAATGATGCAAGACCAAAAACAGTATATGAAAATTTAAAAGAAGAATTAGGATTAGATTATAAAATTATTGGTGGAACAACTGTAAAATATGCCAAAAAGGCTATTAAAAAAGAAATTGATGAAGGCAATCCGGTTAGGTGACAATCTGCCTGATCAATATACACTTAGCCGTAATTGCCTGTTGAAAAAAGCAGAAAGACAGTTTAGAGAAAAACCGTATATTCTCGGAATTTCTGCCTACGAAAAAATTGCAAGAGAACTTCCGAAATGGAAGAAGAAATTTTCAGAAGAAGATTATAGAAAAGCTCTTATTTCTATTACTGAATATATGGGGAAAGTACCTAAAGTGCCAAATCAGATTACGGGAGTGAAAGAAGCTGATATACCATACTGTGCAAATTATGACAGACTGGCAGAGATTATCCATAAATTAGGACAGGAATATAAGCAGGATAACTGGATAAAGGCTGCGGAATTGTTTGACAGATGCGGGAAAAATATCGAAACGATTGTTATATACATTGTGCAGTATTGCTGTAATGAAGCTGGCAGAATAGATGAACTTCCTGACTTGTTTCTCGAAAATGCTGATTATGCAAAAGAAGCCTATCGGTTAATTCAAGACACAAAATAAATCCCGGTTTGCAGGGAAGGTGGAAAAAAGTATTGTTACGCTTTAGCGCATTTTGTAAAAAATCTGTACTTCGGGATAGAGGTATAAGATTTTTTATATAGATGTCCGGTAACAAAAGTGACAGAGCGGTATATGCACAGAAGTGAAAAACGGATTTTTAGAACAGGATCAAGGAGCCAAAACAAAATGGAATATGTACTAAAAACGAATCATCTTACAAAAACCATCAGTGGGAAGGATATTGTCAGTGACATTGAACTTCACGTTAAAAAGGGAGAGATTTACGGTTTTCTTGGGCCCAATGGAGCAGGAAAAACTTCCATTATGAAAATGATAACAAATTTATGGAAGCCTACTTCCGGGACAATAGAACTTTTTGGAGAAACAGTAACTGCCAAGTCTTATGAAATCTTAAAACGTATGGGCAGCATTATTGAGTTTCCTACTTTTTATGAACACATGACAGGTAAGGAAAATCTGCAAATCCACTGTGAGTATATGAATTTTTTTGATTTTTCAAGCATTGACAACACATTGGATCTCCTTGATTTGACAGATGCTGCGGATAAATTGGTAAAAAGCTATTCACTGGGAATGAAGGAGCGTTTAGGAATTGCAAGGGCTATTTTATGCAAGCCTGAGCTGTTGATTTTAGATGAACCTACGAATGGACTTGATCCCGCCGGCATGAAGCAGGTCCGTGATTTGTTAAAGCGTTTGTCCGTAGAACAGGGCATTACAGTAATTATTTCCAGCCATATCCTTTCTGAAATAGAAAGTATTGCTGATACGGTTGGTATTATTCATCATGGTAAAATGATGAAAGAAGTCAGTATGAAGGATATTGAGGAAATGAATCAGAATTATATTGAAGCAGCTGTTTCTGATACAAAAAAAGCGACGCACATTCTGATAGAGCAATTAAACCTTTCCGATTTCAAAGTTGTTGATAAAGACAAAGTGCGTATTTATGACCATAATGCAAGTACCCGGGTAATATCTAAAGCATTTGCGCTTAATGCTGTTGAAATTATAGCTATCGGCAAAAATACGGAAACACTGGAAGATTATTTCTTGAAGTTAACAGGGGGTGAGGAATAGTGCTTAAACTGATCAGGCTGGAATGGAAGAAAAACAATATCGGAAAATATATCCGCAATGCAGCTATTATGACACTTGTTTTACTGTTTTTGATTCTTTTAATGGCAGGAGAACTGGACGCTGATATGTCGATGGAAGCTTATAATGGAAGTACTGTAAATACTGCTGTTGATTTATTTGCCCATATGGGATACATAGTGTTTACAGGTGTAATGATAGCTTCTTTTATAGTTGGCGCATATGAAAAAAGGACTATCAATCTGATGTTTTCTTATCCCATCAAACGGCAGACAATCCTGCTGTCAAAAGTTTTGGCAATCTGGATTTTTAACGTTATAGCATTAACATTGAGCAAGATTTTGATTTATGCCATATTGTTCGGTACGAAATCCCTTACGAATATATCCGGGAGCAGTATACAATTTGCAATGCCGTCCTTCTGGCTGAAGATTGTCATCAGTTCAATAGCAATGGTTAGTGTAAGTTTTATTGCGTTACTCATTGGATTGAAAATGAAGTCTGGAAAAGCTGCAATCATTACATCCGTAATCCTTGTATGCGTAACACAGGGAAATGTTGGAGATTATACATTAGCCGGCAATGTCCCATTTTATGTACTGCTATTTGTGCTTGCAGTTTTATCAGTCTTTTTATCAATTTATGATGTTGAAACAAAAGATGTAATGTGACTATGTGAAAACACTATTCAAGGCGAAGTTATTGATGTGATTTTACCGTTTGAAAACAGCGTGGTATACGGTAATAGGCCCTTTATGCCTGGGTATGATTTTAGCTGGTGGAGCAGATGAAGATAGTATAGGGAAGAATGTTGGCTCTGATATAACCTTTTCCCATGAAATATTTAATATCTGTTAAAGAATTACGCAGTTTTTTACGTTCATGGTTTTAACAATTTGTTTTTTACGACAATTTTTTTGGCTGACAGATTAAAATATTTTACAACAATAACACATCTATGACGAAAAAATAACACAACACCCGTTTAGGATAGAATATGTCCTGACCGGGTGTTTTTGTGTGGGCAGGAAGTTTATCAGAACAGGAGGCAATGAGATGGAATCAAATATGGAATTGCAGGTGGAACATCTATGCAAGTCTTACAGAAAAAAAGAAGCGCTGCAAGATGTAAGCTTTACACTCCGAAGAGGGATTTACGGACTGCTTGGAGAAAACGGTGCGGGAAAAAGTACCCTTATGCGGATGATGGCTACGGTGGACTTCCCCACAAAAGGAAACATCCGGTATGGCGGGAAAGATATTTTTGCCATGGATGAAGGATACCGCAGTCTGATCGGGTATATGCCGCAGGATTATAGTGTTTATCCTGGATTTACGGCAAAAGATTTTCTGGAATATATGGGTGTCCTGAAAGGCATACCGGAAGCAAAGCTGAAGGACAGGATCATGGAGGTCCTTGAATTTGTGAATCTGTCAGAAGTGGCAGATAAGAAAGTGAAGACTTTTTCGGGCGGCATGAAGCGGAGGATAGGGATTGCACAGGCGATTATCAACGAACCGAAGATACTGATACTGGATGAACCGACTGCCGGGCTTGATCCGAAAGAGCGCATCCGCTTTTCCAATATCATCAGTGATATGGGCAGGGATAAGATTGTGCTATTGTCTACCCATATTGTGTCAGATATTGAAGCAGCCGCCACAGAGCTTGTAGTGGTAAAGAAAGGGAAGGTTCTGGAGACCGGGAATGTGGATGAACTGGTTCAAAAAGTCCGGGGGCAGGTCTGGGAAACAGTAGTCAGCCAGGAGGTATACCAGAAACTTAGGAAAGAGCGCTCTGTCATCCATTTAAAGCAGATGGGAAGGGAAGTGCAGGTGCGTTTCGCCGGGAAGGAATATCCAGCGGCAGAGGGCAGCCGGGCAGAGCCGACACTGGAAGATTACTATGTTTTTGCAGGCGGGATTATGGAAGAAAATTCTTGATGGAAAGAGAGGAACAGGAAATGAAGAATAAGAAATTGTTTACGGCAATGGTGGTATTTGCGGTGATCACGAGTCTGGCAGGATGTGCAAAGGAAAGCGGGAAGGAACCGGATGCGCCGATACAGATCGAATCATCTGCCATAGAAGATGAAAGTAATGAAGAGGCTGATGGTTCTGATACACAGAGACAGGAGAAATCCCAGGCACAGACACCAATCCCGGAGAATGATGAAGGCAGTGTGGAGGAACAGACAGATGCGCAGCTGGAGGAGGAACTGAAAAGTTACCGTCAGGAGCGAGAGGATATGATCCAGGAGGCTAACGGCCTGGTGGAAGGAGGGTCACCGGATGAGGACAATTATTCCTTTGATCTGTCCGGATCATTTTACACAGGCAGGTTTGACACACGGGAAATTACGGATGCCTATGCTGCCGCACGGATTTATGTGACAGACACACTTGGGCTGAAACCAGATACAAAGATGGTGACTTATATGTGTATTGATCCGAGAGTGCTGGCAATTTATGATGATGAGGATAAAGGTGTTGCAGCAGGGTATGACAGCAGTAATATTTTTGTCTGCGAATACTGCAATGGAGATGGTGTGTGGCAGTATCTTATCCTTGTCCGTGACGGTAAGGGCGGCGCATGGAGCGTGATTCATGATGGAAGCAGCTATAAGGAATAGGGGAACCGGAGGTGAAAGATATGAGGATGCTGGTTAAGTTTGAATACAGGAAACTCTGGAACCGGGTATCCATTGTTGCTGTCATGGCAATGTGCATCCTGTCCACACTTCATACCTTTATCTATCTGGACATGAATTCGCAGTGGAGGGCTATTGATAAAAACGGGAAGGTTGTAAGCGGCCTTGCATCTTATCGGGCATTAAAGGAGGCATCAAAGGAAATCGAGGGCGTAGTGGACGGTGAATATCTGCTGAATCTGAAAAAACAGTATGAGGCCAGTGTGGATAAGCAATATCTGGATGAACACAGGGGATTTTTAGGTACCGGAGGAATGACAAAATATATGTATCCAAATTATTTCATAAATTATGCCTACTATTCTTATTATATGTCCAATGGAAATAACAAGATGGGACTGGATTATGATTTTCTGGATTCGGAAGAGGCATTCTACAAGAAGTACCGGGAAGCGGTAAAAGAACAACTCATGTATGAGAATCAGTATGCCGGCCTGGTGAAATTTACAGATTCCCAGATTGAAGTGCTGGATCAGAAAATCGCCGGAATCGATACCCCTGTCCGCATTGCATACTGTCAGGGAATTTCCAATTTTATGAACTGGTATGACCTGGAGTATCCGGTATTTTTTATTGTGGCTGCTTTTGCCCTTGCCTGCACCTATGCAAAAGACAGTCTGAGCGGTATCAATGAGTTGACATTATCGACGGCAAAGGGAAGAAAAAAAGACTTCCGGGCAAGATGGATAGCGGGAAATCTGTTTACAGTTTCTGCCTATATGATCTTGATCGGGGTGCTGCTCATAGAGCATGGTGCGGTTGCTGCTTTTGGAGGTTTTGGGGCATCGGCACAGACGTATTGGTTTCACTGTATTTTTAATATAAATATTGGTACAGGTATGCTCTTTAAGATTGTTGGCGGTCTGTCTGGTACTCTGGTATTTGCAAACTTTACGATGCTGTTGTCCTGCCTGTCCAGAAACCTGAAGATAGCTTCCGCAGCTTCGGTGCTGGCAGTTGCAGCCCTGACAAGGCTGTCCAACACTTACAGCCAGATGAAATTGTTTTATCCGCTTCAGTTTGGCAGTGACGCAGTAGTGGAAGACTTTTTCTTTTGTGGGAAAATACTGGTGCCATATATGGCGGTTGTTCTGATTCTGACAGTCATCTATATAGGAGTGTTCGCTTTTTGGCTGGGGAGAAGGAATAAGAAATATTATTTAAATTAGGCGGTGAAGACTGTGAAATCTATGGTAAGGGTAGAAAGTAAGAGAATACTGAAAACGGAATTGCTTATGTTTTTTTTTGCTGTTGTCCTTATATTGTCGGTGAGCAGCAGTTACCAGGCGGTAAAGAGCTATGAATTGTGGGACAGGGACGGGTTTGTGGCAAGTGGATGGGAAAATTTGAAGCATGGGAAAGAAAATGCGGGTAACAGGAGTATTGAGGAAGCAATCGTGATGCTCAAAAATATCCGGGAGGCAGTCTATGTGGATGAAATGAATATAGAAAAACTGGCAGTTCTGAATTTTTCGGACATGGAGACAGGGAGCTTATCAGATGAGGAAATCAATGCATTTTTTGAAAACCGCTTAAGGACGATAAAACGAAGGCTGGATGAAAGCAGTAATTTTAATTATACGGAAAGAGAAAAAGAGATGTTTATGGGGAAAGCAGAGGAACTTACCGGATTGAGGGTAGGTTTTGCGGAAGGATGGAAGACCCTGAACCGTGACATGGGCAGCTTTATGCCTTTTATCCTGATTACGATCTCCATCATAATAATGCCGCTTTTTGCTGAGGATGCGCAGACCAAGATGAAGGAACTCAGCCAGTCCACAAAAAATGGAAAAAAGAGGCTCGATCTGGCAAGGATTGCCACGGCTTTCGGAGTGGGGAGTGTATTATACTTTGTGGCGGTTATTTTCTATTTTTTTGTGGAAATGATTCCGTTTGGTTTTTCAGGAGGCGGTGAGTATATACAGAGCAGTGAAGATACTTTTTTTTCTGTATTCCATATCACATATGCAGAGCAGTTTGCCTGGAACTGCAGTCGTGGCTATATAGCGCTTATTTTTGTGATTTCCATGACAATCCTGATTTCGGTTCTGATGGAGAGGATTATGGCCGGCATCGTAGTAGTCAGCTTTTATTGGATCCTGCTCCTTATCATGGAGAAGATGATAAGTTTTGAAGTCAATCACGTATTTGCAAATTTTATGCCCCTTAGACTTTCAGGCAGCAAGGATTTTTATATCCATAATGAAATATACAGGTTTGCGGGAAAGACGTTTCATGCCATGGTATGGTGCCCGGCAGTTGCGGTGGTTTTATCTGCTTTTATGGTCGGAATAGCCCTATGGTGGTTACGAGGAAAGAGAGTAGGGGTGAATGTGCTTTGTATCGGCTGCCAGCCTTGTGAGTGACAGCTTATATATTTTTGTAGGGGCTGTTAACATTTGCTACTATTTAAATGATGTAATTGATGTAAAAATGGGCGTGTATTTGCATACAAATTAAACAAAAATAGTTAAGGGAAACAAAGAACACGCCGAGTTCGAGTAACGGAATAAGAATAATTAGCAACTATCTGCATAGAATTTTACTGGAGAGCTCTATTGACTTTCCTCCTTACGCTTGCTAGAATAAAAGCATAAGGAAAGTTTACCACTGACCGATATGTGGTATATAAATGGTCGGGTTGAAAGTTTACCGCTGACCAATATGCGGTATATAAATGGTTGGGTCGAAAGTGTAGTCCTTCGCCGTGAGGCGGAGGACTTTTCTGTAATGAGGACAGGCAAATGAGGAAAACAGGCTTTTATATTATCAAAGACATATTCTTTGAAGATGCGCCCGATCCATATCTGAAAAGAAATAAGGCGGGAAACAGACCGCATTATTACTGTTTTGAAGATACAAGTACCGGAATATACTGGATGATACCATTGTCCAGCCGCACTGACAAATACAAACGAATTATGGAGAAAAAAGAAAAAGCCAGGAAACCTTGCGATATTCTCCATATCGTTAAACTGGATGACGGCCGGGAGAGCGCATTTCTGATACAGGATATGTTCCCAATAACGGAAGAATACATAGAGCGAGAATACACAATCGGCGGAAATCATCTGATGTTAACCAGTGAGCATACCGCCAAAGAGATTGAGCAAAAAGCGAGAAAAGTCATAGGCATGTTGAAACGTGGCATAAAATTCACTCCAACACAGCCGGACGTTATGGCGATATTGGAGAATTTGAGGAAAGGCAGATAAAATTTTCTTGTTGGTGTAATAATTACATGGTGCTAGCAGCATGCAGATATGGCAGTCAAGGAGAAAATCTGTGATATCCGTATGATACCTGTTTGTTCTGAAACTGTAAATACGGTATAAAATATGGATATTATAGCTATGAAAACATCCAAAAAGCAATCAAATACTTAACAATTATATTATAAAAAATTTAAACAAATACAGTTAAGAGCAATAAAGAACACGCCAGGTTCGAATAACGGATAAAATCCCGGAAATGCTGAAAATGGGCGTTTCCGGGATTGCTTTATGTCTGTTGGCTCTATTTATATAAAGAGTGACAATTGCTTAGGAGGAAAGATTGAAAATTAAAATTTTCAATCGCGAGATTTGTGTCTGCGCGCTGCTTGCCACAAACTCGTTTAATGCGACGTCTCAACATAGTTGAGACAAAAGCAGCGCAGAAATGGAGTTAAATATGGAACGTGCCGAGATCATTGAGAACAATAAAACATATTGGAATGACCATGCTGATCTGTGGCTTGGAACAACGGCACTTCCGGTGTATGGGGTACGATTTCCAACAGAAGATGACTTGCATTTATTCGGTGATGTTGCGGGAAAGAAAATGCTGGAGATTTGCTGTGGCAGCGGACATTCATTGAAGTATAATGCTGAAAAAGGTGCAGGGGAGTTATGGGGCGTTGATCTGTCCCAAAAGCAGCTTGATAATGCAGCAAAACTTTTAAGTGACAGTGGATATTCGGCAAAGTTATTGTGCTCAAAGATGGAGGACGAACTTGATGTGCCTAAAGGGTATTTTGATTATGTATATTCCATTTACGGCATTGGTTGGACAACCGATTTACAGGGAACATTTGA
>ERZ808035.1005-NODE-1005-length-17872-cov-3.584940_pt1 | contig 17872 bp, 15 predicted proteins | sample MGYA00380189_ERZ808035 | MGnify/ENA primary metagenome ERZ808035 (study PRJEB31490, sample SAMN06133407) | mouse gut metagenome | isolation source: M5_1 | host: mice | place: China: Chengdu | collected 2015-05 ...
GCAGATTGGCAGCGACTGAATCAGGGAGACCGGATGGTCTGTCGTAATTGACACCACCACACCCGCATTGGCGAGAATGCCCGCCGTCTTAAACGCCACATTCTGTACCTCAATCTTATTGCGGGTCGTCAAATCCGGCCCCACGATTGCCGGATAACCGGACTCTAAGATTTCCTCTGCGATCAAATGCCCCTCGCTGCAATGGTCGAGCGTCATGTTCAAGTCAAATTCCTTGGCAATACGAATTGCCGTGAAAATATCGTCCACGCGGTGCACATGCGCTTTGAGCGGAATCTCCTTGGCAAACACAGGGCGCCACGCCTCATAGTGGAGATTGACATCCGCATTGCCCTGCGCGCTCTTTTCTAAATAATCCCGCGCATTGACCAGCTCCTCGCGCAGCAGACCGGCAATCGCCATGCGCGTGACAGGCGAGGTGTTCATTCCGGCATAGTTCATCTTTGGATTCTCCCCAAAGGCGATTTTCATCGCGGAGGGGAATTTGACAATCAAGTCGTCAATTCGTCTGCCGCTCGTCTTGACAACGGCAAACTGGCCGCCGACAACATTTGCGCTGCCGGGACCAATGTTTGCAGAAGTAATGCCCGCTCTCACGGCGTCCGCAAAGGCGGCATCCATCGTATTGATGGCATCAATGGCGCGGAGCATCGGGGTGACGGGATGGACTGTCTCATTGCAGTCGTCCCCCTCCTGCCCCTTCTTCTCCTCGGTGATGCCCATATGACAGTGCGCCTCGATGAGACCTGGCATTACCAGATAATGATTCATATTTATTTTCATGCAGTCCGCAGACTGAGGGAGCTCGATGTTCGGGGACACTTCAAGGATTTTCCCATCCTTAATAAGTATGCTTCCCTCAAAGATGTCCGCCTGATACTTCTCGCAGATCGCATCGCTCATGCTGCGGATTGCCGCATTTTCCAATAAAAGCATTCTATAAAACCATGCCCTTCCCGATTTATTGCGCCTGGCTCGCCGGTCTCTTTAAAGGGTCGATCGGCACACCGTCCTTGGTGAGCTTATAGTAAACATTAGTTCCCTCCTCGGTGTAATAGATCGTAGGCTTTGCCACCTTGCCGACAACATCACCCGCTGCGACACGGTCGCCCGCTTTGAGACTGATATCACTGAGCTGTCCATAGGTGAGCATATATCCGTTTCCAAGGTCAAAACGAATGGTGTTTCCGGTCTGAGAATCATAATAAACATCGTCTACAATGCCGTCAGCCGCCGCCGTGATAGTCTGCCCCTCACTCGCCGCTACGACCAGTGCCGGATTGTAGTGATACTGCTGCATCGTGGCATGATACACTGCCTTATCCATGCTGTAGTCAAGAAGTACATCCCCGATGACTGGCAGTGCGAGAGAATCATTCTCCGAGAAAAACAGCGGCGTGTCCGCCACAAGCTCCTGCTCTGGCTCCTGTCCTTCCATAAACACTGCTGCTTTGTCCGTACCTGCCTGTGCCCCGTCCTGTCTGGTATTCTCCACCTGTCCAGAGTTCGCCTCCGTAAAAGCCGGATCGACATCCATGTCATTATTGTCACTCAGGTCATACATGTCTGAATCGACAAATCGGTTATCTGTCTGTGCCTTCTTCTTGGTATCCAACTCTGCCTGTGCCTTTCCCGATACAAATCTAGTGTCTGCAAGACCTGTATCTCCCTCCTCTGCTGTGATGTTCTGCTGTTCAAGCTTTGCGAAATCTATACGATTTTCTTCCTTTTTCTTGTCGCCCTGCGCTGACATATACACGCCCGCAAGAGTAAGTGCTGACAGCACAAATACTGATGCTGCAATGATACTGATCTTTTCTTTCTGCAAGGCAGGACGTTTGTTGTTTCGTCTGTTCATCCTTTCCCTCCATTTCCGGCAAGCCCTTTGCCTGTCTATAGCATTGACCCGATAGGAGGTTTTTATTCATCGATTTATTCGTAAATAGAGACCTTGATATCACCGTAAAAGTACTTGAGTATGGCGTAAAAATCCATGCCTGAAACAGCCAGTTCATAGGCGTAATTCAATGAAAATCCCTCGCCGTTTCCCACCTCTGAGACAAGCATGTCAGACGGGGAGGTGGTAAAAAAAGGAGCTGTCATTACTATACCATCTCTCGTAATTACAACTCCTCTTGTGGCATCTGCTGCCCGCTCTATTTCATTTAATTTAATGCGCCTAGTATCCTCTGGCGACGTCTGTAAAATTTTGTAAAATTCGTCCGCCTCAAACGCCATGCACTCATACGCAAGCAGCTTGGGGCACTGCTCTTCCTCCCATGCGGCGACGATATTGCTGCGGCACACGATGGCAAGCGCCTTGAGATACTCCTGCTCCGGGTCATACGCCGCATCTTCGCGGACGATGTAATCCTCCGAGCTGCTAAAGATCGTATCCTCCGGGATAACGCGGTACATTAGTAGTCCTGTCAGCATTTCAGGCTGATAATAAAAGGTGCCGATCTCCTCCTGAACCGCTATCTGAAAGCTTTCATCGAGAACGCTCGCGTCCTCTTCCTCCTGTTTCACCGGCTCCCGCACAGGCTTGATAAAGATCGTCCCAATCAGGGGAACGCACACGATAAAGGTTAGCACTCCGGTCAGCTTTCTCAATGGCCTCTCACCCGGCATTCTGTCTTTACTATATACTATGCAAATTTGTGTCATTTGATTCAGTCTAAGGCCGATTCGAGCCTACGCAGACGCTAACCGCGCTTCACAAAGCGCGACGTGAGTCTGTCAAACAGCACATTGCACACAATCACTACCGTATTGTCAAACACAAACGCCATCACGAGACACACCGCAAAGGTCGCCGCCACGCTCGCCGCGATGCCGCCAAGACACCCAAACCGCAGCGCCGTGATATGAAGCTTCCCCTGCACGACGACAAAGAGCGCATACCAGTGTATCAGAATGATCGAGTAGCTGTACTTCGAACACAGCCGCACCACAGCGTTTGACTTGTCCTGAAACCAATCTTTATATTTTATAAATAACACAAAAATCCCGCAGGAGGCAAGGACGATCGGCGGCGTGCTGCCATACACCAGATTCATCTGTGCCGAGTCCACAAAGACCGCTGCTGCCATCACCACATAGGACACTGCCGCCGCACACAGAATCCAGCGGATTCTGCGCGGTGCGCCCTCCTGGCTGCTCTGTCTTGTCAGGATATATCCCAGCAAAAAGACGCCCTCCCAGCCAGCCAAAAACGTCGATGCCCCAAACGCCATGCCAAAGACAGGCAGATACGTAGTCAGTGCGTTCAGCACCAGAATCACAACCGCGAGGGAACTGAGCAGCCTGTCGCTCATGTGCTGTACCATCACCCGAAAAAACGGCGTCACCAGATACAGTGCCACAATCGTATAGATCAGCCACAGATGCGGTCCCACATCCGGCGCACCTGTCATGATGCGCTTCAATGCCGCGCCAATCTGTTTCGGCGGCAGAAAGCGGACCTCATCATTTAAATGCAATAACAAGAAATAATAAGCAATCAGCGGTATGATGACCTTCGACGCCCTTCTGATATAAAACGAAAGCACGCCCTCCCGCTCGTGCTGACTGCCGCCAAGCAGCAGTGTGCCTGAGAGCATGACATACAAAATATTACAGCAAAGCCCCAGACTCAGCCCTAAGACAAGCACCAGCCGTTTCCAGTCCGCATCGGCGGCATCGACCATCGGTGAACAGGTGTGTGCCAATATCACGAGCACCGCCGCGAGCACGCGCAGATAATCCAGATACACCGCGCGTTTTCCCGTTGTCTCCGCCCCCAGAAAAACGCTTTTAAGATAAGCGCGCGCCGTGAAGCCGCCCTGTTTGAACCGCACGCCATGCGCCCAATATATCAGCGAAAATCCGATGATGACCGCCGGAAAATACCACAGGCAGCGCTGCACTGTATCCTGCGAGACATACGCCTGCGCCGCCATCGGCTCCGCGCAGCTTTGTATGGCGGTAAGCTCGAAATCCCCGTCAATGTCAAAGCGCAATGTCTCGTACTGCCCAGGCGGCACCGGAAGCAGCACAGCCTTTTCGCCTGCCTTCAACGCGCCCTTTACCGAATGCTTCTCAGAGAACTCCTCGCCCTGCGCCGCATAGAATACCTGTACCGCAAGCGGTTCCTGCCACACTTCACCGAATTGCAGTTGGATTCCGCCAACGGGAACCACACCGTTCTTTTGTATTTCCAATATAAACTGCGGGTCCTCCCCTGTCACTTTAAATCTTTTGCCAGGTCCGCCGCCCGCCGAAACCACCTCATAACCGCTGCTCGTCATCGAAAGACCGGACAAATCCGTTACCGCCCCCTGCATCTCATAATGCCAGGACAGACTTTGATAAAACAGAATGCCCAGCGCGGTGATAATCAGCAGCACCAAAAGGACCAAACTAGCTTTTACTCTGTGTTTCATGTATCTAATTTCCTTTTTATTCTTTCACCATAATGTCCATCGCCTGCTTCTCGTTCACAAGCGTAACTTCTCTGTGCTTTCCGCCAAACTCACCGTCCAGCGTCCAGGCAACCTCCTCCTTCGACTCAATCATAAGCCTGCCGGACTTAAAGCTGTACATATACTGCGTATCAATGTTCTGAATTGCGAGCGCTGCCAGAATGGAATTTAATTCCATCGGATTCTTAGGCATCTTGATCAGCGTCACCTCAAACAGTCCGTCATTCAGTGCGATATCTCCCTTGAAAACATTGCCCGCAATGCTCTTAAATCCGCCCACAGAATATGAATTTGTGATCATGCCATAGATAAATTCATCTTCTATGACGGTTGTCTCGCCATTTTCTGACACGTTTGTCACTTTCATATGATACGACTTGATATTCTGCAAATGCTTGACACCTTCAAGAATATATGCCATATGTCCGAGCATATTCTTCATCTCCTGGCGCGTGCCATAGGAAACCTCAGTAAACAGTCCAAACGCCGCGATGTAGACAAAAATATCCTCATTAAATCTGCCCACGTCACAGGGAAACACCGTGCCGCTCACAATCGCTTCCGCCGCCGTAGCCATGCTCGATGAAATCCTCAGGCTGTTCGCAAAATCATTCGTGCTCCCCGCCGGTATATATCCGATGGTCGTCTTAAAGCCAGACTGCATCATCCCCGTGACAATCTCGTCCAGAGTCCCATCGCCGCCGCTGCACACAATCAGCTCATAGCTCCTCCTGCGCTCACGCATCGCGCGGCTTGCATCCCCGCGCCCCTGTGTCGTGTAGACTGTCACCTCGTAATCATTCCTTACCAGTATATCCACAATACCCAGCAGATGCGTCTTAATCAGCCCCTTGCCAGAATGTGGATTGATTATAAATAATGCTTTCTTCATACTAATCCTCCATGCTGCCGACAGCTCGCGAATTTGGGCGTAAGCACAAATTTGCCGATTGAAAAATCTCTGATTTTTCAATCTATTTGCCTCTTAATTTTTCTGCCAATTCACTTAATTTTCGTAGTCTGTGGTTGACCCCGGATTTGCCCACTGCGGGCGATAAGAACTCGCCCAGCTCTTTTAGTGTCGCCTCTGGATATTCCAGGCGAAGCTCTGCCATCTGCCGCAGATTTTCCGCCAGATTGTCAAAACCATAGTGCTCTCTGATATACTGTATGTCGTCAATCTGCTTCGATGCCGCGTTGACAGTCTTGGTGATGTTTGCCGTCTCACAGTTGACACGCCGGTTGACGGCATTGCGCATATCCTTTAGTATCCGCAGATTTTCAAGATTCATCAAGGAAATATGCGCACCGATCACATTCAGCAGCTCCACAATCTCCTCGCTCTCCTTGATATAGACGACGTGATATTTTTTTCGCACCACGATCTTTGCCCGAATCTCATAAAAAAGGAGCGTCTCCACCAATTGCGCTGCCTGCTTTGCATCACTGCACACAAATTCCAGGTGATACCCCTTCTCCGGGTTGCTGATCGAGCCGATGCTCAGGAAGGCGCCGCGCAGAAACGCGCGCTTACAGCACAGACTTTTGATCACAAGCGGATGGACGAGCACATCGCCACCCTTGTACTTGATTGCCTGCAACGTCCTTTTTATGACATTTGTGTCATTTTTTGTCAGATACAGACTATTTTCGTTTGACATTTCGGGCAAGGCTGTCTGAAACAGTTTGACAAGGAGCATCCGGCATCGCGACGCCACATACGGCGCGTCAGACTGCAATTCGATGCACACTGCACCGGACGGATCTGTCCTGACAGCCCCCGTGTAGACCAGAATCACCGCAAGCTCCGCAAGCTGGCAGTGCCTGGCATCGTTTTCAAGCTTCACAAGCTCCTCTTTTACTTCTCCTGAAAAAGACATACTTCACCTACTTCGTATCGCGGTGGCGCAACGTGAGTCCATAGTCTCCTTTGTCCTTAAGACGCTTATACAGCTCTCCGGCAAGCGTCACACTCCGGTGCTGACCGCCCGTACAGCCGATCGCGATGACAAGCTGATACTTCCCCTCGCTGATATAGTGCGGAATCAAAAACTCCACCATATCTGTCAGCTTATCCACGAACTCGTGCGCCTCTGGAAAGCCCATGACGTAGTCCTGCACTTCCCGGTCCAGCCCCGTCTTCTGTTTCAGCTCATCAATATAAAATGGATTGGGCAGGAAACGCACATCAAACACCAGATCGGCATCCTGCGGTATCCCATGCTTAAAGCCAAAGGACATGACATTGACCATCAGGCTGTTGTACGCCTGATTGCTGACAAAGATGCGGTCAAGCTCCGCTTTGAGCTCTCTCGTCAGCAGGTTCGTCGTGTCAATCACATAGTCCGCTGCCTGCTTGATGCTCGCAAGCAGCGCCCGCTCTCTGGTGATGCCGCTCATCAAATCTCCGTCCACGGAGAGCGGATGGACACGCCGCGATTCTTTATAGCGCTTTAGCAGCACACTGTCCGCCGACTCGAGAAATAAAATCTCAAAAGTGTAAGTCTCTCGCAGTCTGGCGACGAGCTGATTGACATCCTCAAAGGACTGGTCCGCCCTGACATCCAGCCCCAGCGCCACCTTCAAAATCCCATTGTCCGGCATCGCCAGCAGCTCCATAAACTTCTCAATCAAAGGCACCGGCATATTGTCTGCGCAATAATAACCGGCATCCTCCAGCATTTTCATGGCAGTGGACTTTCCGCCGCCGCTCATCCCTGTCACGATTACAAATCTCATCCCTGTCACCCTTTCTTTTGTGTTGTATGACGACTATCCCTCAAAGCCCAGCATAATAACCTCCGGCTCGATAGCGACCTGCGCGGACGCCTTCACGCGCCGCTGTACCTCCGCAATCAGTTCGCGGACATCGTTTGCGGTGGCATGGCCTTTGTTCACGACAAAGCCGCAGTGCTTCTCCGATACCTGCGCGCCGCCGACTGCGAAGCCCCGAAGCCCTGCATCCTCTATCAATTTCGCGGCAAAATATCCCTCTGGACGCTTGAATGTCGAGCCGGCGCTCGGATACTCCAGCGGCTGCTTCTCGCGCCGCCTTGCTGCCAGCTCCTCCATTTTGTCCCGGATTTCCTGCTGGCTGCCGCGCGCAAGCCTAAGCGTGACCTCCATCACGATATACGGCTCCTCTTTTAACAGGCTGTGCCTGTACCCAAAGTGCATCTCCTCTGCGGTCTTCTCCACAATCTCCCCCGCCAGCGTCATCAGACGCACACGCTGTACGACGTGGCGCATCTCGCCGCCGTATGCACCGGCGTTCATGACGATCGCGCCGCCAAGACTCCCTGGGATTCCCGACGCGAACTCAAATCCGGTCAGACTGTTCTCATATGCCTTGTGCGCGACCGCCGCAAGGGTAGCGCCCGCCTCGCAGACAAGCGACGTGCCGTCCACTGTGACTGTGCCATATGCTTTCGTCAGATGGAGTACGACCCCCCGTATGCCGCGGTCGCTCACCAGCACATTGCTGCCATTGCCCAGAAAGTAAAAATCCTCATTCAGCCTCGTAAGCCCCTCCGCGCGCAGCGCCGCAAGCACTTTTTCAAGCTCGCTCGCACGATTGATCTCTACAAAGATGTCAGCTCCACCACCCACGCGGAAGGTGGTGTGAGCTGACATGTTTTCATCTGCAAGTATTTGCTCCGGCTGTAGTATGCCGGACAGTCTTTGGTAGAGTTTTTGTTTCGCCGCCTCATCAAACTCTGCTCTCAATCGTTCTATCCTCTTTCTTTCATTCATGAACTATCCTATCACCAGTTTCGCCGCGCCGTAGATGCCCGCGTCATTTCCGAGCGTCGCCAGCTTGAACTGTGCATCGCTGGAACCGCGGAACACATACTTTTGATAATACTTGGACACATACTCGCACAGAATCTCGCCTGCCTTGGACACGCCGCCGCCGAGAACAAACACCTCTGGATTGACCACGCCGGCGATCATCGCAAACCCTTTTCCGAGATAATCGCCAAACTGCTCTGCGATCTCGCAGGCGAGTGCATCCCCCGCTTTGACCGCGTCAAACACTGCCTTCGCACTGAGCCTGCCGTTTTCCTTCGCCGCGCGCAGCACACTGTCCTGTGTCGATGACGCCAGCTTGCGCTCTGCCAGACGCACGACGCCTGTCGCGGAGGCATACTGCTCCAGACAGCCATGATTGCCGCACCCACATGTGTCCGGCTCGTCGTCCTGGATATGAATATGTCCAATCTCGCCGCCTGCTCCCGTCGCACCAGTCACCATCTCACCGTTGATGATAATGCCGCCGCCGACACCCGTACCGAGTGTGGCAAGCACCATATTGGTATAACCCTTGCCGCCGCCGCACCACATCTCGCCGAGCGCTGCCACATTGGCATCATTTCCCGCTCTCACAGGCATACCGAGCAGCCCGCCGAGCGTCTCATTGATATTCAGCACATCCCATCCAAGGTTTACTGCTCTATGTACGATGCCTTTTCCGTCCACAGGGCCGGGCACACCGATGCCCACACCGACCACATCCTCCTTTGCGATGTCCTTCTCCGCTGCCTTATCAAGTATCGCCTTTGCGATATCCGGCAGGATTTTGCTGCCGCTCTCCTCTTTTCTGGTGGGAATCTCCCACTTTTCAAGCACGTTCCCCTCCGGGTCAAACAATCCTAGCTTGACTGTCGTTCCGCCTAAGTCTACCCCAAAACAATACTTTGCCATTTTTCCATCTCCTTATCATTCTTGTATTATTATTGATCATTTCGTGTGACTTCACACAAATTTCCATTCACATGCCCAAACGGCACTCCTGTTCACATTACGCCTCGTCCTCCTCACGCGGCTTTGACAGCGAGTTCTGCACACGCTGGTACAGCTCCTGCGCGGCATTGTAGCCCATCTTCTTCTGACGGTAATTGACAGCCGCCGACTCGCAGATGATCGCCAGGTTGCGCCCCGGACGTATCGGAATATTGTGACACACAATCTTATTGCCAAGATATTCTGTAAAGTTCTCTTCAAGACCCAATCGGTCGTATTTCTTTTCCTTATCCCAGTCCTCGAGACGAATGACGAGATTGATATTTGTGGTGTCCATAACACTCTGCACACCGTACAGGGTCTTCACATCGATAATGCCGATGCCGCGCAGCTCGATAAAGTGGCGCGTGATATCCGGCGCAGAGCCAATGAGTGTCTCGTCGCTCACCTTGCGAATCTCCACCACGTCATCCGACACCAGACGGTGCCCGCGCTTTATGAGCTCCAGCGCCGCCTCGCTCTTGCCGATGCCGCTCTCACCCGTGATGAGCACGCCCTCGCCGTAGACATCCACCAGCACGCCATGCACTGAGATGCAGGGCGCCAGTTTGACGTTGAGCCATCGGATGATCTCCGCCATAAATGCGGAGGTAGGCTTCTCTGTCATCAGCAGCGGCACGTTATTTTTGAGCGCTGTCTCCATAAACATCTCATCTGGATGCAAATCCCGGCAGAAGATAATGCAGGGCGTTTTCTCCGAGATAACTCTAGGGTACACTTCCCGCTTGCGCTCGTCGGGCAGATTCTTCATGTATGAAAACTCTACAAACCCGATAATCTGTGGTCTTGTCTCCTCAAAGTGCTCGAAATATCCCGCCAGCTGCAACGCCGGACGGTTGATATCAGGCTGATGAATTTTCACGCTTTCCACATCAATCTCCGTCGTGAGATTCTTTAGCTTGAACTGTTCTATTACTGTTTTGATGCTTACACTTGCCATTTTCATTTCCCTTTCCGAAATATATTTATTTACATCTTATCATATATTGTGCAGAGTTTCCATGAAAACTTTTATCCAAAATTTATTCATTCAAGAGCGATGCTAAAAAAGCACCGCCCAAACCGCAACAAGGGTTTAGGTGGCGCTTTTTGCTCACATTATCTGAGGACTGGACGGTTCTTAAAATTCATCGACGCAGAACCATAATACGGCTTTCTGCTGAACGCTGCCCGCGCTTCCGGCGCAATCCCGCCGGCGCTGAGCTCCTTCTCTGTTACCTTTCTGCTCTCAGACGCTTCCCGCTCTATGTAGGCGCCCATAATCTGCACTACGCCTTTCCCACTCATAAAATCCATATAAATTTCCCCCTTCTGCACATTTTTATTCTACGCGGACAGAATCTTCCGCCGCAAAATTTTATATAGATTTAGAGACGATGTGAAATGTATTTCGTTCTCACAGATATATATATAACACACTCTCCTCTTACTTTCAACTATTTTTTGTGCAAATTTTATATTATCTGATACTTTTTCGTAAAATTCAGCAACTTATTGCTGTATTTTTGCGGCTGCTAATTATTTCCATGAATTAATGATTTTCTCTGTACATTCTAAAGTTTTTATGCGATAATGACGATATAAACTTAAAACCAGCATATCCGCATCTATGCGGGCTGGACGGCTGCCATGGAGGGTTACTGACACTAAATTAATATTCATTTTATAATAATAAGAAGGGAAGGGATACCATATGAGTTTATCAGGAATTGGGTATAACAGTACGACTGATCTATATGCACTCGAAGCGGAGAAGAAAGAAAGCACAGCCTCAAAGGTTGACAGCACCAAAGTTGACACTTCCAATACGGAAGCTTCCAAACCAGAAACAGACAAGAATCAAAATTCCGCTGCTGTCTATGACAAGAGAGAACTGTCTGCGGAAGACAGGAAATCCATCGTCGCACAGCTTAAGGCAGATCAGGAAAAGCGCCAGAACCAGCTTACAGACCTCGTGCACAGCATGCTCTCGACACAGACAAACACTTTCGGTCAGGCAAACAATATTTGGCAGTTCCTCGCTAAAGGGGACTACAAGGTTGACGCTGCGACACAGAAAAAAGCACAGGAAGCGATCTCCGAGGATGGATACTGGGGCGTAAAGCAGACCTCAGACCGCATTGTATCTTTCGCTACATCGCTTGCAGGAAATGATTCCAAGCAGCTTGAGAAGATGCGCGACGCATTTCTCAAAGGCTATGAGAAGGCTGAGAAACAGTGGGGCGGCAAGCTGCCAGAGATCTCAAAGAAAACTTACGACGCTGTACTTGAAAAATTTGACAAGCTGATGACGCCTAAGACTGAGGATCAGGAGCCGCCAAAGGATACTGTCACCACAACAGAGGACGGCACAGTGGTTGCCAGAACACAATAAGAATACATACAGTAAGAATACATACAAAAAATCGAGCAGATCATTGCTCGATTTTTTTATGTCTATTTTCGCGTTTTACTTGACGATCAAAAGCTTGTCGCCGGTCTTGATGTCATCCTCTGTCAGATTATTCATTTCTTTAATCCGCCCTACGCTCACATAGTACTTTTTGCCAATCTGCCAGAGTGAATCTCCCGGTTTGACATAGTAGATCGCAAATCCCGGCAGTTTTTCCAGTACCTCTGCATTGAGCGGCATCACGCTCAGATCGGTCAGGATGTCTTCACTCTCTGCACTGTATAGCCGCAGATCAATGTTCAGGCTGCCGCGCCACTCCAGCTGTGAGCTGTCCTTGATGCTCACCGTCTGCTGCGGAATCTGGACCGTCAATGAGTACTGTTCGACTTGATTCTCATCCACCCCCGCAAGCTCCTTCTCAATCTCAAACGGCACGCTGGTGCGCACTGGACACAGCGCCGCGCCATTCTCGTTCGAAGCATATAATACCTGCAGCTCCACCTCCCCGGTAAGCCGCAGCATCCCATCCTTAAAGTTCGTCTCCTCCACTTTCACCCGCGCATCGCTGTGACATACCTGCAGGATCTTGGGGTCCGCGTCCTCAATTCGGATGCTGCGCGTGAGTTTTTCCTCGATATTTGTCTCTGTACACAGACTGCGGAACTGCTTGCTGTCAATTCCTGCCTGCACCTCACAGCTCACACCGTACACATCCGCCACAATGGAGGTGCTCTCTTTCTCGTATAGCTTGATCTCGAGCTCAACCGTCATCTCAACCCCGATCAGGCGCATCTCGCCGTCGGCATCCTCTCTGATCGAGATTTCCTCATGCCCCGTCTCATACATCACATCGGCAATCATGCCTTCCCGGCTGTTTTGACACTCTACAGAACCATTAAACGGAATCATCGTCTCATACCAGTTCATCCTGCCAGAAGCATCCTCCCGATACACAATGAACAGACTCAGCTCCCCTGTGATTCCCAGCTTCTCATCCATCGGCCGGAAGCTGATACTGCTGATCTCCGCATTTTTCCACAATGCGGCGCCGATGTCCGGCATTCCGGCTGGCAGGCGCGTCTCCTCGTGAATGCGCAGCAGATCTCTTTTCTTGACTATCGTCTCGAGAAACTCCAGACTCTTCTTGCGGTACTCGAGCTTTTCAAGCTCTGAGTCCCCTGAATGATCAATCTCCACACACAGCTCCTCCGCTATGCTCTCCTCCACTCTGGGCTCGAGCGTGATCACTGCCTGAATGCTGAGCTTTCTCGAATTGATAATATGCACCCGCATATCATCAAGGCTGGTGCGGCAGATCACTCTGTCCTGACCTTCCAGCTTATCGAGATAGATTTCCTCCATAAAAGGAATCTCGCCCTCCATGCCCGCAAGCGCCCTCTCCTCTTTATCGCCGGATAAGGCGCCCTCCGTCTGATACAGAAGTTGATAGCACAGACGTCCCTTGACCCAGATTTTGTTCATTCCAGTCTTGATCTCATCGACCTTAATCTTCCCACAGTCATAAATCACCTTTGCCACATCCGGCTTCGCATCGGACACATTAATGTCCGTCTCCAGCGGCACCTGCAAAAGCGCCTTTGACTTTATCCGCTCTGTATGGATATTTTTCTTCATCAATTCCATATAAAAAGACCTCCCAACGGCGTACACCTACATTCATATGATACTACTTCAATGTATGCGGCAGGGGGGCTTGGTATGACTTTTGCAAACAAAAAATGAGGACACAGACGCCCCCGAACTTGCAAAACTGGCACTTGAAAAGTCAAGCCCAATCAGTTATAATCAGAGTAGAAGGTAACGGAGAGATCGGTTTATCCCCATTACCCCAGACGGAAACTTGATGTATTAACAAAACATTATTACAAACAAATTATCCCCTATTGCGAGTAGGGGATAATTTTATACTGTCTATTTTCGGTTATGATGATCTATGTAAGTCAAGGCTGAAAAAACAACCAAATATTATTTCGATTGATTTTCCTCATAAATGCGTTCACATCACAGAAGCAGCCAATAAACGCATGGCGCCGCAAACCGCAGCCTTGCATTTATTGACTTTTTAACTATAATGAAAACACTGGCTATTTCACAGCCCCAATAATCTCCCCCAGCTCTTCAATCCCATACTGCTGCATGTATTCCTCGATGCCCTTCACTACCTCCATTGTCGTGTAGGGATTGACGAAATTCATGGCGCCGATGGCAACGCCTGTCGCGCCGGCGAGCATAAACTCGATCGCATCCTCCGCGTTTGCGATGCCGCCCATGCCAATGATTGGAATATTGACTGCATTGGCTGCCTGATAGACCATGCGCACCGCAACCGGCTTAATCGCAGGTCCAGACAGTCCGCCCGTCTTGTTTGCCAGCGCAAAGGCTCTCTTATGAACATCAATTTTCATGCCTGTGATCGTATTGATCAGCGAGATCGCATCGCTGCCCGCCGCCTCCGCTGACCTCGCCATCTCTGTGATATCCGTGACGTTGGGCGATAACTTCATGATGATCGGCTGCTTTGCCTTTGCCTTGACCTCCTTTGTGATGTCAAAAAGTGAGCGCGGATGCTGCCCGAATGCGATACCGCCGTGCTTGACATTGGGACAGGACACATTGATCTCCAGCAGATCGACAGGCTGGTCAGACAGCTTCTCGACAACCTCCACATAATCGGCTACTGTCCGCCCGCAGACATTGACAATTATTCTGGTATCAAACTGTTTTAAGAAAGGAATATCCCGCTCGATAAACACGTCAATGCCGGGATTTTGCAGCCCGATCGCATTGAGCATTCCCCCGTAAGTCTCCTGCACGCGCGGAGTGGGATTCCCCTCCCACGGCACATTTGCAACGCCCTTTGTCACGACGGCGCCGAGGCAGTTCAAATCGACAAATCCTGCATCGGAATACTCCATGCCGGACCCAAACGTTCCCGAAGCTGTCATCACGGGATTTTTAAAAGTGACGCCCGCTATTGTAATCTCTGTATTCACTATACTATCCTCCCATCCTCGTTTTCGTGTTGTACACACTTTGCCTATATATCTACATCCATCGCATCATAGACTGGACCGTCTGTACAGATGCGGGCATTCTTGACATGCGAATGATGATCGACCTCCCGCGTCTTGACGACACAGCCAAGGCAGACGCCAACGCCGCACGCCATCCGTTCTTCCAGCGAGATAAACGCCTGACTGCCATGTTCGATACAGTATTTTTTGATCGCACGCATCATCGGCATCGGTCCGCAGGCAAAGATCACATCTGCCTTCAATCGCTCTGCCTCGATGGCATCAATCACCGTTCCCTTGGTGCCGACACTGCCATCCTCCGTCGCAATATGCACTGGCGCATATTGTGCCAAGTCGTCTGCCAGAAAAAGTTCTTTGTCGCGGTAGCCCACAATCACATCCACAGACGCGGCATTCTTCAGTGCCTTTGCCACGGATAGCATTGGCGGAATGCCGATGCCGCCGCCAACCAAAAAGACACGCTTGCCCTCCGCCTTCTCCAAAGGAAAGCCATTTCCAAGTGTTCCAAGGACATCTATGCGGTGTCCCGTCTTGTAGCGCGAAAATTCACTTGTCCCTTTTCCAGCCACACGGTATACTATGCGCAGCCTGCCATTTGCCAAATCGGTCTCGCAGATACTGATCGGCCTCGGCAGAAGTGTAGACTTATCCTGTGTGTACACGCTGATAAACTGCCCCGGCTTCGCCCGCTCCGCAAGCGTCGTCGTAATCCACATATCGTAGATTCCTGGGGCAATCTGCTGCTGCTTGTATACTCTGGCGGTTTCTTTCTTTTTCAAATCGTTCCCTTTTGACTCCATCTCTGTCCCTCCTCAATTCCTTTTGCGAAATTATGATTCGTCCGCTTTTGTGTATTCATCAAGCTTTATTTTTTATGAAAATCTTTCTTTAACTAAATCTGTATGATTCCTCCAAACACAGCACGTCAAATCGTGTTATATTATATCATAACACAATTTGGCAGATTTGTCCTTAGGAATTGTTCAGAAATTACTTGTGATATATACGTCGTATAAATGTTCATCTACAAAGAAGAAAATCGCAGCCATAGCGGACTATGTCAGATAGACATATTTTATAGAATCCTCTGTGAATGGCAACCGCTTGCAAAATCCACCGTGTTGTTTTATAATCAGCCTAAAAGCAAAATGGCATGAAGAAGGGAGGGCGGTTCATGGGATTTTATCTGAATCCGAGCGATAAAGGTTTCTGGAAATCAGTCCGTTCTGAGATCTACGTGGACAAGACAGGGCTAATCGCCTGTACGAACAAAGTAATCAATACAGAAGAACAGTACATCTGTGTCAGCAGGCCGAGGCGCTTTGGAAAGTCGATGGCGCTGAAAATGCTGGCTGCTTACTACAGCCGCGGCTGTGCTTCGGCAGATTTATTCAAGGGCTTTCAAATAGAGCGCGACTCGACATTTCGGGAGCATCTGAATCAGTACAATGTCATTTTTCTAAATATGCAGCAGTTTATGGTTCAGTCAGCGCACGGGCAGGAAATAGACTATCTGGAACAGGAGGTCGTGGAAGAGCTTCTGGAGGAGTACGGAGCGTTGTTGAATGACCAAAAAAGAGGGCTTGCCGCAACCTTACGAAAAATTTACGCCAAAACAGAAAAGCAGTTCATCTTCTTAATTGACGAGTGGGACTGTGTGATGCGTGAACGGCAGGAGGCAGAGACCATGCAAAAGCAGTATCTTGACTTTCTGCGCGACCTGCTCAAAGACCAGCCTTATGTGGCGCTTGCATATATGACGGGGATTCTGCCTGTAAAAAAATACGGCCAGCATTCGGCATTAAATATGTTCTGGGAATATTCGATGTCAGGTCAGGATATCTTTGAAGAGTACACCGGATTTACTGAGAAAGAAGTACAAAAACTGTGTAAACAGTTTGATATGGATTTCCCGGAGACGAGTCACTGGTACGACGGTTACAGATTCAGCAAATATCACCATATTTATAACCCGAGATCTGTTGTCGCAGCAATGCAGACTCACAGATTTTCCAATTACTGGACTTCGACGGAGACCTATGAAGCGCTCAAGGTTTATATGGATATGAACTTCGACGGACTCCGTTCAGACATCGTAAAAATGCTCGGCGGTGAACATGTCAGGGTAAACACCCTAAGCTTTCAGAACGATATGCGGACATTGAAGACCCGGGACGACGTACTGACGCTATTGATCCATCTCGGTTATCTCGGCTATGATCAAGAGAGAAAAGAGACCTTTATTCCTAACAGAGAAATTGCCGGAGAATTTGAAAATGCAATGAGCGTCGGCGGTTGGGCCGAGGTTATGCGCGTTCTTAATTCCTCCGAAAGACTTCTTGCGGCAACGCTTAACGGAGATGAAAGCTGCGTTTCCGAAGGGCTTGACAAAGCGCATACAGAAGTGGCTTCCATCCTGACCTACAATGATGAAAATTCTCTTGCCTGTGCCATAAGCCTTGCCTATTACAGCGCAAGAAAGGATTATCTGATGATACGTGAACTGCCGTCAGGACACGGCTTTGCGAATATTGTATTCTTACCGCTGCCTGCAAAAACAGAAAAGCCCGCACTTGTAATAGAACTGAAGTACGACAAGTCTGCAAATGCAGCAATACAACAGATAAAAGACAGGCATTATACTCAGTCTCTTATGAATTATACCGGCGATATCCTGCTTGTCGGTGTAAATTATGACAAGGAATGTACGAATAAGCCTCATAGCTGTCAAATAGAAAGATTGAAGCTCTGATACACCTATCGGTTAGGAGGCTGCCCAACTAATGAGCAGCCTCCTAACCGATATGGCTATCTAATCCGTGTTACAATTCTCCTCTTGCTTCTCTTGCCATCAGTTCCTCCATAACGGACGAATATTTCTTATCAAGCTTATACAATGCCAATGTGATCACCGCGGCCCCGGCCACAATAACCGGACCAAACTTGTAGATCGTAACAATACAGTTCAGGGCAGATTCCGGCTGTACAGCACTTCCTTCAGACGAACTGATATAACCTGCCGCAGAGAGCATCCCTGTCATAATCGCCGATGCCAGTCCCGCACCGACCTTCGTTCCGATAGAACCGCCCGCGAAGATCAGGCTTTCCTGGCGAATATGCGTCTTCCACTGACCGAACTC
>ERZ808035.1006-NODE-1006-length-17861-cov-4.325686_pt1 | contig 17861 bp, 13 predicted proteins | sample MGYA00380189_ERZ808035 | MGnify/ENA primary metagenome ERZ808035 (study PRJEB31490, sample SAMN06133407) | mouse gut metagenome | isolation source: M5_1 | host: mice | place: China: Chengdu | collected 2015-05 ...
CGGAAGCCGACCCGGCAACGTCCGAACCGCCGCGGGCCGAGGGATGCGACCCCCTCGGCCCGCGGCGCCCCTCTCCCCTTCCGACCCATCCTCGCGCCCCCGCCTCGGTACCCCCGCAACGGTGCCCCGCAACGGTGCCCCCGCAACGGCGCCCCGCCCGCCCGTACCGGCACCTGAACGCGGTTGGGGGCGACCCGGGGGGCGGCGTTCCCGGGAAATCCGCCCTCGACCGCGTTCAGGGAGGGGAAATCCGCCCCCAGACACGTTCAGGTGCCGAGGGGGTCGCCCCCAGACGCGTTCAGGTGGGGAGAGAGAAAGGCGGCCCTTGGCGGCCGCCCCGCCCCGCCCCGGTCTCACCGGCCCGGCGCCACCCGTCTTGCCACCGCCACGACGGCCAGCGGGGCGACGGTACCGATCGCGCCGGCGGCCACCAGCACCGGCTGCACCCCGAAGACCTGGGCCAGAAACGGCGCGGCGAGCAGCGGGAGCACGCCGGAGCTCCGCTGCCCCATCTGCAGCACTCCCATGACGCGGCCCACGGCGCCCTCCGGGGCGTCGCGCTGCACCACGAGGTTGAGCAGCGGCTCGAAGAGCCCCCAGCCCACGCCGAGCGCCGCCATGCCGCATGCGGCCACCCAAGGGTCGGCCGTCCCCACGTAGAGCACGGTGCCGGCGCCCACCAGCGCCGCGACCCACCCGGCGAACTCCACGGTCTGCCGGCGCTCGGGCACCCTGAGCAGCGCCAGGGACCCAACGGTGGCGCCCACGCCCATGACGGCGTTCAGCCAGCCGGTCCACTCCACCCCCACCCTGAGCACGTCGCGGTAGAAGACGGTCTCGAGGGAGTCGAAGGCCCCGAAGGAGAAGAACGCCAGGAAGGCCATGGGCACGAGGCAGGCCAGGGCCGGCGTGGAGAAGGCGAGCCGGAACCCTTGGAGGGCGTAGGCGAGGCCCCGGTCGCGGCGCCCGCCCCTCTCGGCCGGCCGACGTTCGGCCCCGTCCGCGCCTGCGGGCAGCGCCAGGGCGAACGGCACCCCCACGAGGCCGCCGAGGCCCAGCACGGCGAAACACCCCGGCGCCGACCACGCGAGGGCGACCATCCCGCCGATCGCCGGGCCCGCGATGTAGGCGGCGTTCTCGGCCGTGGACATGAGGGAGTTGGCACGGGCCAGGGAGGCGTCGGACACCACGAAGGGCGGCAGCGACGTGAACACCGTGATGATGGCGCCGTAGACCACGGAGTAGACCCCGCAGACGACCGTGAGCGACATCAGCGTCAGCGGTGAGGCGAAGAACGCGGCGGCCGTGAGGGTGTAGCCGAGCAGACCGGCCACGAGGACCCGGCGGGGCCCCACGGCGTCGATGGCCACACCTCCCAGGGCGTTTCCCACCACCATGGCGAGGTTCACCACGAGCATGAGGAGCGAGACCTCGAAGACCGAGGCGCCGAGGTCGAAGACGGCGGTGCCGAGCACCCCCACCGTGAAGCAGCTGGTGTTGGCCAGCGTGGCCACGAGCCGACAGGCCACGAGGAGGGCGATGGCGCGGTTGTCGGAGGGGGCGGGCACGGCGGATGTTCGGTCCATGGGGGGTACCTCTCGGAAGCGCCGGGCCGGGCCGCGGCTGTGCGGGCACGGTGACCCATGATAGCCGGGGACGGCGGGGTGCGAGCAAGCGGACGCGGGCTTTCGGTGGCCGCGGCACACGCCCGTCCCGGCGCGCAGCGGGGCCGGGGCACGGTGCGGCACCCCCGCATCGGCTCCCCCGCCCGCCCGTCTCGGAACCTGAACGCGTCTAGGGGCGACCCTCTCGGCACCTGAACACGTCTGGGGGCGGATTCTGCGCACCTGAACGCGGTTGGGGGCGGGTTTGTCGAGAAGAGCGCCTCAGGAGTCGCCCTCAACCGCGTTCAGGTGGGCAAGAGCGGGCTGCGGCGGGGCGTGGAGAATCGGCCGGCCGCCCGCATCGGGCGGGAGGGTCGGCCGGGCGCCCGCATCAGGCCGCTTGGCGGGAATCCTCGCCACTGGAGCGGCACCGCGACCCCCGCACCCCGGCCCCCTCACTCCTCGGCCGCGTCGACCAGCCTCCCCAGGGCCTTGCCCATGAGCCCGGCCAGCACCTGCTGGAACAGCGTGCCCATCATGACGGCGAAGACCGCCGGGCCCGGGAAGAACTGCGCCGCGATCACGGCCCCCGCGCTGATGTTGCGGATGCCGCAGCAGAAGCAGGCCGTGACGGTGTCGGCGGCGTCCCGGCGCAGCGCCCTGGCCAGCAGGTAGCCCAAGGCGAACCCTCCTGTGGCGAACAGCAGGACGAACCCCGCCACGCAGAACGTCTCGAAGGTGACCGTGGCCAGGTACGGCGCCATGCCGGTGCTGTTGGCGGTGATGATGACCACGAGGAGCACCCGCGCCGCCGGGCCCAGCGCCGGGGAGAGCACGCGTTCGCCCCAGCCGTGCGTGGCGTCGTTCACCACCATGCCCGCCACGGCGGGGATGGCGATCATCGTGAGCATGCGACCCATCATGGCGGCCACGTCGAGCTCCACGGTGGCGCCGAGCAGGGCCTCGAGCGAGAGCGGGATCGTGAACGGCGCCGCCACCGTGGTGAGCAGGATGAGCGCCAGGGCCAGGCTTCGGCTGCCGCCGTACATGCCCACCCACATGTAGCTCACCACCCCCACGGGCACGCAGTACTCCAGCACGATGCCGCAGACCACCTGCGGGTCGTCGGCGAAGAGCAGCCGTGCGAGCAGGCACGCCACGCAGGGCATCACCACGAGGGACACGGCGGGCACGGAGAGGAGCAGAAGCGGGTGGCGGAAGACCTCGGCGACCTCGCGGAACCGGTTGTTGAGGGCGCCCTGGAACGTCATGACGGCGAAGAGCGCGGGCACCAGCGCCTCCACGGGCGAGACCCACCGGGCGAACACGACGCCCACCACCACGCAGACCGGCGCGATGTAGGCCATGTGGCCGCCGATGAACCGACCCGTCGCACCGTACCAACCCACCGGGCCTCCCCCGTCGCAGCCTCGGCGCCGAGAGGGGCGCCCCGTCCCCTTATACTCCGCGGGCAGCGCGCACCCCACGCCCGGCCGTCCGCCCGGTGCCCGCGGCACCGGGCGGCGACAACCCTTAACCCAAGCTGCGCCGCGGACCCGACCGGGCGCCGCGGCCTGTCACGCGGGGTATCGCCAGGTAGAAACCCACGCCCATGAGCGCGGCGACGGCGGCGGCGCAGACGAGCACCGGCTGCACGCCGAAGGCCTCGGCCAGGAACGGGGCGAAGAGGAGCGGCACCACGCCGGCCAGCTGCAGGCCCAGCTGCATGACCGAGACCACGCGGCCGCACACGTCGAGCGGGCTCATCTCCTGCACGAGCATGTCGCGCGTCGGCCCCAGCATGCCGAAGCCCAGGCCGCACAGGAACTGGCCCACGGCCGCCACCTGCCAGAACCCGGTGCCCACGTACACCACGCTGCCCACGCCCACGAGGCAGAGCATGAGGGCGCACGTGCGCACGGTGAGCCGCTCGCGGGGCAGCCGCATCATGGCCACCGAGCCGCACACGCAGCCCAGCCCCACCGCGGCCGTGAGCCAGCCCAGGAACTCCACCGGCACCGCCAGGACGTCGCGGTAGAAGATCGACTCCAGCGAGTCGAACGCGCCGAACGAGAAGTAGCCGAAGAACCCCAGCAGGAACAGCAGCGCCAGGGTGCGGCTCGTGAACGTGGCGCGGAACCCCTCCAGCAGGTAGCGCCCGCGGCCGCCCTCGGGCCCGTCCTCCTCGGCACGGGCGGCGTCCGGCCGGCGCCGCTCCGGGTTGGCCCCCGTGACCGCCACGGCGGCCAGGAAGAAGAGGGCGGCCAGGGGGAAGACGGCCCTCACGGACCATGCCGAGCACACGGCGGCGCCCAGCACGGGCCCCGCCACGATGGCGCCGTAGGTGGCCACGGACATCAGGCCGTTGCAGCGCTTGAGACCCTCCTCCCCCACCAGGTACGGCGGGTAGGTCGCGAACCCCGTGTTGGTGAAGCCGATGAACAGCGACCAGCACGCGAGGAACGCCACGAGCAGCCCCATGGAGTCGCCCACGAGGGCGTAGACCGCGAAGATGCAGGCCGTGAGCCCGAGGGAGCCCATGAGGCAGCGTCGTGGGCCCACGCGGTCGACCACGGGGCCGGCCAGGGCGGTGCCGACGACGATGAAGAGGTTGCCCACGAGCATCATGCCCGAGATGGCGAAGGCGTCGGCCCCCATGGTGTAGGTGGCGGTGCCGAAGACGCCGATGAAGTAGCTGACCTCCACCCCCATGCGGGCGAGGAGGCGCGAGACGAAGAGCCTCGCCTCGGCGGACGAGGCGGCAGGGAACGGTCTATGGGCCATGGGGGACTCCAAGGAGGAAGGGGCTGCAGGGCTGGGTCGCATCAGGCGTCGGGGACGGGGCCGGACACCTAATGCTCGACAAGCCTCCTGCCAGCCACTGCGCTTCAACTCCTCGGAAAACAAGGGACACGGTCCCGCCATCCTAGCACAGGCCGCCCGAATATGTTGGGCGCGCGTACGGAAGACGGGGCTTATATTCCCACTCCCAAAGGGGTATTTTGGTCAGGTACCGCACACCCCGAGGCAAGGACCAAGCATGCCTACCCCCCTTCTGAGCGTCAGGGACCTCTCGGCCTCCGCCGACGACAAGCCCATCCTCCACGGCGTTGACCTCGACGTGGACCCCGGCACGTGCCACGTGCTCATGGGCCCCAACGGCGCCGGAAAGTCCACCCTCGGCCACGTCGTCATGGGCGACCCCGCCTACACCGTGACCGGCGGCTCCATCGCCTTCGACGGCGAGGACATCACCGGCCTCCCGGTGGACAAGCGCTCCCTCGCCGGCATCTTCCTCTCGTTCCAGGCGCCCGTCGAGATCCCCGGCGTGCCGCTGTACAGCTTCCTGCGCACCATCTGCCAGAAGCGCCCCGAGCTCAAGATGACCGCCCGCCAGTTCCGCCGCCGCGTCACCGAGCTCGCCGAGCAGCTCGACATGGACACCGCCTACCTCACCCGCGAGCTGGGCGTGGGCTTCTCCGGCGGCGAGAAGAAGAAGGTGGAGATGCTCCAGCTGCTCCTCCTCCAGCCGCGCCTGGCCATCCTCGACGAGACCGACTCCGGCCTCGACGTCGACGCCCTCGGCGTGGTCTCCCGAGGCATCCAGGCCTACCGCGAGCAGTGCGACGGCTCGCTCATCGTCATCACCCACAACACCCGCATCCTCGAGCGCCTCGACGTCGACGAGACCCACGTCATGGTGGACGGCTCCATCGTCGCCACCGGCGACGCGGCCCTCATCGAGCACATCGACGCCAACGGCTTCGAGGAGTACGAGGTCGCCCTCGCTAAGGAGGCCTAGCCCATGGCAGAGACCCGTGAGCGCGCCCGCACCGAGGTGGAGGACGTCGACCGCAGCCTCTACGACTTCGTGAAGAGCGAGGAGGGCTACGAGCGCTTCGCCGACGGCCTGTCGCCCCAGATCGTGGAGGACATCAGCCGCCGCAAGGACGAGCCCCAGTGGATGCTCGACCTGCGCCTCCGCTCCCTCCAGATCTACGAGCGCACCCCCATGCCCGCCAACTGGGGCCCCTCCATCGAGGGGCTCGACATGGCCGACATCTCCACCTACGTCACCGCCGGCTCCAAGCAGGCCGACTCCTGGGACGAGGTGCCCGAGGACATCAAGGACACCTTCGAGCGCCTGGGCATCCCCGAGGCCGAGCGCACGAGCCTGGCCGGCGTGGGCGCCCAGTACGACTCCGAGCTCGTCTACCACAACATGCGCGAGGAGGTCGCCGAGCAGGGCGTGGTCTACTCCGGCATCGAGGAGGCCCTCCACGGCCCCTACGAGGAGATGATCCGCGAGCACTTCATGAGGCTCGTCCCGCCGACGGACCACAAGTTCGCCGCGCTCCACGGGGCCGTCTGGAGCGGCGGCTCGTTCGTCTACGTGCCCGCCGGCGTGTCGCTCGACTTCCCGCTCCAGAGCTACTTCCGCCTCAACGCCGCGGGCGCCGGCCAGTTCGAGCACACGCTCATCATCGTGGAGCCCGGCGCCGACCTGCACTTCATCGAGGGCTGCTCGGCGCCCAAGTACAACGTGGCCAACCTCCACGCCGGCTGCGTGGAGCTCTTCGTGGGCAAGGGCGCGCACCTGCGCTACTCCACGATCGAGAACTGGTCCAAGAACATGTACAACCTCAACACCAAGCGCTGCCGCGTGGAGGAGGGCGGCTCCATCGAGTGGGTCTCCGGGTCCTTCGGCAGCCACGTGAGCTACCTCTACCCGTCGAGCCTCCTCATGGGCAGGGGCGCCACCTGCGACTTCACCGGCATAACCTTCGCCGGTGCCGGCCAGGACCTCGACACCGGCTGCAAGGTGCACATGGCCGCGCCCGACTGCCGTGCCACGGTGTCCACGAAGTCCATCTCCAAGGGCGGCGGCGTCTCCACGTTCCGCAGCTCCGTGGTGGTCACCCCCCGGGCCGAGAACGCACGCTGCACGGTGTCGTGCCAGTCGCTCATGCTCGACGACAGGTCGGTCTCCGACACCATCCCGGCCATGGACGTGCGCTGCGCCACGGCCCAGGTGGGCCACGAGGCGACCATCGGCCGCATCTCCGACGACACGGTGCTCTACCTCATGAGCCGCGGCATCGGCGAGGAGGAGGCGCGCGGCATGGTGGTCAACGGCTTCGCCGAGCCCGTCTCGAAGGAGCTGCCGCTGGAGTACGCGGTCGAGATGAACAACCTCATCAAACTCGAGATGGAAGGGGCGATCGGCTGATGGCGGACGAGAAGACCGTGCAGGGCACCGTCACCCTGTCCCACGTGGACCCCGCACCGGCCCAGACCTGGAACTGGCTCGCCGTCAACGAGACCTCCCTCGAGGTGCCCGTGGCAGGTTCCGTGGAGGCCCGCCTCGCCGACGGCGCGGCCCTGGGCGACCTCGTGGACACCGAGGTGCCCGACGACGCCCGCGGCATCGTCATGGGTGCCGGCACCCAGGCAACCGCGTGGGTGGACGCCGGGGCCACCGAGCGCACCGTCGTGCGCGTGCCGTCCGGCACCGACGGCGGCACCGTGACCGTGCCGTGCCTCTCCCCCGACGGCACCCTGGCCCAGACCACGGTGGTCGTGGGCGCCGACGCCTCCGCGGAGGTGCGCGTGCTCGCGCTGGGCGACGAGACCGGCGCCGCCACGACCGGCAGCGCCCTGCGCCTCGTGCTCGAGCCGGGCGCCTTCTGCTCCGTGGCCCTGCTCGTGGCCCAGGGGGCCGGGCAGCGCCACGTCGACAGCCTGGGCGCCGTCCTCGGCGACGACGCCGAGCTCACGATCGACCAGTACGTCCTCGGCAGCGAGAGCTCGGCCACCGGCGTGGCCGTGGACCTCGCGGGCGACGACGCCTCCGTGGAGGCCGCGCTCCACTACATCGGCCGGGCCGGCCAGGCGGTGGACGCCTCCTACGAGGTGAGCTGCCGCGGGCGCAGGACCCGCGCCGACATCGCCTGCACCGGCGTGCTCACGGGCGACGCCCGGAAGGCGCTCCGTGCCACCATCGACCTCGTGCGCGGCTGCAAGGGCGCCGAGGGCTCCGAGAGCGAGACCGTCGTGCTCGCCGGCGACTCCGTGGTCAACAAGACCCTCCCGGTGATCCTCTGCTCCGAGGACGACGTGGTGGGCAACCACGGCGCGACCATCGGCTCGCTCTCCCCCGAGCAGCTTTTCTACCTGGGGTGCCGAGGCATCACCGAGACCGACGCCGCCGACCTCATGGTCTCGGCCCTCGTGGACGACGCCGCCGCCTCCCTCGGCGGCGAGGCGGCCGAGGCCGTGTGCGCCTGGGCGTCGTGGAACCTGGGGCCCGAGGCGGCCGAGAACGCGCGTACGGCGGCCGACCTCGCCGCCGGTGAGGAGGAGTGACCATGGCCCAGCAAGACACCGCGACCACCGTCGTCGCCGGAGGCCCGGCGGCCGCCGGGGAGGCCTTCCCCTCGGCCTGCGACGCCGCCAGCGCCCCCGCGGCCGACATCGAGTCCGGCGCGCCCCTCACCGGGGCCCCCGCCCTCGACCCGGCCGCGGCCGCCGACATCTCCAAGAACCCCTACAAGGCCGACTTCCCGCTGTTCGCCTGCCACCCGGGGTTGTACTTCCTCGACTCCGCGGCGACCGCCCAGCGCCCCGCCGCCGTCATCGACGCCCAGGCGAGCTTCTACCGGCAGATGAACGCCAGCCCGCTCCGCGGCCTCTACGAGCTCTCGGTGCAGGCCACCCAGCTCGTGGACGAGGCCCGCGTCAAGGTGGCGCGCCTCATCGGCGCCCCCGACCCCCGCGAGGTCGTGTTCACCCGCAACACGAGCGAGTCGCTGAACATCGCGGCCAACTGCCTCGGCAGGCTGCTGCTCCGGCCCGGCGACCAGGTGGTCATCTCCGTCATGGAGCACCACTCCAACCTCATCCCCTGGCAGCAGGTGTGCGCCGAGACCGGTGCCGAGCTCGTCTACCTCTACCCGGACGCCGAGGGGCACCTCTCCGACGAGGAGATCGAGGCCAAGATCGGCCCCAAGGCCCGCATCGTCTCCGTGGCCCACGTGTCCAACGTCCTGGGCGTCGAGCTCCCCGTCCGCAGGATCTGCGACCGCGCCCACGCCATGGGCGCCAAGGCGGTCGTGGACGCCGCGCAGTCCGTGCCGCACATGAGGGTGAACGTCGAGGAGCTGGGCTGCGACATGCTCGCCTTCTCGGCCCACAAGGTCTTCGGGCCCATGGGCGTCGGCGTGCTGTGGGGCAGGATTGAGCTCCTCGAGGCCATGCCGCCGTTCCTCACGGGCGGCGAGATGATCGACTCCGTCACCGAGACCGAGGCCGTCTGGGCCCCCGTGCCCGAGAAGTTCGAGGCCGGCACGCAGGACGCCGCCGGCATCGGCGCCCTCGGCGCCGCCGTGGACTACGTGGAGGCCGTGGGCTACCCGGCCATCCAGGCCCGCGAGGAGGCCCTCGTCGACTACCTCACCGGGCGCCTGGCGGAGCTCGACTACGTGACCGTCTACGGCCCCGAGGACCCGCACGAGCGCCACGGAGTCGTGGCCTTCAACGTCGAGGGGATCCACCCCCACGACGTCTCGAGCCTGCTCGACAGCAAGGACGTGTGCATCCGCGCCGGCCATCACTGCGCGCAGCCGCTGCTGCTCCGCCTGGGTGTGGAGAACACCAACCGCGCCTCCGTGGCGTTCTACAACGACAAGTCAGACATCGACGCCCTCATCGACGGGCTCGAGTTCGTATGGGGGGTCTTCAATGGGAGCCGCTGACCTGTACACGCCGGCGCTGCTGGAGCACGTCTCGCACCCCGACTACAACTACGCGCTGGAGGACGCCACGTGCACCCACGAGGGCATCAACCCCAGCTGCGGCGACGACCTCGTGCTCCACGTGCGCATCGGCGACGACGGCACCGTCGAGGAGGCCAGCTGGACCGGTACCGGCTGCGCGGTGAGCCAGGGCTCGGCCGACATGATGAGCGACCTCGTGCAGGGGCGCACCCCCGAGGAGGCCCGGCGCCTGTGCTCCCTCTTCGGCCGCATGGTGCGCGGGGAGGAGCTCGGGGAGGACGAGCTCGACGAGCTCGACGAGGCCACCTGCCTCGAGTCCATCTCCCACATGCCGGCGCGCGTGAAGTGCGCCGAGCTCGCCTGGCGCACCCTCGACGAGATGCTGTCCGGCTCCACCGAGGGCCCCACGACCACCGAGGAAGCCTGACATGGCCGTCATCTCCACCAAGGGGCGCTACGCCCTGCGGGTCATGGTCGACCTCGGGTGCCACGACGGCTGGGTGTCCCTCGGCGACATCGCCGAGCGCCAGCAGATCTCGCGCAAGTACCTCGAGCAGGTCATGGCGCTGCTGACCAAGGCGGGCTTCGTGGACAGCCAGCGCGGCAAGGGCGGCGGCTACCGCCTGTCCCGCGACCCGTCCGCCTACACCGTGGGCGCCGTGCTCCGCGTGGCCGAGAACGGCCCGCTGGCCCCCGTGGCGTGCCTGGACTGCAGCCATGGGGTGCTGTGCGAGCGCGCGAGCTACTGCCCCACCCTGCCGCTCTGGCAGGAGCTCGGACAGGTGATGTCCGCGTTCCTGGACTCCAAGACCCTCGCCGACCTCCTCGACGGCGACCGCGACTCCGTGTTGGAGGCCCTGGAGGGCGGGTGCGAGGACCGCTGAGGCCCGGGGCCGGGAGGAATCGAGTGGACCGTAAAGGGGGCGGGGCGTCGCCGGTGACAGGCGGCGCCCCGCCCCTCCTTTCAGGGGCGGCCGGGCCGCGCCCAGCCCCCACCACCCTTGGATGTATTTAAATACATTGGTATTTTACCGGACACGACCCTTGCACCGGTCGACGTCCCTACGTTAACCTTTGCGTAACTTTAACCTGAAAATGCGCAAACAGTTGCGCCTATTCTCTGTTGCCATTATAGCACGGAGCTGATTAGCTGTGCGCTTTTGGCATAGGAGAGGACGGAGGTTACGCACTATGAGAAGAAAAGTGATCATATCTGTCGTCTTTGGGCTGCTCGTCGCAGCTGCCGGTCTCCTCGGTGCCGCGGCCCCGACCGTCGCCTGGGCGGCCCCGACGCCGAGGCCGGTGGACGTGACCGTCGAACGGCTCTCCATCCAGAACCTGAACCACGAGGACACGGACAGGGTGTACTACACCGACCGCTTCTACCTCGCCATGACCTGGGACGCCACGGCGAGTGGGGACGGGCTCCATGCCGGCGATCACTTCGACATGACCCTCCCCGACCAGATGATGTTCCCCTCCGACAGTGCGGCGAGGGACTTCGACCTGTACGGGGAGGACGGCAGGACCGTTGTGGCTCGGGCCCATGTGGAGCCGGGGGCGTCGGGCGGCGGGACCGTGCGCGTCACGTTCACCGACTGGGTGGAGGGGCGCAGGAACGTGCGCGGGTCCATCTACCTCGCATCGCGGTTCGACACCACGAAGCTGACCCTGGACCGGCCCAACACCCTCCAGACGACGGTGGCCGGGCAGGTGTTCCCCATCACCGTCGACGTGGCCGGTCCCCGCGACATCCAGAACGAGGTGCTCGCAAAGTGGGGCAGCCCCGACAGCGACTCGCCCCAGGCCCACTGGACCGTGCGCATCAACCACCAGCGCCAGACCCTCACGGCCGCGAGGGTGACCGACAGCCTGTCCGGCGGCAACGGCACCGAGACCTACGTGCCCGACAGCTTCGTGCTGCGGCAGGTGGAGATGGACGCGCGGGGGTACGTCACCCGGGTGGTGAGGACCGTCGACCTGGCGGGGCGCCTCTCGATCGCCCCGGACGGGAGGTCCTACGCCCTCGAGCTCGGCGACCTGAACGGCGACTCCTACCAGCTCAACTACCGGACCTCCTATGTGCCCGGCACGGCGCTCCGCAACGAGGCGAGCCTCTACTCCACGGAGCGCGGTGAGACCAGGAGCTCCACGGTGCGCTCGTCGAGTTCGGGCGGACAGGGTCAGGGCGACCTGGGCGGGCGCATACGCGTCGTGAAGACCGCCACGGACGACGGCTCGCTGAGGCTCGCCGGGGCCGTGTTCGAGGTGCGGGGGTCGGACGGCTCCACGTTCGAGCTCACGACCGGTGACGACGGCACGGCCGTCTCGGGCAACCTCGCGCCCGGTACCTACACGGTGCGCGAGAGGTCGGCGCCAGATGGCTACACGGCGAGCGACGAGGTCCACGAGGTGCAGGTGCGCGGCGAGGGGGCCGAGACCTCCCTCACGGTGGCCAACGACCCGGCGCGCGTCTCCGTACCCATGACGAAGGTCTGGAAGGGGGCCGCGGCAGGCCCCGTGACGGTGCGCCTCATGGCGGACGGCGCCGAGACCGGCAAGACGTTGACCCTCGACGAGGCCGGCGGCTGGAAGGGCAGCTTCGACGGGCTGCGCAGGATGGCGCCCGACGGCCACGAGATCGCCTACACCGTCGTCGAGGACCCCGTGGACGGCTACGACTCCGAGGTGACGGGCGACGCGGCCCAGGGCTTCACCGTCACCAACACGGCGCGGGAGGTGCCCAAGCCCGACCCCGACAAGCCTCGGGACCCCGGCGCGGACGAGCCGGGCGACCCCACCCCCGACGGCGGGAAGAGCCCGAGAGGGAAGACCCCCAGGCGTGCCACGAGCACCGTCCTGAACCGCGCGCTGGTGCCTGCCACCGGTGACGAGGAGTACGGCTACCTCTTGGTAATCGCGTGCCTGGCACTCACGGGCGCCTCCGTCTGGCTCACGAGGAACCTGTGACGCATCGCAATTTGTGACGCATCACGCCGAGAGGGCGCCGCGACAAGTCGCGGCGCCCCTTTTCCTTGGCACACGAGGCCCTGAGGGGACCCGGCGGCCATGCGCCCGTCTCGACCGGGCGTTCGTTGCTTGGGTCCCGTCGGCCTCCGGGTTTTCGTTGTATGGCCCCCCGCATCCGCGCGTTCGATGTATGCCGATACGGCCTATCCGCGCGTTCGTTGCATGGATATCCATGCAACGAACGCGCGGATGCCGTCGGAGCCATACAACGGGCGTGCGGATGCAGCGAAGGCCCGGATGGCAGCGTCCGCGGAGGCGGCCGGGACGGCGTCGGCGGCCCTATGCATGCGGAGCGACCCGCCCCCTCGACACGGGATGCGACGGTGAAGCGTTCTCAAGCACCGACGGAGGGGTAGCCCGCCCCCTCGACACGGGGCGCGGCCCTCTGCGGGGCAGGGCGACCTGCTCCCCGGGACGCCCCCCCCCGGAAGGGCAGTCATGCGGGGCAGGGCGTCCGACACGTCCGGCAAGGAGCCGCCCGGCGCACACAGGAAGGCACCCCGCGGGCCGTGGCCTGCGGGGTGCCTTAAGAGAGTCGGTTCCTGCGGGGTGCGCCCTCTATGCGGGCCAACCGCCGCGCCACTGGCCGAGGCCGCCGTAGAGCGGACGCAGCGAGACGCCCACGCGCTCGTTGCCGGCGTCGATGATCATGCCGTTGCCGGCGTAGATGCCCACGTGGCCGGGGTGCCACACGAGGTCGCCGGGAAGCAGCTGGCTCACGGGCTTCTTGGCCGTGCGGGCGGCCTGGCTCTCGGAGTAGTGGTCGAGGCTGATGCCCGCCTTGGAGAAGCAGTACATGGTGAAGCCGGAGCAGTCGAACTTGCGGCCCACGGGGTCGCAGGCGCCGTAGACGTACCGGCTGCCGATCATGGAGTAGGCGGCGTCGAGCACGGCCTGGCGGGCGGACGAGCTGCCCTGGGGCTTGGAGGTGGTGCCGCCGGAGGAGGGCTTGGACGGGTTGGACGGCTTGGAGGTGGTGCCGCCGCCGTTGGTGCCCCCGCCGTTGTTGCCGCCGTTGTTGGAGGTGCCGCCGCCGTTGTTCCCGCCTCCGTTGCTCCCGCCGTCGCTGTTGCCGGCCGCGTTGTTCAGGGCGTTGTTGACGGTGGTGGCGACCTCGGCCTGGCCGGCGCTCGCGGCCTGGGACTGCTCGGCGGCGCGGGCCTGCTCCTCCTCGGCGAGCTTGGCCTTCACGTCGGCGTCGAGGCCGTTGACGTAGCTCTCGGCCTCGGAGACGGAGGCGGAGAGCTGGTCCTGCTGCGCCTGCTGCTGGCCGAGGAGGTCGGTCTGGTCCTGCTTCTGCTGCTCGAGCTGGGTCTTGGTGGCCTCGAGGCTCACCTTCTGGTTCTCGAGGGAGGCCTGGAGGTCCTTGGTGGCCTGGATGTCGCCGGCCTGCTGCGAGCTGATCTTGTCGGCGTAGTACACGCGCGAGACGAAGTCGTCGAAGCTGCCGGAGTTGAGGATGATCGACAGGAAGTTGACGCCGCCGGTCTTGTAGTCCTGCGCCACGGAGTCGCCGAGCTTGGCGCGGCGCTGCACGAGCTCCGCCTCCTTGGCCTTGATGTCGGCCTCGGTGCTGGCGATCTTCTGGTTGGACTCCTCGATCTGGGCCTCGGTGTTGGCGAGGTTCACCTTGGTGCCGTTGAGCTCCTCGGAGATCTGGCCGGCCTGGTCGTACAGGGAGTCGAGACGCGACTGGGCGGCCTCGAGCTTGGCCTGGAGGTCGCTCGCGGTGTCGGCAAGCGCCGGGGACGGGGCGGCGAAGGCGACGGTACCGGCCACGAGGGCGACGCCCATGAGACCGCAGAGCTTGGTCTTGAGATTCATAACGCCTCTCTAGGAAGGGTGCATTCCGGACGGGGGCGCGAAGGCGCACGTCCCGTCCGAGCCATTGTAACAACCGCCCGTCAGGGCCGCCCCACGGGGCCGCTGCGCTCCATAACTGAAAAGCAGCTTTTGAAAACGTGCAGGCAGCCGGGTGAGTCCCCTTGTTTCAGCCTGATGGGGAGCCACACAAAAGGGGGCCGACCCGAAGGCCGGCCCCCCTGCGGACGCCCGTGGGAGCGTGCGGGTTAGTTCCAGCCCTTGCCGGCGGAACCGAACTCCTTGATCTTCTCCTCGGTCTTGGCCTGGATGGCGGCGGTGCCGGGCTTCAGCATCTTGCGGGGGTCGAAGCCTTTCTCCTTCTCCACGCCGCCGTCGCGGACGTACTTGGCCACGGCGTCGGCCCAGACGACCTGGAGCTCGGTGTTGACGTTGATCTTGGCGACGCCGAGGTCGATGGCCTTGGCGATCTGGTCGGCGGGGATGCCGGTGCCGCCGTGGAGGACGAGGGGCAGGTCGCCCACCTCGGCCTTGATGGCCTTCAGGACGTCGAACTGCAGGCCGGTCCAGTTCTCGGGGTAGAGGCCGTGGATGTTGCCGATGCCGGCGGCCAGCATGTCGACGCCGAGGTCAGCGATGGCCTTGCACTCGGCCGGGTCGGCGCACTCGCCGGTGCCGGTGATGCCGTCCTCGGTGCCGCCGATGGAGCCCACCTCGGCCTCGATGGAGATGCCCTTGGAGTGGCAGATGCGCACGAGCTCCGCGGTGTTCTTCATGTTGATGTCGAAGTTCTCCTCGTGGGAGCCGTCGTACATGACGGAGGTGAAGCCGGCGTCGATGCACTCGAGGCAGGCGTCGTAGGAGCCGTGGTCGAGGTGCAGGGAGACGGGCACGGTGAGGTTCAGGGCGTCGTACATGGCGTGCACGAGGGCGGAGACGGTCTTGTAGCCGGTCTGGTACTTGCCGGCGCCCATGGAGCACTGGATGATGAGGGGCGACTGGGTCTCCTCGGCGGCCAGCATGATGGCGTGGCACCACTCGAGGTCGTTGGTGTTGAAGGCGCCGACGGCATAGTGACCGGCGACGGCCTTGTCGAGCATCTGCTTGGAATTGACGAGCATGGTCGAACCTCCATTGGTCGTGACCCTTCCAGGCGCCGGCGGCGCCTGCCCATATGCCCTGATTATGGTCCTGAACGGCGCCGGACCGGGCCGGCAACGGGTCATTCACCACGGCCACACGGTTTATCAGCGTTTTTTGACGAAGTTGTACGTTCACGGGAGGACAACCCCACGCGCGGGGCCCATGTTACGGGCCGGTGAACCTCCATAATCCTAGCTTCCAGATAGGAATTGAGGGGCGTATAACCCTTCCCAAGGAAACCGAGGGACGAAGGGGGACGCCATGCACCAGCCTGTGGCCGCGGCCAGGCGAATGCGCCGCTCCCGGGGAGCCGCGGCGCGACCGTAGCCGAATCTCCCCGGGAGGCCCGCACACCCAAGACACCTTCCCGTGAGGAGCGACCCATGAGCGACTTCCGCCACTTCGAGACCCTGCAGGTGCACGCCGGCCAGGAGAGCCCCGACCCCGCCACCGACGCACGGGCCGTGCCCATCTACGCCACCACGAGCTACGTCTTCCCCGACTCCGAGACGGCCGCCGGCAGGTTCGGCCTCAGCGCGCCGGGCAACATCTACTCGCGCCTCACCAACCCCACGGTGTCGGTGCTCGAGGAGCGCGTCGCCGCGCTGGAGGGCGGCGTGGGCGCGCTGGGCGTGGCCACGGGGTCGGCGGCCATCACGATCGCGCTGCAGAACGTCGTGACCGCCGGCGGCCACGTGGTGGCCTCCACCAACCTCTACGGCGGCACCCACAACCTCCTGGAGCACACCCTCGCCGAGCAGGGCGTCTCCACCACCTTCGTGGACCCGGCGGACCTCGACGCCGTGGCCGCCGCCATCACGCCCGACACCCGCGCCCTCTACGCCGAGACCCTGGGCAACCCCAACTCCGACGTGCTCGACATCGAGGGCTGGGCCGACGTCGCCCACGGCCACGGCCTCCCCCTCATCGTCGACGCCACGTTCTCCACGCCCTACCTCGTGCGGCCCCTCGAGCACGGCGCCGACGTCGTGGTGCACTCCGCCACCAAGTTCCTGGGCGGCCACGGCACCGTCATGGGCGGCGTCATCGTGGACGGCGGCACGTTCCCCTGGGCCGAGCACGCCGACCGCTTCCCCGGCCTCGCGAAGCCCAACCCCAGCTACCACGGCACGGTGTTCACCGACGCCTGCGGCGACGCGGCCTACGTGACCAAGGCCCGCGCCACCCTCCTGCGCGACCAGGGCGCCACGCTCTCGCCCTTCAACGCGTTCCTGCTGCTCCAGGGCATCGAGACCCTGTCGCTGCGCGTGGAGCGCCACGTGTCCAACGCCCTGGCGGTGGTGCGTCACCTCGAGGACCACCCCCAGGTGGAGCGCGTGACGCACCCGAGCCTCGCCGAGGGCCGCGCCAAGGAGCTCTACGACCGCTACTACCCCGAGGGCGGCGGCTCCATCTTCACCTTCGACATCAGGGGCGACGCAGAGGACGCCAAGCGCTTCACCGAGAGCCTGGGGCTGTTCTCGCTGCTCGCCAACGTGGCCGACGTCAAGAGCCTGGCCATCCACCCGGCCAGCACCACCCACTCGCAGCTCTCGGAGGACGAGCTGCTGGCCGCGGGCATCAGGCCCACGACGGTGCGCCTCTCCATCGGCACGGAGCACATCGACGACATCCTCGCCGACCTCGACCAGGCCTTCGGGCGCGTGGCGGCACGGTAGCCAGGCAGCCCGAGAGGCGCCGGCCCGTCGCGCCCCGCGGCGGCGGCCCGGCGCCCGGGCGCGGCGCTACGTGCTGCGCATGAAGCTCTTGGTGGGCAGGTGCTTCCCCACGTGGCCCACCACGAGCCTCCGTCTCCCCTCGTCGAAGAGGAAGTAGATGCGCAGGGCGCCGTCCGCGTAGTTCCCGGAGTTGCCCACCTTGACGTGGTTGGTCATGAGGCGGTCCTCGCCCTGGTAGCGGAACGTGCGCGCCCGGCGGCAGCTCTCGATCTCGAGCGTCTCCCGGCTCTCGTTGGCCGCGTACTGGAACCCCGTGCGGTCGCGGAAGTCGCGGCTGATCTGGACGTCGGCCTCCTGGAACTTGAGGGGCCACATGACGTCGTGCATGGCGATGAGTGCCTCCCAGTAGCGGTCGAGGTCTCCCCCGTGGTACTGGGCCGCGGCCTCGAGGGCCGACGGAAGGAACTCCACGCGGTCCTGCAGGCCCGAGAAGAGCCGCACCTCCTCCACGAGGGAGTGCGGGATGGTGCGGATGGCGTCGAGCGGCCCGCGCACCGGCCCGAGGTCGACCTCGGGCTCGCGCCCCCGGGCCTCCGCGTCCGCGAGGCGGGCCTGGAGCCGCCTGACCTCGTTCTCCAGCCGCGACACCTCGGCGGCGTGGGCGCGTTCGGCCCGCTCCCGGGCGGAACGCTCGCGCTCCAGGTCGTCGCCGGCCCCGCGGAGGGCGTCGAGCTCGGCCTCGAGGGCGGACGCGCGGGCCGTGGCCGCCTGGGCCTCCCGGCGCGCGGCGCGGGACTCCTCCTCGGCGG
>ERZ808035.1012-NODE-1012-length-17757-cov-19.388122_pt1 | contig 17757 bp, 13 predicted proteins | sample MGYA00380189_ERZ808035 | MGnify/ENA primary metagenome ERZ808035 (study PRJEB31490, sample SAMN06133407) | mouse gut metagenome | isolation source: M5_1 | host: mice | place: China: Chengdu | collected 2015-05 ...
AGCGCCGGAAACCTGACACTATCCGATGTACTGGATGAAATGAAGAAAGAAGATACCGGCTTGCGGGCAGAGACTTTAAAGCATGCCGTCGATCTTTTTCAGCGCACAGTATCAGAATTGGTACTGAACGGATACTCTGTCAATACGGGGCTTTTTCGTGCCGTCCCACAGTTTCGCGGCGTGATAGACAGTGGGATATGGAATCCCGAGAGAAATTCTATCTATGTTTCCTTCAATCAGGATAAGGATTTACGTGAAGCTATCGCACGGACCAATGTGAAAATTCTGGGAGCCAAAGGTGACCCGGCCTACTTCATCGGTGGTGAAGACGCTGCCACCCGTGCCACAGATGGCAGTGCAACTGCCGGACGTAACTATCGCCTGCAGGGCAAGAATATCAAAGTAGCAGGCACAGACTCTGCCGTAGGTATCGTATTGATTGACGAAAAAGGCACAGAAACGAAGTTACCGATGGATATGATCGCCATAAACAACCCCTCGGAAGTATTGGTGCTACTTCCTGCCGACTTGAAAGACGGAACCTATGAACTGAGATTGACTACACAGTTTTCAACCGGTAATAAGCTACTGAAAGTGCCTCGTACGGTGATCCGTAATCTGGTTATCGGTCTTCCTTCAGGAGGAGATGGTGGTATCGTAGATGATCCTACAGCCTGATTTCGGGGAAAGAGGATTTCCCAGTTCAAGGAAGGCTTTCTTCCAAATGTAGGGAGGGCGCCGTTCTTCGGCTGGGGAAGGAGGATTGTGTAAGGGCTCCGTTCTGCATTACTTCAGATTTTATGTGAGGTAGTGCAGAGCGGAGTTTTTGTATAGGGTGCGGCGGCGTTCATCACTCCTCGCCGCTCTCGTGGCAATGGCAATGCGGGCCCAGCACCCGGTGAGGCAGTGTGCCGTGTCCTAACAGCTCGATGGGGCAGTTGAAATTCCGTTCCAGCCATTCGGTGTTGACGCTTGCGGCCGGATGATAGTCCAGTGTTTCGTTCACACAGGCGATGTTCTTCACCTGTTGCAGCACCGTCCCGATGTCGTGGCTGACAAGGATGATGGCGCAGTCGCGGTTGATTTCGGCCAGCAACTGGTAGAGGCGGGCTTCGAAGCGCTTGTCGATATAGGTGCTCGGTTCGTCGAGAATGAGCAGTTGCGGGTCGCTGATGATGGCGCGTCCCAGCAGGGCGCGTTGCAGTTGTCCGCCGCTCAGCTGCCCGATAGCACGGTGTTCCAGTCCCTCGAGTCCCATGCGGAGGATGACTTGGCGGGCTTTCTCACGTTGAGGGTCGTTGAAGCGGCTGATCAGCGATTTCTTTGAGCTCAGTCCCGACAGGATCACTTCCAGAACCGAGATGGGGAAGGAGCGGTCGATCGAGTTATACTGCGGCAGATAGCCCGTCGTGAGCGGTTCGTGATGCTTGACGATCTCTCCTCCCGTGGGGCGGAGCAGTCCCAGGATGCACTTGATGAGGGTGGTCTTCCCCCCTCCGTTGGGACCGATGATGCCGAGAAAGTCACGCTCGTAGACTTCCAGGTTGACATCGTGGAGCACAGTGCGTCCGTCGTAGGCGGCCGAAAGGCCCCGGATGGAGAGGAGGGAGGCAGAGGCTGTTCCTTCCGTATGCTTGTGGCTGTTTCTTTCTTTATCCATAGGTTGGTTGGGGTTAGTTATTATTGTCTGGGTTCACCACAGAGGACGCAGAGGACACAGAGAATATTTTCTCTTTCATATCTTAGAAGCAAGAGATTAAAACTCTGTGCCCTCTGTGTCCTCTGTGGTGAATCCTATTCTGCGCTGAGGCTTTTCGCTACGTTCAGCATCTCCTCCTCCCAGTCGTACGAAAGCGGATTGATGGGTACCACCCGTGTTCCGGTCTGCCGGGCAATGATTTCAGCGTTGCGGCGGTCGAATTCCGGCTGCACGAAGATGATCCGTACCCCTTCTTTGCGGCAGAGATCCATCAGCCCTTTCAAGTGGGCGGGTGAGGGTTCCTTACCCCCTTCCTCGATGCTGATCTGGTGTAACCCGTAGTCGCGTGCAAAGTAAGAGAGGGCCGGGTGGTAGATGATGAAGGCACGGTCGGCTCCGGGTGCCGACAACGTCCGGCGGATCAGGCTGTCCGTCTGCTCGATGCGTTGGCAGAGCGAGTCGTAGCGGGCTTTGTAGTATGCCTCGTTCTCCTTGTCGAGCACGGTGAGCGCCTTGAACGTGTTTCCGGCTATGATCAGTGCGTTGGCTGCCGAGTTCCAGATGTGCGGCTCCACGCCTCCCTCGTGGCGGTGGTCGCCGTGATCGAAGGCGGATTCAAAGATCAGGTCTACCCCTTTCGAAGTGTCGAACACCTGGATGTGGGGCGTATTGTTCATCAGCCGGTCCATCCACGAACGTTCGAAGCCGATGTATCCGATGCGCAGGTACGCCTCGCTCTCGCCCAGCGACACCAGTTGCTGCGGGGTGGGGTCGTATGTTTCGGGGCTGCTGCCTTTGGGCACCATGCTGCGTACGGTAAACTTGTCTCCGGCGATGGCTTCGGTGAAATACCGTTGCGGCTCCATGGTGACGGTGATGATCCGTTCGCCGGTACTGTCCTTTCCACGCCCGGAACAGGCGGAAAGGAGGAGCAGAAAAAGAAAAGCGAAGACGGCCGCACCTCCGGTTCCTCTCCCCGGGAAGGGGAAGGTGGGGGCGACTGTCGGCTGTTGTATTCGGTTGGTTTTCATAATGGTTATCCTTGTTATCGTTTTAGTTCACCACAGAGGACGCAGAGGGCACAGAGTTTTAATCTCTTGCTTTTAAGATATGAAAGAGAAAATGCTCTCTGTGTCCTCCGTGGTGAGAGGTATCTTCTTCGCCCTCAATATTTCCCTTTTGCCACCCGGAGGGCCCGGAAGCCGTTCCACGGTGAATCCGGCCGCCTGCAGCATCCTCCGTACCACTCCTTTGGCGCAATACGTAGTCAGTATTCCGTCCTTTTCCATCATAACGTACAGGCGGTCGAATAGTTCTTGCGTCCACATCTCCGGCTGCTTCTCCGGCGCGAAAGCGTCGAAGTAGATAAGGGAGAATAGCGGTGAATGATCAGCGATCGGCGACGGACACTCCATGCTTGTGAAGTCTCCCTGTATCTTCCTCAGGGTGAAATGTGGAGTGATCCGCACGTCTTCTCCCCAGGGCGATGTATGGAGAGCCTTCATCCATTGCGCAGCCTGTTCGTCGCCGGTCGCCCGCCGTTCCCCGTTAGTATACCCGAGCTTCTCCACCGTTTCCCACGGCAGGGGATAGAGCTCGATACCTGTATAGTGTACCTGCCTGCCCGACTTTTCCGCTTCGATCAGTGTGAGCAGTGCGTTCAGCCCCGTTCCGAACCCTATCTCCAGGATGCGGGGCGAGGGGGCGGCGGAAGTCTTCAGCCCCATGTCGATGAAGATATGCGAGGACTCCGTCAGGGCCCCTTTGACGGAATGATAGTGCTCGTCCAGTTCGGGAACGAAGAGAGTGGCACTTCCGTCGGCAGTATATTCAATGATTCTTTCCATCTTTCAGTTCTTTACATAACCAGGTTCAGGGCTTCCTGCATCGCTTTCAGCAGGATGATGTAACGTATCAGTTTCCCGGCAAACATCGAAGCGGTGGTCAGCCACACGTTGCTCCGCATGAATCCTAAGGCCATCGATATCACCTCACCGATGGCCGGCAGGAAGGCAAAGAAAGCCATCAGGGCGCCTTTCCCCGGAGGAAACGCTGCATCTTGTCTATCTTCTCCTTCTTGACCTTGAAGTATTTCTCAATCCAGTCTACTCTGCCCAGGCGCCCCATGTAATAGCACGTCATCCCTCCGGCTGTGTTCCCTAACGAAGCGGAAATGAGGCAGAGAGCAGGGTCGAGCCCTAATTTCACCAGCCCTAACAGTACGATCTCCGAACTGAATGGGACGATGCTTCCGGCCAGCAGCGCCGAAATGAACAGGCCGGGATAACCCCAGTCAATGAGTATCTGTGAAACGGTTTCTATAAAAGCGTCCATATGTTAAAGCAGAATAAGGCGATGAGGGCAACCATCGAACCGATGAAAAAGAGGTTGGACGTCCGGCTGTTGGTCAGTACGAACAGGTGTCCCACCAGGATACTGACGCCAATCAGCAGCAGCGAAAGCAGATTCATGCTCAGGGTGGGTTGCAGCACGATGAACAGGAAGATGCAGAAGTTGAGGAAAATAAGGAAATGCAGATAAGCGCGCGTCCGTATCTTATCCTCGTATCCTGCCACGATGCAATGCACCGAGCTGACCACATACAGGATGAACAGATAGCCTAACGTGACGACTTCCCACAAACGGAAATCGTGCCCGAAGTCGATGGGCCGGAAACTGATCAGGTTGACGAACGGCTGATAGAAAAGCGCCATTTCGTTGTGGAAGAACGCATGTCCCAGTAAGAACCAGTAAGGGACGCTCCAGCCTGTCATTGCCCCACAGAAGCTACGGAACGTGAGCGCCTGGAAGTTGGATGCCCCCAACAGCCAGATGGGGATGAAGTACGTCAGTTGCGGAAACACGATGCTGCCCGCGCTCAGAAAGGCGAACGAGTGGAACAGGTATCCGGCGGGCCGGGGGACCTGATAGCTCTTGAACAGGAAATAAAGCGAGATGAGAAAGGCTACGGCGGCAATGTCGCCCGCATAGAGCAGGTGCATGCCGGGACAGGCCGTGATGAGCAGAAAGTAAAGCGATGTCTGCACGGATGCCCTCATGCGGATGATGGCAAACGTATTATTCAGCTCTATCAGGAAATAACCGATGGCGGCAAAGAGCAGGAAGCTGACAATGCGGTTGGCCCATGCGGGTATGTTTACGATATCCCACAGAGAGTAGGCCGACTCTTTCGTCTCCAGTCCGGGCAGTAGAAAGGAGGTCAGCACCCAACAGGCGATACACGTAAAGATAACGACAGGCAGTGTGAATCTGCCCGCCGTTATCCGGCCTTGTAGTCTTTGGTTTCTCATTATAAATCGAAGCCGATGTCGCGGCGATAGTTCTTGTCCTTAAAGTCAATCATGTCGGCCACCTTGTAGCATTGTGCCAGTGCCCCGGCCTTGTCGTTGCCGTAAGAGCAGATGGCGAGCACGCGTCCGCCACTGGTCACCACCTGGCCGTCCTTCATGGCTGTTCCGGCGTGGAACAGGATGCTGTCCGTTGCCCGGGCTGCTTCCAGTCCGCTGATAGCGTACCCTTTCCGGTAGGCTTCGGGGTATCCTCCACTGACCATCATCACGCAAGTGGCCGTGCGCGGGTCGATGACGAGTGACCGGGTGTCGAGGTTACCTTCGGCCACGCCTTCCAGCAATTCTACCAGGTCGCTTTGTATACGCAGCATCACGCTTTCCGTTTCGGGATCACCCATGCGGACGTTGTATTCAATCACCATCGGTTCGCCTTTTACGTTGATCAGTCCCAGGAAGATGAAGCCTTTGTAGACGATGCCTTCGGCTTTCAGTCCGTTGACGGTCGGTTCGATGATGCGGGTGCGCACCTTCTCCATAAACACCTCGTCGGCAAACGGGACGGGAGTCACGCTGCCCATGCCGCCGGTATTGAGCCCTTTGTCTCCTTCACCGATGCGTTTGTAGTCTTTGGCCACAGGCAACACCTTATAATGGTCGCCGTCCGTCAGCACAAATACGGAGCACTCGATGCCGCTCAGGAACTCTTCGATGACCACCGTTGCCGAGGCATTGCCGAACATACCGCCGAGCATCTCTTTCAGCTCTTTTTGAGCCTCTTCCAAGGTAGGCAGGATCAGTACACCTTTACCGGCGCAAAGTCCGTCTGCTTTCAGCACGTAGGGGGCTTCGAGCGTTTTGAGGAATGCCAGTCCCTCGTCCAGTGTATCGGCCGTTACGCTCCGGTAGCGGGCTGTCGGTATGTGGTGGCGCTGCATGAATTCCTTGGCGAACTCTTTGCTGCCTTCCAGCTTGGCTCCTTCCTTCGACGGGCCGATGACGGCAATCTCTTTCAGGCAGGGATTGTTCTGGAAACGGTCGTAGATACCTTCTACCAATGGGTCTTCCGGCCCTACTACAATCATGTCGATGTTCTCTTCAAGAGCGAATGCTCCTAAAGAGTCGAAATCGGTTGCTTTGATGTTTACGTTTTCGCCTACTTCAGCGGTTCCGGCATTGCCGGGCGCGATGAACAGCTTTTCTACTTTCGGGCTTTGGGCGATTTTCCATGCCAGGGCGTGTTCACGGCCGCCCGAACCTAACAGTAATATCTTCATGTCTTTTTGAGGATTTATATCTTTATAAATAGTCTTCGAAATAACGGGTTATCTTTTCATGCAGATGCACACGGTCGCGTCCCGACACATTGTGCTTGTGGCACGGATAGATGAATAGGTCCGGATACGTGCGGGCGTCGATGCAGGCTTTCATGAACGAAAGGGTGTGTTGCGGCACGCAAGTATCGTCGTGGTCGTCATGGATAATCATCAGATGTCCCTTCAGGTTACCCGCCAGGTTTTTCAGGTTGCACTCCTTGTACCCTTTCGGGTTGCTTTGCGGAGTGTCCATGTAGCGTTCGCCGTACATCACTTCGTAATATCCCCAGTCGATGACCGGACCGCCGGCTACACCTACTTTAAAGATCTCGGGATAGCGGAGGAGGAGGGCAGTGGTCATGTGTCCGCCAAAACTCCAGCCGTGTACTCCGATGCGGTTTCCGTCGACGTAAGGGAGGCTTTTCAGGAATTCGGCTCCTTTCACCTGGTCTCTTCCCTCTTCAATGCCCAGCTGGCGGAAAGTGACGTTCTCAAAGTCGAGTCCGCGGTTGTCGCTTCCGCGTCCGTCCACGGTAAACAGGATGTAACCTTTGTTGGCCATGTAAATGTCCCAGCCGCGTGCCCCATTCTGCCAACCGTTGGTGACCATTTGTGCATGGGGGCCGCCGTATACATAGACGATGGCGGGATATTTCTTGTTCGGATCGAAGTCTGCCGGCTTGACCAGGCGGTAATACAGGTCTGTTTTGCCGTCTGCCGCTTTGATGGTACCGGTTTCGATGCTTGGCATCTTATAGCCTGCAAAGGGATCGGCTGCCGTGAGCAGGTTGACACTTTTACCGCTCTGTACGTCAAGGATATTAATGCTGCGCGGGACGCTTGGAGAACTGTACTGGTCAATCAGGTAGCGTCCCGAAGGGCTTAGTTTGCCGCTGTGCGCGCCTTCGCCACTGCCCAGAGGAGTACGTGCCCCGGTTTTGATATCCACGCGGAACAGGTTGCTCTGCAAGGGCGAGAACTCCGTGCTTGCTATGATAATCTCCTTCTTCTTGGCATCGAAACCCAGCACCTCTTTAACCAGCCATTCGCCTTCGGTCAACTGGCGGAGTTGCTTGCCGCTTGTGTCGTACAGGTAGAGGTGGCTGAAGCCGTCTTTCTGGCTCTGGTAGATAAACTTGCTGCTGTCCCAGGGCAGGAAAATAATCGGTTCCTGAGGTTCTACATACTTGTCGTTTTCCTCTTCAAAAAGAGTAGCCATCAGGTCGCCTGTCTCGGCGTTATACTGGCAGAGCTTGGCATGATTCTGGTCGCGGTTCAGTTCTATCAGGTAGAGACTCTTTTCATCCGGCGCCCAGCTGATATTGGTAAAATAGCGGTCGGTCGGGTCTCCGGCATTGAGATAGATGCTTTTTCCGGTAGCAGGGTTATAGATGCCCACTTTCACCTGGTGGCTGGTCATTCCCGCCATCGGGTAACGGATGTTGTTGACTTCGGCAATGGGAGCGGTGATGTCAACCAAAGGATATTGGGCCACCATGCTTTCGTCCATGCGGTAGAAAGCGAGCAGGTTGCCCGAAGGACTCCAGAAGGTCCCTTTTTTGATTCCGAATTCTCTGCGGTGGACAGCCTGGCCGCATACGATGCCTTGCGGTTCGTTGGTTACGGCTTTGTCGTCTACATAAAGATTATTGCCGATGGTATAGGCCACATGCCCCGTTTCGGGCTGATAATCTCTGTTGACGCCTTCTTTGGGAACTGGGCGCGTACTGATAATCTCGCGGTAGTCGAAATCGTAAACGATGTATTTGTCCGGCAGACTGATCAGCATCAGGCTTTTCTTCGGCCATGGGAAGCTGACATTGTGGAAGTGTTGCAATTTACCGTGGTTGCCGGCTTCTAACGCCTTGTTTACTATATTACGGGTGGTCAGTGGTGTTTCCTTCCCGTTTTTGGGATTTATCATGAACACTACCTCTATTTCCGGTTTGATACACTCATCGCCCCACCATTGCAGGCCGAACAGATTCTCAGCAGAACGGTAGGTGGCTCCGCCTGGGATCAGGTCTTCCAAGGTCGGCGTTTTGGGTTCTTGTGCCATAACGTTTGGTATTAGTAAAGATAAGAGCATTACTAATAAAGCATTCTTTTGTTTACTGTTGGTTTTCATGATTTGCTTTATCATTATTTAGATCCTTTGATTTGTACTCTGCCCAAGTTCGTCGTTCTTGACTGGATGACAGCGCTTATCCGGGCAAGGACGATGTGCTCAGGCACGAAGAGCCGGATGGCAGCCGATTCATCCATTTACAGGCTTCTGTCGGGAAATAGCTTAGTCTTCCTGAGGTTTCTCGATTCTTGGCTCACGATTCCCTTTGAATTCTCTCGGTTTTCTGTCTCCATATCCCGAACTACGTTCTTCACGCGGTCTTCTTTCCCCTCTGAATCCGCCTTCTTCCCGGCGTGGCTTGAATTCTCTTCTTTCTCTTGGAGCACGTTCGCTGTTTTCATCACCACTTTCCTGACCCTTGAATTCCTTATATTTACCGTCGAAGATCTGGTATTTGCGGAACTCACACTCCAGGGGACCATTGAATAACGGGGTTTTTATACTCGGTTTCAGTCCGATCTGGTCGAAGCATTCTTCACGGTAAGACAGTATCCATGCATCGTTTCCGACAAAAGCATGTTTGAGGCGTTCGCCGATCATATTATACAGTCCCAGAAGGTCGTTGGTCGAGATACGTTCTCCGTAAGGGGGATTGGTTATGATAATCGACTTTTCAGCCGGTTGTTCAAATTGCTGGAATGGTTGCAATTTCAGGATAATGTCTTTCGATACTCCCGCTGCCTTTACATTATGGGTTGCTATCTCATTGGCTTTCGGGTTATTGTCGTAACCATATATCTTATGAGTGAACTCACGTTCCTGGCTGTCATCGTTGTATATCCGGTCGAACAGATCCTGATTGAAGTCTCCCCATTTTTCAAAAGCAAATTCTTTTCGGAACACTCCCGGGGCAATATTACGCGCAATTAAAGCCGCCTCGATGGGAATAGTACCCGAACCACACATTGGGTCAATCAGGTCGCACTCGCCTTTCCATCCCGTCATTAAAACCATCCCGGCTGCCAGAACCTCGTTCAATGGAGCTTCTACAGCTTCCTGGCGATAACCTCTCCGGTGAAGTGATTCACCCGAAGAGTCGAGTGAGAGGGTACAGGTGGTCTGTGCAATGTGGATGTTCAGTAGTACATCCGGCTTGCTGATGCGTACAGAAGGACGCTTTCCGTTCAATTCGCGGAAATAGTCGACAATGGCATCTTTTACTTTGTAAGAGACGAACTTGGAATGACGGAATTCATCGCTGAATACTACTGCGTCAACGGCAAAAGTCTTGTCTACATCCAAGATCTCTTCCCAGCGAATGGCTTTGATCTGTTCGTAAACAGCGTCAGCATCTTTTGCGGTGAAGTGCTTGATGGGTTTTAGAATACGGATTGCAGTACGCAGGCAGAAATTTGCTTTGTACATCATCTCTTTGTCACCGGTAAAAGAAACCATACGGCGTCCTATTTGTACGTCGTTTGCTCCAAGTGTTGTCAATTCCCCTGCCAGTATCTCTTCCAGTCCCTGAAAGGTTTTGGCAATCATTTCAAATTGTTCGCTCATAAAATGGATAACATGCCAGTGTGTTAATGCTCCGGTTATGGACCGTGCGACCGGCGTTTTAATGTTGTTAATTATATTATTTTTTTGCTTTTGTCTGTACGATTCTGGCTCCTGCCGGTATGTTTTCGGTTACCCAAATATTACCGCCTACGGTGGCGTCACGTCCGATGGTAATCCGCCCCAGAATGGTAGCGTTGGAGTAGACAATCACATTGTCTTCCAGAATGGGGTGGCGTGGAATACCTTTAATCGGTTTGCCGTCAGCATCCAGGGGGAAGCTTCTTGCACCCAGTGTCACTCCCTGATAGAGTTTCACGTTATTGCCAATGATACTTGTGGCTCCGATCACCACACCGGTACCGTGGTCAATGGTGAAATGTGTGCCGATTCTTGCACCCGGATGTATATCGATTCCGGTTTCACTGTGTGCCATTTCGGTAATGATACGCGGAATTAGCGGTACTCCTAATTCCAGGAGTTCGTGTGCGATGCGATAGTTGCTGATTGCTTTAATGGCGGGATAGCAGAAGATCACTTCACCGAAACTTTGTGCGGCAGGGTCACCATTGTAGGCTGCTTCCACATCTGTGGCCAAAACACGACGCAGATGGGGGAGTTTACTGATGAACTTAGCCGCCAGACGAGCCGCTTCTTCACGTTTCGACTCGGTGCATTCATTGCATTGGTCACCATTGCCAAAACACAGTCCGGCAAGAATTTGCTCTGTGAGCAGATTGAACAGTTTTTCTACATTGACACCGATATGGTAGTTGATAGTGCGGCTGTTGACTGTTGAGTTTCCGTAATATCCCGGGAAGAGAATGGAGCGCGCTAATTCGATAACATCGCACAATACCCGTGGCGAGGGCAATGGCTCACCGTCTTTATGTTGGTGAAACAGTCCTTTGTATGATTCGCTTTCCGATAGCTCATCGACTGTTTGTGTCAGGATGTGAGTGAAGTTCAGTGGACTCATTATGAGGCTATTCTAATTATATTGGCTACAAAGATATGAATAATTGCGCATAAAAAGTAGTTCGTTTGTTATCGAATTTAAAAAAAGGATGTATTTTTGTTGGGTATTACACGTGAAATCAAAACAATGAGGCATAAAACAAACCGGGCAATTGTATTTTTTTGTTTGTTATTACTGTTAACGGGCTGTAAACAAAACACAAGCCATTCTGATTTAGCTTTTCCGGGCATGAGTCCGGACTCTGTGGAACGGTGCGCCCAGGATTCATTGTTTACCAATACTCAATATTCACGTCATCTGTTGCGACAAGCCTTATCGGGCACCTCTGACAGCCTATCCTATTACCGTCTTTTATCATTCTATTCCAAATCTTATTTTGTTACGGCGGATTTTGATTCAATCCTGTATTATAACCAGTTTATTAAGCGTTTTTGCGACAAGGTTACACCTTCACCGGAGGTACATGATTTGCTTTCTACCGTTTATAATATAGAGGGTAACGTTCTGATGCAGCGTACTCAGCCCGACTCTGCAATCATCTCCTATGAAAAAGCATACAAAGAAAGGTTACAGGGAAAGGAGCCGGACTATCTGCCGGACTTATGCATAAATCTGGCTGATGCCAATGTTCATAAAGGAGATTATACGTATGCTGCGTATTACTATCGCCGGGCCTTGTTTCTTTGCGATTCCCTCGGATTACCGGATCGTAATAAGTTTCCGGTTTACTATGGTCTCGGACAGACATACATGGAATTGCGCGACTTTGAACTTTCCAATCATTATTATGAGTTGGCCGGGGCTTTTTTTGACCGTATGAGCGTTTCTGAGAAATGGACTTATCTGAATAACCGGGGAAATCATTTTTATTATAAGAAAGATTACCCCCAGGCTGTCTGTTACATCAGTCGTGCATTGGATGTGGTAGAGTCTTATCCGCAAATGGTTTTTGAGCAGAATCTTTGTAAGGCAAATCTCGGTGAGCTTTATGTGATAACCAATAAACTGGACTCAGCGCAACTATATCTGGACGAAAGTTATAGGTTCTTCTCCGAAATCGGGAATCAATCGGCACTCTATTACATAGAGACACAAATGATTGAGCTTGCACTTAAAAAGGGGAATGTGGCTCTTGCCGGACAAATTATCAAACGCTCGGCCAATTATGGACATATAGATGCCAATATGATAAACATACGTAATCACTACCTTCAGCATTATTACGAACGGGTAGGGGATTATAAAAAGGCTTATGAATATCAGAAATACGATCTTCAACTTAATGATTCTATTCGCAATGAACGGGTTCGTACTCGCGTTGCAGAATTGGATATGCGTTATCGGCAGGATACGATTGTGATGCGTAGAGAGTTGGTGATTGAGAAACAAAGAGGGGAGATGAAGGAACTGAAACTGACAGCATATCTATGGGCTTTGGTTTGTATTGTATCTGTTGTCGTGGCAGGATGTATTTATTGGTATATGAAGAAGAAGCGTATGTTTCTTCAGGAACGGCATATCAATCAGATCGGGCGTCTTCGCATGGAGAATATTCGAAACCGTATTTCACCCCATTTTACATTTAATGTGCTGAATCGTGAGATTAGTCAGTTTAAGGGTGACGGGGCTTTGTGTGATGATCTTACGGAGCTGGTCAGGCTGCTTCGTAAGAGTTTGGAGTTTACGGAGAAACTTAGCGTTTCTCTTTATGATGAACTGGAATTTGTGAAAACCTATATTCGTCTGGAGCAGGGACGGCTCGGAGATGATTTTTCAATGGATATAAAGATCGAAGGGGGCTTGGATATTCAACAAGTGATCATCCCCTCAATGATTGTACAGATACCGGTAGAGAATGCGTTAAAACATGGGCTGTCCGGAATCGAAGGTTTAAAGTCGATCCGCATATCAGTCTGCCGGAGAGGCAATGGTATACTGGTTGATATTTGTGATAATGGGCGTGGATATTCACCACAAACTATGTCATCTGCGCGTGGGACAGGAACAGGGTTGAAGGTACTTTATCAGACCATTCAGCTATTGAATGATAAAAATCGAGAGAAGATATGTTTCGAGATAAAAAATCTGGCGAATAATGGGCAGACCGGAACACAGGTTTTAGTCTATATACCATTTGGCTATTCTTACAATTTATAAAGATAGGAAATATGTATAAGGTGATTATTATAGATGATGAGAAGGCTGCTATTGAGGCTTTGCGTCGGGATCTGGAAATGCAGGCTGATCTGGAGATAAAAGGGACAGCCGGCAATGGGGCAAAAGGGAAGAAGCTTATCATGGATATACATCCTGACCTCTTGTTCCTGGATATAGAATTGCCTGATATTCAAGGAATCCGTTTGCTTAGTGAGATTCGTGAGCAGGTCTTGTGGGACATGAAAGTCGTTTCCTATACTGCTTATGATAAATATTTGTTGCAGGCTCTGCGTGAGTCAGCCTTCGATTATTTGCTGAAACCTTATGATACTGAAGAACTGAACTTGATTATTGAGCGTTACCGTAAAACAATGGCTGCTGCCCAACCCATTCCCTCTTTCTCTTCTGCTGTCGGCACTTTAATTCCCGGTAGGGATCTATTTATGATCAGTACAGTGACAGGTTTCAGATTTCTCCGTCTTGAAGAAATAGGATATTTTGAATATTTGAAAGATAAGCGCTTGTGGCAAGTGGAGCTTTTTAATCAAACAAAGCTTTGTTTGAAGAAAAATACAACGGCTGGGGATATAACCGGTTACTCCGATGCATTCGTACAGATCAGCCAGTCGGCTATAATCAACATCAATTATTTGGCAATGATTAAAAGTAAGCAGTGCCTGCTTTATCCTCCTTTTAGTGATAAAGAGGACTTAGTTATTTCACGGGGATTTTTGAAGGAGTTGCAAGAACGCTTCTGTATAATTTAAGGTTTTTCTGTCAGATAAGCTTTTATTTTGCCATTTATACCTTGTCTGCAACCATATATCCTATTTTTAGATAAAGAGGAGTTGTTGTACTCTCTCTTTGCTTGTATCTTTGTGAGGTACGATTACTCTTAAAAAATACTGAGATGAACAGTATTAAACAATTAAACAATTCTCTTGATAGTTAACTGGTTGGGTAAAGCCGGAGCTTTTTGTGAAAAAACTCCGGCTATTTTGTCGGGGTACTTTTAAAGGTCATTTCTTTGATTTACTCTTTTATGTTTCACGTGACACAAAAAAAAGACCGAAGCTACTGCAACGGTCTTTTCAGAGTATGTATTGTGTTAGATCTTTAAGAGAGTAAAGTATTGGAGAACTATAGATTAGGGTTATCCATTGTAACAGTCATTTCCGGAGCCAGTATAAATTCTTGTTTCCGGTTATTCCATTTATAATAGTTTGTAGTAACAGTTTTGCCTTCGTATGTATAGCGAACGAGCAGATCATTTTCCCAGTTATTTTTATAGCTGTTCCATTTCATGGTCTGACTTTCAATCATACGTTTATTGGTATCGTATTTATAGTTGTATTTCATGTAATTGGCCAAAGAAGAACCTTCCATTTTATAAACGGTTTGTCCTACAAGCATGCCGTTTTCTTCTTCAGAGTTATAAATAAGATTGTTATCATAGTTCCGTGCACAAACTGTAATGCTGCTTACTAAAAGAACTGCTGATAATACTGCTGTTTTTAAAAATCCTGTTGTTTTCATGATATCTGTTTTTAAGTCTTTGAATTGTCAAATTTCCAATGTTAGTTGGTTTTAACGGCGACAAAGTTACATATAAAACGGATATAAATGCATAAAACCCGAAGTTTTTTATCATATTGTCAATTGTTGGCTTCCGGTTAAGATTACTTTTTGATCCATTTAATAGAAAAAAGATATCCGGCAGGTCGTTTGCCGGATATTTATATAAACAGTAAGTATTTTTAGATGCTTTTTAAGTAGCTTTCTGAATGAATGGTTAATGATTGTTATCAATGTGCTTGCAGCCAGTTTGTACCCCATCCGCAATCTGCTTTTAAAGGGACATGCATACGATAGGCTTTCTCCATTTCTTCAATAACCACTTGCTCTACTATCTCTTTTTCTTTTACCGGTACACTGAAGTTCAGTTCATCGTGTACTTGCAAAATCATTTTAGCTTTCAAGCCTTCAGCTTTAAAACGTTCATAAATACGAGCCATAGCAACTTTGATTATGTCCGCTGCACTTCCCTGTATCGGAGCATTGATTGCATTGCGTTCTGCATATCCCCGCACTACCGCATTGCGTGAGTTGATATCCGGCAGGAAGCGTTTGCGATGGAAAATGGTTTCAACATAGCCGTGTTCACGCGCCACTTGAATACTTTTGTCCATGTAGGCTTTTACTTGCGGATAAGTTTCAAAATAACCGTCTATCAGTTCTTTGGCTTCTTTGCGGTCTACATTCATACGTTCGGCCAAACCGAAAACGGAAATACCATAAATGATGCCGAAGTTGGCAGTCTTGGCTTTACGCCGCATGTCTGCAGTTACCTCCTTTATATTTACTTTATAGATCTTAGCCGCTGTAGCAGCATGAATATCATAGCCGCTGAGAAAAGCATCAATCATGTTTTTATCTTCGCTCAAGTGCGCCATTATACGTAATTCAATCTGTGAATAGTCGGCGGAAAAGAAGCTGCAACCGTCATCGGGAATAAAGGCTTTACGGATTTCTTTGCCATCTTCGTCCCGGATCGGAATGTTTTGCAGATTAGGGTTACTGGAACTGAGTCTTCCTGTTGCAGTAACAGTTTGATTGAATGAGGTATGTATGCGGCCTGTTCTTGGATTGATCAGTTGTGGAAGAGCATCGATGTAAGTGCTTAATAGTTTCTTTAGCCCTCTGTATTCCAATATTTTACCGATAACATCATGTTTGTTGCGTAAGCTTTCTAAGACCTCTTCTGAGGTGACGTACTGTCCGGTCTTTGTTTTTTTAGCTTTTTCTACTATTTTCAATTTATCGAACAGTATTTCTCCTACCTGTTTGGGGGATGCAATGTTGAATTCTTCTCCGGCGAGGTTATAGATCTCTTTTTCGATACTCTGTAATCTTGTGGTGAAGTGCTCTGACGATTGTTTCAATGCTTCCGTATCTAAACGGACTCCGTTGCTTTCGATATTGACAAGAACGGGAACAAGAGGCATTTCTATTTCATAAAATAATTTCTCAGCATCATTCTTCTTTAATTCCTGTTCCAGGATATTTTTTAGTTTAAGCGTGACATCTGCATCTTCACAGGCATACAGATAAACATCTTTGGGAGAGAGGTCGCGCATGTTTTTTTGTCCTTTTCCTCTCGGTCCAATTAACTCTTCAATATGGATCGTCTGATAATGCAGGTAGATTTCTGCCAGATAGTCCATGTTATGCCGAAGCTCCGGTTGGAGTACATAATGTGCCACCATGGTATCAAAGAGTCTGCCTCGGATTTCAATGCCATAGTTCTGAAGAACGAGCATGTCATACTTTATGTTTTGTCCAACCTTGAGTGACTTTTCGTTTTTGAAAACAGATTCAAATTCCTGAACGATTTTAGTCGCTTCTTCTCGTCCCGCTGGTACCGGAATATAAAATGCCTGATTTTCGGCGATACTAAAGCTCATTCCGACCAACTCTGCATCCATCGGATCTGTTCCGGTTGTTTCCGTATCTAACGCAAGAATTTCTGATGTCAGCAATTTTTTAATTATTTCCTGTCTTTTTGATTCAGTATCAATGAGTTGATAGTCGTAGGTTAATGAATTTAAGCTTTCCAGATTTGATTTTTTCTCTTCAGTTGGAGTGTCGGGCGTAAATTCTTCGAATAGATTACCTTGAATGGGACTATTTTCTTGACTAAACAGTGGTCCGGCAGGAGAGGGGGACGGTGATGATTCTTTTTTGAATATCCGTTCCATCAATGTACGAAATTCCAGTTCCTCAAAGATTTTGCGGAGTGCTTCTTCGTCTGCTTGTTCGCGGACAAGTGAATTCATGTCGAGTTGGATCGGTACATCTATTTTAATTGTTGCCAGGAACTTTGAGAAAATGATCATTTCCCGGTTCGTTTCAACTTTTGTCTTCAATGCTCCCTTCAACTGATCGGTATGTTCAAGGAGATTTTCAATGCTGCCAAACTCAGCAATTAATTTCTGAGCTGTTTTTTCTCCTACTCCCGGGCATCCCGGAATATTATCGGAGGAGTCACCCATCAGTCCGAGCATATCGATAACCTGTGCCGGAGATTGGATATCGAATTTAGCTTTTACTTGTTCTATCCCCATTACCTCAAATTCCTTATCTCCATATTTGGGGCGATACATGAATACATGATCTGTTACCAGTTGACCATAATCTTTGTCGGGAGTCATCATGTAAGTGGTGATACCCTGTTTCCCGGCTTCTGTTGCCAAAGTCCCGATTACGTCATCTGCTTCGTATCCCGACACTTCGAGGATGGGAATTCGGTAAGCTCTGATGATATCTTTTATAATAGGTACGGAAAGGCGGATTGCTTCCGGAGTTTCTTCGCGTTGGGCTTTGTATTGCTCAAAAGCTTCGTGGCGGAACGTGGGGCCTGATGGGTCGAATGCAACTCCGATGTGAGTGGGGTTCTCTTTCTTCAATACTTCTTCCAGAGTGTTAACGAATCCCAGTATGGCCGATGTATTAAATCCCTTGGAATTAATGCGGGGATTTTTTATGAACGCATAGTACGCCCGATATATAAGAGCATAAGCATCTAAGAGGAACAGTTTGCTGTTTTGATTCATATTTTTCAGTTTTTTCATGGTAAAAGTACAAAAAAATACCGTATTAACCGTTTTATT
>ERZ808035.1014-NODE-1014-length-17710-cov-6.057563_pt1 | contig 17710 bp, 13 predicted proteins | sample MGYA00380189_ERZ808035 | MGnify/ENA primary metagenome ERZ808035 (study PRJEB31490, sample SAMN06133407) | mouse gut metagenome | isolation source: M5_1 | host: mice | place: China: Chengdu | collected 2015-05 ...
AGAAATGATTGCAATGCTTCTTGCCGGCGGACAAGGCTCACGACTTTATGCGCTTACAGAGAAGCTTGCGAAACCGGCAGTTCCTTTTGGCGGTAAATATCGGATCATCGATTTTCCGCTTTCTAACTGCGTCAATTCCGGCATTGATACAGTGGGTATCCTGACGCAGTATCAGCCTCTGGAGTTAAATGAATATATCGGCAATGGTCAGCCCTGGGATCTGGATCGTCTTTATGGCGGAGTACATGTGCTGCCGCCTTATCAGAAGGCGCATGGGTCAGACTGGTATAAAGGTACGGCAAATGCGATTTATCAGAACATTTCATTTATTGAACGTTATGATCCGAAATACGTTATCATCCTTTCCGGAGATCAGATCTGTAAGCAGAATTACAGTGATTTCCTTGAGTTTCACAAAGCGAAAAATGCGGAGTTCAGCGTTGCCGTTATGGAAGTTCCGTGGGAGGAGGCGCCCCGGTTCGGTCTGATGGTAGCCGATGAGAATGACAAGATTACGGAATTTCAGGAGAAACCGAAGAAGCCAAAATCCAACCTGGCATCCATGGGCATTTACATATTTAACTGGGACATCCTGAAAAAGTATCTGGAAGAGGACGAGGCTGATCCCGAATCAGAGAATGATTTCGGCAATAACATTATTCCCAACCTGCTTCGGGACAACCGGCAGATGTATGCGTATCGTTTTAAAGGTTACTGGAAGGACGTGGGAACCATTTCTTCTCTGTGGGAAGCGAACATGGAGGTGCTGGATCCTGAGCACAGCGGTATCAATCTTTTTGATGAGGGATGGAAGATTTACAGCCGTAATGCAGGAAGGACAGGGCATAAGATCAGTGAGGGAGCAGTTGTGGAAAACGCTCTGATCACTGACGGCTGCCGGATCAGAGGTACGGTAAAGCATTCCGTTCTTTTCGGCGGCGTAAAGGTAGAAGCCGGCGCGATGGTGGAAGATGCTGTTATCATGGGCGGTACGACGATCAAGAGCGGTGCGGTTGTGAGACACTGTATCGTGGCGGAGAATGTGACGATCTGCGAGAATGCCGTAGTAGGTGCAATGCCTGACGGAGACAAAAGCGGCGTAGCGACCATCGGTTCAGGTGTGACGATAGGGGAGAATGTTGTGATAGGCCCTGAGGCTATGATAAATAATAATGTAGAAGGTGGTGAAGTAGAATGATAAAGTCCAGCACAAATGTAATCGGTATTATATTTCCAAACAGTTATGATGCTCTGGTTCCGGAGCTTGTCAGTGTGCGTTTGATGGCTTCCATTCCTTTTGCCAGCCGTTACCGTATTATTGATTTTGTCCTGTCCAGTATGACGCAGTCCGGTATTGACAATATTTCTGTTATAGTTAACAAGAACTATCATTCGCTGATGGATCATCTGGGATCCGGCCGTGAGTGGGATCTTGTTCGAAAGAACGGCGGACTGCATATTTTTCCTCCTTTTGCGGAGAAGGATGCGGGAGCGCCTTATGTGGGACGTGCCAGTGCTCTGGCTAACATTCTGGATTTCCTGAAATCCCAGAAAGAGGAATATGTGGTTATGTCAGACACAAACACTGTGTTTAATTTTGACTTCAATGCCATGCTTCAGGCACATATGGACAGTGGCGCTGATATTACCATAGCTTACAATGAGCAGGAACTTCCGCAGGAACTGCTGGATTATCAGACCAATGACAGAATCTTCTATTATACTTTTGATGTGGAACAGGGGCGTATCCGCAAGGTGTATATCAATCCGAAGACATCCGGCGTACAGAATACTTCCATGAATGTTTTTGTCATTGAGCGGGAACTGCTGATCGAGCTTGTCAGTGCGGCATATGTACAGGGACGTGCCTTTTTCATGCGTGATGTTATCATGCCTCAGCTTTGTAAACTGAATGTCCAGGCATACAAGTACACGGGTTATGTGGCGCGCATCAGTGGTATGAAGAGTTATTTTGAAGAGAATATGAAGCTTCTGGATGATTATAATCTGGATGCGCTTTTCTCTACGGCACCCATCCATACGAAGATCCGCGGAGACAATCCGACTCATTACAAGGACGGTGCAAAGGTTCAGAACGTGATGATGGCAGACGGCTGTGTGATTGAGGGCGAGGTTGAGAACAGCGTGATCTTCCGTGGTGTCAGAGTAGGAAAAGGCGCTAAGATCAGAAATTGCATTCTGATGCAGGACACTGTGGTGGAAGCAGGTGCAAATGTGGAATATCTCATCACAGATAAAAATGTTACGATCACAGCCGGCAAGGAAATGAAAGGTACAGATACTTTCCCGGTGTACATTGAGAAGTATAAGACCGTGTAGACGGGATCGCGAAAACAGATATAAAATAACGGGTGTATTTAAAAAACTGTGAACGGCGGATCAGCGGAAACCGTTGATTGTAGTGCAGACAGCGGTGAGGACTGGATGAGCATTGTGTACACAGGAGAAAGATTGAAAATTAAAATTTTCAATCGCGAGATTTGTGTCTGCGCGTTGCTTGCCACAAACTCGTTTATGCGCAAAAAGCAGCGCAGAAATGGAAAGAAATATAAAAGACGGCGTGCCATGATGATACGATACGGATCGGTTATGGCGCGCCGCTTTTTATGGTACAGGAGATGCCTCCGCTTATTCGAGACTGCCTGGCGGATGCTTTTCAACATAGGTGCCCTGTTACTTAGCAAATCTGGGCTATCTTATAAGTATAAAAAACGTCAATTATTAAAAGAACAGCAATTACGCCTGCCGAGGATAGAAAGCAGAAAATTCCTTGCACAAAGAAGCATATCACAACGATAACAACGCCGCCGATCATGTAGGAGATTCCACCAAAACGCTGGCTTTTTTTCCATGTCGTTTCATTTTTCATGCTCCATCTGGTTTTCAGCCCGGTAACTGCATTCATTCGTAATTTTGGCATTATATTCCCTGTGATAATCATAGCAATTCCTAAAATTCCAAACAATAATTGGCTCATATCAAATTTATTGAATGACAGGTTTTCGATCTTATGAAAACCGGTGTATAAAGCGTACCCTGTCATAGCATTAAAAATAATAAGTGTAACAATACCTGCAACAATACAGACATTCTCGTTATTGTTTCCGTTTTCTTCGTGTTTTGCAGCAACCTTTGCTATTCCCAGAAAAAAGTACCCCAGCATGACTGTGACAATGGGGATAATGAGAGCCTCATATTTACTGCCCCAGCGTGTTACCTGATTGTTTAAACCATAATGAGCAGGAATTTGCTCCGGTAAAAACTGTAAAGCAATCAAAGCACTTGCCAGCGGTAGAAACATAAGCCCATAGAACGCAATCTTTTTCGCTTTCATTCTTGACCTCCTCGCAGATTGTTGATCCACATGACTGCTTCGTCCAGAATAGATAAGTTCAACTCATAATAAATAAAATTCTTATATTTTGTTTCATAAATCAGGTCAGCTTTTTTCAGCTTTGACAAATGATAAGATAATGCCTGCGGTGTCATATTTAGTGCGTTTGCCAAATCACCGGAATTTATTCTGCCTTCCTTTAACTTTTGCAGAATCTTTCTACGGGTTTCATCCGCCAAAGCTGCTAATACTTCACTTACGGCCAATCATTCTCACACTCCTGTTTCAAAATTTCTTTAAATAGAATTATAATAACATCGGCAGTAACCGTCAATGCTATTTCAAAATATTTTTAAATGCTTTTGAAAAGGATAAAGGAATGAGTAAGATTCTGCAGTAGACGGGGAAGAGCCGGTCATATCTGGTATTTTTTCGACTGAGCTGCTTCAACTGAATCTTTCCGGGCAGGTTACGTAACTTAATTGACACTCCTGTGTCTCTAATGATAAAATGGTGAACGATAACGAAGTTTGACAGAATACAGGAAGATTCTGTGAATATTTTCACGGCGGATCTGTGTGTGCAGGCAGATTCGCGGTTTTACCAAGAATGGAGGACATGTATGCCACGCAGAACAGATATTCATAAGGTACTGATCATCGGTTCAGGCCCGATCATTATCGGACAGGCCTGTGAGTTTGACTATTCGGGAACCCAGGCGTGTAAGGCGCTTCGCAAATTAGGTTATGAGATCGTGCTGGTCAATTCCAACCCGGCGACGATCATGACGGATCCGGAAACGGCGGATGTGACCTATATTGAGCCGCTTAATGTAGAACGTCTGGAACAGATCATTGCAAAGGAACGCCCCGACGCGCTGCTTCCTAATCTGGGAGGGCAGTCCGGGCTTAATTTGTGTGCGGAGTTAAATAAGGCGGGCATTCTGGATAAATATAACGTAAAGGTCATCGGTGTGCAGGTGGACGCCATCGAGCGGGGAGAAGACCGTATTGAGTTTAAGAAGACCATGAACGCACTGGGCATTGAGATGGCCCGCAGCGAAGTGGCCTATTCCGTGGAGGAAGCGCTTGCGATTGCCGAGAAGCTGGGCTATCCGGTGGTTCTGCGTCCGGCTTATACCATGGGCGGCGCCGGCGGCGGTCTGGTATATAACAGGGAAGAACTGCAGGTGGTATGCGCCAGAGGACTGCAGGCCAGTCTGGTGGGTCAGGTTCTGGTGGAAGAATCGATTCTGGGCTGGGAAGAGCTGGAACTGGAAGTGGTGCGTGACGCGGAAAATAACATCATTACCGTATGCTTTATCGAGAATATTGATCCTTTAGGGGTACATACGGGGGACTCGTTCTGTTCCGCGCCTATGCTGACGATCTCCGAGGAGTGTCAGAAACGTCTGCAGGAGCAGGCATACAAAATTGTGGAATCGGTGCAGGTGATCGGCGGTACGAACGTACAGTTCGCCCATGACCCGGTGTCAGACCGGATCATCGTCATCGAGATCAATCCCCGTACATCCCGGTCCTCCGCACTGGCGTCTAAAGCGACGGGCTTTCCCATTGCACTGGTGTCCTCCATGCTGGCGGCGGGGCTTACATTAAAGGACATTCCCTGTGGAAAATACGGAACGCTGGACAAATACGTACCGGATGGCGATTATGTGGTGATCAAGTTTGCCCGCTGGGCTTTCGAGAAGTTCAAAGGGGTGGAGGACAAGCTGGGAACGCAGATGCGCGCCGTGGGTGAGGTTATGAGTATCGGTAAGACCTACAAAGAAGCATTCCAGAAAGCCATCCGTTCGCTGGAAACCGGCCGCTACGGTCTGGGACATGCGAAGGACTTTGATACTTTATCGAAAGAAGAACTGTTAAAAAGGCTGATCACGCCTTCCAGTGAGCGTCATTTCCTGATGTACGAAGCGCTCAGAAAAGGCGCGACGGTGGAAGAAATCTACGAGATTACCAGGGTGAAGGCTTACTTTATCGAGCAGATGAAGGAACTGGTGGAGGAAGAAGAGGCGATTCTGCAGTACAGGGGAAGTATGCTGCCGGATGATATGCTGATCACGGCCAAGAAGGACGGTTTTTCCGACAAATATCTGAGCCAGCTTCTGGAAATCCCGGAGGCGGATATTCGAAACCGCCGTCTGGCTTTGGGTGTGGAAGAGGCATGGGAAGGTGTCCATGTCAGCGGCACGGAAAACAGTGCATATTTCTACTCTACTTATAATGCGCCGGACAAAAATCCGGTGAATGAGGATAAGCCGAAGATCATGATTCTGGGCGGCGGCCCGAACCGGATCGGACAGGGTATCGAGTTCGACTACTGCTGCGTACATGCAGCCATGGCACTGAAAAAGCTGGGCTTCGAGACGATCATCGTGAACTGTAATCCAGAGACGGTGTCTACCGATTACGATACTTCCGATAAGCTGTATTTCGAGCCGCTTACACTGGAAGATGTACTGAGCATTTATAATAAAGAAAAGCCGCTTGGCGTGATTGCGCAGTTCGGCGGGCAGACGCCGTTAAACCTGGCTTCTGAATTAGAGAAGAACGGCGTAAAGATTCTGGGAACATCTCCTTCTGTCATTGATCTGGCGGAGGACCGCGACCAGTTCCGCGCCATGATGGAAAAACTGGAAATCCCCATGCCGGAGTCGGGCATGGCGACCACGGTAGACGAGGCGCTTGCCATTGCGGCAAGGATCGGCTATCCGGTGATGGTACGTCCCTCTTATGTGCTGGGCGGCAGAGGCATGGAAGTGGTGTATGACGACGAGAGCATGACGGAATATATGAATGCGGCGGTAGGCGTGACGCCTGACCGGCCGATTCTGATCGACCGTTTCCTGAACCACGCATTGGAGTGTGAGGCGGATGCCATCAGTGACGGTTTCCATGCTTTTGTACCTGCGGTGATGGAGCACATCGAGCTGGCCGGTATCCATTCGGGTGATTCGGCCTGTATCATACCTTCTGTGCAGATTCCGGAGGAGAGTGTGGAGACCATCAAGGAGTACACAAGAAAGATCGCGGAGGAAATGCATGTAAAAGGACTGATGAACATGCAGTACGCCATCGAGGACGGCAAGGTTTTCGTGCTGGAGGCCAATCCGCGCGCGTCCCGTACCGTGCCGCTTGTATCCAAGGTCTGCAATATCCGTATGGTGCCGATCGCGACAGAAATCATTACTGCGGAGCTTACCGGGCGTCCGTCGCCGATTCCGGAATTAAAGGAGCAGGTAATTCCGAATTACGGCGTAAAAGAGGCAGTGTTCCCCTTCAATATGTTCCCCGAGGTAGATCCGGTTCTCGGACCGGAAATGCGTTCTACCGGAGAAGTGCTGGGACTGTCCCGGTCTTACGGTGAAGCATTTTTCAAGGCGCAGGAGGCGGTGCAGTCGAAGCTGCCGCTTGCAGGAACGGTGCTGATTTCCGTGAATAAGAAGGATAAGGATGAAGTTGTGGAAGTGGCCAGGAGCCTGGCGGAAGACGGTTTTAAGATCGTGGCTACGGAGGGCACTTATAATCTGATCACGGCGGCGGGCGTTCCTGCGACGAAAGCGAAAAAGCTTTATGAAGGGCGGCCGAATGTGGGAGATATGATCACCAACGGCGATTTCGATCTGATCATCAATTCCCCGGTGGGTAAAGACAGCGTGCATGACGACAGTTATCTGCGCAAGGCGGCGATCAAGGCGAAAGCGCCTTATATCACTACGGTGGCCGCGGCGAAGGTGACTGCGGAGGGAATCCATTATCTGAAAACACATGCAGGCAGTGAAGTAAAGTCGCTGCAGGAACTGCATGGGGAGATTCATGAAAAGTGAGAATGAAAATACAAAGCCTTTCTTCATGGGTATGGAGTGGGCTTTGTTTTTTTCGAGCTTGACATTTAAAAAAATCCGAGTAAAATAAAGCCATACTTTATTTTACTCGGATTTTGGAGGAGCCATGTACATTCAAAGACATTTGGAAGATCAGGTGAAAGAGGCGTCTGCGTTTTATTCCGTGGTGATGGTATGCGGACAGCGTCAGGTGGGCAAATCGACCATGTTGTATCATATCAAGGAAACAGAAAGACGCTATGTGACTCTGGACGACGGTAATGCAAGAAGGCTGGCGGAGAAAGATCCCGCGCTTTTTTTTGAAACCTATGGATATCCGTTGTTAATCGATGAATTTCAGCGTGTTCCGTCTATTCTTCTGGAGATGAAAAAGCTTGTTGATCAGAGGACTCTGGATGGAGAGAAATGTAATGGCATGTACTGGCTTACCGGTTCTCAGAAATTCAAAATGATGAGGGATGTATCGGAGTCTCTGGCCGGCCGGGTTGCTGTCTTTGATCTGTCCGGTTTGTCGGCGGCGGAACTGGATGGTCGTAGGGTGCAGGCATTCCACCCGTCGATTGAAAACCTTCGCGACAGGGCGCGGCATAACTGCCCGAAGAATATCCATGAGATCTATGAACGGATTTTCAGAGGAGGAATGCCGAAACTTGTTGCAGAAGATCTCGACAGAGAACGTTTTTATAACGACTATATTAACACGTATCTGGAAAGAGATATCAAGGAACTGGCGCAGGTTGGAAAACTCGGTGAATTTTATGATTTTCTGGTATTTATGGCGGCGCGTACCTCTATGGAATTAAAGTATAATGAAATTGCAAATGCGATTGGCATATCGGCGCCGACAGCCAAAGCGTGGGTGTCGATCCTGGAACGATCCGGTGTTATATTTATTTTGCGCCCATGTTACAATAACATAACAAGCAGGCTGGTAAAAACGCCTAAAATGTATTTTATGGATACCGGTCTTGCGGCATATCTTTGCAGATGGCCCAGTGCGGAAACACTGGAAAAGGGGGCCATGGACGGGGCTTTTTTTGAGACGTATGTGGTCAGTGAAATAGTAAAAAGCTATTATAATACCGGAAAAAGACCAGAGTTGTATTATTATCGTGATATTGACGGCAAAGAGATTGATTTGTTGTTTGTAGAGGGAGATCAGGTTTATCCGATGGAAATTAAAAAGGCGAAGGCACCGGAACATGCAGACAGGCATTTTGAGGTTTTGCGTAAACTGAAGCTCAATGTGCAGCCGGGTGTTATCCTGTGCATGGCGGATGAGATGCTGCCTTATAACCGGTCAGCGTGGTATTTTCCGGTAACAGCAGTCTAGGAGAAATGTTTTTGATATTTATGATTTATTACAAGGTCGCTTGACAGCTAAAGAAGACTGTGGTAAATTATCTAAAAATTCGAAACGAGGATAAAGAGTTGAGAGAAAAGAATTTGTATCAGGAACGATTTTTTATGTTTATTCTGGAGCAGCAGATTTTTCAGACTACGGTCACAGCCTGAGTCGGCAATCAGACATCAGCGCGCATGGCCGTAAGATGGAAAGTCTTATTTGGCTATGCGGCGATCAGGATAGAGAGAAAGAGAACCGCATGGGATATACACGAAAGTGTATGTAACAGGCGGTTTTTTTGCGCGAATGAGCAGAGCCTTAAGGCTTACGGAGCAGGCGCCATGCTTGCATGAGAGGGGAGGAAACAGAAATGTATGCAATTGAAGTGGAAAATTTATCGAAGACATTTCAGGTGAGGATCAAGGAAAAGGGAATGCGGGGGAGCATTGGGGCGCTCCTGCATCCGCAGATCAGGCAAATCAAGGCGGTGGACCAGGTTTCTTTTGCCGTGGAAGAGGGAGAGATGCTGGCGTTTATCGGTCCGAACGGCGCGGGGAAGAGTACGACAATCAAGATGTTGACGGGAATCCTCTGTCCGGACGGCGGAAGTGTGAGGGTGCTCGGACTTGATCCTGTGAAGCGCAGGAAACAGCTTGCCTATCAGATCGGGACAGTGTTTGGACAGAAGGAACAACTCTGGACGCATTTGACGCCTTACGACAATTTCCGGTTTTTCGGGGCAATTTATGATATCCCGGACAGGGAGACGGAGGAGCGGATCGGGGAACTGGCGGAGCGCTTTGCACTTGAGGCGTTCATCAATACGCCGGTGCGGAATCTTTCCCTTGGACAGCGTATCCGTTGTGAGATCGTGGCGTCACTGATCCATAAACCAGGCGTTCTTTTCCTGGATGAACCGACGATCGGGCTTGACCCGGTGGTGAAAGAAAACATCCGCGGGCTGATCCGGCAGATGAACCGGGAATACCACACGACGATCTTACTGACCAGTCATGATGTAGGGGACATTGAGAAGCTCTGCCGGCGTATAATCATCATGAATGCGGGGCAGATTGTGCTGGACGATTCCATGGAGCACCTGAAGCAGCATTATCTGAGTGGAGAGAGGCGGGAGCAGGAAAGGAACGGGGAGATTCAGGTGCACGGGAGTCATGCCGGGTTTCACAGGCATGAGGATGCAGAAAGCGTTGATTCGTCTTCTATGTCACTGGAAGATATCATCATGGAAATCTATCGGGCGGAGGGGAGGACGGAGGTAGTATGAAAAGATACGTAAAAAAGACTTCTGTGTACGAAACGCAAAGGTACGTCTGCGGGGGCTTACGGGGAAGATCGGGACGTAAATACGGGGTAATCTATCAGTCCGTTCTGCTGGAAAATCTGCAGTACGCCGCCAATCTTGCTATGGGGTTTTTCAGCTATTTTGTATTTATCTATATTTTTATCAGGCTCTGGAATTATATGTATCAGGCGCCGGGGGAGTTGATCGCGGGATACGCAAAGGAGCAGATGATCTGGTATGTCATGATGACGGAAATGATCTGGTTCGGTTCTGATTCGGGAGCGCTTACCAGGCAGGGGATTACGGATATCCGAGGTGGCAATATCGCTTACATGATGAATAAGCCATACCACTATACGTTGTATGTTTTGGCAAAATATACCGGAGAATGGAGTATCAGGCTGCCGATGTATGCGCTCCTAGCCACGGTGATTGGCACATGTATGGTAGGAGGAATTCCGGGGTTTCGGGTCATGCTGCTTCCGGTGATGACGCTTTGTGTTGTGCTGGGTATCACAATCAATGCGGTTTTTAAAATATGTATCAGCCTGTTTTCCTTCCGGATCGAGGACGCGACGCCGTTTCTGTGGCTGTATGATAAGCTCATTCTGGTGGTAGGCACGGTATTTCCGATTGAAATATTTCCGGAAGAATTACAAGTGTTATTTAAGCTGACGCCGATCTATACGGTATGTTACGGGCCGGCAAAGCTGGTGGTGGATTTTTCAGCCGGAAAATGTATTGAGATTTTGTTGGCACAGATTCTGTATCTGGCTGCCGGCTGCGGACTGATGTTCTGGATCTATGGAAAGGGGGTAAGGAAACTGTATGTCAACGGCGGTTAAAAATCAGGTGCGGGTGTGCCTGCTGTCTGTCAAATATAATATTATGCGTGAGATGGTAAATCCGGTCACGTTTGTGACGAATATTCTGTTTATGATGCTCAATAACGCAACGATTCTTGTACAGTGGTTCATCCTGTTCCGGCTGCGGGGAGAGATCGGAGGATATACGATGAAGGATGTCATGCTGCTGTGGGGACTGACGGCGTTTTCTTTCGGCTTGTCAAAGGTCCTGTTTGCGAGGGTGTTTTCTCTGCCGGAACTGATCATCAGCGGGAAGCTGGATTCTTATCTGGTGCAGCCGAAGAATGTCTGCCTGAGCGTGCTGACTTCCGCCACGAGTACAGCGTCGATCGGCGATTTTTTGTACGGGCTGGTACTGATGGCTTTTTCGGGATTCAGCGTGGGCAGGCTGGTGCTGTTCCTGTTATTTACAGTGACGGGAACGGTGATTTTCGTGGCATTTACGCTGCTTCTGGGGAGTCTGTCCTTCTGGTTTGTGCGGGCGGAGATGGCGGGAGGTCAGATGGTGTCAGGCATGATCAGTTTTATGACTTACCCGGATGGAATCTTCCGGGGTATTTCCAGATTCCTGCTGTATTTTCTGATTCCCGTGGGAATGGCGGTCTGGCAGCCGGTGCATATTATGGCGGCGCTTAACGGAGCAGGAGAGATCTGGCCGGGCGCCGGGGAGACCGGGCAAGGTCTGCAGTCGGGTCTGATTGCAATTTTGACGGTGGCAGGCTATGCGGCGGCGCTCATGGCGATTGCGGTGTTCGTATTCTACAGAGGGCTGCGGCGGTATTCTTCGAGCAGTCTGATGGAGGCGAGGATGTAGGAGTGTGACGGATTTTTGTGAGGTGTATGAACGAAGATGGTCATAATATGATACGTTTACAGTAACAGGGAATTGCGAATAACGCAGTTCCTTTTGTTTTGCAATGATTTATGAGTGTATCTGGTACCGGAAGGATGCCGTAAAATTGGATTGATACCGGTTCGATACCGGAGAAAGGAGAAAGGAATGAAATTATCAAGATATGAGCAGGATATTGTCCTGAATTTGGAGGAAATTATATGGGAGAAATAAAAATTTATGGTTATGTGAGAGTGTCATCAAAGGATCAGAATGAGGACAGGCAGCGAATTGCATTGCATGAAATGGGAGTTCCTGAAACAAATATTTACATAGACAAACAATCCGGCAAAGATTTTGAACGTCCGGCATACAAGCGTATGGTACGGAAACTGAAAAGTAATGACCTGCTCTATATCAAAAGTATAGACCGTTTGGGAAGAAATTATGAGGAAATACAGAACCAGTGGCGCATTTTGACAAAAGAAAAAAGCGTTGATATTTATGTGATTGACATGCCGCTTTTGGATACAAGGCGTGGAAAAGATTTAGTGGGTACATTTTTGAGTGATATAGTGCTGCAGGTGCTATCATTTGTTGCTGAAAATGAACGGACAAATATACGGCAGCGTCAGGCGGAAGGGATAGCGGCAGCAAAAGTAAAGGGCGTAAAGTTTGGGCGTCCGGCGCTTCCCTATCCGGATAATTTCAGGGAAATACACAGGGACTGGCGTAATAAAAAAATAACACTCCGACAGGCGGCAGATGCCTGTAGAATGCCAGTCGGGACTTTTTACGGGAAAGCAAGAAAGTTTGAAAACTCCACTTATATAAACTGCGGGCAAAATTTGTAAATGTGTACCTTTACAAATTTTGCCAAATTTTCAGTTTTGCCATATAGCTTATCATAAAAATGCTTGTTTTTCAATTTTTTATGAAAATATCTCAACCCGGCATTCCTGTTCGATTAACGGGAAAATGGAGCTTTGTAAAGGTACACTTTTGCAAGCTGGGAGAGAGAATATGGAAAAACAATTTGCGCAGACGGAGAGAAATACAAATTTAGAGATATTAAGAATTATCAGTATGGTTTTAATTGTTATGAGCCATAGTGATGATTGGATGGGATTAGCAGGGCTATATAGCAAAACTGTATGTTTGAACAAATTTATTACAGATTGGCTGCATTTAGGCGGACAAATCGGTGTGGGCTGTTTCCTGCTGATTTCAGGGTATTTTATGGTTGACAAGCAAATCACATTAAAAAAAATAATGAGGATTTTGGGAGAGGTATGGTTTTATACGATAAGCATATGGCTGATTTTTCTTGCTGTAGGTCTCCTGAATGGCAGCTGTGATTGGAAAATACTTTTGAAAGAAGGACTTTGTGCTTTTTTTCCCTTTTTGTTCTCACATTACTGGTTTGTGACAGCTTACATCATTCTTATGATTTTGTCGCCATTTTTTAATAAGCTGATTTCAGTATTTGATAAACGGACATATCAGTTTTTTCTTTTTACAATAATAATAATTTTTGTGGTAATTGATGGCGGGATTCCGAAGACATTGCAAGGAATGTCAGAGGGAAGGTTAATTCCTGTATTTATCATGTATTATATAGCAGGCTATATCAAAAAATACGTCACTGGCAAAAAGAATAATGCCCGAAAGCACATTGCAGTTTCTGTATTTATGTATTTTTTATTATATCTGTCCTGCGTTGTGATTGGGACTGTTGGCGATATGCTCAACAATGAAACTATCATAGCGTATTGTTATTTTTGGAGACCGCTCAACAGCCCGGTTGTTGTGGTGATTTGTGTAGAATTATTCTTAGGATTTTTGAGACTCTCACCAAGAGGAAATAAAATAGTATACATGATTGCAAAGAGTACATTTGGAATTTATTTACTGCATTGCAATAGAATTATTAGCAAATATTTGCTGCCGAGGCTGTTTCCGGTTTATAAAGAAACCAATTCCTTATTGCTTTTAATTTATTCTGCAGGTTCAGTGGTGACAGTGTTTGCGGTTTGTTCTGCGATAGATCTTGTAAGGTCAAAAACGGTTGAAAAAACATGGAATAGATTTCTTGACAAGTACTTATGCAATAGAGAGGAAAAAATAGAATGTATGATAAAAAAGGCATATGTAAGTTGTCAAAACATCTTGCATAGGTATTATCAATAAGCACCAGAATGAAATGAATACGGCTCTTCCAAAATGACCTGAAAGGAAAAAGCCCCGACTGCCAAAGGAAATGAAAGCGTAAAGGCGCATGGAACAATAAATGAAAACCATGCGTCTTTTTTCTGTATGCATCCTGGTTTAAGAATATCTTAATACTATTTTAAATAAATTAGTACTTGACAATGTATAGTAGTGGGTTTAATATGGTACTAACATGAATGGTAATACTGTTCACGAAGTAAATCTTGCAAACGGGCCTTGCTCGTTTTTGGACAGATCAACAGAGGGCGCCGCCTGAACGCGCGTGCGTCCCGGAACGGAGTATTATGAATCCGCAATTTAAAAAAGGTGTATTGGAGCTTATCGTCTTGGAGTCCGTGCGGCAGAGAGATATGTACGGATACGAACTTGTGGAGGAAGTCTCGCAGGTGATCGATGTGAATGAGGGAACGATTTATCCGCTCTTAAAGCGTCTTACCAATGAACATTATTTCGAGACTTATCTGCGGGAATCTTCAGAAGGGCCGCCCAGAAAGTACTACCATCTGACGGCAGCCGGGATATTGTACCGTGACAGGCTGACCGCAGAGTGGGACGAATTTCAGACAAGAGTCAATGAATTTTTGAAGGGGAGGGACGGACGTGAATAAAGATAGATTTTTGACGGAACTGCGGGAATATCTGAGCGTGCTGGAAAGCCGGGAGCAGGACGACATTTGCGCGGAATATGCACAGCATATTGATATGAAAATACAGAAAGGTCTGAGCGAGGAGGAAGCGATCCGGGATTTTGGTTCGGTGGAGCAGCTTGCCGCGGAGATTCTGGAGGCATATCATGTGAACCCGGAGTTTCGCCGTCAGGGATTCTCGTTCAGAATGCCCAGGCTGGGAACTGGCGTATCGCGAAATATTATGCAATCAAGGACAGCACAGGGACCGGGTATTTCACGCAACAGTGGCGGCAATGCACAGGAAGAGTCGGGCGGTTCGGGAGAAACTGGCGGAGGCATTAAGAAAACAGTGGCAGGTGCGGCGCGGTGTGTCGGGAACGCATTCCGGTGGCTGGGCGGAAAGTGCCGGGCTTTTATGGGAATGATCAGGAAGCCTTTTATAAAAAAAGCGGAAGAAGACGGCGGAGAGATACAGGAAACGATGACAGGAAAGGAAGGAGCGGGGAGCGTGACGAAAACAGTAGGAAGAGCGTGGCGGATGACCGGCAGAGGAATCGCAGTATTGTGGAGAGGGCTGGCAGAATTTTGTATCTTCTGGCTGAAATTTATGTGGAATGCGGCATGGCTGATTTTTGCACTGATCTGTGCAGGCATGGCAATGATCACTTTACTGGGAGCAGGAGTGATTGCGGTTTTCTTAGTACAGGGATATCCGTTTATCGGCTTTTTCCTGATGGATATAGGGGGCTTACTCTGTTTCGGTTCATTGGCTTACGGTTCCTTTGGACTGCTGATCAGAAGAAAGAAGAAGGGCGGAGATGACAGCAGGAGAGAGGCAGCGGGAGACGTGGACGAGACCGAAAGCGATTGCGACAACAGGCAGGAAGAAATGATACAGAAGTACGGCAAGGAGGCGGCATATGGGCAGACAACATAAAATAGCACTTGTTATATTTTGCATAGGAGTATTGCTGTGCGGAATAGGCACAGGGGTTGCATTCACGGAATTTGGAGCGCTTACCTACGGTGGCAGGCAGATTCTTGGCGAGACGGATATGCAGACGGAGGACTTTGATGTGGCGTTTGTGCCGAAGGAGGATCAGAAGACGATTATCGTAGGAGCAAGAGCTGCTTACGCGGCGGGAATCGGCGAGGTCTGCACGGATGCAGCGGTTCCGCCGGATACGGTGCGTTTTCATGTGACCTATAACGGGAAACGGGTGAAGCCTTTTGCAGATTTTGAGGAGGCTTCTGGTGAGGAGAAGTTTGACAGGATCGCATTTTCGTGGTATTGGCGGAACACGGAGGACGAGACGGCGTTGATGATGGCGGCGAAGGATATTGTCCTGAAGAACCTGAAAGAAGGAAAAATTGTTTCACTTGATACGGTGGATGTGGAGGAAGTGACTGTGTTAGTCAATCCGAAAAATGAGAAGGATGTCAGCATCGTATATTAAATTATGAAGAGGCAAAAATTTATGGCTGGAAATATCGTTCCCCCGCTGTTTACGCGGGGGATTTTCTTTGCATAAAAACTGTGTTATCATGATGATAAAGAGCATGAAAAGAAAATGTAAAGGCATTCTGGGATTTGCAGACGGAATCAGGGAGGTTGACCGGATGAAGAAGAGAATCATGGCAGTTCTTTTGGCAGTGGCGCTGACAGCGGGTGTGCTGGGCGGCTGCGGCGGACAGAACCGGAAAAGTGATGGAGAAGTGTGGACGGAAAGTGAAGCGGATGAGCCGGAGGCTGTACCCGTGGAGGAACCGGGAATCGGAACGGAACAGGTGGAGGGTGTGTTTTCTCCAACCTTTCAGGGACCGTTTTCAGCAAAAAATGCGGCGGTAAGTGAGGACATGGGCGTAACCCCCTGTGTGGCGCCGTATACGATCGAGCCGGATCTGAGCAATATTGACAACCTGTATCAGTTTTATCTGGACGATGATCAGCGGGAGAAGCTGGCACAGAACGGTTTTGTTGTATTCGGTGATGCCGGCAGGGAATTTTTTGAGATATACGAGATCAACAGGTATGAACCGAAAGCAAACTTTGTGACGGTGGATTCGCTGATGCACACTTATCATTTATATTTTTCTTATTTGCTTAAAAAAGTGGAAAAAGGATATTTGACGGACTGTCTGCAGCAGCTGGGCGAAAGAATGCTGGACGATAGTCTGACGGCATACGATGTATTAAAGGGCAGTGAGTGGGAAGAGGCAGCGAAGCGTAATGTGGCTTTCTTTACGGTGGGTGCGAAGCTGATGGACGATCAGACACCGGTAAATGATGCCGTGAAGGATGTTGTGGCGTATGAACTTGGTAAAATCAATGAGGCCGGGGGAATTGACATATCGAAGATCTACGACAGCCGGCTGGACGACATGGAGGACTACAGCCAGTATAAACCACGTGGCTATTACGAGGGCGATGAGGAACTGGAACGGTATTTCCGGGCCATGATGTGGTACGGAAGAATCCATTTCAGGCAGGACAGCGAGGAAATGGACCGCAGTGCGCTCCTGATTTCGCTTATGCTGTCGGAGGACCGGACGGCCTATGATCTTTGGGGGTCTGTCTATGAGGTGACCTCGTTCTTTTCAGGGGCAAGTGATGATGCGGGCGTGTATGAGTATGTTCCGCTTATACAGGAGGTGTACGGAGAAAAGGTTTCTTTGGAAGCGTTGAAAGATAATAAGGATGCCTTCGAACGTTTTCATGCCATGTCGGCCGGATTGCAGCGGCCACGTGTTAATTCACTGGTGATAAAGGATGGCGAGAGCAATGTGATACCGGGATTCCGCTTTATGGGGCAGCGGTTTACGATTGATGCGGCAGTCATGCAGCAGCTGGTATACAGCAATGTCAGAGAAACCACCGAGGGTGATGTGCGTATGCTTCCGGATGTGCTGGATGTGCCGGCGGCGCTGGGAAGTGATACGGCGCTCCGCATTCTGGAAGAGAACGGCGAGACAGTTTATCCGGGTTACACAGAGCATATGGAGCAGCTCAGAACCGCTTTGTCTGCGGAAAATAAGGAAATGTGGTCAGCCAGCCTGTATTCCAACTGGCTGAATACGCTTCGCCCGCTGCTTACGGTGAAGGGTGAGGGGTATCCGGTGTTTATGCAGAGTGAGGCGTGGCAGAAGAAGAATCTGGAATGTTTTGCGGGAAGTTTTACGGAATTGAAACATGATACGATTCTGTACAATAAGCAGGTCATGGCAGAGATGGGGGACGCTTATGATGAAAATGCGGATGACAGGGGATATGTGGAGCCGGAAG
>ERZ808035.1017-NODE-1017-length-17652-cov-4.188051_pt1 | contig 17652 bp, 11 predicted proteins | sample MGYA00380189_ERZ808035 | MGnify/ENA primary metagenome ERZ808035 (study PRJEB31490, sample SAMN06133407) | mouse gut metagenome | isolation source: M5_1 | host: mice | place: China: Chengdu | collected 2015-05 ...
CTCGGCGTCCCAGCCCCACACGCGCTCGAGGATCCCCTCGGCGGGCGTCACCGCCCCCGGGGCGGCCATGAGCAGCTCCATCACCTGGAACTCCCGGCGCGACAGCCGGACCGAGCGGTCGCCGCACGACAGCACCGAACCGTCGAGGTCCAGCACGAGGTCGCCGAAGGACGCGGTGCGCGGCTGCCAGGGACCGCGGCGCCGCAGCATGGCGCGCACGCGGGAGAGGAGCTCGTCGGGCGAGAACGGCTTGGGCAGGTAGTCGTCGGCCCCGGCGTCGAACCCGGCTATGCGGTCGCGGGTGGCACCCTTGGCCGTGAGCATCATGACCGGCGTGTCCACGCCGGCGTCACGGAGGCGCCGCAGCACCTCGATGCCGTCCATGGCCGGCATCATGACGTCGAGCACGATACCGTCGTAGACGCCGGAGAGCCCGTGGTCGAGGGCCGCGCGGCCGTCGCCCACCACCTCCACGGCGAAGTTGTTGCGCTCCAGGAACACGCCGAGCACCTCGGCGAGGTCGCGGTCGTCCTCTGCCACCAGCAGACGCATGGCACCCCTTTCTCCCGGCACCACCCTAACCCGAACGGAGGGGCGGCGCCGGGCTCGCCGGCGGGGTTAAGCCACGCTTAAGGAACGGGGCGGACAGTGGTCGCGACCCCGACCCGAGGAGGGACGACCATGGAACGCAGAGACCGCCGGCATACACCCGCCCCGACAGCCCGCCACGCGCCCCGGGCACCTTGGCGCACCGCCGGCCTGCGGGGTGCCGTCCCCGCGCTGGGCGCAGCGGCCGCGATCGCGCTGGGGGCGCTCACGGGCTGCTCGGCCGCCGCGGCACCGACCGTCGAGACGGTACCCGCGGAGGACCCGCTCGCCGGCGCCACGCGCGTCTCCCTCGCCGACGGGGCCAGCACCGTGGAGGGCCCCGGCGCCACGGTGGACGGCGACGCCGTGGCGGTCTCGGCCGGCGGGACCTACGTGCTCGCGGGCTCCCTGGGCGACGGATCGGTCGTCGTGGACGCGCCGGGCGAGGAGGTCGTCCTCGTGCTCGACGGCGTGGACCTGGGCAGCACCGCGGCGGCGGCTGTGCAGGTGGACGCCGCCGCGTCCGTGGCAGTGGAGCTGGCCGAGGGCTCCGAGAACGCCGTCCGCCACACCGGCACGGCCGACGGCGAGGACGGCGGGTGCGTTCGCTCGGCGGCGGACCTCTCGGTGCGGGGCGAGGGGTCCCTCTCGGCCTCGAGCGACGCGGGCGACTGCCTCTACTCCGACGGTGACCTCACGCTCGAGGGCGGCACCTGCGAGCTCTCCGCCGGCGACGACGGCGCCCACGCCGAGGGCGCGCTCACCGTGTCCGGGGGCAGCCACACCGTGACGGGCTGCACCGAGGGGCTCGAGGGCGCCCAGGTGGTTGTGACCGGGGGCGAGGTGGACGTGACCTCGTCGGACGACGGCGTGAACGCCTCAGGCGAGGGCGACGACCTGGCCATCGGCATCTCGGGTGGCACCGTGCGCATGACGGCCGGCGGCGACGGCCTGGATTCCAACGGGTCGCTCACGGTCTCCGGGGGCGACGTGATCGTGGCGTGCGTGGGCGAGGCCGACGGCGCCCTGGACTACGAGACGGACTGTTCCGTGACCGGCGGCACGCTGGTGGCGGCCGGCGGCGGCATGCCCGCCGTGCCCACGGAGTGCGGGCAGCCCGTGGTGGCCGCGGGCTTTGGCTCCGAGGTGGCCGCGGACACGGCGGTGACGCTCTCCCGCGACGGTGCGGACGACCTCTCGTTCACGCTGCCGGCCGCGAGCACCTACGCCGTGGTCTCGGGCCCGGACGTCGTCGCGGGCGAGACGTACACCGTGACCTGGGAGGGCGGGAGCGCCGAGGCCGCTGTGGCCGACGGCTCCGTGACCCGGGCCGGCTCGAGCGTGGGCGGCCCCGGCGGCGCCCCCGGTGGCGCCGGAGCGCCGGAGGGTGGCGCCCCCGAGCCGCCCTCCGGCGACGGGGCCGGCGCGGGCATGCCGGGCGGCGAGCCCCCTGCGAAGCCCGAGGGCGACGGCGAGCCGCCCACGGACGCCCCCGAGCCGCCGGACGGGGCGCCGGGCGGCGGCAGATCCGGGAGCGGCTCCGGCGACGGCTCAGCGGCGGGGGACGGCTGGGGCGGGACGACCCGCCAGGCCTGAGGCGACCTGCCGGTGGCGAGCGACGCGGGTGGCGGCACAGGGTCACTCGCTGGGGCCGCAGGCGCGCGCCCAGGGCCGCCCGCAACCGGTTCCGGGCGGCCCCGCACTCATCAACCCATCAACCTCGCCCGCCCGGAACCCATTCCGGGCGGGCAAACGCCGCCAAACGCCCCTCCAAGGGGCGGTTATGGCATCAACAGAGAAACCGCACCCGCCCGCAACCGGTCCCGGGCGAACCCCCGGTATCAACCGGAAAACCAAGCCCGCCCGCAACCGGTTCCGGGCGCCCACCGGTCCCGGGCGCCCTCCAAAAACCGGTTCCGGGCGGGTTTTCTCGTCGGTCGAGAGACCGCCGGTGCCTGCGCCCGGTCCCGGGCGCCGCTCCGGCAGGCGCCCGGCAGGCGCCCCGGTCGTGCGGCCCGCACTGACCCCCTCCATGCCAGAGGGTTAAAGTTGGACCCATCGATTCCACCCACCACCCACAAGGAACCGCCATGCCGCAGCTCTCCGTCGTCATCCCCACCTACAACCACGCCGGCTACATCGACGGGACGGTGGAAGCCGTCCTCGACCAGGGGGTGGCCGACGTGGAGGTCGTGGTCACCGACGACTGCTCCGGCGACGGCACCTGCGAGCGCGTCAGAGCCATCGCCGAACGCGACCCCCGCGTGCGCCTCATCGTGGGCGAGCGCAACCTCGGAACGCTCGGCAACCGCAAGCGGGGCGTCCTCGCCAGCACGGGCGACACGATCATGCTCCTCGACGCCGACGACCGCCTCGCGCCCGGGTCGCTGCCCAGGCTGTTGCAGGCGCACCGCGACGACCCGGTGGACATCATGCACTTCGGCGCGACCGTCGTGGCGAGCACACCCGAGGCGCAGGACGCCGCGGCCGGCATGGAGCGGTTCCTCACGCCCGTGCCCCGCAGGCTGGAGGGCGAGGAGATCCTCTCCGAGCAGTTCGCCCACGAGACGGGCTTCGACTGGAGTGTCCACCACAAGCTGTTCGACGGGGACCTCCTCCGCAGGGCCTACGGCGCGGCAGCGGACGACTTCTTCTGCCTGGCCGACGACATCTACCTCTGCTTCATCGCCGACTCCTACGCCCGCACCTACCGGGCGCTCCCCGACGCCCCTTGGTACGTCTACCACCTGGGCCGCGGCTACACCCTGGGTTCCGAGCAGGGGCTGGAGCACGAGGAGCGGCTCGTGCGGGCCGACGTCAAGGCGCTGCGCCTGGCCAAGGACTTCGTGGCCGCCCACGGGGCCGAGCTCGAACGCGACGACTGGGGCGAGCGGTTGGACGCCCTGTCGGCCCGCCTCGCCTTCCACTCGGCGAACGAGTGGCGCGACAACGTGCCCGACCCCCAGAAGGCCGAGGCCCTCCCCGTCCTCGCGGGCGCCTGGGTGGACGAAGGCGCCGGCGGCTCCTTCGGCACCGAGCTCTGGCGCTTCGTGCGCGACGACGCCTACGCCCTCCTCTGTGCGCAGCGCGAGGGGGCCGACATCACAGCTGCCGAGCGCCGCGCCCGCGAGAGCCTCGACCACGCCCGCACCGTGGAGGCGATGCTGGACGACGGTCAGAGGGCCCTCCCCCGCTACCTCGACATGCGCGCCGCGGGGACCGGGCACTGCGTCGAGACCGGCCTCGTGCGGCCGGACACGCCCTCCGAGGCCGACCCGGGGACGACACCCCCGGCCGAGGCGCCGCGCGGCGGGATCCTCCGACGCCTGCGCGGGCTCATCCGCCCATGAAACGGGCACAGCTATGAAGGTTAGTCGCAAACCCGGTCGGCGCGGCGGCGTTTGAGGACAATAGAGAAGACCGCCCTCCTACCCCAGAGGAGCACCATGCCCAAGTTTTCCGTTGTCGTTCCCGCCCACAACGAGGAGCGCTACCTCGAGGCCTGTCTCGACAGCCTCACAGCCCAGACCCTCGACGACTGGGAGGCCGTCGTCGTCAACGACGGCAGCACCGACGCCACCTCCGCCATCGCCCACGCCAAGGCCGGTGCGGACCCCCGCATCAAGGTCGTCGACCTCGACGAGAACCGAGGGCGCCACCTGGCCCGCCGCACCGGGACGGCCGAGACCGCGGGCGACCGCGTGCTCTACCTCGACGGCGACGACGAGTTCGCGCCCGACCTCCTCGAGCGCCTGGCCGCCGTCGTCGACGCCAACGACGTCGACTCCGTCTTCTTCGGCCTCACCGTCGTGGCGGAGGGCGACACCCCCGAGGAGGAGGCGAGGTCGCTCCAGGACTTCAACAACTCCCAGACCGGCACCCTGACCCGCGAGGAGCTCATCAGGCAGACGTTCGTCGAGGACGGCGGCTACCTACGCCCCTGGCGCGTGACCCAGCACGCCTTCCGCGGCTCCGTGGCCCGCGAGGCCTTCGCGGCCATGGCCGACGAGCGCCTCGAGCGCGCCGAGGACGCCTACGAGGCCCTCGTGCTCTCCTCGTTCGTGGCCGAGGAGGTCACCGACACGGAGGTGGACGGGTACGTCTACCACCTCGGACGCGGCATCATCAACTTCAGCCCCCTCACCCCGGACGCCCTGGGGCGCGAGGCCCGCGCCACGGCCGACTGCTGCGCCGCCGCCGACCGGTTCGCCGCCTCGGAGCGCAACGAACTCCTCGATGAGGCGGCCGAGGGCATGCGCGCCAAGCTCGTCGAGATCGTCACCAACGACTGGCAAAACCGCATCGCGCCCGAGGACCGCGTCACGGCCGTCGAGCTCATCGCCCCCGTGCTCGGTCCCAACGAGGTGGCTGCCAACCTCGCCCGCCTCGCCCGCGACGGGGCCTACCGGCTCTGGGACAACGGCTGCTCCCTCGCCGACGACACCTCCGTGGAGCGCACCCTCGACCTCGCGCTCGAGCTCTCCGACACCGCCCGCATCACCGACGCCGCCCGGGCGCGCCTGGACGCCGCCGTCTCCGCCGCCGTCGGCCACATCGCCGACCTGCGCCGCCGCGACGACGAGCGTGCCGAGAACGAGCTCCGCGAGACCTACGACGCCCAGAAGGTGCGCATCCTCGTCTCGGCCCACCGCGACTTCGCGCGCTTCGACGCCAAAAGCCTCCAGATGATCCAGGTGGGCTGCGCCGTCAACGGCGGCCACCTGCCCCTCATGCTCCACGACGACGAGGGCGACAACGACTCCGCCCTCAACAAGATGCTCTGCGAGATGACGGCGCAGTACTGGGCGTGGAAGCATGTGGACGCCGAGTACGTGGGCTTCTGCCACTACCGCCGCTACTTCAACTTCTCCGACACCCGCTACGAGGAGAACGGCTGGGGCGAGGTCATGGCCGGCGCCATCGACGAGGCCGCGCAGGAGAGGTACGGCCTGGACGACGCCTCCATCGCCCGCGCCGTGGAGGGCTACGACGTCATCACCGCCCCCATGCAGGACATCCGCGACCTGCCGGCGCCCTACACCACCCCGGCGGAGCAGTACGCCGACGCCCCCAAGCTGCACATCGACGACCTCATCATGTGCGGCGAGGTGGTGAAGGAGCTCCACCCCGACTACGCCGAGGACGTGGAGGCCTACCTCAACGGGCACACGTCGTGCTTCTGCAACATGTACATCATGCGCGGCGAGCTCTTCCGCGAGTACGCCGAGTGGGTCTTCCCCATCCTCGACCGCTGCATCGACAACATCGACTTCACCCACTACTCCGTGGAGGCCGTGCGCACCCCGGGCCACCTGGCCGAGCGCCTGCTCAACATCTACCTCATGCACGGCGAGCGCGTGGGCCGCGGCTGGAGGACCAAGGAGCTCCAGGTGGTCCACTTCCAGGACCCGGACCCCCGTCCCGAGCCCGCCCCGCTGCCCGTTGAGACGCCCGTGCGCTCCACCATCCCGGTGGTCTTTGCCGCGGACGACAACTACGTGCCCATGGTGTCGACCACCGTCGTCTCGATGCTCGAGAACGCGGACCCCGCCTACCGCTACGACGTCATCGTGCTCACGAGCGACATCTCCGGCGCGAACCGCGCCGAGATGCAGGCCATGGTGTCGCGCTACCCCCACGCGCACCTGCGATTCCTCGACGTGGCCGACATCGTCGAGAAGTACGACCTCACCACGAGCAACGCGCACATCTCCAACGAGACCTACTACCGCTTCCTCATCCAGGAGCTGCTGCCCTTCTACACCAAGGTGCTCTACCTTGACTCCGACCTCGTGGTCACGGGCGACGTCGCCGAGCTCTACCACACCGACGTCACCGGCAACCTGCTGGCGGCGGCCCGCGACGTGGACTTCCTCGGCAATCTCAACATGCCCGACGGCAAACGCATGGCCTACGCCGAGGATGTCCTCAAGATGCGCGACCCCTACGACTACTTCCAGGCCGGCGTGCTGCTCCTCAACACGGGCGAGATGCGCTCCTTCATGACCATGGACCAGTGGCTCGAGGAGGCGTCCGACCCCACGCTCATCTACAACGACCAGGACGTACTCAACCGTTGCTGCGAGGGCCGCGTCACCTACCTCGACAACGCCTGGAACGTCATGATCGACTGCGACGGGCGCATCGGGCGCATCTTCTCGTTCGCCCCCGCCGCCGTGTTCGACGCCTTCCTGCGCGCACGCGGCAACGCCCTCATCACCCATTACGCGGGCTTCCAGAAGCCCTGGAACATGGTGGGCTGCGACAAGGCGGAGCTCTACTGGGAGTACGCCCGCAAGACCCCGTTCTACGAGCGCCTCATCGCGCAGCTGGCCGCCGCGGTGGCCCATGTGGACCTCGGCGGCAAGCGGATCTCGTGGCAGCCGCCCAAGGCCATCGGCGAGAACAACCCCATCCGGAAGTTCGTGGACCCGCTCATGCCCTACGGCACCAGGCGCCGCGAGGTGCTCAAGTCCATCGGTCGCACGGTCCGCGGCCTGAACTAGGGACTCGGGGCGCGGCAGACGAGGGGCCCCGCAGCCGGAGGGTATCGGCTGCGGGGCCCTTTTCCGTGCGAAGGCCGGGCAGGCGACGAGGGGGCGTCAGGCGGCCCCGCGGGCGCCGAGCTCGTCCACCGGCACGATGCGGTAGAGGTTCATGGGGCCCTCGTTCAGCACCAGCTCGAAGCCGGGGGTCTCGGGGGTGATCGACGAGATGCCCGTCCAGTCCTCCGCCCGGTTGCGGTCGTAGTCCGCGTAGTTGGCGCCGCTGCCGGTCTTTGGCGAGAGCTGCAGCACGTACCTGGCGTCGAGGTCCTCCACGGCCTTCTGGACCTCCGGGTCCGTCGCGTACTCGTCCAGGTGCAGCCTGACCTGCCGGCTCGCCCAGGAGTCCTCGTCGGTGAGCTCGCGCTTGTAGAGCACGTTGGCCCCGTCCAGCGGGTAGGCGTACATGGAGCCGTCCAACGGGATGTTCAGGATGAGGTCGTCCGGGCCCGTGACGGCCATGACGCGGTCCATGAAGTCGGCGTCGCAGCGGCGGTAGAACGTCGAGTAGTAGGGGTCGGAGACCCAGCGGAGCTCCCACTCCTGCCAGGCGAAGGCCTCGCCGGGGAGGTCCTCGGAGGGTTCGAGGTAGAGACGGTCCCCGTTCTCCGGATAGGAGTCCACCGCCAAGGCCTCGCCGTAGTCGCCCACGGCGAACAGGGCGCAGATGGCGGCGGCCACGACCCACGGCACGGCGCGGGGCAGCCCACCGGGACCGGCGACGCGGTCCCTGACGAGGCGGACGAGCCCCAGGACGCCCCGGTACACGGCATAGAGGCCGAACACCGCGACGACGGGGGCCCAGAGACCCACGAGCGCCGCCGTGCGGTCGGGGTCGGTGTAGAAGAAACCCGCGAAGAGGCGCTTGACCAGGGGGGTGCCGACGGCGTTGGCGAAGAACACCGCCGCGAACACGCCGTAGGCGAGGGCCACCCACCCGCGGCCGCGATGGGTGACGCACCAGACGAGCCCCACGAGCACCGTACCGGCGAGAAGCGGCTGGGCAACAGGTATGCGGAGCCCGAGGAGCGCCACCAGCCCCACGGCGTCAGAGGCGGGGACGGTCCACGACCAGAGGAAGCCCACGGTCGACTCGAAGACCGGCGAGACGAGGCACACGAGCCAGAGGCTCAGGCAGACGACAAGGGCCCCGACCTCGGCCCCCACGGCCAGAAGGGCCGAGGTCGCCCGCCGCGGAAGCGTGCGCGCCCATGCGGGGATGACCCGGCCCATGAGGTAGCAGCCACCCACCATGGCGCAGACGATGGCGGCGTTCGGGTGGAGGTCCACAAGGCCCAGCAGGGAGACGAGCCAGAGCAGCAGGGGCACCGCGGAGACGGCCGCGACGGGGTCGCCCTCCCCCGCGTCGTCGTCCACCGGGAAGGCGGCGACCATGAGGGCCGCCACCAGCGGAATGCAGCAGAAGGCAGCCACGTTGGGGTAGTTCTGGTGGATGACGAGGGCCCGCAGCGGGAAGGCGTAGCTCGCCCCGCACGCCACGGAGCCCATAAGGACGGCCCGGCCGTCCCCGCGGGTCACCTGCGCCACGAGGACGCACACCCCCAGGGGGTAGACGGCGGCGGTGAAGGCCGCATTGACGGCGTTCTGAACCGCGGCGATGGGGGCGACCCCCGTGGCGAGCACCAGGGCGGCCACGTTGTGGTAGGCCACCGGGTAGAACGACGCGGGAGCCGAGTGGCCGGAGGCGCCGGCCGGGAGGGGCGACTGGTTGGCGAGCACGTTGGAGCCGTACATCATGGACCGCAGGGGGGATGTCGTGGAGCCGTCGGCCATGGCCCGGATCCTCGTGAGGTGGGCGGAGTTGTCGTTGTACTGGAGGAACCAGTCGAACCCGCCCGCGTTGCGAAGGAACAGGAAGGCGAAGAGCGCGCAGCCCACGGCCACGTAGAGGGCCATGACCCACGCGGACGGCTGCTCGACGGAGAGGGCCCGCCCGGTCCTCGCCCGCACCGCCCAGGCGACGGCCGACACGACGACGGCCGCGCCCCCGACGCCGACCGCCAGGGGCAGGAGGCCGTCGACGGACGCGGCACCCAGGACGACGCTCACGGCGAAATAGAGGAACAGGCTCGGCCCCGGGGCCACGCAGACCGAGGCGCGCCAACCCAAGCCGAGGGAGGCGCAGATGAGGAGGCCGGGCACGACGAGCAGGGCGAGGGACAGGAGGAACGCCAGGACGAACGGGACCACGGCCTACCTCCCCGCCGGGACGCGGCGGCCGACGACCCCTTTGAGGGACCCCCAGACCGCACACCACACGAGGGAGACGGCGAGCGCCACGGCGAACACGACGACACCGCGCACGACCGTGTGCTGCAGCCACCCGTACCCCGGCCAGGAGAGCCTGAGGCCGATCCAGTTGATGACGGGCATCTGGACGAGGTAGACGCCGAGGGACGCACCGGAGACGCGGGCGAGCACCCCGAGCCCGCGGGCGCCCACCCGGGAGAGGCGCGGCTCCAGGGCCATGGCCGCCATGAAGACCGAGGCGGCCTGCACCACGCAGAGCGGGGAGGCGATGGAGACCCAGTAGGGATCGTAGGCGCCCGGCACCGCGTCGAAGCCCACGAACCCGTTGGAGGCGGCCGAGACCAGCGCCATGGCGGCGGTGGAGACGGCGTAGAGGGCGACGGAGGCCTGCCACGGGACGGGGAACCCCTCCGGGCGGCACACGTAACGGGACAGGTAGAAGCCGCCCACGTAGTAGAGCAGCGCCACGTTGGCGAAGGCCGCCCAACCGAAGAGCGGGTCGAGGTAGGAGCGGTCGAAGCCCAGGGCGGCCGCCAGGGGGATGAGCACCGACGCCACGGCGCAGCAGCCCATCACGTACCCGAGCAGGCGCCGGCGGCCGGCCGCCAGGGACAGCAACGGAGTGAGGACGTACAGGTAGATGATGGTGTAGAGGAACCAGTAGGTGTCGTTGATCGAGTTGGAGAGCAGCCCCTTGAGGAAGCCCTTGGGCGAGAGGGTGGCACCGGACGCGCCCCAGAAGTCGTCGGGGAACAGCCCGTAGGCCAGGTAGCACACGGCGCTGCCGAAGACGAGCACCACGCCCACCCGGCGCACCCGCTTGAAGAAGAACGTGCGCGTGTCGTACTTCTCCCGATACCCCAGGAGGTTCATGCCGCTCACGGCGAAGAACACGGGCACGGCGAAGATGAAGGCGGCCTGCAGCAGGAACGAGGTGAACCACCGCGGGTCGCCGCCGGCCTGGGGCGAGAAGACGTCGAGGGAGACGTGGAGCATCACCACCGCGAAGGCGGCGAGGATGTTCAAGACGTACACGAAGACGAGGCGTTTCCTAGCCATGGGAGAGAGATTGCCCTTCAGACGACCCTGCACCGGGCAACGACGCACGTCGATGCCGACAGCAAAATCCTACCGTTTGCGCTTGCGGTCGTGTTTGAGGATGTCGTGGGCCATGTAGACGGACAGCACGATGGCCAGCATGTAGCCGAGGAACCCGAGCAGCGGCACGCCCAGGACGGTGAAGCTCGCGCCGGCGAAGTAGATGATGGAGCTGCCCACCAGGAGGCCCGCGATGATGATGCCGAGGGTGAGGCGGTCCGCTATGTGCGAGAGGTCCTCGATGGGGTCCTTCGACCCGGAGAAGTCGAGGTTGAGCTTGAGCTGGCCGCGGGTGAGCATGTCGGTGACGAGGCCTGCCTGGGAGAGCGCCTCGAGGGTGCCGTGGAGCGCCTTGTGGCTCTCGAGCGCCAGCGTCTCGGCCTCCTCCTTGGCCAGGGAGCGCAGGTCCTGGCTGTCGCGCACGTGGTTCTCCACGATCTCGATCATGGAGACCCCGGGGAGGAACTCGTCCACCACGCCCTCGAGCGTCACGAGCCCGCGGGCGATCATGGTCATGGCGCCCGGCAGCTCGATGGAGTAGGTGCGCGCCAGCTGGATGAGGTCCGAGAGGAACTGCCCCAGGTTGAGCTCCTCGAGGCTCATGGACCCGTAGGTGTCCACGATGGCGTCGAGCTCGGCGAGGAGCGCGCCGTGGTCGATGTCGGCCCCGCTCGCGCGGTTCTCGGAGAGCTCGAGGAGCCCCTGCTTGAGCTTGGGCGAGCTGTGCTCTGCCACGGCCATGAGCATGGAGCGCAGGATGCCGCGGTAGTAGGTGGAGAGGTGGCCCGCCATGCCCCAGTCGATGAACACGATCCTGCGGTCGGCCACCATGATGTTGCCGGGGTGCGGGTCCGCGTGGAAGAAGCCGTCGTCGAGGACCTGCTTGGCGTAGTTCTCCACGAGCTTGGTGCCGATCTCGACGAGGTCGTAGCCCTCGGCCTCGATCTCCTTGGGCCTGGAGATCGTGGGGCCGGCCACGTAGTCCATCACGAGCACGTGGGCCGTGCACAGGCGCATGTGGGGCGCGGGCGCCGTGACGTAGCGCACCGAGGCGTTGTCGGCCCGGAACTCCCTCAGGTTCCGCGCCTCCACGAGGAAGTCCGTCTCCTCGTTGAAGCTGTCCCAGAGCTCGCCCACCACGGCCTTGAGGTCGAGGAACTGGTCCCCGCCCATGAACGGCGACACGTGCCGCACCACGGTGCGCATGATCTCGATGTCCTGGCCCATGACCTCGCGCACACGGGGGCGCTGCACCTTCACGGCCACGTCCTCGCCGGTCACGAGGGTGGCGCGGTGCACCTGGGCGATGGAGGCGCTGCCGAGGGGCGTCTCGTCGATGTGGGAGAAGACCTCCCCCACCGGGCGCCCGTACTCGTGCTCGAGCACCTCCACCACCGTCTGGTAGCTCATGGGCTCCACGTCGGTGCGGAGCTTCTCGAGCTCGCGGCAGAAGCTCTCGGGGAGGATCTCCGAGCGCATGGAGAGGATCTGGCCGGCCTTCACGAAGGTGGGGCCCAGGTCCTCCAGCATGGCCACGAGCTTCTGGGGCGTGAGGCCCCGCAGGATGTCGTAGCGGCGCAGGATGGCGAAGATCTCGCGCAGGCGGCGGTGGCGCGAGCGGGCCGACAGGTCGCCGGTGCCCACCACGCGCTCGCCGAAGAGGCCGATCACGACCTCCTGTGAGCCGGATGCCGAGAGGTCGGCGTCGACCTGCTCGGCATCCAGCGAGATCTTCCTCGAGTCCTCCGCCATGGGTCCCTTAGTCCTCGTCGACCTCGATGGCGTCGGCCTCCACGGCCTCGGCGGCCTCGTCGGCGTCGGCAGCGGCCTCGTCGGAGGCCTCGTCGGCCTTGGCCTCGATGTCGTCGGCCATGGAGCGCACGTTCGCCACGAACTCGGCGCGCTGCTCGGGCGTCATGTTCTTGAGGTGGCTCTTGATGAGGTTCTCGGTGGTCTCGTTGACCACGCCGGCGGCCTTCTGGCTGAGCTCCTCGTTCACGACCTTGCCCTGCTGGACGGTGAGCTCGCCCTTCTTGACGAGGTCGTCGACCACCTGGCCGGCCTTCTCGCCGACGATGGCCGCGGCCCCGACGCCCGCCAGGAACACGTTGTGGGCGATGTCGCCCAGGCCCTCGATGGGGTTCTTCTGATCGTCTGCCATGGTCCTCTCCTTCTGCCGTCATACGACCTGTTCAAAGAAGCGTACCCGTCCCCCGCCCGAGCAAAACGTCGGACAGGCCGCCCACGGAGTCGACGACGCACTGCGCACCGGCGTCCCAGAGCTCGCCGGCGGTCCCGGCGCCGTAGGCCACGCCCAGGGCGAGGACGCCGTTGGCGCGGGCGCCCTCCATGTCGTTGTGCCGGTCCCCCACCATGACGGCCTGGGACGGCCCGAACCCCAGCTCCGAGAGGGCCCGGGCCACGAGCTCGGCCTTGGTCACCGGCGAGTCGTCGGGCTTGCCCACCACGCGCTCGAACCGGTCGAGGTAGCCGTGGGCCTTTGCGCCCGCCGACGCGAGCACGGTCTGCTTGCAGGTGACCACCGCGACCGTGCGCCCCTCCGCGCGCAGGGCGTCGAGGAGGCCCACGATGCCCGGGTAGGGCGCGCAGGCCTCGGGGCCCTGCTCGCGGTAGATCTCGCGGTAGCGAGCCGTGACCCACACGGCGTCCTCGTGGGAGAGGCCGTAGACCTCGGAGAAGGCCCCGGGGAACGCCGGGCCGATGATGCGGTTGACGTCGCCCACCTCCTCCTCGGTGAGGCCGTAGTCCATGAGGGCGCGGCGCCCCGTGGCACGGATGGAGTCGACGGTGTTCGCGAGGGTGCCGTCGAAGTCGAAGAAGACGGCGGGGGCCGCGGCGAAGGCCGCGGGGTCGGCGTCGGGGGCGAAGGGCATGGGCGGGGCTCCTTTCAAACTGCCCCAAGCATAGCGCAGCGGCCGCGCCCCCTCGTTACCACCCGGTGTCGGGCCCGGCCGCGCCGCCGGGCCCCGGGCTATGCTCTTAGCGTCTGTCCCGCGACGTTGGGAGATGCCCCATGGTCCGACCGCGCAACTTCTCGGCAGGCCCCGCCCAGATGCCCGAGGACGTCCTCCGCTCAGCCCAGGCGGAGTTCATGGACTTCGCCGGCACCGGCATGTCCGTGCTCGAGATGAGCCACCGCTCCGACGCCTACCGGCGGGTCATCGACGCCGCCGAGGCGTCGCTCCGCGCCGTGCTGGGCATCCCCGACTCCTACGGCGTGCTCTTCCTGCAGGGCGGCGCCACGCTCGAGTTCGCGGGCATCCCCATGAACCTCATGCGCCGCGGCCGCGCCGGGCACATCGTGAGCGGCCACTTCGCCAAGGTCGCCGCCGAGGAGGCCGCCAAGTACGGCAGCGCCGAGATCCTGGCCACGAGCGAGCCCACGGGCTTCGACCGCATCCCGGACCTCCCGTCGCCCGAGGCCTTCGCAGGCATGGACTACGGCTACATCTGCCAGAACAACACCATCTACGGCACCATGTTCCACGAGCTCCCCGACTGCGGCGGCACGCCGCTCGTGGCGGACGTCTCCTCGTGCTTCCTCTCGTTCCCGCTGGACGTGACCGACTACGGCCTGCTCTTCGCCGGTGCCCAGAAGAACGCCGGCCCCTCGGGCGTGTGCGTGCTCGTCGTGGACCGCTCCCTCGTGGAGGGGGGCCCGGCGCTGGGCGTCTGCCCCACCTACCTCGACTACTCCACGCAGCTGGCCAAGGGCTCCATGCTCAACACCCCCAACACCTTCGGCATCTACCTCTGCGGCAAGGTGTTCGACTGGGTGCGCGGCACGGGCGGCCTCGAGGCCATGGGCGCGCGCAACGCCGAGAAGGCCGCACTGCTCTACGGCGCCATCGACCGCTCCGACCTCTACCGCGGCTGCGCCGTGCCCTCGTCGCGCTCCGTCGCCAACGTGACGTTCCGCCTCCCCACGCCCGAGCTCGAGCGCGAGTTCGTGGACCGCGCGGCCGAGGGGGGCCTCGTGGGCCTCGCCGGGCACCGCCTCGTGGGCGGCATCCGCGCCTCCATCTACAACGCCGTGGGCATCGACGCCGTCCGCGACCTCGTGGCCTTCATGGAGTCCTTCGAGCTCTCGGTGACCGGGCGATCTTTCTAGCCGGCCGTCCGGGCCGGCACCCAGCCACCGCACACCGCTCACGAGAGGACCAGACCCCATGCGCACCATCAAGATCATCGACGACATCGTCAAGGACGGCCTGTCCACCATCGCCGAGGGCTACGAGATCGTGGCGTCCGCCGACGGTGCGGACGCCATCCTCATGCGCTCCACCGACATCCACGACATGGACGTGCCCGACTCCATCCGCTGCATCGCGCGGGCGGGCGCCGGCGTCAACAACATCCCCCACGAGCGCCTGGCCGAGCAGGGCGTCGTGGTCTTCAACACCCCCGGGGCCAACTCGAACGCCGTCAAGGAGCTCGTGGTGGGCCTCCTGCTCATGGGGTCGCGCGACGTGCTCGGCGGCATGCGCTGGTGCCGCGAGCACGAGGACGACCCGGACGCCTACGCGGAGGCCGAGGCCTCCAAGAAGGCCTTCGTGGGCCGCGAGGTGGCGGGCCGCAGGATCGGCGTCGTGGGCCTGGGCGCCGTGGGCTCCAAAGTGGCCAACGCCTGCGTGGACATGGGCATGGAGGTGTGCGGCTACGACCCGTTCCTCTCCGTGGACCACGCCTGGCAGCTCTCCCGCGACGTCACGCCGGTGGAGGACCTCGACGAGCTCTGCCGCGGCTGCGACTACCTCACGGTACACGTCCCCCGCAAGGAGGACACCATCGGCATGATCGGCGCCGAGCAGCTCTCCCTGCTCAACCCCGGCGCCGTGGTGCTCAACTACGCCCGCGAGGACGTCATCGACGAGGACGCCATGGAGGCCGCGCTGGCGACCGGCCAGGTGCAGCGCTTCTTCACGGACTTCGCCACGCCCAAGTCGCTCCACATGCCCCACACCTACGTGACGCCCCACACCGGCGCCGGCACCGTCGAGGCCGAGGCCTCCTGCGCCCGCATGGCCGTGGACGAGCTCGTGGACTACCTGGACAACGGCAACATCACCAACTCCGTCAACTACCCGGCGTGCCACATGGGCGTGTGCCGCGGGGCCAGCCGCATCGCGTGCCTGCACGCCAACGTGCCCAACATGATCGGCCAGATCACCGCCGTGCTGGCCGACGCCAGCGCGAACGTGCAGCGCATGACCAACGAGAACGCCGGCCGCGCCGCCTACACCATGTTCGACACCGACGAGCACCTGGAGCCGGACATCATCGAGCGCCTCTCCTCCATCCCCAACATGTGGCGCGTGCGCGTCATCAAATAGGAGCCCGCCATGCACATCCACCCCTTCGCCGCCCTGCGTCCCGCGCCCGAGCTGGCGGCCCGCACCGCCGCCCTGCCCTACGACGTGGTGGACCTCGACGAGGCCCGACGTGCCGTGGAGGCCGAGCCCCTCTCGTTCCTCGGCGTCGACGTGCCCGGCCTCTGGGCGGCGGACGGCGTCGACCCCGACGGCGAGGCGGCCTGCGCCCTGGCCGCCGAGCGCCTCGCCGGCCAGGTCGAGGAGGGCGTGTACCGCAGGGACGACGAGCCCACGTTCTACGTGTACCGCGAGCAGGACGGCGGCCGCTCCCAGACCGGCCTCGTGGCCTGCGTTGCCGTCGACGACTTCGTCGCCGGCGCCGTGCGGCGGCACGAGAACACGCGCCGCGAGAAGGAGCTGGGGCGCGTCCGCCACATCCGGGCCCTCTCGGCCCAGACGGGACCCGTGTTCCTGGCCTACCGCGCCGGCGCCCAGGGGGCCGGGCGCGTGGCGGCCGCCGTCGAGGCGGTGTGCGCGGGCGAGCCGCTCTACGACTTCGTCGACGCCCAGGGCGTGCGCAACACCGTGTGGCGCGTGGACGACCGGCACCTGCGCGGCGAGCTCGCCGACGCCGCCTCCGAGATCCCTGCCGCCTACATCGCCGACGGGCACCACCGCGCCGCCTCCGCCGTGCGGGTGGCCATGGAGCGGCGGGAGAGCTCCGGCGCCATGGCCGGCCGCGACGCCCCGGCGGGCAGCGAGGCGCCCTCCGACACCGTCATGGCCGTGCTGTTCCCTGCCGACGAGCTCGAGCTCCTCGCCTACAACCGCGTGGTGGCGGACCGCGCCGGCATGGGCGCCGAGGAGCTCGTCGCCGCTGTGGCCGACGCCGGCTTCGAGGTGTCGCCCGCAGACGCCGCAGACGCCGCGCCGACGGTGCCGGGCACCTTCGGCATGTACTGCTGCGGGCTCTGGTACCGCCTCACGCCGTCCGCGGCGCTGGCCGCCGAGACCGCCGCGGCCGACGCCGCCGACGCGCTCGACGTCGCCGTGCTGCAGGACCGTGTGCTCGGCCCGGTGCTCGGCGTCGCCGACCCGCGCCAGGACCCGCGTCTCGACTTCGTGGGCGGCAACCGCGGCACCGCCGAGCTCGAGCGCCTTGCCGGCGACGGGGGCGTGGCGTTCGCCTGCCACCCCACCTCCATGGACGAGCTCATGGCCGTGGCCGACGAGGGGCGCCTCATGCCGCCCAAGTCCACCTGGTTCGAGCCCAAGCTGCGGAGCGGGCTGTTCTTCCACCAGATCTAGCCGCCGCGGGGCCCTCGTCTCTCGGGACGCGCCCTCTGCATCATCGGAAGCAATTCGGGCGGCCGCCCGTATCTACCGATACGGGCGGCCGCCCTCAGATGCTTCCTTGCGATGCAGAGGGCGCGTCCCACCTGTGACCCCGCGGCTTTACCGCCCGCGACGACCGTCGAGGGTCGAACCTTCATCCCAGCACCCGGGCACTTTTGTCCCAACCTCGTTCATCGCCGAACCGCCGTCACTTTGGCCGGGTTCTTTCGCTGTCACACGGCGCCGCCGCACAGCAGGCCCGCACAGTAAGGGGCCCTTGCCGCAAAGGGGCGTTGCCGTGCGTTCGCCAAGGCCCTCTCGACGCAAGGGGCCCTCGGCGAACGGTTTTCGAGTAGCAAGGAGCCCTTGGCGAACGAACCATCGCACAGTAAGGGCCCCTTGCGTCGGGAGGCCCTTGCTGTGCGCCCTTGGTGTGCGGGTCTGAGGCGCCCCTCCCCTGTCCCAACACCCGGACACTTCTG
>ERZ808035.1021-NODE-1021-length-17615-cov-9.249401_pt1 | contig 17615 bp, 21 predicted proteins | sample MGYA00380189_ERZ808035 | MGnify/ENA primary metagenome ERZ808035 (study PRJEB31490, sample SAMN06133407) | mouse gut metagenome | isolation source: M5_1 | host: mice | place: China: Chengdu | collected 2015-05 ...
TTCATCCAGCGGGCCAGACAGGTGACCCGGCTGACGGAGTTGACGCCTGAAATCGTCCACGAGTTCATTGACAAGATTGTGGTATCCAAGCCGGAGAGGATAGACGGCAAGCGGCATCAGCGGGTGGATATTCACTACAACACCATTGGCCTGTGGTGTGCCCCACCCCCGGAAGAAATGGAGAAGCTGCTCCGGGAGTATCTTGCTGACCAGCAGAAAAAGACGGCGTAGCCACAACTACACCGTCCCAATAGATAGAATTTCTTTACAGGTTAGCCGAAGGCCGACACTTCTTTACGAAGTGTCGGCCTTGCGTGTCTCCCTTTTTTGGTGGAGCGGCCGCAACCAACGGCGAACACTTCGCATGATTTGAAACCGCGCCCTCAAAATGTTCCTCTATCTCGTCCAGCAGAATGTCGTCAATGGTAATTGGCCTGTCCCCGCCGTTGAGGATCAGCGTCATTCTATCGTCATAGAGATAGATGGCCCGCAGGAAAATATTCACCATTCCTCGGCGGTTGTTCTCGTCATTGACATTCCCTCGTTTCAGCGAATAGAGAAAAGCCTTGATCTGCGGTGCGGTAAATGTGACCTGTTTTCCCATCTCAATGGCAAGCTGGCCCTGCAATTCGTCCTTTTCCTGTTAACGCTTCTCGATGCGCTCGGTAATCATATCCATCGCCTGCCCGCGCTCCAACGCTTTCCAGAGGTTTTCTATGGCGGCATCCGCCTCTTGAATTGCCGCCTTGATGCGCTTGATGGCGGAGCTGTCATAGTCGGCTTCGCAAGCGGCAGCAACCGCAAGGGCGATTTTCTCAATATTGCTGTCCGTCAGCAGCTTGCGGCACTCTAAAACAACCCTATCTTCAATCTTCTGCTTGTTGACAACTTTCTTCCGACAAGTCTTTTTCTTGGCGCTCTTGCAGGCGTAGTAGCGATAGGCCGTCCCGGATTTCCCTGTACCGCCGTAGCCGGTCATCATCTCCCGGCAGTAGCCGCAGAACAGCTTTGTCGTCAGAAGATATTCCTCCCTGCCTCTGGAACGGGCAGGGGCTTTTTTGTTGCGGTCAAGAATGTGTTGTACCCGCTGAAAAAGCTCGTCCTCAATAATGCGGGGCATACCGCCCGGCGTTTCCGTGTCCTTGTAGATGTAATAGCCGATGTATCGTTTATTCCGCAAAAGGCGGTGCAGACTGTTCTTGTTGAACTCCTTGCCCTGGGAGGTTTTGACCTTTTTCGCATTGAGATACTTTGTGATTTCAGCGACGGTTTTCCCGCTGGCGTACATCTCAAAAATCTCCCGAACAACAGCGGCCCCATCCGGGTCAACATGGAAGCGGCGTTCCTCGTCCACATAATAGCCAAGGCCCGGATTGCTCCCGTTGCTCAAACACTTTTCGGCGTTAATGTCCATGCCCCGCCGTATCTTTTGGGACAATTCCGCCGAATAATACTCGGCCATGCTCTCCAACACGCCCTCCACCAAAATTCCGCTGGCATCGTCGCTGATATTTTCCCTTGCGGAGATTACCCGGACGCCGTTCTTTTTCAGTTTGGCCTTGTTGATGGCGCTGTCGTAGCGGTTCCGGGCGAAACGGTCAAGCTGATAGACGAGAACACCCTCGAAAATGTGCTTGTCGCTGTCGGCAATCATGTGTTGGAACTCGGCCCGGCTGTCCGTTGTACCGCTCTGCGCCCGGTCAATGTACTCGCCAATCACGATATGCCCGTTGTTCTTGGCGAACTCATAGCAGGTTTGAAGCTGACCCTCAATGGACTGCTCTGTCTGGCTGTGGCTGGAATACCTGGCATAAATGACGACGTTCACTCTTTCACCTCCTCCAGCATTTCAACGATGGCTCTTTTCAAGCGGTCATTCATGGGTGAGGCGGGGTCAAAGCACATCTCCACAAACCGCCTCATGTCCTTATCTTCCTCCAAAATTTTTGGTTTGTACTCATACAGCTTGCCCTGCGGCTTGTCGGTGCGACAGCAGATATAATCCATCGACACATCGAAGTAATCTGCATACCAAATCAGCGCTTTAATGGGAGCGGAGGAGTAACCTGTTTCATATCGGTTGATCGTGGCCTGGGGGATGCCTGCAATCTTCCCAAACTTTGCTTGGGACAACCCAATGCCCTCCCGAAGTGTTCTCATTCTTGCGCCTATATCGCTCAATTTGCTCACCTCCTGTCGTACTGCTATTGTAGCAGGAAGTGAGGCTTTTGTCAATTCAAATTATGAATTATTTCAAAAGGAGATATGAATACTATGACAGTATTTCATGTTGCGAAGAACACAAATTACACGGTCATGTCCAACCACCATCTGCGAAACCGGGAGTTGTCCCTAAAGGCCAAGGGCCTGCTGTCGCAGATGCTCAGTCTCCCGGAAAAGTGGGATTACACCCTGCAAGGGCTGGCCTACATCAACCGAGAGCAGATTGACGCCATCCGTCAGGCTGTCCATGAACTGGAACAGGCCGGGTATATCGTGCGGGCAAGGGAACGGGACAGTCGGGGACGGCTACGGGGAGCGGAGTACACCATCTACGAAGAACCCCAGCCGCCGTCCGATCAACCGGCATTGGATTACCCTGTGTCGGGAAAACCGTTGTCGGAAAATCCTGCGTAGGTAAATCCGATGCAATAAAATAAAGATATAAGTAAATACAGAAAAATCAAATAAAGATTTATCAACTACCCATTCCTTTCCTATCCTATCCTTTTCCCCACCCTCTCCCTTGTAGGACAAGCGGCAAAGCCGCCGGAAAGGAATGGAACGGAAGTGAGAAGCAGAGCGGTCATATAGCAGCAGGGGCTATCATGGCCGTTATCTGACCCGCTGGAAGCGTACAGACGCGAAGCGGGTGTACGCTTCCAGCGGGTGCCGCAAGAGGGCTGCGGCCCTCTTGCGTGACAGCACAGTTTCACAGACCAGAAAAAGCCAAGGCAGGAGCGCCGGGGTGACGGCCTCCCGTCCTGGCTTCTTTGCGTCCATCTGTACGCTATTAGAGGCCCGTTTTGATGGGCGCAAGTCAAATCGTACCGCCCCCCCTATCGACCGTAGTCGGAAAGTCTTGAAACAGCAGGGCTGTTCTGCCTCTAAAGCGTTACATATCAGCCCTATCTTTGCGGCAGGGGTTCCCCTGTGCATTTCTACGCAATTAGAAACCCATTTTTGAGGGTGCAGGTCAAATCGTATTGCCCCCTGTGCGACCGCCTCTTGAACGTCCTGAAAACAGGCCGCTGGATAGGGCCTAAATGCGTAGGCTGGCGAGCTGATTTAGGGCTGTCAGTCAAAGTGTCGGATAGAGGGACTATGTAGAAAAAGTTACCTCCATTTTCGGGGGAACAGATATAAACACCTTACCCCTTTCCAATACCCACGAAAAAAGCCTGTGTTTTCAATGCCTCTGGGAGCTACTTTTTCTACGCCTGACCCCGATTTTTGCCTCACTCTTGACTGACGTATTATCAAGGCCGCCTTTTCTTTGTTGGACTGTCAGGGTATGCCGCTGTGTCTGCCATACCTCCGCCAATATCGCCTCCGCTCGGCATAAGGGTTTGGGACTATCCCAACAAGCAAAACGGACACGGCCCGGCAGGGGCGGATTTGGCCGTTTTTCGGGAGTGTGGCCACACTCCCTATGCTTGCTACGTTAGCGTCCTCTTTTCTGTTCTTCCTATGCTTCTCCTGTATTCAAGGCGTTTATAGAATAACAAAAAGGTCCGCTGGAATTAAAAATCTCAAAGAAACCGACAGTATTTCTTGCTTTTCGATTGACAGCTTCTTATAATAGGAAAACCGCAAGAATAATGAAAAGCGATACTATCCATTTTGCTATAATGAAAGCCGAAAGGAGGGAAAGCATGATCGGCCATAAGGTTGAGAATATAGCGGCAGTAATTTCCTACATTGAAGCGCATCTCAATGAAAAATTGGATTTAGACACTGTTGCAAATGCGGTTTGCTACTCTAAGTACCACTTGCACCGAATGTTTACGGACACGGTTGGCATCACGCTCCACGACTATATACAGCGCCGACAACTGACCGAAGCGGCAAAACTGTTGGTGTTTTCGGAAAAGCCAATTATTGCAATTGCGCTGATCGCTGGCTATGAAAGCCAGCAGGCTTTTACGTCTATCTTCAAGACTATGTATAAGCAAACACCGCTGGAGTATCGGAAAAACGAGGTCTTTTACCCGCTACAACTGGAGTTTACATTAAACAAAAATCCAACTGCTCCTGATACGATCATGCAGGAGATTTCTTATGCTACGCTGGCGGATATTCCCGACTGGATGAATTTTATTACCCTTGTCATTGACGGTTTTCCCTGCCTTGACGAAAATTCCCATCTGGAACAAGTCAAGCAGTATATTCAGCGGCGACAGGCTTTGATTATGCGGGATGGCTCCACGATCATTGGGGCCGCCGCATTTTCCTATCAGACCGGGAGCATCGACTTTCTGGCGGTGCATCCGCAATACCGGCATTACGGAGTGACAAAGGCTTTTCTTGACTTTATGATGTGCAATCTATTTATGGGCCGTGAAATCAGCATTACAACGTTCCGCAAGGGAGACAAGGCTGATACAGGCCAGCGAGAGGAATATAAGCGGCTGGGCTTTGCCGAGTCGGAGCTTCTCACGGAGTTTGGCTACCCTACTCAGCGGCTCATTCTACCACCCAAACAGGAGAAAGGCGACAATGGATGATAACATTTTAGACCAAAAATGGAGCGCAGGGTCACTCCTGCGCTTCGCATTTCCTACCATCGTGATGATGATTTTTATGGGACTATATACCATCGTGGACACAATATTTGTGGCTCAGTTTGTAAATACGGACGCACTTTCCTCTATCAATATTGTTTGTCCCATTATCAATATCACGGTAGGGCTGGGAACGATGATTGCAACAGGCGGTAACGCGATTGTCTCCCGAAAAATGGGAGCGGGTGAAAATCAGGAGCCAAAAGAAGATTTCACTTTGCTCATACTCACAGGTGCGGTGATTGGATTTCTCATTCTTTTGGGTGGGACAATCTGGATTGACAAAATTGTTTATGCTCTTGGGGCCAGCGATCTGCTCTTTCCCTACTGCAAAGATTATCTCATGGTGCTGTTTCTGTTCATTCCGGCCAATATACTGCAAACGCTGTTTTCAAACCTATTTGTGACGGCTGGAAAACCGGGCCTTGGTTTTGGGCTGTCTGTTCTGGCTGGCGTGGCAAATATCATTTTGGATTACATTTTCATTGTCCCCTGCGGCCTGGGCATCCGGGGCGCTGCTTTGGGGACAGGCTTTGGCTACCTGCTCCCTACGGTTGCCGGACTGGTCTATTTTGCGCGGAGCAAAGGAACGCTATCTTTCACAAGGCCAAAATTGAAATGGGCTGTGATAGGAGAAAGCTGTTTCAACGGCTCGTCCGAAATGGTGGGACAGTTGGCAACCGCCGTCACAACATTCCTGTTCAACCGCACTATGATGAACCTGCTGGGAGAAGATGGCGTTGCGGCAATCACCATCATCATTTACTCCCAATTCCTGTTGAACACACTGTATATCGGCTACTCTATGGGAATAGCACCTATCATCGGATTTAACTATGGAAACAGAAATAATATTCAGCAGAAAAGGGTTTTCTCTATCAGTATGCGGTTTATCGCGGCGGCATCGGTATTGATATTTGCAGTTTCCATGTTTGGCGGCTCCTATATTGTACGGCTGTTTGCAGATGATACATCGGAAGTCTATCAAATTGCAGCGAATGGCTTTACCATTTTTTCATACAGCTTTCTATTCTGCGGCTTGAACAATTTTACATCCGCGATGTTCACAGCATTGTCAAACGGAAAAGTATCTGCGGTTCTTTCCTTTTTACGGACATTCGGCTTGCTGGCCGGAGGCATCCTGTTACTGCCCCGTATTTGGGGAATAACAGGGGTATGGCTGGCTGTGCCAGCCGCAGAGGGGATTATGTTCATTGTATCCTCGGTTTGCCTTTTCCACTATCGGAAACGGTATTCCTACTAAAAATCCAGCTTAAAAAACATCTGCCCAGCGGCAGAAAAGAAAAAAACCGCTGCTGGGCAGTCCCTTTTCCATGCACAAAATTATTTCCTGCGGCGGTTTTAAGAAATTAAAGCCGCCGTTCTTTTATCCCCCAGAAGCAACGACGCGGTAACGCTGGCAGATACGGCGGCTGACAGGAGGCAGCCGCTATGAAGTACACCACTATTCGACACAATCTGACAGCTCTTGACTTGTCAAAAAAAGCCCGTTCCCCACCGGGGGGAATTGCGGCTATGAAATTATACTATACGACGCAGATAAAATAAACTATACTGTGCAACTCGCCCGGTGGGTCTACGACCTGCCGGGCGAGTTTTGTCGTTTCCTGCGACCCGGAAATTTTTCTTTGATTTTTTCTCTGCGGAAAGCGGTTTTTCGCGCAAAACCTGTGCCGCTGAACGCTCTGTTAGCGGAAAGGGAAAGTACCACCACCATCCCCAAACGAAAGGGGGTGAGAAGATGGAAACGAACCCCCGCGACTATGGCGAACGGTGCAGGCTTGATGCCTTTTGCAAGACTGTATTGAAGCATGAGGCAATCGACTACATCCGGGAAATGAAGCGGCGGGCCAGCCGGGAAACATCGTTGGAGCGTCTGCCCCAAGTGGCGATGGACAAGCTGCGTTCAATGGACGATTATCCCAGCGACAGCTACGTGTTCTCGTATTGCGGCTATAACCTGCCAATCAGCAGCGAACGGGTTGCCGACGCCTTTGCCGGTCTGCCGGAGCAAGAGCAAAGCATTTTGATTTTGCGCCTGGTTCTGGATTTGACAGACAGCGAGATCGGCGATGCCCTGGGACTGTCCCGGAGTGCCGTCCAGCGGCGCAGAACAAAATCGCTGAAAGTCCTGCGGACAAAGCTGACAGCGAGGAAAGGAGGTTAGCGCCATGAAGCGCCGTAACTACAAAGGCCGTGAACTTCTGCCGCTGGCGGTGAGCGACGCGGCCCGTGCCGGGGACGCCGACGCTGTGGAGCAGGTCTTACGCTACTACGAGGGCTACATAAACAAGCTCTGCACTCGGACAGTCTACGACGAAAGCGGCTGTCCCCACACCTGCCTGGACGAGTATATGAAAAGCCGCCTGGAAAACAAACTTATCCGCGCCATTCTCGGTGTGAACTGATAACCGGCCCCAGCGGGAGAAACAGCTTACCCTTTCCCTGTTTCTCCTGCCTGCGGGCCTTGTCCTGCGTTTTGGAAAGGGGAAATGTCTTTGCCGAAAAATCAACCCGATAAAGCGGCCCATGAAATTGAACTTCCACAAACCATTATAGAAACCTTTGCCCGGTTCCTCGTCCCGGAGATACGGAAATATTACGATAGTGAACAGGGCCAGCGGGAGTTTGCGGAGTGGCAGGAAGCACAAAACAAAATCGAATAGGCATATAAAAACAACGGAGGTCAAGGCTTTAACACCTTGACCTCCGTTGTTCGTTTTGACATCAGAGCCACACCATCACGGCAAAGCCGCCTTTGAAATAATAGGTGTTCGTCCAATGTCCATCTGGTGGAGGTGGGGGGAGTTGAACCCCCGTCCGAAAGCACTTTAACGGGATGTTCTCCGGGCGCAGACGGTTATTGCGGAAGTCTTCCTTCCCGTTCCCCTCCCTGACGGCAAACCGTCACGCCGCCAGGTCAGGTGAGCTTCATAATGTGTGGCACGGGCAAAGCTTACCGTACGCACATTTACCGCTAAACGACGCCCTTCCCGGCTCGCGGTCCTTCCGGGTCGGACGGCTGCCTTTAATTAGGCAGCAACAGCAACAGTGTTGTTGTTATTTAATTTATAAGTTTGCCCGTTTTATGGCGGTCAGGCGCCGCCGCCCGCTGATCCCGTCTCCATACCCCCGTCGAAACCGGTACACCCCCTTGTCGCCGCAAAATCCGCTGAGCTCCGTTTCTGCGGAAAGCCTGCGGCTTACCGCGAAAACTGCGCCCGCTCTCTTGCTCCTCCTCTTCCCGTGCGACTCACTTCGCCGGACCCGCACGGGGACCGTTGAGGCGAGGATCCCTCCTCGTTTGCGGCTTGCGGAAAACCAGAGGGGCGCGGGATCGGGAACGGTATCTGTGAGGTACTGCAGGAAATTGCCACTTGGAATCGTAACACATTTCCCTGTCGAAATGTGTTACGATTCCGTGACAATTTTATTTTTTTGTTTTTCTCAGGTTTTTGCGAATTTTACCATCAGTTTCACCGGCGTGACCTTTGCCAGCAGGCGATAGAATTTATAAAACAGCCTCGGCGTATAGATTGTCTGGCCTGCTCTGGCCGCCCGCAGCGCAGCGCCGGCCACCCGAACCTGGTCGCAATAGGGCAGCATCTCAAATGCTTTGGAGTTGCCGGCAATGCCGCCTGCCTCCAGAAACTCCGTTGCCATGGGGCCGGGACAGACTGCCGTGACAGTGATTCCCCTGGGGCGCAGCTCTTCCGCCGCACCGACGGTATAGGCGGAGACATATGCTTTGGACGCGGAGTACACCGTCATGCGGGGGTTGGGGCAGAAGGAGGCAATGGAGGATATGTTCAGAATCCTTCCGCCCCGGGGCATATACGGGACTGCCATATTGGTGACGGCCGTCAGCGCCCGCAGGTTTAAATCCACCATGCGGGTTTGGGAGGCGGTGTCAACCTCTCCGATCCGGCCCAGATAGCCGCAGCCGGCGTTGTTTACCAGCAGGGCGATCTCCGGCCGGGCGTCTGCCAGTTTCTCCTGGAGCTGGACAAAGCTCATTGGGTCACACAGATCCAGGGGCAGGCAGACGACCTCCCTGTCCGGCAGGGCCTCCGCCAGCTCCGCCAGGCGGTCCGGTCGGCGGGCAATGAGCCAATAGCTCTCAATCTCGGGAAATACATCCTTGATTTGGCGGACAATTTCGCGGCCCAGACCCGCGGATGCGCCGGTGATAATGGCGGTATTCATAAAAACCCTCCTTCAGTAAGTGCCGAGCGGCGGTGTGAACACAGCGGTCAGTGGGTTTGGGGAGCGGGATACTCCACGCCGTGGGTATCCACCCGGATGGACTGAATGACCACCGGCTTTTTGGGTTTGTCGTCTGCCATGCTCCGCGGAACCCGTGAGATGGAGACGGCGACATCCGTGCCGTCGATCACCTGGCCGAAGGCGGCGTACTGGCCGTCCAGATGGGGAGCCGGGGCCACCATAATGAAAAACTGGCTTCCGGCGGAGTTGGGATCCATAGTGCGGGCCATAGACAGTACGCCGGTGCCGTGCAGCAGGTCGTTTTGGGGAAAACTGTTGCCGGGGAACTCCCCGTCGATCTCATAGCCGGGGCCGCCCATGCCGTTCCCGTCCGGGCAGCCGCCTTGGATCATAAAGCCGGGGATGCAGCGGTGGAACGTCAGGCCGTCATAAAAGCCCTTGCCCGCCAGGGAGATAAAGTTGCTGACCGTATTGGGGGCCTTTTCCGGGTACAGTTCGGCGGTCATAACCCTGCCGTCCTCCATAGTGATGGTCACAGTGGGATTTTTTACGTCAGACATCGATTTGTTTTCCTTTCTCTTATTTGGCCGCTTTCAGACAGGGCCCGGATTTGGGATGGGGCGGCGGACCCGCCGTCAGCGGTTTCGCGCCTTCATCACCCGGTCGATCTCCCGCCTGGCGTCCCGCTGGGCGGCGGCGTCCCGCTTGTCGTAGTTTTTCTTGCCCTTGCACAGGCCAATCTCCACCTTTACCCGGGCGTCTTTGAAGTACACGGACAGCGGCACCAGCGTGTATCCGTCCTGTTTGATGAGGGCATGGAGCTTGCGGATCTCCCGCCGGTGCATCAGCAGACGCCGGGTGCGGACGGGGTCTTTGTTGAAGATGTTGCCTTTCTCATAGGGGGAGATATGCATCCCATGGACAAATAGTTCCCCATCCTTGACAATACAGTAGGCGTCTTTTAAATTCAGCGTACCGGCCCGGATGGACTTGACCTCCGTACCCGCCAGCTCGATACCCGCTTCGTATTTCTCCTCCACAAAGTAGTCGTGAAAAGCTTTGCGGTTCTGTGCCGCAATTTTTATTCCTCTTTTTTCCGTGAGACGCACCTCTTTTCAAGGGAATATACGCAGTATACCACATTTTCCCGGTGCCTTCAAGAGAAAGAAATGGGCAGGGAGCGTCTGATTTGCAGGATTACAACAGAAATTGGGCAAAAGAGGGGGAGAGATGGGGTTTCCGGCAGAGGGCCGCCCTGCCCGACGGCAGGAAGGGAAAGGGCACGGCGGATGCCATGCCCTTTCCCGGTCTGCCGCAGTCCCCAGAACAGAGGGCTGCCTGTTGTTCAGTTACAGATTGGGAAATTCCCTGCGCACATAGCTGCTTCGGCCCAGGGCCGCCAGCAGCAGCGTGGAGGCCGCAATGCCGAAGGCCGCCTGTACCAGGTTGCTGGGAATCCCGGCAGAGGCCCCCGCCAGAGCCGTTCCGAGAGCCGTGCCGCCGGAAGTTACCAAAATGGCGTCAAACAGCCAGTAGCCCAGAACCATGGGGACTTCCCCCGCGATGCCGCAGACCACCGCGCCGGGGATGCCCCGCCTGCGCAGGAGCCTGTACAGCAGCCCTGCCGTCATCCCCATGACGGCCTTGATGATCAAAGTGGCCGGGACGTAGACGGGATACCCCCCCAGCAGGTCTGCCAGCGCCGGGCCTATGCCGCCTGCAACGGCCCCGTATACCGGCCCCAGCAAAAAGGCCCCCAGAAGTACCACGGTGTCCCCCAGGTTCATATAGCCGCCGGTGGGGGAGGGGACCTTAATCACCATGGTGGCCGCACAGCCCAGGGCGGCAAACAGCGCCGTCATGACCAGCAGCTTTGTCTTGCCGGTGGAGGCCGTCTCCGCGCCCCTCAGTGTTTTTTCCATCGTATCCACTCCTCTTCTCCGTTTGGTATTGCCATCATAGCACAGCTGTGATATGATAAAAATACCCAATTTCTATATTTTTTATAAGGTCAGAGAGGAGGCGCACGGATGTTGACTTACTCCCTGGAGGAGCGGGGCGGACTGCCCCTGTATGAGTATCTGTACCGGTGTATCCGGAGGGATGTCCTGAATGGTGTTCTGACGGCAGGAGAACGGCTGCCCTCCAAGCGGGCATTGGCGGAGCACCTGCAAATCTCTGTTATCACGGTGGAGAGCGCATACCAGCAGCTGGAGGCGGAGGGGTTTCTTGTCTCCAGGCCCCGGCAGGGGTTTTTTGTGGCCCAGGTGGAGCGGCTTCCCGCGGCGCCTTCCGCTCCGGAGACGGTGCCGGAGCCGCCGGAGGCTGCCTGGCGGCTGGATCTGAAGAGCAGCCAGGTGGATGTCTCCAGGTTTCCGGTTTCCGTGTGGGCAAAGCTCACCCGGCAGGTCCTCTCCGAGGGCGGGGCGGCCCTGCTCGCCCCGGTACCGCAGCAGGGGCTGCCCGCCCTGCGGCAGGCCATTGCCGGAAATCTGCGGGATCTGAAGGGGATGGCGGTACTTCCGGAGCAGATTGTGGTGGGGGCGGGGGCGGAGTACCTGTACCTGCTGCTGGCCCAGCTGCTGGGGGATGCGGCGTTTGCCGTGGAGGATCCGGGCTACCCCAAGATCCGGCAGGTTTACTCCAAATGCGGCGTGTCCTGCCGCCCGGTGCCCCTGGACGGCCAGGGGATTGACCCGGAGGCGCTGGAGGCCTCCGGAGCGGGGGTTCTCCACCTGTCCCCCTCTCACCACTATCCCACAGGGCTGGTGACAGCCATTGGGCGGCGGCAGGCGCTGCTGCGCTGGGCGGGACGGCGGAACGGCATCATCATTGAGGACGACTATGACAGTGAACTCCGCTTTACAGGCCGCCCCATCCCCACCCTGCAAAGTATTGACGACGGCGGGCGGGTGGTCTATATGAACACCTTCTCCCAGACCATCTCCCCCTCCATGCGGGTGGGGTTCATGGTTTTGCCGCCGCCCCTGCTGGAGCGATACCGGAGGGAGCTGGGCTTTTATGCATGCACCGTCCCGGCGCTGGATCAGCATGTCCTGGCCCGTTTTCTCAGCAGGGGACATTATGAACAGCACCTTACCCGGATGCGCAAAGAGTACCGGGGACGCAGGGCCAGGGTGCTGGAGGCCTTCCGCTCCAGCCCCTTTGCCGGGCGCATTGCCATCTCTGAGCAGGGGGCGGGCCTTCATTTCCTGCTGCGGCTGGATACGGCCCGCTCTGATGGGGAACTGCGCCGCAGGGCAGAGGCGCTGGGGGTGCGGCTTGGATTTTTGTCGGAGTATGCGGCCGTGCCGCACCCGGATTACGCCCATACCGTGGTGATAAATTACGCCGGCCTGGAGGCGGATTGCCTGCCGGAGGCCATCGGCCTTCTGGCGGAGGTCTTTGCGGAGTGATGCGGAGAGGAGATGCCCCGGAAGAGACCGCGGCATCCCGCGGGAGGTTTTGAACCCTCCGCGGGATGCCGCTTATAGCTATTTCTTCTTTGAAATACCGGCCTTGGGGCGGCCCCTCCGCGGGGGTTATCTCCGGTTGGCCAGCTCCCGCAGGGACTCCAGTGCCTCGCCGAACTCCTTGGCGATGGCGGAGGGGTTGCCCCGCAGAATCCGCAGGGAGCGGCGGTAGTGCCGGGGTTCCCGGGCGCGGAGGACGGCCTCCCGCCGCCGGATGCGGCCAATGGCCTCCTCCAGCTCTGCCCGGCGCTCCTCCAGGGCGGCCTCCGTCAGATCCGGCAGGCCATCCAGATGGTCCCGGCAGGTGCACAGGGCGTCGGCGATGGTCTCCAGCGCGTCCAGCTTGGCGGCAGTGCGGCGGCGCAGGGCCTCCTCCCAGCGGGCCTGCTTTTTTTGGGCCCGCCGGGTCCGGGCCTCCCGCAGCTCCTGAAGCTCCTCCTGGACGCGGCTTTGCAGCAGGAGCTTTTCCACCTCCGTCCGCTCCCGGAATCGGCGCAGGTCGTCTCCGGCAAAGGCGGCGGCCACCTCCGCCCGCTTTGCAAGGCGGCGCAGCTCCTCGTTCTCGTCCGTGAGACGGGTGAGGACATCCCGCAGATCCAGGGCGGCCTGGACGGAGCAGACCACGTCCGCTGCGAACAGAGCGGTGAGGACCAGTGCCGCGGGATCCACCACCAGGGCAGGGACACGGGAGAGGAGACGGCCGATTGGCGGATGGATGAAGCGTACCAGCAGAATGGAGAAAAACCCCCAGGCAATGGAACTGGTGAGACAGATATGGCCGTTCAGGTTAAACCTATGGGCGGAGTAGTCCCAGTAGCGGACTTTGAAGATGCGCTCCATGGCCGCGCCGGTGACGTATTCCAGCACAGTGGCGGCAGCCATGCCGAAGAGCCAGACCAGCCGCAGATCGTCCGCCACCGGGATGACGGCAAAGAGAATGAGGATGGCACCGGAGCCGTAGATGGGCAGAAGGGGTCCGTGGAGAAAGCCCCGGTTTACCCAGCGGCGCTGACAGAGGGAGACATAGCAGGACTCCCAGACCCAGCCGCAGAGACAGTAGAAATAGAAGAGCAGGGCCCACTGGCCCGCGGTGTATACATGCATGAAAAACCCTCTCAGTCCTGGTCTATCCGGAAATCCCCCCGGGCGGCGGCGTCGGCCCGGCGCCGTTTTTCCGCCGCCAGCGCATCCAGTACACCGCCGATGATCCGGTTGGACACCAGAAAGCCCCGGGGCGTCAGATGCCAGCGGCCCTCCTCGCACACGGCGTAGCCGGCCTGCCGGCACTCCTCCAAAAAGGGCAGAAAACACCGGAAGCGGCGGCGGAAGCGATTTTCAAAGACCTTGGGATCCAGCCCGCGGACTGTCCGCAGGCCCAGCATCAGCCATTCGATATCCCGGTCCATAGGGGGGATGTGGTCGTTTTCCGACAGCAGGGGCCCGTGCTCCCGCACGCCCCGGATATAGCCCTCCAGATCCTTTTCATAGGCGTACCGCACGCCGCCCAGGTCCGAGTGGGCCCCGGGGCCGAAGCCCATATACTCCCCCAGCGTCCAGTATTTCAGGTTGTGGCGGGAGGCGAGGCCCTCCCGGGCGAAGTTGGAGATTTCATACTGTTGATAGCCCTGCCCCGCCAGATAGTCCACGGCGTACAGATACATGTCCGCCTGGGCCTCGTCGCCCGGCAGACAGGCCTCCTCCCGGCGGGTGGAGAGAGGCGTTCCCTCCTCCACCTTCAGCCCGTAGCAGGACAGGTGCTCCGGCCCCAGGGCGGCGGCGGCGGAGAGATTTTCCCGCCACTGCTCCACAGTCTGGCTGGGCAGGCCGTAAATCAGATCCAGGGAGAGATTCTGAAAGCCCGCTTTCCGGGCGGACTCCACGGCGGCGGCGGTCTGCTCCGCCGTGTGGACGCGGCCGATCTCCCGCAGTTCCCCGTCACAGGCGGACTGCATGCCCAGGGAGATGCGGTTGAAGCCCGCCTTCCGAAGATTCCGGAGGGATTTCCAATCCCCTGCGGAGTCCGGGTTGGCCTCCAGGGTGATCTCCGCATCCTTGGCAGTGTGATATTTTTTCAGGACGGTCTTCAGGATTTTTATCAGCCGCTTCTCCCCCAGATAGCTGGGGGTGCCGCCGCCGAAGTACACCGTATCCGCCAGGTATCCGGCGGCATAGGGGGACATCTCGGACAGGTGGGCGCACAGGGCCTCGGTGTAGTCGTCCATCCGGGATTCGCTGTTGGGCAGAGAGTAAAAATCACAGTAAGTGCACTTCTGTTTGCAGAAGGGGATGTGGATGTACAGACCCAGGGGCTTTTTCTCCGGTTTCATGAGCGGTTCCTCCAAAGCGTTTGCTATGGGTACAATATACTCCGTTTCGCCCGGATTTGCAAGGACGCATATTCGGCGACGATACCGGGGATACTAGTACTCCACCAAGCCGGAGAGTGGAAGTTGTCTTTGGGCGGAACTTCCGCATGGCTCCGTTGCCGTCCCCGGCGGGCGCCGGCCCGCCGGCATCCTCCGCCTTGCTCTGCGTTGATGTTTCTTGCCGTACACAGAGTATGGCAGCCTCAAATCGCCTTGATTGACGAAGGACTCTCCCGCCGTTGGGCATTTCGTCGTTTATCAAACAAGGCCCGGAACAGCACCCGGAGATGCTGAGAAAAGTCCGGCGGGGGCAGGCGTCGCAGACCGTTGCTGCCGTCCTTGACGGGCGGTGGCCCGTCTGTGCTTCCCGTTTTGCAATCCCCGTCCTCGCCTTCGCTTTTCTCACTGTTTCCGGGAGCTGCTCCGGGAGAAATTTTCTGAAAGAGAGGGATTCCCCATGGATATGTCGCCTCAGGAGTATCAGCAGTATGTACAGCAGCGGGCGCAGAAATCCCCGCTGGTGAAGGACGTGGCCCTGGCCTTTGTCATCGGCGGGCTGATCTGTGTGCTGGGCCAGCTGATTCAGAACGGCTGGGCCGCGGCAGGCCTGAACCAGGAGGACGCGGGCACCGCCACCTCCTGCTCGCTGGTACTGCTCTCCGCCCTTTTGACAGGGTTGAACCTGTATAATAAAATCGCCCGCTTCGGCGGCGCAGGGACGCTGGTGCCCATCACCGGCTTTGCCAACGCCGTGGTATCCCCGGCCATCGACTTCAAGAGCGAGGGTGTTGTCACCGGTATGGCGGCCAAGATGTTTTTGGTGGCGGGGCCGGTGATCGTGTTCGGCACGCTGGCCAGCGTGATTTACGGCGCGGTGCTGATGCTGATGGGCGGATAAGGGAGCGGGGCGGCCTTCAAGGGGCCGCCCCGCTCTCCGTACTGTCGTGGTCAGCGGATTTCAGCGGTCTGAATTTGTTACCTGAATTGAACAAGGACGGTATAGCGGCGGTCAATGGCGTGAATGACGGGCTCATAGACCTCCCGCACCATCTTGACGGCAAGCTTATCCGCGGCCTGCCCGTTTGCCGCCGTGTCAAATTTCTCCTCCAGCCGGGAGCGCAGATCCCGTTCAATGGCGGTGTAGTCGGATACGGTCAGCTCAATGTCTCCGCGGGCCAGCAGGCTTTCCCTGACGTCGTCAATAATAATGTTGTCGGGATCAATTTCAATGGCCTGCAGATAGGCGTGGCCGATTTGAATTGTAACCGTCCGTTTATCCCTGTCCTCGATAATATTGGCCGCGGTCAGGTTGTCCAGATCCACGACAAAGTATCCCGTTCCGGTATAGGACACATTCTGCGTCTTCTTCATAAAATCGAAGTCCAGCTGCTGAATGAGGCGGTCCGTCAGCTTTGTTGTGACCGTGCCGCTCTGCGTGCTGACGATCAGTTTCCGGGTTTCGTTTTGACCGGAGAGGATCACATCGGAGAAATTGACCTCCACGCCGCTGGATTGAAGGTAGATCGTGTCCAGGTCAACCGGGTCAATGCCGTCCGAGACCTGCATATGCAAGGGGTCCGCGCCATAGACGCACCCCCAGACGGTCACGGCAATGAGCAGCAGGAGAAGTACGGCGGCAGCGATATTCAATAGGCGCTGATTGTTTTTCATGGCAGCTTCTCCCCCGCGGCAGCGAGCGTGGAACCGGATTCTGAATCGGATTTCGAGCCGGCGGCGCGCCGCCTTCCGGGGGGCGGCATGGGAATCGCAATTTGAAAGAGCTCTCTCAGAATCCACTTGAGAATCAGGAACGTCAGCAGCGGCATCAGGCAGTTGGTCAGGATTAGGATGGCGATGGAGTTCATGCATCTGCGGATGGTGTTCTGAAAGTGCAGCATGAGGTCGGAGATGTCGCGGATGGCGGTTTGGAAGAGATCCGACAGCTTTTCAAAGATCGTCCTGTCCGCGCCGCCGCCCTCCATGGCCTCGCCCAGCTTTTGGGAGCCGCTCTCCGTCTCCTCAATCGTATCGTCCACATACGCCGTGAGGTCCGATGCGACGAGCCGGGTGATATGGGTGCTGCATGGAACGACAAAGGCCACCGCCAGGGCGAGAACGCAGAACCGGACCGCTAAACTTTTCAGGAGCTCCCGCCTTGTGACGACGGACAGGACTCCCGCGAGACAGGCCAGGGGAATGAGGATCGCAAAGGCCGTTTTAATTCCGTACTGGATCAGAATTTTTTCCAGGAACAAAACCACCAGAATGGCCACAAAGTAGATGTTCATGTCCGCCAGGCTGTCCGCCAGGGGCGTGGCGAAATCGTCCGGCAGCGCGGAGATTGCCAGAGAGGTGGAGAGGGTGGCCGCCGAAAATTTCATCACAGTGGCGCTGCTGTCCTCCACGCACTCCAGAGAGTCTTTGACAAAATTCGTCTTGGGGACCGCCGCCGTGGCGACGAAGAGGGAAAGTGCCGCCGTGAGGAGCAGCGACAGAATTTTCACTGCCAGAGCGGCGTGCTTTGCAGATAACATATGGTGTCTCTCCTTTCCCATGTTTTCCCGCGGTCCGCTTTTCCCGCGTTGGGCCGGTGTTCTTCCAAAGACGGGACAACCCCCTTGGAGCCGCCCCGCTCTCCTCATACTAGAATCCATTAAAAAGCTTTAGAAAGCTTTTTATAGCGCCGAAGGCGCGTTGGATTCTTATGCGACGTGTTTTGCGCCAGGATGTCGCAAAACGGAAAC
>ERZ808035.1022-NODE-1022-length-17601-cov-4.397569_pt1 | contig 17601 bp, 7 predicted proteins | sample MGYA00380189_ERZ808035 | MGnify/ENA primary metagenome ERZ808035 (study PRJEB31490, sample SAMN06133407) | mouse gut metagenome | isolation source: M5_1 | host: mice | place: China: Chengdu | collected 2015-05 ...
CTACATCGCAGTTGGGTATGGTGAGCAGCCGAGCGGCGGATATAGTATCAGTGTGAATGCGTTTTATGAGACAGACAAATCACTGGTGTTCGACACGACGCTCATCGGCCCGGGAAAAGCGGAGAATGTGACAAACACGCCGACGCAGCCGTACATTGTGGTAAAGACTGAGAATATAGAGGATAAGGCGATAGAATTTAAGTGATAACTGTGATACAATAATTCTGGCACAATTGTTAAGCAGACACGCACATCCAGCTAGAAATGGAAGCAAAGGAAAGCGGAGCGCGCTGATTGGATAGCGCAGCAGGATACATAGTATAAAATAACAATTGATTTTATACTGAGAAAACGACAGCAGAATATCTGCGGAAATGTGAGGGAAAAAAGATGATAGTGATAAAAAACGGTATGGTGACAGACCCGTCAAACGGGATACAAAAACAGGCAGCAGTCATCATAAAAGACGGAAAAATCAATAAAATAACGGATGATGCAGATGAAATCAAACAAATAACATCAGATATAATAACGGAAAACAATAACGAACATCATGTTATTGATGCAGCAGGCTGTATCGTGGCACCCGGACTTGTGGATGTGCATGTGCATTTCCGCGATCCGGGCTTCACATACAAGGAGGATATTGAGACAGGTGCAAAGGCAGCGCTCAAGGGCGGCTTTACCAGTGTGGTACTGATGGCAAACACGAAACCTGCCGTCGATAATATAGATACGCTAACCTATGTTATTGAGAAGGGGAAAAAGACAAACTTAAAAGTATATACCTGCGCGACAGTGACAAAAGGAATGGCAGGGAAGGAACTGACTGATATGAGCGCGCTTCTGGAGAAGGGCGCCGTGGGCTTTACCGACGATGGGATTCCGCTCATGGACGCAGCACTGCTGGAGCGTGCGATGCAAACCGTATCGGCACTCGAGGTGCCAATCAGCCTTCATGAAGAAAATCCGGCGCTGATCACAAACAATGGCGTGAACCGCGGCAGGGCATCAGAATCCGTTGGCATTGGCGGTTCACCGCGGGAGGCGGAGATTTCGCTGATTGAGCGTGATCTGAAGATTGCATTGAAAACAGATGCTATCTTAAATATCCAGCACATCAGCACGAAAGAGGGTGTGGCACTGGTGAGGCGGGCGAAGCAAAAGGCGGCAGACTTAGGGAAAAATAATATCCATGCGGAGGCGACGCCGCATCACTTTAGTCTCACGGAGGAGGCAGTCCTTCAGCATGGGACACTTGCCAAGATGAATCCGCCGCTGCGCGAGGAGGCAGACAGACAGGCGATCATTGAGGGATTGAGAGACGGCACGATTGATATCATTGCGACAGACCATGCACCGCACAGTGAGGAGGAAAAGAAGCGGCCAATCACAGAAGCACCAAGCGGCATCATTGGGCTGGAGACAGCGCTGCCGCTCGGCATCACAAACCTTGTGGATACGGGACAACTCTCCGTGGAGACATTGATTGACAGAATGTCAGCGGCTCCGGCGCGTATGTACAAGCTCCCGGCGGGAACCTTGTCGGCGGGCGCCGCTGCGGATCTTGTGATCTTTGATGCCAGCGCGTCACAGACAGTTGGTGTGTTTGCGTCAAAATCTTCCAATTCGCCCTTTGTGGGGCAGACACTCAAAGGCGTCGTGAGATACACGCTTGTAGATGGGAAGATTGTGTATCAGAAGGAATAGAGCGGAGAAGATTCATATGAAAAGAAAAACCAGAGCGTTTGCTCTGGTTTCTTTTCGTATATGATATGTATTAGTCTGAAGGAAGCTGGAACTTGCTGATCAGGGAATCCAGCGTCATTGCCTGTGCGGACAGCTCTTCGCTTGTTGCAGAAGCCTCCTGTGCTGTCGCGGAGTTCGACTGGACTACCTCGGAGATCTGACTCACACCCAGCTCGGTCTGTTTCATCGCCTCAGCCTGCTCAGAAGCGGTCTCGCTGATCGCCTTGGAGGAAGCCGCGATGAGCTCGATACCTTCTACAACACGGTCAATCGAAGCATTTACGATATCTGCGGTCTTGCTTCCGTCTGCGATCGCGCTCAGGGAAGTTTCGATTAACGTTCTGGTTTCGGCTGCGGAGTTTGCACTCTGCTCCGCTAACTGACGAATCTGATCGGCTACGACTGCAAAGCCTTTTCCAGCTTCGCCGGCTCTTGCTGCCTCGATCGAAGCATTCAGGGAGAGCAGATTTGTCTGAGATGCAATGTCCTCAATCTCGGAAATAATGTTTCCAACCTGCTGTGAGGCATCGTTGATGCGGGACATCGCCTCCATCATGGCTTTCATTTCTCTGTGGCTGCGCTCTGCCTCGTCAGCGTAGGTTCGTGCCTGATTGTAGGAGTCGCCTGCATTGTTTGCGGTAGCGCGGATATCGTCCGTGATAGTGGTGATAGTTGCCTGCATTTCCTCTACAGCGCCTGCCTGATCTGTAGCGCCTTCCGCAAGGCTTTGGGAAGCGTCAGCTAAGTTGCTTGCGCCTGCGGCTACCTGATTGGATGCTTCGGTGACAGATAGGATTGTTTCTGCCATCTGTCTCTTTAACTGTCTCATTGCGGTGAGAATCGCCTCAAACTCTCCCATATATTTTGATCTGTCTTTGCTGACGACTGCGAAGTTGGCATTTGCCATCTGGTCTAGCACTTCTGCGACATCATGGATGATAAACTGGAGTGATGCGGCCATATTGACTGTGACGTCAACCATCTCTGCAAGCTCGTCCTTCGTCTCAACAGTCGGGAAGGGCGATGAGAGGTCTCCTTTTGCAAAGATATCCAGACGCGCCTTGATCTGGTCGATTGGACCCGCAATGCTGTTTGCAATCGACTTTCCAAGAGAGATTGCAAAAATGATGGAGCCCGTGATAACGATGATGATAAGCACTGTGAGCGCAATGATGATTATGGCAAGGGTGTTGGATACTTCCTGTCCTTTATCCACCTTGATTTCCATAATCTGTGTCAGATCGTTATAGATCTCCTCATATATGGGAACGAGCTCTCCCAATGCCATATCCTGCGCGATCTTGCACTTTTCACGGTCTGTGGTGCTGCCGAGGTTGACAATCTCTTCTTCTAATTCCCAGTAATCCTCCAGTTCAGCTTTGATCTCGTTGTACAATTGCTTGTTTTCCTCTGTAACCATGCTGGATTCAAGCGCATTAAATTCTTTTGTGAACGAATCTTTGTACTCCACGCGGTCCTCGAGCAGCTTGTCGATGGCAGACTGTTCATCGTAGCCGATAATGCCGCGCATCGCGGAACGGGTGTCAGCGAACTGAGCCATTGCCCTGCCGATATCGCCCTGTGAAAAACCATAATTTGTGAGTACAGACGCGTATAGGCGCGACATGACGATCATTGTGATCAGTATGACGGCTGACACCGCAGTCAATATACACGCGATTGTGACAAACGCGTGAATCAGCCGGTCCCGGATTTGTAGGTTGTTCAGTTTTTTTAGCATAATATTAGATCTCCTTAATAATATTGATATGAACGATATCTTCTTATTTCTTCTGGGCAACGCAGACTGCATCAAACTGTTCAGTACGCCTAAGTTGGCAGACAGGAATCAACAAGCTGATTGCGTGATAGATTTATGTAAAATCTGAATGCATTGTTGTAGGTATACAGCAAAATGTATACAATAGTACTAAATAGTTATAGAAGTATAAAAATTTGGTGCTCAGGACAAATAAAAATACATGACTAAATTATACATCTTTTTATCTATTTTGTCCAATGATTTTCCCTGTTAAAATCGCCATAATTATCATTTGTTTTATTGTGCAATAATTTTATTCGACGATTTCAAGCAATTTGCCAGTGATGTCCGCCATATTCGAAGAAACCTGTTTGGTATCCTGGGAGATGCGCACATTTTCGTCCACAACGCTGGAGATACGCTCAATCTGTCGCACGGCATCGGAGACAATGTCCACATTTTGATGAACCATATTGGCGATTTCCGCGATATTCTGGTCCGCCTGTTTGATATTGTCCACGACATTGCCAAATGCCTCGACGGTCTGGTCAGTGATTGCGCGCCCGTCCTCCACGGCGTTGATGGAGTTCATGATGAGTTCGTTGGTCTCTTTTGCAGCCTGTGCGCTTCTTGCGGCGAGCTCGCCGACCTGCGTGGCAACCACGGCGAAGCCTTTGCCCAGATCTCCGGCTCTTGCCGCCTCAATGGAGGCATTGAGAGAGAGCATGTTGGTCTGCTGTGCGATGGAATTGATCTCGCCGATAATCTTTTCGATTGCCATGGACATATCGCTGATCTTCTGCATAGATTCCTTTAAGAGCGCCATGCGGGACTGGGTCTGTATGATCTGCTCTGCGGTGTTGCTGGTGGCGGCAGTGATTGTGGCAGTCGCGCTCACGCTGCTGTTGAGCTCTGTGGTGAGCTGGTTCATAATCTGCTTGAGGTCTGCCACTGCCCGTTCCTGTTCGCCGGTGCCATGAAAGATACTGTCGGCGTTTGTGAGCGTTTCACCAGATACTTGGTTTAGATTCTGGCAGGCATTTTTGATATTTTGAATCAAGAGCTGGTTGTGCTCCATATCCTGTTTTTGCTGTTCGATGAGATTTTCGTTGTCGCGCATACTCTGACAGATGCTCTCGACCATTTTGTTGATGCTGTCAGAGAGCATGGTAAATTCCGGGTTGCCGCGCTCGTCGATGGTGATGTGAAAGTTTCCGCTGGCAATCTCGCGCATGTCATGGGAGATGCGGTTGATGCCCTGCACGATTTTGTCATCTACCATGCGGTTGATCATAAATAGCAGTGCGCTGAAAATGATCAGCATACTCAGGGATACCACGAGGGTCTGGCTGGTGCGGCCGGCATAGTATTCGCTGGAGGGCATGAAGGTTCCGATAATCTGATTTTGGTATTCCTCTGCCATGTAGTAGCCGCGCACGCCGTCTATGACAGCTTTCCCCTTTCCTGTGAACGTTGATGGGAAGCCGGCTTCTGTGGCGGGGGTGCCGATCAGGGACTGGTTTTTATGAGCCAGAATCAGTCCGCTTGCGGCGTCTATGGCATAGATATATCCCTTTTCGCCGTAGTCGATATCCTTGAGCACAACGGAGATCTCAGTGCCCATCAGCATTTTTTCCAGCACTTCCGGCTGCACGCCGACTTGCACAAGTCCTTTGGCATCTGTCCTTGCCACACCGATATACTGCATCACGATTCCCTCTGCGACATTTATTTGAGGCTCCTGCACAAGTTCGATGGAAGGGTCCTTCACGATGACCATAAAAGCGTTAGACTGGTCGCCGCTCTTCATGTCAAAGCCGACGTAGGAATCAATGGTGCTGCTGGTGATGATGCCGTCCTCGTCAATAATGTGCAGCTCATTGACCATCAGACGTTCCTTGATCGTATTGAGCTTCTCCTTGCTGTCCGCAATGGACGGGTTCACGGCAAGCATGTCCGCGAAGGCTCTCGTTTTGGCGAGACTGTTCTGACTGAGATTGTCTGTGAGCTGTGCGATGGTCTCCTCATTGTCTGCGAGCTTTTCCTTGACATCTGTGAGCTTGGCATGACTCGAGGAGGCATTGGCAGACTGGCTGACGATGGTCTGCAGAACAAAGATGGCTGTGATCGTGATCAGCAGCGCTACGAGCATGTAGGTAAACAGCCGGTTGGTAAATATTTTTTTCATAGTGGTTAAGTACCTTCCTTCCTTGGTGTGATGATATAGGTTCTAGTTTATGGCAGATATTGACATTATTATATCTTTTTCTACGTGTATCATCAAGGGTTTTGACAATCGTTGTGAATGTTCTACAACAAAAATGACACATCTTCGCTAAGATGTGTCATTTTGTGTCGTTATTTCATGTTATTATTTTTTGAGAGATTTTGTGATAGTGCCGGTGAAATCCTTGTTCAAACCAGTGATTGTCACCTGAATTTTGCCCTTCTTCTCTGCGCCGTAGGTCAGCTTGTAGTCCACGCCTTCCACCAACGGCTGTTTGCTGTATGTTAAGGTGATTCCCTTTGACACGGATCCCTTTACAGAAGCTTTGGAGATCTTCTGCGGTTTGATCGTAAAGGTGCCTGAGGTGGTACAGCCCGCGTAATTACCGATTCCGGTGATGGTCACAGTCGCTTTTCCGGCAGAGAGGTTCTTGCTGTAAGTAACAATGTAATCTCTGTTTAATTTTAGTGTCTTTGAGCCATCCTTGACAGTGACTTTGGGTTTTTGCAGTTTTCCGTTATAGGTCTTATCGGAAATTTTGTTCACTGTCAGTTTTGACTTTGCCGGCTCGATTGTGAAGGATTTGACGACTTTGCCTTTGTACTGTCCTTTTCCTGTGATGATGACAAGAGCAGTGCCGGCCTTCGTGTTATCCTTGTACTGTACTTTGTAATGCTTGTTCTTTTCAAGTGTGGCGCTGCCAAGTTTCACTGTAGGTACGACAGTGGTGACAGCCTTGCCTGTGAAAGGAACGGACTTCGCGCTCAGCGTGACGTTTTCAGGATTGATAATCTTGTCTGCGGCAGCCTTGTAGAGCGTGATCTTCACGGTTACAGTGCCTTCATAGTACTTATTGCTTTTGGCTGCGGTCACAGTCGCTTTGGCGGACGTGCCCTTGACATCTGTGAGCTTGGAGACGGTGTAATCTGTACCGTTTACCAGTTCGACAGCACCGTCGTATACATAGACTGGCGGTTCTGTCTTGGCGTCAACGGACATGCCGCCAGTGATAATGTTCAGGTCTTTGAGCGGTTTCTTGGTGATCTGGAACTGCTTGGTGATCTCGCCTTTGTAGATGCCGTTTCCGCGCACAGTCACTTTGCCGGTGCCTGGCTCTGTATTGTTGCTGTAGAGCACTCTGTAATCTGTTCCCTCTGTGAGTGTGACCTGTTTGCCGTTGTCGGTGATCGTGACTTTCACAACGGGTCTGTACGGAGTACCGTCATAAACTTTTGCTTTGATATCAGCGATCTTGGCGATAGGTTTGAGGTCTTTTCTCTGGTCAACAGGATATTTTGAGATGTCCTCGTCAGCGGGAACATCAGTTTCTACCCATTTTGCATACAATGTTGTGTCCGCGGTGACTTTGTCTGTACTAAAGTTCCATGCTGTCTTGCAGCTTGAATCCTTATACCAGCCCTCGAAGCGGTAGCCTGAAGCTGTCGGGTCTGAAGGCTTTTGGATCAGCGCTCCAGATTTGATGCCAGTGTAGGACTGCGGCGCGCTGCCGTGTCCCTGCATGTTGAAGGTGACAGTGTACTCTGTGTCAGAAGGTGTTTCCGGCTCAGAGGGTGTGCCTGGGTTTTCAGGCTTATTTGGATCGTCTGGGTTTTCTGGTGTCTGTGTCTTCGTCCACTTCGCGTAGAGCGTCAGGTTGCCGGTGGTGCCGGCGGCGATCTGTGTGATGGACTGTGTAAAGTCTGCATCACGATACCAGCCGCCAAAGGTGTAGCCATCTTTGGCAGGTGCCTTCAAGACGATGGTTGCTGTATCTGCGGTATATGTTGCCGGATTGTCAGCATGATTGGTGCCGCCGTCCAGCTCGTAAGTGATGGTGTAAGTATCGGATGGCGCCGGGTCAACAGCGTTTTCGGATACCTCTACTGTGAGTTCTGCGGAGATATTGCCGACAGTTGCGGTGATCGTGACGGAGCCGTCCTTGAGGGCGGTAATCTGTCCTTTGCTGTCTACGGCTGCAATCGTATCGTCAGAAGACGTCCACACAGCGCCGTCCTGCACAGGACCTGTACAGTTAGATTTCTGGTTATACGCCTCAAAACCAACAGTTGCATTGAGGACGAGATTGTGGCTTGAACCTGTCTTGAGGGACAGCGGAGAGCTGGCGGTAAACGCTAATTTGGATACAGCGCTGCCTGCTACCTCAATCGCCTGCATACAGTTGCCAGCAAATTCGTTTTTCTGGGAATCCATAGTTGCCTTGTCGCTAAATTCCTGTGCTACAGCGACGGGAAAGATGTATCCTTTTGACAGTTCGAATGCGCTGACTGCCACATAATTGTATCTCGTACTGATAATGCTTTCGTAATGTCCTGTTTGGCCGTCTGTTTTGTCTACCCAGTCCTGCTTTTCGTCGTACCATTGTTCGATTCCAGCCATTAGGTCAGTGTAATTCCAAGCTAGATTTTCGGCGAAGGACTGTTCGTTATTGGTGGTTTTTACGGTGAAGCATCTTTGGCCGTTCGGACGGTCGTGCGCCGGGCGCAAAGCAGCCTCTGCTGCACGCAGTCTGGCGATGGCTTCCAGGTCTGAAGACCACTTTAACGGTTTATAGTCAGACGCCGTTAACGGCTGGTTGGTTTCCGGGTCAATCACGCCTTCGTCGCAGGCTTCCTTGCGGATGGCATTCAGGCGTTCCAGAATGGTTTCTGCGGTCTCTGTGGCATAGGATCCTGTAATGCCTACGAGGACATTGCCCTCGGTCAGGCTCATATCAATCTCTGGAAATCCGCTTGGCGTTTCCGGTTTTTGCGCATCGGCTTCCCACTTGGCATAGAGCGTCAGGTTGCCAGTGCTTGCACTTGTGATCTGTGTGATCGGTTTGGTCATTGCCGCGTCGGTGTACCATCCTAAGAAGGTGTAGCCTTCTCTGAGGGGATCATGGAGCGTGATGGCGTCAGAGTCAGACATATAAGCCGATGGATTGCCAGTGTGGTTGATGCCGCCGTTTAATACATAGTTGATGATGTAAGCGGACGTGCCTTCGCTGCCGGAACTACCGCTGCAATATGCTTTCAGATTATTTTTGATTCCAGAAGCAGACTGCTGGCCGTATGTCATATGCTGTACTTTGTCGTTGGCATCGATGTAGACGAGGATTGGTGTGGCTTCCTGTCCATCCCAGCCGAAGTGTTCTTTTGCCAAATCCATATAGGCATCCCAGAGAGAAGTTTCCTCCCATTGCAATACCGGCGGTCCGCCAGGTACCATTGGTTTCATTACTTCCACTTCTTCTATGCCGCTATAACCAAAAGTCAGGTGGTTGCTGTTGGGGGCATGTGCATTAACAAAACCTGTAAACTTGTCAACGGCGTCAGGGGTATTCGCAGTCTCCGAGTAGACGACATAGAGATCGACATTGCCGAAGTCTTTGGTGGCAGCCATGTCGCGCACTGTCGCCTGGCTTCTTGAACAGGTTGCCTGTACGAGGGCGATGACTTTGGGTTTTTTGTCTGCGGTAGTGTACCAGATGTCTGATGTATTTGTGTATTTTGTAATCCTGTAACGGATATTTGGCACATTCTTCCCGCTCGAAAGCATATAGGAAACATCTGACACTGGGAATGCTGCCTTAAATTCAGCGGTAGCATATTGCGCGTCGCGCGTGTGGTTGACTAAATCATCGTCACTCTTTAGGAAATAGGCGTGGTGCGTCTTGCTGTCCATGCCGTCCCACGTACAGTCTACATTGAAATACTGTCCGGCTGCTCTTGCGCTGTCGCCGACTCTGACGATATTCCAGCCGTGCGCGCCGCCATTTCCTGTACCGGAAATGATACGAACAGAGAGCCCTGCATCTTTGCACATACGGTAGAAGAGGACGGAATATCCCTGACAGACTGCTGTCCCTGTGCACAGCGCATCGTAAGCGGAGTATTTTTTCAGGGAATAGTCATAGTCTACGTGGTCGCAGATGTAGTCATGGATTGCTCTGACTTTCTCATAGTCTGATTTGCCGTCTAAATTCAACTCGCTGAGTGCGGCGTTCACAGCAGCAGTCAGTTCTTCCTCCTGTGCTGCGGTGGAGTGGTAGGTGATTGTAAATACAAGACGGTAGTTTTCCTGGTCCGGGCTGGTTCCGTCGATGCCGCGGGTTTTCGTAGCCCAGCGCAGTGCATCGCCTTCCTGTCCGCTGCATGCGTCGCTGTACTCAAAGGCAGCTTCAAAAACTGCGTTAAAGAAGGTGTTGAAGTTGTATCCTAAGAGCGCCTTTGAGGGCATATTGATGACCACAGTGCCTTCGCGCACGATCATCTTCTCGCGAAGATGGGCTGCCGCTTCCTCGAGTGTCTGGCAGGTTGCTTCCTCGCGGGGTTCTGCGAGCAGCGCCTTGCCTTCAAACTGTTCTTCTGCCTGTGAGGCGTCGATCAAATCTGCATAGAGCGGATTTACCTCAAACAGTGAGAAGCTGGGAAGTGTTTCCGTCTCTGTCTCAGATTCGGATTGTGATTCCTCTGTCTCAGATTCAATCTGCGATTCGTCAGTTACGGATTCAGTTTGTGATTCCTCTGTCTCGGATTCAGTCTGTGATTCGTCAGTTACGGATTCGGTCACAGTCTGCGATTCCTCTGTCTCGGATTCAGTCGCAGTCTGTGATTCGTCAGCGCCTGATTCGGTCACAGTCTGCGGTTCGTCAGTGCCTGATTCGGTCGCAGTCTGTGATTCCTTTGTCTCAGATTCAGTCGCAGTCTGCGGTTCGTCAGCGTCTGACTCCATTGCAGTTTGTGACTCATCGGAACCTGATTCCGCCGGAGCCTGCGATTCGTCAGCTGCGGCCTCTGTCACAGCCTGTGATTCTGTCGTTGTCTCATTCTGAGATGCACTTGAAGCAGTCTCTGCTACAGCCTGAGATTCGCTTGAAGTGGTCTCTGCCTCTGTCTCAACAGCCGCAGACGGTTCTGCTGCGCGGACTGTTGTCACGTCTAAGCCTGTCACAACTAACATACCTGATAGCAGCAGGCTTAGCAGCTTTTTGGGCAAGTTTCTTTTCATAACCCTATTCCTCCATTCTAAATTTTCCGCAGTTGTGCGGAGCTGATACGGACAGAAAAGCCAGGTAAAACACCATAAAACGATAGTGTGCTGCCGGACGGAATCGGACCGTATTTATGATAAGGTATAAATAAACTATAATTTAGATTTGCAAAAATATCAATCGTATTTGTTAAATTTTGTTAAATGTGTTGATAGCAACAATATATTTTGAATTTTTTGTTAATATTTTACATATATAAAACGCACTTTTTATTGAGATTGCATGAATATGCAAAACTCCATAGTTTATATGGAGTTTTGCTTTCGGAATTTGCCTTGTGGACTTAATTTTTGACAGATTTCGTGATTGTTCCTGTAAAGTCGCCGATGCCAGTGATGGAGATTTGTGTTTTGCCTTTTTTCGCTGTGCCTAAGGTCAGTTTGTAGTCAACGCCTTCCACAAGCGGTTTTTTGTTGTACGTTAACACAATGCCCTTTGACAGCGTACCCTTTACAGTAATCTTAGAAATCTTCTGGGACTTGATGGTAAAGTTGGCAGTCACAGGGGCGGAGCCGGCATAGTTTCCGATGCCTGTGATTGTCACGGTCGCTTTTCCTGCGGAGAGGTTCTTGGCGTAGGTCACAGTATAGTCTCTGTTTACTTTGAGCTTCTTGGTGCCATCTTTTACAATAACAGTTGGTTTTTGCGGCTTGCCGTTGTAGGTTCTGTCTGAGATGCTGCTGACTGTAAATTTGGACTTTGACGGCTCAATGGTAAAGGATTTTACAACTTTGCCTTTATACTGTCCTTTGCCGGTAATGATCACAAGTGCGGTGCCTGCCGTGGTGTTATTCTTGTACTGAACTTTGTACTGTTTGTTCTTCTCGAGGGTGACATTGCCAATCTTGACAGTCGGTACAACGCTGGTGACAGCCTTCCCTGTATAGGGTGCAGATTTCGCGCTTAAGGTGACATGTTCTGCATTGATGATCTTGTCTGCATCTGCCTTGTAGAGCGTGACCTTTGTCGTGACAGAGCCCTCATAGTATTTGCTGTTCTTCGCTGCGGTGACTGTTACCTTTGCAGAGGAGCCTTTGACATCTGTGAGGTTGGAGAGGGTGTAATCAGTTCCCTTCACAAGCTCAACTGCGCCGTCGTATACATAGACTGGCAGGTTGTCAGTCTTGGCGTCCGCGGACATGCCGCCCGCCACGATATTTAAGTTCTTGAGCGGTTTCTTGGTGATCTGGAAATCTTTTGTGATCTCTCCTTTGTAGGTGCCGTTTCCGCGCACGATTACTTTAGCTGTTCCTGGAACAATATTATTCGTATACAGTACTCTGTAGTCCGCACCCTCTGTCAGCGTGATCTGTTTACCGCCGTCAGAAACGGTCACTTTCACAACAGGGGTGTAGGGTGTGCCGTCATAAACCTTTGCTTTGATCTCAGCGATCTTAGCGATGGGTTTGAGGTCTTTTCTCTGGTCTGTAGGATACTTAGAGATATCTTCGTCTGCGGGTGCGTCTAATTTTACCCACTTCGCATACAGGGTGGTGTCCGCAGTCACTTTGTCGGTGTTAAAATTCCATGCAGTCTTGCAGGAGGAATCTTTATACCATCCATCGAAACGGTATCCCTGTGCATTCGGGTCTGCGGGCTTTTGGATTAACTCACCGGATTTGATGCCTGTGTATGACTGAGGTGCATTGCCGTGTCCCTGTGTGTTGAAGTTGACCGTATATTCAATAGCTGGTGTAGTGTCTGAGTCACCTGGTTGATCAGGATTTTCGCCTGGCTTATCAGGGTCCTCACCCGGCTTATCGGGGTCCTCACCTGGCTTATCAGGATCTTCGCCTGGCTTATCAGGATCTTCGCCTGGCTTATCAGGGTCTGATGTCATGCCACAGTATTTTTTTAGATTGACTTCAATCTGGCTGGCGTTTTGGGGACCTTGAGTTAAGTTTTGGAGCTTATTGTTCGCATCAATATAACAGAGCAGAGGCAGGCTGATGCGCGATGCGTCACCGCCGCTTAAACTGATATAACTGAATGCGTCGTTGTAGGTTTGGCTGTATGGTATATAAGGTGAAGGTTGCGAAGTATCGTAAGTAAAGGTTATGGTATCATTGGCGTATGTTGCTTTAAACTCAGCGACCGCCTCTTTGCTATGTGAAAGCATCTCGGCAGCGTAGATGTCTACATTGCCGAAATCATGCCCGGCAATGGCACGGATTGTGCTCTGGCTATTCATGCATCCTGTGTTGAAGTAGATGAGCAGCTTGGGTTTCTGGTTTGCTGTTGTGCTAACTTTGGTGTCATCGATGGTTGTGTATTCGTAGGCGGGATTATCTTTGTTTAATCCGTCTACAAGAGAACCCTGGTCAACATAGGACAATCTGGACATAGGATACTGTGCGTGGAACGCAGCCGTGTTGTACTCTGCATCCCGCACATGGTCCACAAAGTCCTCTTCATTTTTCAGGAAATAAATGTGGTAGGTCTCATCATCCTGACCATCCCATGTGCAGTCGATATTGTAATAGTCTCCAGCCGCCCGGGTGTTGCTGCCGATTTTGACAATATTCCATGCGTGGGCAGCACCATTGCCGGTTCCAGTAATGATTCTGACCGGAAGCCCGGCCTCTTTACACATGCGGTAGAACGCAACTGCATATCCCTGGCAGACTGCTGTGTTGTTGCAGAGTGCTGCGTAGGCGGTGTATTTGAGTGTATAGTTCTCATCTTCAAGATTATCGAAATCATAATTTACGGTATCACAGATGTAATCGTGTATGGCTTTGACTTTCTCGTAGTCGCTCTTGCCGGACAATGCCATACCATCGAGCGCCTCATTGACTTTGGCGGTAAGCTCCTGTTCCTGTTCATAGGTGGTGTAGTATACAGGCTTTAGGAGAGCTGTGTATGTATTTGCTTCTTCATTTGTGGAATATGAATAAGCATAACCTCCATGCGACCATCTCAGCGTATCGCCCTCCTGCCCAGAACATTCCTCTGTATGTGCGACGGAGGCATTAAAAAGCGTTTTTGGGTATTCAGTGTGTGCGATGCCGCTGTCGTCCACAATGCTCAGCGGAATTGTTGCATAAATATCTGTTGCGCGTGCAACCATTTGGCGGCTTACGTAAGCTGCGGCGTCCTCGAGTGTATCAAAGGAGGTTTGGTCGCTTTCGGAGAGTAGGCGTATGTCTTGGTATAGGCCAAGCTGCGCCTCGATTTCATCGGCGCTTATGAGACCTTCGTAAAGCGGATTGACAACAATCTCGAACGGTATGTCAGATTCTTCTGTTTCGGTCTCTGCGGTTTCAGTTTCTGCGATTTCGGATTCTGTTGTGTCAGATTCTTCTGTTTCAGATTCCAAGGTCTCCGATTCCTCAAACGCTACTGTCTCCGATTCTACTATCTCCGATTCTACTATGTCCGATTCCTCGGCTTGTGTCTCCGATTCCGCTGTCTCCGATTCTATAGTTGTTGGCTTTTCGGTTAGCGTCTCTGTCTGCTGTTCGGAAGCTTGGTCAGAGGAGTCTGTCTGCTGCTCGGAAGCTTGGTCAGAGGAGTCTGTCTGCTGCTCGGAAGCTTCATTGGCAGTCTCCGTCTGCTGCGCTGATTCGGTGTCAGCGGTCTCAGTGTTCTGCTCGGACGACTCGACGGGACCTTCCGACTGCTCTTGAGCCGTCTCGTCAGCAGCTTCTGTCTGTTCTTTGGTAGATTCTTTGGCAGATTGCGTCTGCTGCTCGGAAGTCTCAATGCGGACCTCGGTCTGCATCGAGTGTTCGGCTGCCGCTGTCTCATTTAGAAGTTCAAGGGTGTCTCTCATGGATTCATGGCGGATTGATTCTTCTGCTGCATGAACTGGAGTGACATCGAATCCTGTTATTATGAGCATTCCTGTTAGTACAAGGCTTAGCAGCCGTCTGGGTACTATTCTTTTCATAGGCTAATTCCTCCATTTTTATTTTAATGTGTATATAAACTATAATTTAGTTTGGCAAAAAATGCAACCATGATTTCCCAAAAACTTACATTTTATTGATTGATCGGGTCGGGGGAGAATTGACAGCATCGGTGAAATCAAATACAATACTCGTATAGGTGTATTGGAGGGCGGATGCATGGAACAGTTTCGGTTGATCTGGCAGTATATCAGACGGCATAAGTGGCAGTACATTGGAGGTATCATTACCTTATTTATATTGGATTTTGCAAATCTCTATATTCCAAAGACGACGGGCGTGATCACGGACGGGCTTGCGGCACACACCATTGACCGAAATGGAGTGTTGTACAATATCGGCATCATACTTGGCATTGGTCTCACGCTCGCAGTGGGGCGTTTTTTGTGGCGATATTTTCTATTTGGCGCGGCGCGCGCGATTGAGCATGAGCTGCGCGACGATCTGTTTCGGCATCTGGAGACGCTGGATGTGGAGTACTATAATGAACATAAGACGGGCGACTTGATGACGCGCTTTACGAGTGATCTGAACGCGGTGCTCATCGCCATCGGTCCCGCGGTCATCTCCGCCTTTGACGCTGTGGTGATGACGGTGATGGTCATCGCCCAGATGATGCTCTATGTCAACTTGAAGCTGACGCTGGCAGCCGTTGTACCGATGACGTTGATCGCGTTTGGGGAGCTGTACTGCGGGAAATTGATGCAGGCGCGTTTTCAGGAGCGCCAGGAGGCGCTGTCGGAGCTGACGGACTTTGTGCAGGAGAGCTTTTCGGGCGTGCGCGTGGTCAAGGCATTTGTGCGGGAGCAGTCGCAGCTTCGGGAATTTGCGCAGGCAAATGCGAAGGCGAAAAAGAAAAATCTAAGAATTGCTCAGCTCGAGTCGATTGTCATCCCTCTGCTGGATGTGGTCATCGGCGTCAGCAGTCTGCTCACGCTGCTCTATGGCGGGTATCTGGTGCTGACCGGCGAGATCACGATCGGGCGGTTTGTCGCATTTAATCAATATATTATGATGCTGGTGTGGCCGATGATCGCCTGCGGGGACGCCATCAATTCTTTCTCACGGGGCGGTGCGAGCATCAAGCGGTTACAAGAGGTATTTGAACAGCAGCCGGAGATTGCGGACGGGGAGCATATGGCATGTGTGGAGGGACTAAAGGGCGATATCCGCCTGAACCATCTGACCTTTCTGCACCGGGGGCACAGCGAGCCGACGCTTAAAGATATCAGCCTCGACGTCAAGGCGGGGACGACGCTTGCGGTCATAGGGCGCACTGGAAACGGCAAGTCCACGCTGGTCAATCTGCTGCTGCATCTCTATAATACAAAGCGCGGCATGATTTTTCTCGACGGCAGGGATATCAACGATATTCCGCTCAAGACGCTGCGCGAGAACATTGCCTATGTGCCGCAGGACAATTTCCTGTTCTCAGATACCCTCAAATCCAACATTGCCTTCGGGACGGAGGATGAGGAGATGGACGAGATTGTCCGCGCGACCAAGACAGCGTGTATTCATGAGAATATCATTGCGTTTCCAGATGGCTATGACACGATCGTCGGGGAGCGCGGTGTCACGCTTTCCGGCGGGCAGAAACAGCGCAGCTCGATTGCGCGCGCCCTGAAAAAAGATGCGCCGATTCTGATTCTTGACGATGCGCTGTCTGCGGTGGACACGGACACGGAGGAGAGAATCCTCCAGAATTTAAAGGAGAACCGGCGTGGGAAGACGACGATTCTAATCGCACACCGCATTTCCACGATTCAGAATGCCGACAGGATTCTGGTGCTCGAGGACGGGGAGGCAAAGGAGTGCGGAAACCACAAGGAGTTGATGGCGCTCGGGGGCATTTACAAAGAAATGTTTGAGAGACAGCAGCTTGAAGCGGCAAAAAATCTTGCGGTTTCGACATTGTAAAGGAGGAATTGATATGGCGATTTACGACCCAAAGGATTATGAAAAAGTGATAAACAGGATTCAGGAAAAAGTAAACGCGCTTCATATTAATATGGGCGCATGTCTTTCAGAGGAGGCGATTGCAGCGTTTGAGGCTTGCCACAAAGTCCAGCTTCCGCAGGCGTATAGGCTGTTTTTGCAGAAGGTTGGCAATGGGTGCGAACATGTGTTTAATGAGCTGGAGAGCTGTCCCTGTCAAGAGCTGGCGGAGCCATTTATGCTGGATACCTTCTGGCTCTGGGAGGACGACGACAGAGAGGAAGAGCTTATCGAGGCTGACATGGAAAATAAGGTTTACCGGGGGAATATCGAGCTGGCGGACAAAGGCTGCGGCATGAGCTATCATCTGATTATCACGGGCAAATGCCGCGGAGAAGTCTGGAATTTTGCGGACGTGGGCGTCCAGCCCTGCTGTGAGCGGCAGGATTTTCTGGGATGGTTTGAGCTGTGGCTGGACGAGGGCGACGAAGCAGATTACTTTAAAGATTATGTGTATGACGAGGCAGATTTTGAGTAGGAACAGATTTTAAAAGGAGATCGAAATGAAGCGGCTGCTTACATATTTGAAACCGCACCGGTGGAAAATGTTACTTTCCTCGGTGCTGGTGATTGCGCTGATCGGAGTGGAATTATACAAACCGATGATTATTGGAAATGCCATTGACAAGTATATAGGCAATGCTGGACAGCCGGGGGCATTGGGGACGCAGGAGGCGTTTGGCGGGCTTCTTGCCGCAGGGGCACTGTACGCGCTGATGCTTTTGCTGGGCTTTGTGTTCAATGCCTCAAATACATGGATTTTGCAGAATGTGGGGCAGTCGGTTATATACAAAATGCGCGAGGAGGTATATGCACACCTGCTTTGCCTGTCCGTGAACTTTTTTAACACGCAGCCGGTCGGAAAGCTGGTGACGCGCGTGTCCAATGACACGGAGGCAGT
>ERZ808035.1038-NODE-1038-length-17361-cov-6.847894_pt1 | contig 17361 bp, 15 predicted proteins | sample MGYA00380189_ERZ808035 | MGnify/ENA primary metagenome ERZ808035 (study PRJEB31490, sample SAMN06133407) | mouse gut metagenome | isolation source: M5_1 | host: mice | place: China: Chengdu | collected 2015-05 ...
GCTCTCAAGCATTAGAATACCAAAATCAAATGGCTCTCAAGCGATAAAACGGTGGCTCCGAAGCGTTAGAATATTCATTTATCTTTAAAAAGTAGCGTACCAAACTACCATTGCAGGTATAATCGTCCTTATAACAAGATGCGATTTTTTTAACAGAATTTTCCCACCGGCATCCGGCTTATATCTACTTTTCAATATGACCATGCGCCTTTCCCATGGTCAAAAAAAGCACCCAAATAGATCTCTGATGAACCATGTTTTTTTTGTTCACCAGAAATCTGGATGCTTAGTAGTCTTATACGCTACTATATAGAGATGTCTATACCATTTTTACTTTTAAAAGGTATGCCATTACACTACTAACAAGGAGGTGACGACAATGTCTCTATCAATCAAGGATGCCCAGGTTTTCAAAAACGCACTGAAAGCTGCCAGGGCAAAAAAACGTCTGACACAGGCTACATGCGCAGAACTCCTTGGCCATTCTCTTTCCTTCCAGAAAGATTTGGAGCGCTGCCGCTGTTCCCCCAGTATTGAAGGTTTTTACCATATCTGCAGAACGCTGAATATATCTGCGGATGACTGTATCTTCTCAGACAGTCACAAAACGGACTCTACATACCATGAATTGCTGCGGCTTCTTTCTCAATGTGACGAGAAAGACCTGTCCGTATTACTTGCCACCGCCACGGCTCTGGCAGGAACTGACAGAAGCGCAGAGGTAACAGAAGCTCTGTAAATGGAATTCTTATGCTACAAGGCAGAAAAAAGCCAGCAGTACAGATAGTCTATCTGTACCGCCGGCTTTTCTTTTCTGCCCTATTATATTTGTCACAGTCAGTTCCACAAACAGAGGATTGTATATTTCACTTTAACCGCCCATTACGGCTTAATAACAGTATAAACCCGTTGACCGATTCAAAGAAGATATTAAATCAATTTAGTTTTCCTTTAAATAAACAGCTTTCCATTGTTCTATTCTTTTTGTAAAATTCTTTTCCAGATAATTTACATCCCACTTTCCCTGAGAAAATATCTGCCAGAGTGTAATAAGAAAAAATCCCTCTATCTCCTGTATCAGAAATTTCACATCAACCCTTGGACGAAATCCCGAAGTCTCTGCCAAAGCCATTATCTCCTCAGTTTTTTTATCGCATAATTTCCGGACATGGCTGCGGACAGGATCATTAAGCTCTGGGTCTTCCTCAAAAAAGGCCCTTAAAACAAATAAAAATATAACCGGATGCTCTCTCATAAACGTGAATCTTGCCATAAACCTTTGTTGTATGATTTCAAAAAAACCGGTTGCTCCAGTGTAATGCCTCGTCTGTATTTCACAAAACTGCCTTCCTGCATTTTCCCAAAGATACAAATGAAATTCCCTTTTATTTGAGAAGTAATGGAACAACAACGATTTAGATATTCCTCCGGCATCTGCAATTTTTGACATAGAGGCTTCCTTATAACTATTTTGCGAAAACACCTCATATGCACATCTAATAATACGCTCCTGCTTTTCCTTTGAAATGGAAAAAAATTTCTCATTCATACTGTTACACCATTCTGCTTTTACAAAAATATGTTTTCTTACTGTATAAATACAGAATCCCCATTACCATAAAAATCTGCCCCACACTTATTATCAGAGTCTTGGCACTAGGGAACCGATACAGTGAAGTCAGGCTGTACATTCCCCCTAAAACCGTATTGGACCATGCGTGGAGCAAAATAGAAACCCAGATGCTTCCTGTAATTCTGTGTGCCGCTGCTAAAGTCACTCCTAAAGTAATACAAAACAGGGTAAAAGCTACAAAGCTATATGCACTCTGTGATGAGTTGGGAATGAACCATAAAGGCAGGTGCCAGACGCTCCATACAATTCCTTCTATGACTCCTGCTGCCAGGAATGGAAATCTTTTCTGAAGTACAGGTTGGAAAACCCCCTGCCACCCAATTTCCTCCAACCCCCCGCCGTAAATCATCAATGGCATAAAAAGGATAAACAAGTACCATGGATTTCCTGTATACTGTTCTTGGAGAACACAGGCTCCAAATTGAATTGCCCCAAATAAGATAAGGATGGTAAAGCTTCTTTTCCTGCTGTCCATCCGAAAAATCTTTTTCAGAAATCCTTTCCATGTAACAGAAGCATATTTCCTTTCAACAATAAACGCTGCATAGGCCGGAGCCATTCCACATCCGGCTCCCAACAGCACATAGTACAATATCTGCATTAATTTTTCATCCAGCAGGTTCAATCTGTAAAGAACGATGATTGTCGTCTCGCTCCCCCAAGCAATCAGAAAAGAATATATTAAAAATACCCATATCATTTTTTTCTCAGTACTACTTAATCTTTTATTGTTTGAATCTACCTTGTCCTTGCTACCCATTATATTTCCATCCTTTCAATCTTCCGGGCCATATCAAAAATGAACAGTACCCCTGCCAACAGAACCACGATTGTAACCCCCATTACCATAGTCAGATGATTATTTATGTCTGCTGCCATATTTGCCAACAGCATACTGAGAAGAACAGCGCTGAGTACTGTTATGGAATTGGATTTTTTAATGAACCCAATCCGAATAGAGCAAAGTACAATTCCATCAGCAAGGAATGCCAGTATCAGCGTATCCCGATAAATAAGTAAAAGGTCCATGATATACAGGCCGTTATCCACCAGAGAAAGCATGTGCCCGGTGACAGCGAATGCCAGAAAACTCCCATAAGTACATGCCGGCAGCGCTACCGTAATAAAGGCCAGAAGCAGCCCTGTCTTCACCCACACCACGATTTTCCTGTCAATTGGATAGCTGAACAGTAAAATTGCGCAGGAGCCGCTGTATTCTTTCATCACATAGCCAAACCCCATTGCAGAAGCCAGCCCGGAAAAAGCCATAAGCGCAATCGCACCCCCTACCGCCGCTATCCCACGGTAAGAAGAAAAAAGAATCTCGGAAGCTTCAGACCCCGATTCCAGATGGGGTACCCATGCAAAAATATAAAATAACCCCAGCAAGCAGAAACATATAACCAACGCCGAAATACAATATGGCCTGATATTCATTTTTTTAAGTTCCATTTTCAACAGATTCACGTTCTGACACCTCCACGCATAATATTGAAAAAGTAATCTTCCAGCCCCTCCGGGCAGTCTTTTCTGACCTGAGCCATGGACACCTCCTTTGCGATGGAGCCGTCTGCCAGTACACCCACCCAGTCGGCCACATGCTCTATCTCGCTTAAAATGTGGCTGGAGATAAGCAGCGCCATACCGGATTCTCTGGCCAGTGAGAGGAACAGCTCCCTCATCTGCCGGATTCCCACAGGGTCAAGTCCATTGACGGGCTCATCCAGTACCAGCAGCTTTGGCTCATGGCTGATCGCCCTGGCAATCGCCAGACGCTGCCTCATTCCTAGGGAAAACTTCGAGACAGGCTGTCTCCCGGTGTTTTGAAGCCCTGCCCGGTTAAGTACTTCCTCAATCTTATCCACGCCGCAGCCCATGTACTGCAGATGCAGTTCCAGATTCTCCCTGGCTGACAAATGTTCATAGAATACCGGTGTTTCAATCAATATTCCCATCTCCCGTAAAAATTCCTTGTCCTGTCCTGAAACAGATGTGCCTGAGAATATAATTTCACCCGAATCCGGACGGAGCAGTCCTGTAATCATTTTGAAGGTGGTGGTCTTTCCGGCTCCATTCACCCCAAGAAGTCCATAGATCATACCACGTTCTACGGACAGGTTCATTCCGTGTATCATTTCCCTGCCGTCAAAAGCTTTTGCCACATTCCGCACTTTCAGTATCTTCTCATTCATTGCACCCATTTCCTCCTAATTCCCTTAGAATATTTTTTGCATACAGCGCGATAAGAAAGGAAACAGCGCCTGTTCCAATCATGATAAAAGGTGTCCCTTTGGACATCTTTTCAAAGAGAATCCCGTACAGCATCTGTCCAGCAGGCTGGGCACACATGATAAATGCCATGATGCAGGCAATTACCTTGCCGATCAGATGTGCCGGCGTCTGTGTCTGCACAACCGCCAGCATTTGTATACTGAACATGGTAGAAAATATCATTACCAGCATACCTGCTCCGGAAAGAATGAGATACTTTAAAAAATGGGTCTGCTCCGGAAGCAGCATCCCCACTCCCATCATACATGCGCAAAACGCACACAGTAAAAGAAGAGTGTATGCTTTCCCAGGGTTAAGCATTTTTTCAAAAGCAGCTGTGAACAGCCCGCCAATAATCCCTCCCACTGCCAGCAGCCCCTGTGTAATGCCAAGAAGCTGGTCTGCCATAGACAGCCTTTCCACAATAATAACCGGAATACCAATGGTTATCATAGATGACAAAAAAAGATTGAACCCTGCTATGATAAAACAGATGCGGATAAATACAGGCTTTTTTTCCTTCAGAAACCTTGTGCTTTCCTTTATATCCTCCTTCACAATGCAGATTACTGTTTTTTCCTCTGACCGTTTATGGAAAGGAATTACAATAAAAAGCTCCATAACAGCGGACATGAGAAAGCACAGGATACTGACCTTCAGGATACTCCCAATCCCCCAGAATCCATACAGCATACCTCCAATTACAGGCCCGATAAAGCTCGCCAGAGAACCAATCTGGTTTACGATGGCGCTTGCCGGCAGCACTCGCTCTTTGGGAACAAGTGCCGGTATGCTGGCCTGGACAGCCGGCTGGTATGTACCAGAAACACCATACAGCAGCATGAGAGTTACAATAAACAACGGAATCACCGGCGCCCTTCCGACAAGAACGTAAAATACCAGGATTATAAAAGCCGTAAGGAAATCCAGACCGGCCATGATATTGCGTTTATTTACCCGGTCGGCCAGCACGCCCCCTAAAAGCGACAATAGAATCATCGGCAGCAATGCGAGGGCTGTCACGGTTCCGAACAGTGCGGATGAACCTGTTTCCTTCAGTAAATAAAGGGGCAGAGCAAAACGCAGGATTGCGTTGCCAAAAAGGGAGATAATCTGCCCTGCAACCACCAGCGTAAAGTCTCTGCCGCAGCATGTTTTTCTATGATTCATTACAGCCACCTCCTTTCTCCATACAGAGTAAGGCAGGTGGGAACCCCCAGGTCAACAGGGGATTTTAAAAATTTTTACGGTTCCTTATTTCAGAGGAACCCAAACCTCATAAAGATGCTTGTCCGCCTTCTCATTCAACATGACCAGGCGGACGAAAATATACACCATTCCCCGGAATGCCGCCTGCTGCCGCAGCGCCCATTCATGGCAGGACTGGAACATCTTTTCGGGAATGGATGTGTCGTCATTATCTGCCAGCAGCGTAGTATAGAGACATTTCCCATGCTCCAGAAACATGCCCCTGTCCCCGTTATTCGCTTTTTCGGCAGGTTTTACCACATACATTTCAGAACCATTATATCCTGATTCATCAAAAGTGATTGCCCTGACTACATTAGAAAGAATGTCCTCTTTCTCCAGGTCAAGATGGCGCAGTACTTTTTCCTGGTATTCCTCAAAAGAGCCAACCTCCGGGAATGCTTCCCTGACACAATATGGTTTCAGCTCCCTGATTTCAAACTTTCCTTCCCCGTAAACGGCATTCCGGCAGAAATCCTTTGTTTCCTTTAGCCGTTCCTGCATTTCCTCAAGCCGCATAATCTGTTCCTGCAGACAGTCAAGCTGCCGCTGAAACAGTCTGTCATAGCCTTCGGTTCCTGTTTCCTTCAGAAGGCCCTTCATCTCAACAGGGGAGAAACCACGCTTTTTATAAAAGTCTATGGACATCAGGCGGGACATGTCATACAGGTCGAATTCCCGGTACTGGCTCCCCTGGCTTCTCTTGGGGCTGAGCAGGCCGATTTCCTCATAATAGCGCAGAGTTTCCCTGGTAAATCCCAGATGCCGGAACACGTCTTTGGTATGGTAGATTGCAGATGCCTGGTCACCGCCCCCATGATCCGCTGTAAAAAGATCCCCGTTCCCTTTCCTCTTCCTGTCATCCTTATGTTTCACCGTCTTTTTGAAATGTCGTTTATCCACAGGTTTCTCGGCAGAAACAGGCACCAGCCAGCTTTTTCCTTTCTTAACTGCGCCCTTCACCCGTCCGGCCTCACAATAGTAAGCGGCCATACGGCTTGATATATTCCATTTTTTTGCTGCTTCCACAGTGGTCAGATAATCCATCACTTATCTCCAGTTCTGTATGTTTCAGATATCTGAAATATATCCCTGTTTCTTATTCCTGTCAATGCCCTATGAATAATTCAGGATATCCTTTTCACATATTCCGCCAACGATATTTTTCCAGAATACCAAATGGCCAGTATGGAATACCCCAGTGCAACCACTGCGAGTGCTGCAAAGAAAATCAGCATAGGCCACAATGGAAATGTATAGCGCAGCTCTCCCAGCAACCCCACCTGGCTGAATGTCCGGCACAGGACATATCCCAAAATCGTTCCTATGGCCAGCGTAACAACGACTGTAGCCAGCACATAGCAAAAGGCCTCCGCCCTCAGCATTTCTGAAAGCTGTCTGCCAGACAGCCCTACCGAACGCAGTATACCGTACTCCTGCTGTCTGGAAATAAAGTTTGTCATAAGTGTATTGACCAGATTAACCAGTGCAAAAATGCCAATAAAAATTACCACCCCGTAAACTGCCCTCATCATGATTTTTAAAGACTGTTCCATATAGGAGGCCGCTTCGTTAATACTCTGAACGGCAAGATTCTGATTATCACCGCAAAGGTCATAAATCCTTTCTTCCGCCTGAGCAATATTTTCTATGTCGGCATGGAACAATAGCTTTATGTTAAAATTCTCGGTCTTCACTTTTATTTCATTCAACAAATCCTGTGGAACAAAAATGAAATAGCCTTTATAGCGCTGATCCCCCAGATTGACGGATGCCATTACCTGAAACGGGAGTTTTTCTCCCTCATCTGTCTCTATTTGGGTAATATCCCCTATCGCCGCCTTATAATTCGCAAATCTTTCCACTACTCCCGTAGAATCATCAATAATAATCCCGTGCCCTTCAACCAGCGTGTCATAATCCAGAGTCCCACTTAACAAAGCCTCTTGATGGCCTTCCAGGTATTCCCTTGAAAGACCCACAATTTCATAGTAAGGCTGTCCCTCCACATTGACATCTCCGGGAAAGAATATGTTTGCAGTGCAGCCCTTTACAGATACCATATCCCGGAGCAGTTCCCCTTCTGTCAGTTCCGCAATAAAATCCTGATCCAGGGGGTTATTTTGCTGCAGGTTATCAGCTATAGGAACATAGGGCGCAAACGCATCCCAGGGTGGTGACAGATACACGGAGAATTCACAGTCCCCCAACTCCTGATAGGCCATGGCCACCGGGTCTATAGACATTAAAAATGCGGATGCACACATAAGCAGGATCCCTGTAAACCCCAGGGAAAACAATGTCAGGGCGGTCCTTTTCCCATTACGAGAAAAGTTAATCCCTGCCAGGGAACACGGCGTAATCTTCCGGTACAGCTTTTTCGTGTTTCCCAGTTTCTTTATATCTGTCATAGTGGTGATCCTGACTGCTTCCACCGGGGAAACCTGCATTGCAATCCGTACAGGCTTCCGTATAGACAGCATAACCGTTATTTCCATCACAAGGGCGGTAATGACCGCAAATTTAATTGTATTCGGCCAATACCAACCCCCGGGGATAAGCAGATACCCGGCAATTCCGCCGCTGATGATGCCAAGAGGAATGGAAAGCAATGACAGCATCCGCCCTTCCCTGCGTACCAGGCATTTCATCTGCTTTTGGGTCATGCCGATCACCCGCAGCCTCCCATATTCCTTCACCTTTCCTGTCACAGATATATAAAACAGGCTGTAGATAACCGCAGCGCAGGCAATGAGAATCAAAACGCTGATTGCTACTGTAAGAAGTGCATTACTGGACGCATTATCAAAAGTAGTAAAATAAGAAGAACTGAATGCAATATCTGAATCGTTATAACCATACGGTTCCAGAGCGCCAAGTATATATTGTTCCAATTCCTCCATCCCCATATTCTCACTGCCCGCCATCCGTATCAGGACAGAATACGGAATCTTCGTACCGGAAAAATACTCCTCAACAATTGCCTGGGAAACAAATGCTTCGTATGCATTATTGGCATCCTCGTCCTTCACCAGTCCACAGACCGTGTACATTTCAGGAATGTCCGTCCCCAGGTCAAGGAAAACTGACTGTCCCAAAGTCGGTTCTATTCCCTGTTTTTCAAGATAAGAAGAAGCAATGGCGATTTCTGTTTCCTTTTGGGGAAGCCGTCCGGCTATCAGTTCATGAGAGTACATCTGAAATGCCGTTTCATCACAATAACTCACACTCAGTCTGTCCCTGCCAGTCCTCAGCTCTTTTAATGGTGCGGCAAGCGACAATCCTGCCATTTCTATATTACTATCTTCTGATAAGGCGGCAAACTGCTCCGGTTCCACAAAAAGTACCGCTGCCTGTAAACGCCCCCTGTAGAACTGCCTGGTCTGATAACTTCCTCCAAAAATATAAAGGGCAAGTGACATGATCAGGCAGGAGGCAAGAGCAATCGTTGTGATAAGAAAAAAATTCCGGCGTCTGTCTGCCCGGATGCTCTTGTCCGCCAGACTATGGATGATTCTGCCTGAACCGGCTGTAAATAATGATACCATTGCAAAAGCCTCCTATTCCATGATCCTGCCATCTTCTATACGGACAATGCGATCCGCAAGAAGGGCAATCTCATTATTGTGGGTAATCATTACAATAGTTTGCTTAAACTTTTCTCCAGTGAGTTTTAAAAGCCTCAGCACATCAGCGCTGCTTTTGCTGTCAAGGTTCCCGGTCGGCTCATCAGCAAGAAGGAGCGCCGGCTTCGTAATCAGCGCCCTTGCGATTGCCACACGCTGCTGTTGCCCGCCGGAAAGATTATTCGGCATGCTTTTCAGCTTATCCTCCAGCGCAAGCACATGAATCACCTCGTCCAGAAAATCCCGGTCCACGGTGCCACCATCCAGTTCCACCGGCAAAACAATGTTCTCGTACACATTCAAAATTGGAACAAGGTTATAGTTCTGAAAAACAAACCCTATATTCCGGCGGCGAAAACGGGTAAGTTCTTCATCCTTCATCTGCGAAAGTTCCATTCCCTGGACAAGAACAGAACCGGAAGTTGGGATGTCCAATCCCCCTATCATATGTAACAAGGTTGATTTCCCGGAGCCGGAAGTACCAACTATGGCAACAAATTCCCCGTTGCCTGCAAAAGATACATCTTCCACCGCGCGGGTAACATTGTGAGTTTCCCCATAGTACTTTTTAAGATGTTCTGCTTGTAAAACCTGCATGATAAAACCTCCTCGTATTATATAGATCACAACTATTCTTTATCTTTAATTCCTGTAAAGCAACTGCGCCAATATTGCCAAATATATCCCTTTTCTTCCAACGCCAGACAAAACATAATTACTCTCTGAACATTCGGTTTTGACAGCCCAGCCCTTCATTTTTCTACCCGCGGCAGTTCCAGTTCTTTTTGTTCGATCGTATTCGATAGATACCGAAATGTTCCATCCGGGAATGGCTGGACTACAATCTGATTTGTGAAAGCATAATCTGAATTGTAATCGATCCAGACTCCGTCAACATAAAGTGTGATTGTCCCATCCTCACCCTGTTTGTAATCTACCACTTCCCCAAAAGGCGGAAACTGCCTTGCAAATATCATTTCATATTCATAGCTGTCCACATCAGCACGGTAGCCGCAATGTTCCCTCACCTGTTCAACGGATACTGGAAAGCAGGTCGTCATAACACGTTCATATATTTCCGCCGGTATCAACCCGCCCTCTGTCTTAAAAGGTTCCTTTGTGTATATTGGATATATGTCTTCAAACATGCATGGCATTAAAATTTCTTCCACGTTGCTGGCGTCCCAGTTTGTCACAAGCATATTATAGTTCACAAAGCTAAGCCCATATATGTACTTTTTTGTCAGCTCCCTGCATTCATCCGACAAAGGCTTTACCCTGTAATACTCCCTCAGATTTCCATGTGCGATTGTTTCCGTATTTGTATAAATAAAATACCCTTTCTCTGTCAGCCTTATCTCTTCCAGATCATTGCTCCCAAAACCTTTTATTTCCGGTATGCCGCCTTCCCTCCAGCCTATCGAAACATAAAAGGACTGTATTTTCCCGTTTCTATGAATAAATGTCAGCGCACCTATGTTCCCATCCATGTATACGCTAAACACGGTAACCATTGCATCCCTTCCGGAAACATACGCAGAATAGAAATCCTGCATTTTTTGATAGTTTTCCATATTTATGTCATCAGAAACACTCACAAGTCCCTGTTCGCCCAACCGCTTCACTACTTCTTTCTTCTGTTGATCCGAAAAACCCTCAATGCGGGAATACTCTGTTTCAGGATACACAATTTCAGCCTCCTTATAAAGCTCCCCGCACTGCTCTGCCGCTGACATTGCCTCGTCCCGCAAATTCTGTTCTTCTTCGGTTGTCAAAATACTGACCGGTTCTGAAGTCACGATAGGGAAAACTCCGTCTGATTCCTCATCTTCCCCTGCCCCTGCGGCTTCGACTTCATCAATCAAACGCCTGCGTCCCTCCTGCATCCGCTTTTTGGCATCTTCAGACCAGTTCTCTTCCGCATATTCCCGGAATGGAACCAGCGTTTCCTTTCCCTCCTGTACAAAGGGATAAAACAGTTCCAATGTTTCGTTTCCCGAAGAAATTTGTGCAACGAATTTTGTTTCTATCCTTTCCGATTCCGGCTCACTGTTCATTTCCACGAGATATCCATTGATGATTTTCCCTGCAGCTTCCTTCTCCCCAGGCGATTCCAGTTCATCCCTGGCCTGCAGCATCCCCTGGATCAACGGGTCATCAATCGGCTCCCTGACCCGTTTCCAGTCTGCCTGGAATGTCATTCTCCGAACCACATATCCATCCTTTTTACTCTCTTCCATGACAAAGACCTCACAGTTCTCCAGGTTATAACGTCCCTTCTGGGATTCCTGCATAATACTGGTTACCTGCTCCGCTATTTCCGAATCACAGCTGTCAACAAACGCTTTCTCTTTCGAGCATCCCGCCAGACACATGGCTGTCATGATTATGATTATCCCGAATTTAACCCCTGCTTTGTTCAATTTCTGTTCACTCCTTATCATTTTCTTCCTCGAAATCTGCATCTGGTAAGGGGGCATCTCTGAAATCCGCTATGTAAAAATCCGCCGTCTGCTCCATCTGCACCCTGTACCGGGCAGAATATTTGTCATATACAGCGCATACCAGCATTCCGGCCTGCTTCGCGCTTTTGACAGCCGGCAGAACATCCTCGAAGACCAGACAGTGCTGTGGGGCTGCCCCTAACCTCTGCGCCACAAGTTCAAATACATCCGGATACTCTTTTCCACGTTTTACTTCATCCGTAGAGCAGAGAATATCAAACAATTCCAAAACAGAATTATGTTCCAGACAGGGAAGGAACAATTCTCCTGGCAGCCCTGTGGCAACCGCCAGTTTCATGCCGCGTTTTTTAAGTTCTATAAGATATTCCCATGCGTATGGCGACAGTTTCACATGATGGGTATATTCATAAACAGCCATCTCATTCCATTCCCTGATGATATCCTCCGATTTTTCGGAAAGACCAAATAAGTCTATTGTATACTGCGCTGCTTCCTCAAAGCTGCGGGCACAGATTTCAGCCACATAATCTGCCGGAACCGTCAGTCCACGCTTCTGAAGAAAACAAATATCAATCTGCTCCCAGACATCCATCGAATCAAGCAGTGTACCATCCAGGTCAAAAATCACGGCTTCAAACCTCATATTTGTCCTCCTCACATAAAAACGCGGCTGGAATATCAAATAGGAAATGAACTGCCATGCACAAATCCATTATGTTTCTCTCCACAATGCAGCCTACTTCAAATAAGCAATCCTCCACTGCCCGACCCGTTTCAAAAAATCCCTTTCCAGGCCGTCCGGGTCCAGTTTCCCGGCAGACAGCATCTGCCAGAGACTGTGAAACAGATAGCTGTCAATCTCCTCCAGCAGCATTCCCACGTCAATACCCGGGCGGAATACGGAAAGGTCCACGGACCCCAGCAGCTCACCCGCTGCATCTTCATATACTTCTTTATATGACTTCCCGGTTGCCTCCCGGATTTCCAAGGGCTCCGCAAAAAGGGCCCGTATGGAAAATAAATATTCATCAGGTGCCGTTCTCATAAACTCACATCTTGCCAGAATCTTCCGGGTCATGATCTCAAAAAAATCCGTTGTTTCCTTGTAATACTTTAATTCTATTTCACAGGATATCCTGTTGATATTCTCCCAGAGGTATAAATACAGTTCCTTCTTATTGTGGAAATAGTGGAACAGCAGGGACTTTGATATCCCGCCGGCAGCCGCAATCCGGGACATGGATGCCTTTTGGTAACTGCTGTCGGCAAATACCACATACGCAGCATTTATAATCCGCTTCTGCTTTTCTTCCGGCAGCGTAAAAAATTTCCCGTTCATCGAAACCTCCTGTATTTTTTGTCTATAGTTTTTTCAGCAGTGCTGGTCCCTGTCTGGTAAGGATTACGATACATACCGTTGCAAACAGAGCGAATACCCCTATGGGCAGCGCCAGCGCAGTCCAGGGGGCTGTTTTACTGCCCAGATAATAGAATCCCGCTGTCACCCCAAGTACCGCCATGGAGCCGAACATTGCCAGTATTGTGGCCATAGACTGCTTGATAACGACCGTTTCATTCACCGCATCAAGCTTCGGAAAGCACAGACCCATAAGCATTCCAAAGACAGCATGCCCTATGGCGAAAAGCAGTGTGGCAATGAGCAGCACCGCCCCCTGCCGCAAAGAAAAACTAAAAGCAATCGAAATACACAGTCCGGCAATTACCGTACAGGGCAGGGTCAGCAGAAGTTGAAAGCCAACTTTAACCCAGAGCAAGGAGCTTTCCTCTATGGGGGATTCCCGCAAAATCCACAGGTATTTTCCCTCCAGGCTGATGGAAGGCGCAGTGATGGGGCAGGTGCAGAGGCTAAAACCAATCACCGCTGCCGCCATGGGAAGCAGCGGTAAAGGATACCCGGCCATTTCCACATAAGCCAACAGTTTCTCTCTCATAACCAGGGAGGCTGCCCCTGCGGCCAGCAGCATAAGCAGACCGATACCGGCATTCCAGAAGTACATGGGCGTACCAAAAAAGCGCTGCATTTCCTTTTTCAGCAAAGCCTTCTTCGATCCGGAGACAGTCTGTGCCGTGAGTTTGTAATTGCTCTGTACGGACCGCACGGCAAAAGCAGTCACGGCCTGACGGTATCCCCGGCCAAGGCCCATTACCACCAGGGCAAACGGGAACACGCAGCACAGGGCAAAGGCCAGCAGCAGCCCCCAGTCTCCCATAATGCCTTCCCCCATCCAAAGCATGGGTGCCGCCCAGGTAAGGGAGTTTTTCACTCCGGCGGCATTCTCAGCAAGGCTGTTAATCATACCGTTTAGGTGAAACGAGAAATAGAACACTGCTGCCATGAATATTCCCATCACAATATTCTGCCCCAACGCTCTGCGGGACACCCGGACAGACAGAAAGGCCACCAGCGCCCCCAACAATACGGACAGCGCCGTATCCAGCAGCGGAAGGGCCAGCACCGCGATCCCCAGCCGCATCCAGAACAGCAGACTAAGACCCACACCGTTTTGTGTCAGAAACGTACAGATTACCCCGGCGGGAACCAGTACGAAAACGGCGAACAGCAGGTTTTCCAGATAAATGGCAGTTACCCGGCTGGCCATCAGCATGGTTGTGGGCACCGGCATACTCAGCAGCAGGTCTTTGTCCTTTCCGCCAAATACCACGCCCTTCACCGCAAAGGTGGTAAACAAAAGCCCGCCCACCAGTGCCACCATGCCCATGAATACAAATACCAACACTTCCATATTGGATGGCGCCAGCGCCTTCATCAGCATATAACTGTAAAGCCCGGACAGATACAGCCCCAGAAAGGCAATGAGAAAGACCGCGCCCAGCCCGGTAGCCGCTTTTCTCTTACTGCGTCCCCTGGAATTGGTTGAGGAAAGAAGCATGGACCGGAGGCTGACGTTTAACAGGACAAAAAATTTTTTCATCGCTCCCCCTCCAGTTCTAAAAATACGCTTTCCAGGGAGGAATTCCCCACCAGCTCTGCCGTAGGGCCGCTTTGTATCAGTTTCCCGTTTTTGATAATGGCAATCTGGTCGCACAGCTTTTCCGCCACCTCCAGTACATGAGTGGAAAAAAATACCGCTGACCCTCTTTGGCATAATTCTGACAGATAACCTTTCATTATATGTGCAGCCGAAGGATCCAGACCTACAAATGGTTCATCCAGAATCAGCAGCCTGGGCCGCCGGATAAAAGCAGAAATTAAAGCCAGCTTCTGCCGCATCCCATGGGAATAGCTTCCAATGGGGGAACCCAGGTTGTCCGTGAGTTCAAACGCATCGGAATATTTGCCAATGTCTGCGGTACGCTGATCTGCAGGAATGTCATACAGATCGGCAATGAAATTAAGGTAATCAATCCCTTTCATAAACTCATAGATGTCCGGGTTGTCCGGCAGAAAAGCGGTGACACGTTTCGCCTGCACAGGAGCCTTCTTAATATCGTGGCCGTCAATGGTGATGGTGCCTTCCGTAAAGTCCATCACCCCGGCCACAGCCCGAAGGGTAGTGGTTTTACCTGCTCCGTTGTGGCCGATGAATCCATAGATCTCACCTGGCCCAACATGTAAGGTCAGGTCATCCACCGCCTTCTTCCCGCCGGGATACGTTTTCGAATAATGTTCAATATGAAGCATTAGAAATCTCCTTTTCGTAACTCTGTTTCTTTCAACATGTTTGCTGATTTTATTCCAGGTGACAGCAATGCTGCTAATGTCAATATAACCATTATGGTCACAAAATACAGGTATCATTCTTATATTGCATCCATAGCAGTTCTCCTGATGACACTACGGGCCGGACTTTATGTAAAAAATAAGAGCCTCCAAATAAATCAGAAGCTCTTTCCGGCGCACTGCGGCGTAAAAATATAAGATAATAACCTGCCCTCTCTGATTCGCTTTCTATATTATCACCCCATTGACCAATTTTGAGAAGCCCCATTCCTCTTTATCGTTCAGCTATGCTTAATGTTTCAACAGCAACACTGCCTTCCCGGACAATTTCAATTCGGTTTGCATAGCATTTCTCCAGTAATGCGATCAGATCATTATTACGGTTTTCTGTATGCACACTTTCAATCAACACGGTCTCCGGAGAATAATCAATAACCGATACCTGAAATACTTGCGAAATCTTGAATATCCCGTCGATATCCCGATCCGAGCAGTTATTGATTCTTACAAACATCAGCTCTTTCATATGGATCGCAATGTCTGTGTAATCAACTACCTTAATTACCTCAACACACCGGTTCAGCTGCTTTTTTACCTGTTCAAATGTTCTGTCATCACTGGTTAAGCTGATTGTCATACGGGAAACCGTTCTGTCCTCAGTTGGCCCCACGGTCAGGCTGGCCAGGTTATAGGACTTCCCGGAAAACAGTCCCGATATTCTGGCAAGAACCCCTACATCATTTTCAACAAATAAACAAATCCATCTCTTTTTCATATTCCCTTATCCCCGCTTTCCAGTATCATGTCGTCCAAAGCATTGCCGGGCGGAACAATCGGCATAACATTTTCCTCCGGCTCAATGATAAATTCAATGACAGTAGGTACTTTTAGCGTGTCTTTTGCAGTTTCAAGGGCAGCGGCTATCTCATTTTCTTTTGTTACGCGAATACTGTTTGCCCCGTAGCTTTCCGCCAATTTAAGAAAATCCGGCGTATATTCCGGGCAGTGCTCTGTCGGGGTATTGCAGCTGCCGGGGCAGCTTTTCCTGTACCGCATACAGGTGCTGGAATAACGCCTGTCAAAAAACATTTCCTGCCATTGCCGTACATTTCCCAAATAACCGTTGTTCAGTATGCAGATGGTGATTGGAAGTTCATAGCAGATTGCGGTCGCCATTTCCTGAATGTTCATCTGCATGCCGCCGTCCCCGGAAATAACGATAACATCCTTTAACGGATTTCCGATTTGGGCTCCAATAGCAGCCGGAAAGCCATAGCCCATAGTTCCTAAGCCCCCGGAAGTCAGCATCTGCTTCTTTTCGCTTAATTCCAGGAACTGTGTCGCCCATAACTGGTTCTGCCCCACATCTGTGGCAATGATCGCGTTGTCAAACGTATGGTTGATTGCCCTTATCACTTTTTCCGGGGTCAGCCCTTCTGTTTTCATGGAAAGGGGATACTGGCTTTTCCACTGCCTGATCTGCTCCAGCCATTCCTCCGTATCTAATTTCTGCGCTTTTTCAAGCAATGCCAAAAGAGCCGTTTTTGCGTCCGCAACAATGGGAATATCCACCTCTATATTTCTGGAAATCGAAGCGGGGTCTATATCTATATGAATGATTGCCGCATGGGTGGCAAAGTGTCCGGTTTTTCCTGTTATGCGGTCATTAAACCTTGTCCCGATAGAAAAGAGGACGTCACAATGACTGATAGCTGTATTGGCTGCATAGCTTCCATGGATTCCCAGATTCCCGATATACAAGTCATGGGTTGTGGGAATTGCCCCTTTTCCCATGATGGTAGTAACAACGGGAACCCCTGTCATTTCTGCTAGCTTTAGCATTTCCGAATGTGCATGGCTGATGTTCACGCCGCCGCCGACCAAAAAGACGGGCTTCTTTGCGTGATTCAATGTTTCCAGTGCTTTCTTTAATTGTCCCGGATGAACGGAAAGCTTCGGCTTATATCCTCTGATTTCGATTTCTTCCGGGTAGCCGTCACTGCCATATTCCCTCTGTATATCCTTCGGTAAATCGACAACAACAACGCCCGGTTTCCCTGTCCGGGAAATAAGAAAGGCTTTCCTGATGACCGCCGCCAATTCCTCACGTTTGCGAACCGTTACGGCGTATTTGCAGATACTTCTTGTGATACCCACAATATCAACCTCCTGAAAGGCGTCATTGCCAATCAGCCCGGTAGGTACCTGCCCGGTGAAGCATACCAGTGGAACACTGTCATAATTCGCTGTCGCTATCCCTGTCACTAAATTGGTAGCTCCCGGTCCGCTTGTAACCAGACAGACCCCGACTTTTCCCGTGGAGCGTGCGTATCCGTCCGCCGCATGGACTAATCCCTGCTCATGCCGCGGCAAAATAACATCAATATCCTGCTCGCCATAAAGGGCATTAAACAG
>ERZ808035.1041-NODE-1041-length-17284-cov-4.844831_pt1 | contig 17284 bp, 15 predicted proteins | sample MGYA00380189_ERZ808035 | MGnify/ENA primary metagenome ERZ808035 (study PRJEB31490, sample SAMN06133407) | mouse gut metagenome | isolation source: M5_1 | host: mice | place: China: Chengdu | collected 2015-05 ...
TAGGTGCCCTCGAAGTAGGGGTCGGAGAAGTCGATGGACTGGCGGCGCTCCTCGGTGGGCGCCATGCCGGCGATGATGACGTCGATCTGCCCCGAGGTCAGGGCGTCGATGAGGCCGTCGAACGAGAGCTTGACGGCCACGGGCTCGCGGTCGAGGGCGGCGGCCACGTGCTTTGCGACCTGGACGTCGTAGCCGTCGGCATAGGCGCCGGAGACGTTCTCGATGGGGATGGTGGTGTCCGACGCCTCCGTCACCTGCCAGTTGTAGGGGGCGTAGGCCGCCTCCATGCCCACACGCAGCGTCTGGGCCCCGGAGCCTCCCTCCGTGGCCTCGGCCTGGGCGCCGTCGGGCGCCGTGCCGCAACCGGCGAGGGCGGCCGCCGCCGCGAGGGTGCCGGCCGCGAGGAAGCCCCGGCGGGTGAGGGCGTGGGCGGCGGGGCGCTTGGGCAGCCCGCCGTTCGCTGTGGACTGCTGCGCCGTGGGGGCGTTGCTCTCGGTCATGGCTGCTCCTTCGCATCCGTGGGCGGCACCTTGCCGGCCGCCGTTGGCACGAAAGGGTACGACGGCCCGTGGCGCCGACCGCCGCGGCCGGGGCAACGGTCGATGCATAGAAATAAAATTCGCTCCTGATTCTATGCATCCATGGGCGTATGGGGCAGATGGGCAATAAACATGCTGGTAAAGTGCTTTACATGAACGCATAAGCGACGGGTTTCCGGCCGTTGTCAGGTGAATTCATGCGACGATTCATACATTCAGGTTGCCGTCACTTGCATACCGCGGCGTAGGGACGGTGCGGTTTGGACGTATCGGCAACCGGTAATGAATACGGAACCGCGGCCCTCGCCCCAGGGGACCGGGAGGGCCGAGGGGGCACTCGTCAGGGGTCGAGTCTTTGCGAGCACCGCAGGGCTGTCCCAACACCCGGACACTTTCGCTGTCACTTTGGTCGGGCACTTTGGGCGTCACACCGCTCGCCGCGCCACAGTGGCGCACATGACGGGAAACCACGCCGCCGTGGTGCAGCTCTCGACCTAATCGACGGATCTCTCATGCCACCGTGGCGCACCGGGGGCGACGTCGCACCACGGTGGTGCATGCGCCCGGCCCTCCTTGGCCCGTCGGCCCCCTGCCGGAGCCCTTCTCTGATGTTTGGTACTTTTCGGTGCGAACCCTGATCTAAACCACCAAACATCGCGATGTTTGGTGGTTCTGGGTCCTCCTCGGCGGGAAAACCACCAAACAAATGGCGTGACAGGGGCGCCGGACCCACCTGCCACCTCGCACATTTCCCCATGGATGATCCCTAGGCGTGCCGGAGCCGGCCGTGACACGGCTTTTTGGTTGGCCTGAATCGGCAGACCCGTGCCACGGGGCGCTCCGGCATGGGTCCGACACCTTTCGGAGGGCAAAGCCCGTGCCGGGGAACCTTCGGCACGGTCGCCCCCCGTTGCACCCGTCCGTATACGGCGGCGGATGGTGCCCGGGCATGCCGGAACGGTCTTTGGCATGGGTTTTGGGCGGCCGGCGTCGAGAGACCCATGCCAGAGACGGCTGCGGCATGAGTCCGGGCGCCTATCGGCCGGAAAAGACATGCCGGAGGCCCCTCCGGCATGGCCTCGGACCCCGCCGGCGGTGTGACACCCAAAGTGCCCGGCCAAAGTGACAGCGATCGCACCCGGAGTTGGGACAGAAGTGCCCGACCATTGGGACAAAAGTGTCCGGGTGTTGGGACAGGCGGCGGGCGCATGGCATGACAACCTGCCGTGCGCCGACGGGGCTGTGGTTTTTGACACGGCCGTGCCACACCCGCAACGCACTGGGAACAAAGGGACCCGAGGACTACCCCTTTGCCTGATAGGAGCACCCATGAGCCTCTTCGGCCTGTTCAACAAAAACGAGGGCCCCGACCTCGACGGCATCGAGCCCATCGACGCCATGGCCAACCCCACGACCATCGCCGCGCCCGTGACCGGCGCCGTCATCGAGCGCATGGATGTGGAGCGCGACATCTTCTCCGAAGGCCTCCTCGGGCGCGGCTGCGGCATCAAGCCCCAGAACGAGGTCGTCTACGCCCCCGTCAACGGCACCGTCACCGTGGAGTACGCCGGCAGCCAGCACGCCATCGGCTTCGTGAGCGACGGCGGCGCCCAGGTGATCGTGCACGTGGGCATCGACACCGTGGCCATGGAGGGCAAGGGCTTCACCTACCTCGTGGGGCAGGGCGACGCCGTGAAGGCGGGTCAACCCGTGCTCGCCTTCTCCCGCGAGGCCATCGCCGAGGCCGGCTACGACGACATCGTGACCATCGCCGTCGTGAACGCCGACGACTTCGAGCGCGTGGAGCTCGTGCAGCACGGCCACGTGGACGCCGGCCAGATCCTCCTGGAGCTCACCGACTAGCACCGGCCGAGACAACCGGGCCGAGCGGCCCGTCTCCGTCCCGCACCGGGACGGCACGGCCCCCGCATCCCACCGGGTGCGGGGGCCTTCCTCGTCTCGCGAACCCTGTCGCAGGCAGGCGCCGCCTCGTGCGGCCGCTACTCGGCGGCGGGGCCGTCACCCTTGGGCCGGTTGGAGCGGCGGCGGCGCCGGCGGCGGGGCTTGTCCGCACCCTGGCCCTCCTGGGGCTGTCCCTTGGCGTCCTGCTGCGGACGCTGGCCGCGGGGCTTGTCGGCCCCCTTGTCGCGGCGCTCCTTGGGGGCGCGACCCTCGGCACCCTGGCCCTGGCCGGGACGGCCCTGCCGGTCCTGGCGGCCGCCGCCGTCGCCGGGGCGACGCCGGCGCGTCGCCTTGGGCGTGCCGCCCTCTCCCCCTCGGGCGTCCTGGCGGGTCTCGGCCCCGCGGCGCTCCGGCGCCTCCGCGCCGTCCCCCGAGTGGTGGCGCCTACGGCGGCGGCCCGGACGCTGCCCGTCCCCGCCCCCCTCGCCCTTGGCGGCCTTGCGGGCGGCCCGCTTGGCGCGCTCGGCCTCCTTGGCGGCGGCCTCCTCCTTCTTCTCGGCCACCTGCGCCCGGCGCCTGCGGCGGCGCTGCTCGCTCACGAACACGATGTCGCTGTCGTCGAAGTCCTGCTGCCCCACGCCGTTGGCGCGGTCGAGCTCGGCGAGGGCCATCTGCACATCGGACGACTCCAGGGCCTCGAGCATGGAGCGCGTCACGGTGTCGGGCCGGCAGGCGCAGTGGTTCTCCTCGGCCTTCTTGCAGGCCCGCTCGGAGCACTCCATGCCGGCCAGGGGCACCTTGATGGACTTGCCGTTCTCCAGTCGCAGGCCCAGCATCTCGCGGGGCGTGTCGTACTCGCAGATCTTGGCCTTGCCGAGCGGGGTCTCGATCACGGCGTTCTTCTTGGGGGCGCGGCCCTTGAAGTCGCGGTAGGCCTCGAACTCGTAGCGCAGGCAGCACATGAGGCGGCCGCAGACGCCGCTGATCTTGGGGCTGTTGAGCGGGAGGTCCTGCTCCTTGGCCATGCGGATGGAGACGGGCTCGAAGCGGGTCTCCCAGCGGGCGCAGCAGAGCTCCTGGCCGCAGCCGGCGTAGCCGCCCATGAGGGCGGCCTCCTCGCGCACGCCGATCTGGCGCATGTCGATGCGCTCGTGGAGGGCGCGGGAGAGGTCGCGCACGAGCTGGCGGAAGTCCACGCGCTCCTCGGCGGCGAAGTAGCACACGCAACGCTCGCCGCCGAAGAGGTACTCCACACCCACGGGCTTGATGGGCAGCCCCGACTCCTTGGCCAGGCGGCGGAACACGGGCAGCGCCTCGTCGCCCCTTGCGGCGAGGTCCTCGGCGCGGTCGTAGTCCTCGTCGGTGGCCTTGCGCACGATGGGCTTGAGGGTGGCGTCGCCGATGGTCTCCTTGAGCTCGGTCTCCGAGACCTCGCGGGCGTCCTCCGTCACAAGCCCCATCTCCAGGCCGCGCTCCGTCTCGCAGATGGCGTGGTCGCCCGCCCCGATCTGGGCCCCCGCGGGGTCGAACCACAGGTCGGAGAAGGCGAAGGTGAACTTCACCGGGATGACGCGGGGCATAGGGCCTCCTTGAAGGCGAGCAGCATGGCCTCGACGGCCAGGCGGGGGGTGACGTTGTGCGCGATGTCCGCGGCGGCGCGCTCGGCCGCCTCGCAGGCGGCGGCGACGCGCCCGGCACCGGCCGCGGCCAGGGCCGCCACGGTCGCGGCGGCATCGGCGTTGACGGGCGCGGCGGTGCGGTCCTGGGTGGCGACGAAGGCGTCTCGCAGCACGGACTCGCAGATGGCGACGGCCTCCATGATACCCGAGCGCTCCCGGGCCGCGTCCTCGCGCCTCTCCTGCTCGGCGACGGCCTTGAGCGCGCCCCGGGTGAGGTACTCCTCGAGCAGGCGGTCGCGCTCCTCGCGCTCCTCCTCGCTCATCGTGCCCTCCCCGTCCGAGAACGACACGGCCGCCGCCGAGGCGATGGCGTCGGCCGCCTGGAGGATGCCCCAGGCGTCGAGCGACCCCAGCCGCCCCAGGGTGTCCACCACGGAGTCGCGCACGGCCCGGCGGGGGCCGCTGGCGAGCAGGGCCGCGGCGTCGGCGGCCGCGGGGCACACGGAGAGCGCCCAGGCCGCCTCGGCCTCGGAGGCACCGGCCGCGGCGGCCACCTCGGAGACGGCGCCGCCGGCCGCGGGCGCGAAGGGCACCACCTGGCAGCGGCTCACGATGGTGGAAAGCACGAGGTCGGGGGTGGGGGCGCAGAGGATGAAATGGGTGTCGCCCGGCGGTTCCTCGATGGTCTTGAGCAGGGCGTTGGCGGAGACGCCGCGGAGCTGGTCGGCACGCTCCAGCACGAACACCTTGGAGGACGCACGCACCGGCGTCTTCTGGGCGCGGGCGATGACCTTGTCGCGCACCTGCTCGATGCGGTAGCCCGTGGCGGAGTCGGGCGACAGGAACGTCACGTCGGGGTGGTCGCCTGCCGCCACGAGGCGGCAGTCGTCGCAGGACCCCGCGTCGCCGCACCCGCCGCGGGGGCACACGAGGGCCTGGGCCAGGGCGACGGCGGCCCGGTGGGCCTCGTCGCCCGTCGTCCCGCAGAACAGGTACGCGGCGCCCACCCGCCCCTGGGCCAGGGCGTCGGCGAAAAAGCGCCTCACCCGGGGCTGGCCGTCGAGCGCGGAGAGGCACGGGGGCCCGGAGGTCTCAGACATGGACGCCCCTCTCGGAGAGGGCCCCCACCACGGCCGCCCAGACCTCGTCGGGGGTGCCCGACGCGTCCACGCGCGCCACACGGTCGCCGTGGCGGCGCCAGACGTCCTCGTAGCCGGCACGCACACGCTCCTGGAAGGCGAGGCCCTCGGCCTCGATGCGGTCGCAGCCCTCGGACAGGGCGCGCGCCAGGGCGCGGCGGGGGCTGACGTCGAGCCAGAGCGTGACGTCGGGCACGCAGTCGCCGCACGCCAGGGCGTTGGCCTCCTCCACCATGGGGGCGGGCAGGCCGCGGCCGGCACGCTGGTAGGCTGTCGTGGAGTCGGCGAACCGGTCGCACACCACCCAGGCGCCGCGGGCAAGGGCGGGCCCCACGACCTCCCCCACCAGCTGCGCGCGGGAGGCCTCGTAGAGGAGGAGCTCGCACGGCGCCGTCATGGCCCCGTTGGCGGGGTCCAGCAGGAGGGCCCGCACCTTCTCGGAGATGGCGGTGCCGCCGGGCTCCCGCAGACGCACGACCTCGCGGCCCGCGGCCTCCAAGGCGCAGGCCAGCCGTGCCGCCTGGGTGGTCTTGCCCGAGCCGTCGGTCCCCTCCAGGGTTATGAACGTCCCCCGCGCCACGACGGCCCTCCCTAGAAGGGCTTCTCGGGGAAGCCGAAGTCGGCCATGACGGCGGCCACGTTGCCCTCGAAGGTGCCCGGGTCGATGCCCGCGGCGCGGATCTTGGAGGAGTCGAGGCGGTAGTCCCGGGGCTGGTCGGCATAGCTCTCCAGGTCGGGGCGGATGAGGGCGTCCACCTCCTCGGGCGTCGCGCCGAAGGCCGCGGCGAGGCGCCGGGCGCACTCGTACACGGAGCCGTCGGTCTCCGCCGCGAAGTTGTAGGTGCCGCGCGGCAGCTCGCAGACCCGGGCGAAGGAGTCGGCCAGGTTCTGGGCGTAGGTGAGGCAGCGGTGGTCGTGGACCTTGAACGAGGCCGGGGTGCCGGTGCGCACGGCCTCGAGCACCTGGAGCGCCACGTTGGGGCTGGGGCGCACGCCGTGGAGGGGCATGCCCATCATCCAGGAGAGGCGAAGGGTCACGTGGTCCACGTCGGAGGCGGCGAGCCAGGTGTCCACCTCGGTCTTCTGGCGGCCGTAGTGGGAGTGGCTCTCGGGCTCGACGTCCTCGGCGAAGGGCGCGCCGGAGGTCTTGGCGTTGAAGGTCTGCTCCGTGGTGATGAACAGGAACCGGGCGCCCTTGTCGCGGCACACCTCGGCGAGGACGATGGGCGACTCCACGTTCACCCGATGGGTCATCTCGGGCTCGTTCTCGCAGAGGGCCGTGGTGGCCACGGCGGCGGTGTGGAACAGCAGGTCGAAGTCCAGCGCCGAGAAGTACGCGCGAACGGCGTCGGGGTCGGAGAGGTCGACGTCGGCGCGGGTCACGGGCACGATGTCGAAGCGGTCGGCGTTATACAGGGCCACGAGGCTCGCGATGTAGCCGTTGGCGCCGGTGATGACGAGCTTTTTCCTGGACAAAGGGGTCTCCTTCCGACGGCGGGGCCCGCCCCGCCGCGAGTTCAGTCGCTGATGAAGTTGGTGCGCACGCCCGGCTCGTGGAGAGGGCGGTCGACGCCCGCCTCCTGGCCCGCGGCGATGCAGCGGAGCATCCACGCCATGTTACGGCCGAGGGTGCGCATCGTCTGCAGGCCCTCGGCGTCGCGGCGCACCTGCTCGGGGCTGTTGCCGTGGACCATGTTCCAGTACTGGGACGGCACCACGGGCATGTTGTTGATGAGGAAGTACTGGTTGAGCCGCTCCAGCGTGGCCGTGGTGCCGGCGCGGCGGGCGCTCGCCACGGCAGCCGCCGGCTTGAAGGCCAGACGGTTGGAGGCCGCGTAGAACAGGCGGTCCATGAACGCGCAGAGGCCGCCGTTGGCGCCGGAGTAGTAGACCGGCGAACCCACGACGAGGCCGTCGACGGAGGGCAGGAGCTCGATGACCTCGTTCACCACGTCGTCCACGGTGCAGAGCCCCGTGCGCCTGCAGCGGCCGCAGGCGAGGCAGCCGGAGCGCACCGAGGCGCCCACGTTCTTGACCTGGGTCTCGACGCCGCACTCGTTGAGGACGCCGGCAACCTCGTTGAGGGCGGTGCGCGTGCACCCGCCGGCGTGGGGGCTCCCGTTGATGAGCAGGACCTTCATGACAGACCTCCCTGGGTGTCTGCGGGCTACGGGCGCTTGCGGGCGGTGCGGGCGCGGCCGCGGGACGCTGACTTGGCCTTCTTCTCCTTGCCCGGGCAGTCCATGTTCACGCAGATGCGCCAGGGGCCGCGGTCGGTCTCCACCTCCACCACGGGGGCGCCGCAGTGGGGGCAGGTCTCGCCCGTGGCCGACAGCTTGCCGCGCTGGGGCAGCGGGTAGCTCACGCCGCACTCGTCGTAGTTGGTGCAGCGGATGAAGCGCTTGCCGGTCTTCTCGCTCTTGTGGGCCACGAGGTCGCCGTGGCGACCGGCCTCGGCGCACACCTGGCAGGTGCCCACCACGACGTCGGGCTCGCGGTTGGTGGGGCACACGGGGTTCACGCACTGCTCGTAGGGCTTGGAGCGGAACGGCCACACCTTGAGCCGCGGGGCGCCGCACTCGGGGCAGGGCTCCTCGAGCGGCTCGATCTTGTCGGTGTTGCGGCCCGGCACCGGGTACGTGACGTCGCAGTCGGGCCAGCCCATGCAACCGATGAACCGGGAGCGGGTCTTGGCGGAGTTCTTGAGCACGAGGTCCTTGCCGCACTTGGGGCAGGCACCCACGCGGGCGTCGGCGGTCACGGCGTCGGCGATGGCCTCGCCGAGGTCGTCGGTGTGCTCGATGAGCTCGTCCATCATGCCGGCGAGCAGCGCGCGGGAGCGGTCCACCACGGCGGCCTCGCTCGTGGCACCCTCGGACACGCGGGTCATGTCGTCCTCGAGCGTGCTCGTCATCTCGGGCGTGGTGATGGTGGGGGCGAACCGGTCGAGGGCGTCGATGATGGCCATGCCCAGCTGGCTCGGCTCCACGGGGTTGTTCTTGAGGTACTTCACCTGGAAGAGGCGGTCGATGATGGAGGCGCGGGTGGACTTGGTGCCCAGGCCGCGCTTCTCCATCTCCTGGATGAGGCGGCCCTGGCTGTAGCGCGCGGGCGGCTCGGTCTGCTTGGCCTCGCAGGCCACGTCGCGCACGGCCACGCGGTCGCCCTCGGCCATGGCGGGCAGCTGCTCGTCCTTCTTGAGGCCGTAGGGGTAGATGGCGCGGTAGCCCTTGGTCTTGAGGACGTCGCCGGAGGCCTGGAACGGCTGGCCGGCCACGTCGATCTCGACCTTGGTGCCCTCGATGACGGCAGGGCCCATGAGGGTGGCGAGGAAGCGGCGGGCGATGAGGTTGTAGAGCTTCCAGGCGGCGGGCTCGAGCTTGTCGGGGTCGGCCGGGGCCGTGGGGTAGATGGGCGGGTGGTCGGTGGTCTCCTGCTTGCCGCGGGTGGCCTTGACGGGGCCGCCCGAGAGGATCTGGTCGACCACGGGGGCGTAGGCCGGAACCTTCCGGAGGGCCTTGGCCGTGGCGGCGAGGTCGAGCGACGACGGGTAGACCGTGTTGTCCACGCGGGGGTACGAGATGAGGCCGTCCATGTAGAGCGACTCGGCCAGACGCATGGTGCGGCCCGGTGCGAGGCCCTCGGCCGCTGCCGCGGCCTGCAGCGACGTGGTGTTGAACGGCGCGGGCGGCTTGGACGTGCGGCTCTTTCGGGTGACGGCGCGCACGGTGCCCTCGGTGGCCCCCTTCACGGCGGCGAAGGCCTCCTCAGCCTCCTCGGCCTTCCAGAAGCGGCCCTTGGCATGGGAGATCCTGAACTCCTCGCCGTCCTTCTCCCCCGTGCCCTGGATGACCCAGTAGTCCTCGGGCACGAACGCCTGGCGCTCGCGCTCGCGCTCCACCACGAGGGCGAGCGTGGGGGTCTGCACGCGGCCGGCGCTGCGCACGTTGCCGAACCCGCCGTAGCGGGCCATGGTGAGGTAGCGCGTGAGGGCGGCGCCCCAGATGAGGTCGATGTACTGGCGGCTCTCGCCGGCGTCGGCGAGGTCCTGGTCGAGCTCCACGAGGTTGTCGAAGGCGTGGTCGATCTCTGCCTTGGTGTAGGCCGAGTAGCGGGCTCGGGTCACCGGGACGTCGGGGTTGACCATGCGCACCTGGGAGAGGGCGTCGGAGCCGATGAGCTCGCCCTCGCGGTCGAAGTCCGTGGCGATGACCACCTCGTCGGCCTTCTTGGCCAGGTTCTTGAGGGCGCGGATGATGCCCTTCTCGGCCGGCCTCTTCTCCACCGGGGCCCACACGAGGTACGGCAGGCTCGGCACCTTCCAACCCTTGATGTCCACGCCGTCGGGCAGGAACGGCTTGCGGGGCTTCTTGGGGGTGCCGTCCTTCTTGAGGCCGCCGTCGAACGGGGGCCGCGGCAGGGCCTCGGGGACGTCGGCGGAAAGGACCTCGCCGTCCTCGTCCACGGCGAACCAGCCCTCACCGTCGGCGTAGTGGAGCTCCCGGGGGAAGTCGGGCGCCAGGATGTGGCCTCGCAGGCCGATGGTCACCCAGTCCTCGCCCCCGCGGCGGAAGCGGTAGACCGGCGTGTCGTAGACCTTGTCGTTCTCAGGCTTCCCGGACTCGCTCAGGAGCCGGGCTATCTGCTTGGCCGCGTCGTTCTTCTCGGCGATGACGAGCACCACGGCTCTCACTCCCTCATAGGTTCAAGGGGGCCCGCCCATCGTGCGGACCCCCGGCGGTTGCGGGTCTTCTAGTCGTCGGCGCGTTCCGCGTGGAGCTCGTAGTCCTCGCGGGTCCATCGGAGCGACTCGGGGCCGTCCTGCCGCACGAGCACCACGCGGGCCACGGCGAGGGACGCCTCGTAGAGCATCACGAGCGCGGCGAACATGAAGAACATGGTCACCGGGCTGGCGTCGGGCGTGACCACGGCCGAGAAGACCAGGAGCCCGACGTAGATGAAGCGCCAGTTCTCGCGGAACGTCTTGTAGGTCACCAGGTGCAGGATCGACAGGTAGAAGATCACGAGGGGCACCTGGAACGCGATGCCGAAGCCTATCTCCAGCAGCATGATGATGGAGATGTAGTCCTCGGCGTTGGGCAGCACCGTGGCGAAGGCGCTCGACTGGTCGATCATCCAGCCGAAGGCCGCCGGCAGGATGACGAAGTAGCAGAACACCATGCCGAGGAAGAACAGCACCACCATGGCGCCCACCGTGGGCACCACCCAGCGCTGCTCGTTGGGCTTGAGCGCCGGGAGGAAGAACGCCAGGACCTCCCAGATGATGATGGGGCACGTGATGATGACAGCCGCGAAGCAGGCCACCTTGAAGCGGATGGTGAAGCCGCCGAGCGAGCTCATGATGGCGAGCTGGCCCCCGTTGGGCAGGAAGCGGCGGATGGGGTCGATGACGATGTCGATGATGGTTGGCGTGGCCATGTAGACCGCCACGGCGCAGACGACGACGGCCACCACGATGATGGTGAGCCGGCGGCGCAGCTCGCCGAGGTGGTCCATCAAGGGCATGCGTGCGGGTCCGATGGGCATGGGCGGACGGGAGCGCTAGGCGCGGCTCCCTCCCTCCTCTCCGGCTGCGTGGTCTGCGGCCCCGGCGGGCGCCGGGTCCTCGGGGGTGGCGGTGCCGGACTCGGCCGCGGGCGCCTTGGGCGCGAGGCCGTAGAGGGAGGCGGCACTGCGGGGGTTCGCCGCGGGCTCGGGGGCCGTCTCAGGCTGCGGCCCCTCGGTCGGCGCGGGGCTTTCGGCAGGCGCGGCGGCCTCGGCGGAGGCCGCGGCGTCGCCCTCGGCCGCCGCGTCGCGGGCGGCCTTCTCGGCGGCCAGGCGCGCCTTGCGCTCGGCGAAGGTCTCGGCGCTCCGCCTCGTGAGGTCGGCCGCCTCGATGTCGGCGTCCTCGTCGGTGGCCACCTTGGCCTTGACGCCGTCGGCACTTGCGGAGGCCGCCTTGGTCATGGGGTCGATGACCTCGGACTGCACCACCTTGGTGACGGAGTCCTGCGCCTCGCGGAACTGCCTGAGGCCGCGGCCGATGGTGCGCCCCATGCCCGGCAGCTTGTCGGGCCCGAAGAGCAGGAACGCGAAGATGATGATGAGGACGAACTCGGTGTCTCCGATGCCAAACAATCGGGGCACCCCCCTCCCTGCATAGAAATGGGGACCGTCGGATGCGGCGGTCCCCACGGGTTCAGCGCATGTAAGCCCATACTTTAAGGCTTAGGCAACCTGGGTGCAAGATTCCCTTAAGAGTTGAGAATTGAAGAGACCGCCTAGGCCTCGTTGACGTTGAACTCGGAGCCCACCCCGAGGAGCGTGAGGACACGGAGGACGTTGGGCTGGGGACGGCTCACGGTGAGCTCGGCACCGGCGTCCTGGGCACGGTGCGCGGCGGCCACGAGCACGCCGATCCCGGTGGAGTCGATGTAGGGCACCTGAGCCATGTCGACGTCGATGGTGGCGACGCCGTCCTCCATCACGCCGGCCAGGGCCTCGGTGAGCTCGGGGGCGCAGGAGACGTCCACCTCGCCGAGGATGACGACGTCGACGTGGGATCCCGTCTTTTCGGTCTTGACAGAGAGAGACATGGGGCCTTCCTCTTCTTCCTCTTCATGCGCCTCAGGCGCGGATCAGCGAACGGTGCAGGTGGTACAGCCCTCGGTCACGAGGAGGACTGGGTCGTGTCCAGCTTCTGGGAGAGCGCCTGGGCGCCGCCGGACTCGCTGGCGGCGGAGCCCTTGAGGCTCGAGAGCATCTTCTCGCAGTAGCTCTTGACGCCCGTGGTGCCGTCGGGGTCCGCGTCGATGCCGTGCTGGTACGCGTCCATGGCGTCCTGGGTGCTTCCCTGGTTCTGATACATCATACCGAGGTTGGCCCACGCGGGTGCGTAATTGGTCTCATCGGCGACGGATTTAAGACTATCGATGCATGCCGCGGTGTCCCCTGCATAGTATTCGCACAGGGCCCGGTCCACGGCGGCGTTCTTGGCCTCGTCGCTGTCGAGGGACCCCTCGAGGTCCAGGTAGGCGCTGAAGGCCTGCTGGGCCTCGTCGAGGAGCTCGTTTGCCTCGGACCGCTCGTCGTCGTTGCCGGCGTAGGACTCCGCGTAGATGCCCCATTGGTAGTAGGCCTGGGCGAGCTTGAGCCTGGCGGCCTTGTCGCCGCCGTCGCGGGCCACCGCCTCCTTGGCGCCGTCCACCTCGGGCCGGTACTTGGACGCCGCCCCGTCGAACGACGTGGGCGCGGACGAGGTGGTGGGCTGGGACGCGAAGATCTGGGAGAAGGAGGGCAGCAGGATGGACACGACCATGATCACCGACACCACGACGACGGCGACCTCCTTGCCCGTGGGCTTCTTACGGCCTTTCTTGGAACCGGCCACAGCACCTCCTCGTATAGGTCCGGAACGAGACTAGCGGAAGCAAGGGGGAAGCTTATACCAACCCCCGCCGCCTCAATCAGATGTAACCCATTCTCCAGAACTTCAGCGGAGTCCACGGGCCTCGGCGGCCAGCTGCGCGCTCACGAGGCGGGTGCAGGCGCAGAGGACCTCGAGGGCGGCGTCGAGCTCCTCCAGCGTGGGGTAGCTGGGGGCGATGCGTATGTTGGAGTCCTTGGGGTCGTCGCCGCCGGGCCAGGTGGCGCCGGCGCCGGTGAGCGTCACACCGGTCTCCCGGCAGAGCTCCACGATGCGCGAGGCCGAGCCCTCGGGGCCCTCGAAGGAGACGAAATAGCCGCCGCGGGGCGTGGTCCAGGTGGCGCAGCCGGTCTCGCCGAGACCCTCGGAGAGGCGCCGCTCCACGAGCTCGAAACGCGGGCGCAGGACCTCGGCGAGCCGGGCCATGTGGGCGCGCACGGCGTCGGCGTCGGCGAAGGAGCGCACGTGCATGAGCTGGGACATCTTGTCGGGGCACACGCGCTCCACGGCGAAGGACCCCTTGAGGTCGGCGATGTCGGCCGGGCTGGCGGCCACGGCGGCGATGCCGGAGCCCGGGAACGTCACCTTGCTGGTGGAGGCGAACTCGTAGACGAGCGCATCGCGGCCCTCCTCGGCCAGCACGTCGAAGATGTTCAGCAGCTCGTCGCCCTCGTCGTAGAGGTCGTGGACCACGTAGGCGTTGTCCCAGTACACGCGGAAGTCGGGTGCGGCGGGACGGAGGGCCGCCATGCGCCGCACGGTCTCGTCGGAGTAGGTGATGCCGCAGGGGTTCTGGTACTTGGGCACGCACCAGATGCCCTTGACCGACGGGTCGGCCACGAGCGCCTCCACGACGTCCATGTCGGGGCCCTCCGGCGTCATGGGCACCGGCACGTTCTCGAAGCCGAAGTGCTCGGTGACGGCGAAGTGCCGGTCGTAGCCCGGGGCCGGGCAAAGGAAGCGCAGCGGGCCCTGGGCGCACTGGGGCTCGGCACCGTGGACGCCGCGGACAAAGCCGTGGGCCACGCAGTCGAACATGAGGTTGAGCGAGGACGAGCCGGCAACGACCACCTGGGACGCCGGGACTCCCATGAGGGAGGCCATGAGGGCCCGGGCGGAGGGGAGGCCGTCGGGGACGCCGTAGTTGGCGGCGTCCTGGCCCTGGTCCTCAAGGCAGGAGCCGGAGTCGAGGGCGTCGAGCATGGACCGGGAGAGGTCCACCTGCTCGCGCGAGGGCTTGCCGCGGGCCATGTCGAGGGAGAGCCCCTTTGCGGCCAGGGCGTCCACGTCGGCCTGCAGGCGGTCGACCTCCGCGGCGAGGGCCGCGTCGTCCAGTGCGAGGTACACGTTGTCCATGGGTCCCCCTCGGGTCCGGCGGGCTTCGGCTGACAGAAGAGTATAGACGGCCCGGCGCCGGGCGGCTTGCTATGATGGCCCGGTCGGCGGGCGTGTTCGCGCGCCCGAAACAGGCCGCCTGGGGAAAGGGGTGCGGCGATGTCGGAGACATGGCATGAATCTCCCGAGCACGGGGAGCTCCAGCGCCTCGTGGACCTGCTCTTCGCGACCGAGAAGCGGGCGGACCGCCTGGACGCCCTGGTCCTGGCCCAGTCCCACGACCTCTCCGAGGACCTCGTGGAGGTGGTCTCGCTCCTGCCGCCCATGGGGCTCACGCGCCCGCAGTTCTGCGACCAGATCAACTCGACCCTGGCCGCCCACGGCTGGGGGCGCCGCTACGGCATCGTGAGCTGAGCCGTCCGCGTGGCACTCGCCGTCGGACGAGAAAGGGCGCGCCCTCCCCGGCACCGGTGCCGGGGAGGGCGCGCCTCCAGGACCGTGCAGGGGGCGGCGTCACCCCTCGTCCGAGGCCCTCCCCTTGCGGCCCGTGGCCATCATGTAGACGCATCCCACGACGGCGGCGACCACCGAGCACGACAGGATGGCGCACTTGGCCGCGAGCACCTCGGCGGGCTCGGTGAAGGCCAGGCCCGAGATGAGGATGGACATGGTGAAGCCGAGGCCGCCCATGATGCCCACGCCGGTGACCTGGTGCCAGTCGACGCCGCGCGGCAGCCGGGCGAAGCCCACCTTCACCAGCACCCACGTGACCAGGATGATGCCCACCGGCTTGCCCACGAGGGCACCGAAGAACGAGCCGAGCGTCACCGGGTCGGAGACGATGGCCATGGGGTCCACGCCGATGAGGCGCACCTGGGCGTTCACGAAGGCGAAGATCGGCAGGATGACGAAGTTCACCGGCACCGTGATGGCGTGCTCCACACGCTGGAGCGGCGGGGTCACGCGGTGCATGACGCGCTCCACGCCCGAGGCGATGCGGGTGAACCCGTGCTGGCCGAGGACGTCCATGTCGCCGTCGTAGGCGTTGTCGAGCTCACGGCTCTTGGACTCGAGCCACGGGCGCAGGGCCGTGAGGCGGATGTCGCTCGTGCAGGGCAGGAACAGCGCCAGCACCACGCCGGCGAGCGTGGCGTGGATGCCCGAGTTGAACATGCAGAACCACAGGGCCAGGCCCACCACCACGTAGCTGCGCACGGTGTAGACGCGGGCGTAGTTGAGCAGCGCGAGGACCAGGACGCAGGCGAGGGTGGCGGCGAGCCAGGGGATGGAGGGGCTCTGGCCGTAGAACAGGGCGATGACCACGATGGCGAGGATGTCGTCGGCGATGGCCAGGGTGGAGAAGAACACCTTGGTGGCGGGGGCCACGCGGTCGCCCAGCAGGCTCATGACGCCCAGGGCGAAGGCGATGTCGGTGGCCATGGGGATGGCCCAGCCGCCGATGCCGGAGCCGCCGAGGTTGAAGACCACGTAGATGAGGGCGGGCACGACCACGCCGCCCACGGCCGCCAGCATGGGGAGGGCGGCCTGACGCGGGTTCTTGAGCTCGCCGACGGTCATCTCGTACTTGAGCTCGATGCCCACGAGCAGGAAGAAGACGGCCATGAGGAAGTCGTTGACGAACGCCTCCACCGAGAGGGTGCCCACGAGGGGGCCCACACCCAGCGAGAGGGGCTCCATGAGGAAGTGGTGCACCGCCTCGTAGGCCGGGGTGTTGGCCACCACCACGGCCACGAGGGCCGCGAACACCATGACGGCGGCCGCGACGGTGCCGTTGGAGGTCAGCTTCTGCCGGCGCAGGCGCTTCCGGCGCCGCTCCCTGACCTTGGGTTCCGAGATGATGACGATGGGCTGGTCGCCACCGTCGGTGTGCTGGTTCTGTGCCATGGCAAGCGGCTCCTTAGTACGCCGTCGATTCTTCGAACGTCGATTTTATCAGCCGGCTCGCAGATAGTATGGGGGCCATGGGAATTACCAAGGTGGGCGCCCGTTGACAATCCGCGCCGAGCACGGGGTAGGTACCCTTGTGCATGGTCGAACGAGCAAGGCCCCTGCACCAACCGAAAGGGTGACGCGTCTCCATGAACGCCCAGAAGATAGCCGTCGTGACCGATACCGGCACCAACGTGCCTGCAGACTTCGCCAAGGCGCACGACATCAGACAGATCCCGCTCCAGATCAACTACACCGAGGGCAGCTTCCGCTCCGGCGTGGACATCACGTCGGAGGAGGTGATCGAGCGGTTCTCCACCGAGATCCCCACCACCTCGCTGCCGAGCCCCGCCTCCATCAGGGAGACCCTGGAGCAGGCCCGGGCCGACGGCTACGAGAAGGCCGTCATCGTGACCATCTCCTCGGGGCTCTCGGCCACCAACCAGACCTGCCACCTCGTGGCCAACCAGATGGAGGACTTTCCCGTGGCCGTGGTGGACACCAGGTCCATCGGCGTGGCCGCGGGCATGACCGTCATGGACTGCGCCCTCATGGTGGAGGCCGGCGTGGACTTCGACCTGCTGGAGGGGCGTCTCAACGCCGAGGCCGAGCAGACATGGGTGCTCTTCTCGCTCGACGAGCTGTCGTTCCTGCGCCACGGCGGCCGCATCTCCGAGGCCACCTACCGCCTGGGATCCGCCCTCAACATGAAGCCGGTCTTCGAGTGCGACGAGGAGGGCAGGTACCGCACGGTCAAGAAGTGCCGCGGCCGCGAGCGCGCCCTCAAGACCACGGTGGACCTCATCGCCGAGCGTGCGAGGCTCTACAAGAGCGTGGTGCTGGCATGCGCCTCCGCCACCGGCGACGACCCGATGCTCGAGCGCTACGTGGCCCTGCTCCAGGAGAAGGTGGGCAACGCCTGCGGGCTCATCCGCTCCAGGCTCTCGCCGGACCTGCTGGTGCACACCGGCCCCACGCTCATCGGCATGGCCGTGCAGCCGGCGATGCCCGAGATGGCGGAGTGGTTGGCGGCGCGGTCGTAGCCGGAGGGCGCCGTGCCGGAGGGCGCCGTATGCATCAGCGGGAACCGCTTCGAGGGGCCCCTGTATCTGTCGATACAGGGGCCCCTCTCAGAAAGGTTCCCTTACGATGCATACGGCGCCCCACTCCAACCGCGCCGCTCGCTGTTGGGCGTTTTATTAAGGGCTTTATTAAGAAGTGCACTACGCACCGGTGGGTCCCCGCTTTGCCCGTCACTTTGGTCGGACACCTGGGGCGTCACTTTGGTCGGGTTCTCTTGCTGTCACACACGTCGCGCACCAAGGCCGCACAGTAAGGCCGCACAGTAGGAAGGCCTTGACGCATGGAGGCCTT
>ERZ808035.1045-NODE-1045-length-17273-cov-5.595022_pt1 | contig 17273 bp, 15 predicted proteins | sample MGYA00380189_ERZ808035 | MGnify/ENA primary metagenome ERZ808035 (study PRJEB31490, sample SAMN06133407) | mouse gut metagenome | isolation source: M5_1 | host: mice | place: China: Chengdu | collected 2015-05 ...
AAAAATCACTCTTGTATTTGTGCCTGTCAAAATTTTTAGAGCCAAAATAGAGCCAACTTTATTGCCCATAATCAGTTCCAAATAAGGCATGAAGTACATAACATAAACTGCCAATTACATTGAAAAGTTTAATGCAATCTTCCTCTGAAACTTCTCTATCTATCATTCCATGCACAAGCCAATTTCTTTCCATGAACTGTGGTTCTATTCCTTTATCAAAAGTATAACCACTATTATAAAAAGATTCTAAAAATCCATCTAAAGATGGGATTAGCAGTAGCGTATCTATATATCTACTAATAGGCTCTATTCTATCGTCGCAGTATATTTGAATTATTTTATCTGAAATTGAATCTTTAAAATATCGTGTGGTTTTATTCCTCCATGAGACTTTGCACCAAATCTTTTAAATACACCTCCCACCTTTCTATTACTATCATTAAATCCTTGTGAATTTGTAAAAAGATTTAGCTCTGCCTCAGGAGAAACGTTGTTTTTTACATACCCATCAAACGTTCTTTCTCCCGGTTTCGGATTATATCCTTTATCCGAAAACCCCTGTCCATGAGTAGGTCTAGTTACTGGCGCTATGCCGCCCTTCCCCCGAACATCCTTTATACTATCCTTCAAAAACCCAAAGGCCTTCCCAGCCCCATAAAACGCCGCTCCCGCCAGGCCGCCCATCACGCCGCCAACCGCCGCTTCTTTCAGCAGTCCAAGCATGCTGAAGCCATCTTTCTTTCTGCGCACGCCTCCTGTTTTCTGCAAGGAACCAACATCATACCGGTAGCCATACGCCATAGCTTCTCAAACCCTGTTGGATAACGGGCTGCGTACCCCGCATCCCCTCCTCGGGTCACGGTTTTTCGCATAAGGGGAAATTGCCATCTGACCGATCCCCTGGGCCAGGCCAAGAACGCTTCCCACCAGATCGCTTCCTCCCTCATCCCAGTCTCTTGCCAGATAACGGATTCCTGCCGTCGCTGCGCCGCTTGCCGCTCCTTTCCATAAAGCATCTCCAAAACCTTTCAACGGCCCATCGCCATAGATAGCTCCGCTTACCGCATTCGTAGCACCGCCTACCAAACTCTCCTTCAGGCTGACACTGCCGCTTCCTATCTTCTGCTCCAGAGCGCTTCCTACCGCTCCTCCGATAAAATTAGCCGCTAAAGATGTTCCGATTCCTATCCCGGAGCCGACCAGCGCTCCCTGGACAGCGCCCACTACCGCTCCATTTGCAGCATTGCTAAATGCTGCTCCAAAACACTTTCCTCATGCTGAACCGTTCCCCGCTCATCAGCTGGGATACCGCCGACCCGGCAAAGCCGAACGCTCCGCCGATCACACCCCCGGCAATCCCTCCTGCAATGATATTGGCGATCTCACCCGTAGGATCCACATAGTTGACTGGGTCGTTATCACAATAAGGTGCCATCGCATCCATGATTTATTTAATCATCAATACGACGACCCCTACTTCTTACTTTATGCTTTTACTTTTGCCTGAAGAAAACTCCTTTTTTATGCATCCCTAATATAAACCATCTCAACAGGAAACTTTTTCATGCCTCAATAATTTATTAAATTATTTCAAAAGCAAATTGCAAATTTTCACAACACGTCCTTCCTTCAATAACTCCATTCTTTTGTTCTGTTCCTATATACCACTCTCCAATATTATCCTCATCTTCTATAAGATAATATTTATAATATTTAAGTACCCTACGGAGTTTAGCCAACTTATATCTTTGTTCACTTTCAATAAGACTATCAGTTTTTCCAAAGCATTCTTCAAAAGTAAATTCGCCATATACGTTTAAAAGATAGCATTGTTTATCCAATGCCGACAAAATTTCAAGACTGTCATCCACACATTTCTGAATAATTAAACGTTCATTTTTATCATAACTAGTATTTAATTTTATCATTGTTTTCCCCCTTTTGTCCATGCGCCTGTAAGAATCTTGCTAATAACTTTTTTACTATCATCTAAAATTAGATGCATATCCCATGGAGTACGAATATTTCCTCCAGAACTCGTAACCTGAATTTCAATGTTCATATGATTTACAGGTTCTGGATATCCTTGTTGTTTTAGCGGATGCGCATTATCTCCTAAATCAAGTCCAAATATGACTTTCGTTCTATCATCTAATTGCGTGATAATTCTACGACCATCAGAAGATACCTCTCCTTCTTTCATCACTTCAATTATATCATTTACTTTGGATGGTTTACTATTTACTGCTGGCGAGCCACCCTTATTCCCCCGAACATCCCGTACACTATCCTTCAGAAACCCAAAGGCCTTCCCAGCCCCATAAAACGCCGCTCCCGCCAGGCCGCCCATCACGCCGCCGATCGCCGCTTCTTTCAGCAGTCCAAGCATGCTGAAGCCGTCGTTCTTTCTGCGCACGCCTCCTGTTTTCTGCAAGGAACCAACATCATACCGGTAGCCATACGCCATAGGCTCCCCAACCCGGTTCGACAACTAACTATGTACCCCGCATCCCCTTCTCGGGTCGCGGTTTCTGCTATAAGGGGAAATTGCCATCTGCCCTATCGTATGGACTAAACCAAGGACGCTCCCTGCCAAATCACTTCCTTCGTCGTCCCAGTCCCTTGCCAGATAACGGATTCCCGCCGTCGCCGCGCCGCTTAGCGCTCCTTTCCATAAGGCATCCCCGGCACCCTTCAATCCCTTCAACGGCTCCATGCTGTAGATAGTACCGCTTACCGCATTCGTTGCACCGCTTACCAGGCTCTCCTTCAGGCTGACCCTGCCGCTCCTCCGATAAAATCGGCAACCAAGGATAATCCGATTCCGGCGCCAGAACTAATCAATGCGCCTTTCACCGCGCCAATGACCACGCCCCTGGCAATTCCTCCGGCTACGATATTGGCGATCTCTCCCGTAGGATCCACATAATTGACCAGATCGTTGTCGCAGCAGGAGTATCCGTTCAATCCCCGCTTCATCGGGTTTTTCCCCATCATGCACCCCTGTTCCGCGTCATAGAACTGAGCTTGGGCGAAATATTTTCCAATAACCGGATCGAAACTGTAGCTGGTGAACCTGAGCTGCCTGATAACAAAAGGAAGTAATCCTCCAACTAAATAAGTTTAAGAATTACCTCCATTGCCATGCTCCACTCATATAGAGGTACTTTTATTTCTTACTCCCTAATTTTATATTCCCCATCAGAAAACTTTCTAACAAATCCCTTTGCCGGAAAGTCAGGATACTTAAATTCCCATAATGTTCCACACTTTTTGCATTTATACCATTTATCAGCGTACCATTTAAATTCATCTCTCACTTCCTCTGGCTTTAAATTATATCCGCAAAAATAAGGTAATTCTACAGGTACATCACAAAATATTCCATCCTCTACTTGCTTTTCAAAAAATCTTTTTAATTCTTCAAATAATTGATAAGAATTTATTTCAATTCCTATTCTTTCATTACAATCACATTGTTTTATTGAAACCACCTCATTTCTACTTTAGGAATATACACTTGATTTCCTCTCCCCTGGCAGCATTCCTATTACATTTCCTAGGCTATCATAAATATTTTGCGGTGCAGCAATACCTTCATAAATTGTTATTCCCTTAGGAACAATCACTTTTGTTACATTTTCCACCGTATTCCCCCATGCTGGATTTAGCGCCAAATCAAGTTGTGACTACAACCCACCATTTTGTGGTATCCTTGACATATAAGAACCCACTGTTCCTGCATTTCCTCCACTCACTCTATACATTACAGTATCTTCAGTTAAAACTTTCTTAGTAAATGTTGCTCCATTGAAGGATTCCGCAATCTCTTTATTAATTTCATCGCATGGATTAATCGGAGAATACTTTACTGAACGTCCTTCCCCCCAAACATCCTTTACACTATCCTTCAGAAACCCAAAAGCCTTCCCAGCCCCATAAAACGCTGTACCCGCCAGGCCGCCCATCACGCCGCCGATTGCCGTTTCTTTCAGCAGCCCCAGCATACCAAGATAAGAGCCTGCCCAAGACATCATAGGAATACTTTAGTAAATTTTGTTATGGCAACTTAATTCTATCAAACAGCCATAGGCCATGTCGATTTTTATGAAATTAATTTGCGAAACTTATTATACGTCATCGAAAGTATAGCACTTCATATTCCACATGGCAATGCAATGCTGTTTTTCCCTGCTTATACAGCGACAGATTTAAGGTGACAGAAAAACCGGCGATATTCCATGGCCTTTTAGGTTTATGAAATACCGCCGGTACTGTGCTTTTTAGCCACAAATGTTACAAAAAAGCTTGACCACTCCATTACATTCTAAATTATAATAATAACTCTTACTATTTCCAATGTTTATACAATTCAGCTAAATCCAGTAATTCCATACCTAGTTTGTCCTGAAAATCCCATGAATCAACAATAATTCTGGGATAACTCAATGATAAGCACTTATTATTCAGCGTTTTCTCAAGTTCATCCAATATCACATTTAATTGAACAAGATTTTTTTTACTAATTCCTTTCTTTATATTTTCCATTTCACTTCTTACATGTTGTTGAATATCTACATTCTTTTTCTTATATTTTTCTTCTATTGACATTTAATCAAATCCTCCAAGTTGTTAATATACCATTGATTTGCTCCACCAGTGTATCGTCCTCCAAAACTTAATTGTGGCGCCGCTTCTTTCAGCAGTCCAAGCATGTTGAGGCCTCCCTTCTTCCCGCGTACGCTTCCTGTTTTCTGCAAGGAACCAACATCATACCGGTAGCCATACGCCATAGCTTCTCCGACCCTGTTGGATAACGGGCTGCGTACCCAGCATCCCCTCCTCGGGTCGCGGTTTTTGCTATAAGGGGAAATCGCCATCTGCCCGATTCCTTGGACTAAGCCAAGAACGCTTCCGGCCAGGTCGCTTCCTCCGTCGTCCCAGTCCCTTGCCAGATAACGGATTCCCGCCGTCGCCGCGCCGCTTGTTGCTCCTTTCAAGAGTGCATCCCCGAAGCCCTTCAACGGACCTTTTCCATAAATGGCCCCGCTTACCGCATTCGTCGCTCCGTTTACCAAGCTCACCTTCAGGCTGGCTCTGCCGCTTTCTATCTTCTGTTCCAGCGCGCCTCCCGCCGCTCCTCCGATAAAATTAGCCGCTAAGGACGTTCCGATTCCTATCCCGGAGCCGACCAGTGTTCCCCGAACTGCGCCCACTACCGCACCATTCGCGGCACTTCCAAGAGCTTTCCGCATGCTGAACCGTTCCCCGCTCATCAGCTGGGATACCGCCGATCCGGCAAAGCCGAACGCTCCCCCGATCACGCCCCCGGCAATTCCTCCGGCTACGATATTAGCTATCTCCCCCGTAGGATCCACATAATTGACCGGGTCGTTGTCACAATAAGGGTATGCATTCAATCCCCTCTTCACCGGATCCTTCCCCATCATAGGTCCCTGTTCCGCATCGTAGAACTGGGTCTGGGCAAAATATTTCCCGATGATTGGGTCGAAGCTGTAGCTGGCAAACCTTAACTGCTCCTAACAAATCCGTCTCTTACAGAGCCGTCTTAGGCAGTTCCGGCTCACACATCCATAGCCCGTCCTGTAAACGATGCACAGGACTCCGCGCCCTTCCTCATAGGCCGCCAGCACACGGTCCGTGCTGCTTAAGAAATCCACCGCGTAATTCCTTCTCCTATGTGTGCGTCCTATACTATAAAAATAACTTATACAACCATTTATTTATCCAAAAGCTTTTAAGCAACTGCCAACTAATAATAATCCAAAAACTGGAGAATCCCAAGACTCTTTACTGTCTATGGAATTCTCCAATCCTATACCTTTAATATTTTAGTATAAGGAAACCCATTTTTTCTCTTGACATATACAAATTTCTATAAATATCTTTATTCTTTCTTTAAAAAAACTTTTGTATACTCCGTTTCTTCAATCTGCAATTCCTCTTTTTCATGCCTGATTATTAATGTAGCTTGCGGTTTGGGACCACCATCAATAACAAGCTGATCTGTTTTTACATAATCAATCGGTTGTACGTAAAAAGCACATTCATTATCGCACAATGCAAAGTTTTGTTTTCTTAATTTCTGAATTGATAAACCATTTTTTTTACAATAATTTTTCACATATTCAACCGCCAGTGCTTTTTGAAATTCCCTTTCCACCTCTCCTTGACTAATTTTTTTCATATATTATTCTCCTATTGTAAAAATATTTATGCGTCCTTGATCATCTAATATAACACTTTGTCTTTGATTAAACTGCTTCAAAATATATTTATCTCCAATCGATTCCAACTTCACATTAATTCCTGTTCCCGGATGTGTATGCCCGCTCCATTTAAATCCTACATTATATAATTCTTGAGCCATACTTCCATTAATATTTACTTTATTAGAATTTCCGCGAATAATCATTCTTTGGCTTCCTCTGGTAAACATAGCAAATTCATTGCCAGTTTCAGCAGTTAATGCTGATAAATCTTTTAAGTTTACATCACCTTTTTTCACAATGATTGATGAATCATAATCTGGTAATTGTTGCAATAAATTTTTTTGCCTTGTATTTAACTCAGCACCAAAATGTGTTATGGCATTAGGATTACCCCTACCGGAGTTCCGAGACATTATCGTTAAATTCGTATTTCTTCTCTGTTCCCGAACATCCTTTATACTATCCTTCAAAAACCCAAAAGCCTTCCCGGCTCCATAAAACGCTGTACCCGCCAGGCCGCCCATCACGCCGCCGATCGCCGCTTCCTTCAGCAGCCCCAGCATGCTGAAGCCTTCCTTCTTCTTGCGTACGCTTCCTGCACTCTTCAGGAAACCAACATCATACCGGTAACCATACGCCATAGCTTCTCCGATCCTGTTGGATAACGGGCTGCGTACCCCGCATCCCTTCCTCGGGTCACGGTGTTTCGCATAAGGAGAAATTGCCATCTGCCCGATCCCCTCGGCCAGGCCAAGGACGCTTCCGGCCAAATCACTTCCTCCGTCGTCCCAGTCCCTTGCCAGATAACGGATTCCTGCTGTCGCTGCGCCGCTTGCCGCTCCTTTCCATAAAGCATCTCCAAAACCTTTCAACGGCCCATCGCCATAGATAGCTCCGCTTACCGCATTCGTAGCACCGCCTACCAAACTCTCCTTCAGGCTGACACTGCCGCTTCCTATCTTCTGCTCCAGAGCGCTTCCTACCGCTCCTCCGATAAAATTAGCCGCTAAAGATGTTCCGATTCCTATCCCGGAGCCGACCAGCGCTCCCTGGACAGCGCCCACTACCGCTCCATTTGCAGCATTGCTAAATGCTGCTCCAAAACACTTTCCTCATGCTGAACCGTTCCCCGCTCATCAGCTGGGATACCGCCGACCCGGCAAAGCCGAACGCTCCGCCGATCACACCCCCGGCAATCCCTCCTGCAATGATATTGGCGATCTCACCCGTAGGATCCACATAGTTGACCGGGTCGTTATCACAATAAGGGTATCCGTTCAATCCTCTCTTCACCGGATCTTTCCCCATCATGCGCCCCTGTTCCGCGTCGTAGAACCGGGCCTGGGCGAAATATTTTCCGATAACCGGATCGAAGCTGTAGCTGGTATACCTTAACTGCCCCTGCAAACCGGAGCCTCCGCTCTCTTCCTCTTCCTTCCGTCTGCCCCAGACATCGCCTCCTGCATACTGCAGAATACCTCCGAGGCCGTCAGCGGCGAACAACTCGCTCCCCCTGATATCCGGCTGGAAATAGGCCGCCCCCGGCAAATCTGTTCCCGGCAATGCTGTCTCCGGCAGCTCCGGCTCCGGTATCGGCTTCCGGCTCACGCAGCCATAACCCGGCCCATAGACGCTGCGCAAGACTCCGCGCCCTTCCTCATAGGCCGCCAGCACGCGGTTCGTGCCGCTTAGGAAATCCACTGCGTAATTCCGCTCTGCCGCTGCACTTCCTGTCCTTCCTTCTGGCAGACTTCCGATGCTCCCCCTACGTTTTTTCACACCCATATACAGAGCATTATAGCCATATTCCGTCGTTTCTCCGCTTTCCAGGTTTTCTCCCCTGCTCAGGTATCCGGCAGAATCATAGAGGTACCGCCTGATCACGGCCTCCCCCATTCTCTCTTCCGTCAGGTTGCCCCTCCTGTCGTATCCATAATGGTAGTCGATGCCGTTTTCCGTCCTCTTCACCAACTGGTTCATTCCGTTATATTGGCAGGAAGCAACGGCGGTGCCGTCCACGCTTTTTGCCGTCCGGTTCCCGAGAGCGTCGTACCCGTAGGCTTCCGCCTTTGACCCTTCCGTCCAGGATGTGAGTCTGCCCAGGGCATCATAGGCATAAGCAGCGCCTGTAGGCAAATCAGGGACATTCCCCGTCCTCTCCGTGCCGACGATGCGCCCCATCACGTCATAGGAATAGCTTTCCTCCATAAGAGTGCCGTCGTCAAACTGGTAAGCCGCCTTTACCGGCAGACCTTGTTTATTATAGGTATAGGATGAAACGCTGCCCGGCAGCCGGATCGAAGCAATATTCCCCATAGGGTCATACTGGTACGTTGCCGCCCTTCCTTCCGCATCCTCCGCCTTTACCATGCGGTTGTTTTTATCAAAAGCATAGCTTGCCACGCTTCCATCCGGGTAAGTGATTCCGGTAATGTTTCCGTTGGCATCGTATTCATAGCCGACCGTATAGCCGTTATGGTCCGTCGTCTTCCGAAGCCTTCCCGTCCTGCCGTATTCCATCACCGCAGTGCCGTTCCAGTCCTGCATCTCCACCAGTTCCCCGCGTTTGTTATAGCGGAAAAAGGCTTCCCTGCCATCGCTGTAGCACATGCCTAAGGGCCTGTTGTTCAAATCGTATCTTACCGTCGTTTCGTTCCCGTCTTCGTCCAGAATGGAAACGACATTCCCGTTCCCGTCATAGCCATAGGTTTTCTCATCCAGCAGCGGATTGATTTCCTTTACCATCCGACCCTGTTTATCATACCGGTAAAGCGTGATGCAGGTCTGCTCTTCCCCGCCGGACAGGCATTCCCTGATCTGGTTATTCATGGCATCATAGGCAAAAGCTGTCACGTTCCCCAACGGATCTGTCACCGCGATCAAATTGCCGCACCCATCGTATTGATAACTGGTCGTTCCGCCGTCCGCATCCGTTACCGAAGCGATCTTTCCATTCGCCGTATAGGTAAAAACTGTCTTATTTCCCAGCGCATCGGTCATAGCGGTGACATGGCCCAGGCCATCGTATTCATAAGAGGTAACGCCTCCAAGGGCATTCGTCTGCGTCAGAACCCTCCCCAAAGCGTCATAGGTATAGGAAACCACGCCGCCTTCCGGATCCGTCACGTCCAGCAGATTGCCCGACGGGGAATAGGTATATGCCGTCGTATTGCCGTTCGCATCTGTTTGCGCCAGCACTCTTCCCTGGCTGTCATAAGTAAAACTCAGGCTGTTCTCCAAAGCGTCGCTGATCTGTGTCAAACGCCCCATGGAATCGTACCGATATACCGTTTCCGCGCCTTCCTGATCCGTTACCGAAGCAATTTTTCCTGTCTTCGTATAAGTAAAGGCAAGGCTGCCATCGTTCCCATCCTTTACGCCGGACAGGCGGTTCAAAGCGTCGTATTCATAACTCCACCGGTTTCCATTGGCATCCGTATAGGCAATCCTGTTTCCGTTGGCATCATATTCGTAAGTATAGCTGTGTCCCTCCGTATCCGTGCTGCCTGTCAGGCGGTTCATGCCGTCATACGTATATACCGTTTCGCCCTCCAGCGGATCCGTCACTTTGGTGCGGTTTCCGTTCCCGTCGTAGGCAAAGGAAGTCTTTCCTCCCTTGGCATCCGTCACGGAAAGAAGGTTCCCGCAAGCATCGTATTCATAAGCAGTCTCGTAGCCTAAGGGATCGGTCTCCTTTGTCACGCGGCCATTGGCATCATATTCACATGTATAGACATTCCCTTCCGCATCGGTGATTTTAGTGCAGTTTCCGTTGCTGTTATATTCATAGGAAGTCTTGCCGCCGTCCGGCCTGGTTTCCTCTGCCAGACGCCCCGAAGCATCATAGGCATAAACAATGCGCCAACTTTCCTTATCGGTAAACGCCGCAGCATTTCCATCGCCGTCATACTCCGTCGTTTCCACGTGCCCGTCGGTATCTTCCACGGATACCACCCTTCCCAGCTTGTCATAAGCAAAATAAGTGGTTCCAAGATCGGACTCAATGCTGCTGATCCGGTTTTCCTTGTCATACGTATATGAAATGACTGCGCCTTCCTCATCCGTCTTTGTCAGCAAGTTGCCGTTCTCATCATAAGTATAACCAACGCTGTTACCCAGGGCGTCCGTCACGCCCACAATGCGCCCAACAGCATCATAATCGTAATTTGTCTGATGATCCAAAGCATCCGTAACCGTTTTTACCCGGCCAACCGTATCATAAGCATATCTGGTCAGCCCTCCCGCCGCGTCTTTCACTTCCGTCAGCTGGCTGGCCGCATCGAACCGGTAAGTCGTCGTGCCGCCGTTTTTATCCGTCCATGCCGTGCAATTACCGAAAGCATCGTAGGAATAATCCTGATGAAATCCAAGCGGATCCGTTTCCTTCACCAGTTCGCCCCTGGCGTCATATGCAAAGGTATAGGCATTGCCCATAAAGTCCGTGGCCAGGGCGACCTGCCCCATTCCATCATATTCCATGCGCCGCGAATTGCCCATTCTATCCGTGATCCGGGTCTGGTTGCCGTTTTCATCATAAGCGAACGTTACCGTCCCATCCCCATCCTCAATATGGAGCAGATCCCCTGTCCCTCCATACTGATAGGTCGTCGTCCTGCCGGCCGGCGTGGTATAGGAAATAAGCCTTCCACTCGCGTCGTGGACATAAGAATAAATATTTCCTTCCGGATCTTCCGCCCGCTCTATATACCCGTTCTCATCATAACCATATGTCCAGGCATTCCCTTCCTTATCCGTATACGAAACCAGGTTATCCTCTTCGTCATAAGAATACGAACAGGCATTGCCTCTCTCATCCCTCGCCGTAAGAAGGTTATTCCTTTCATCATACTCATAGATGCTTTCGCTGCCGTCTCTGTTGACCATCCGTACCGGACAGTTTCTTTCGTTAAAGAAAACCTGTTCTTCCGTTCCGTCGGGATAGATCGCCCGATTCATGCGCCCATATTCATCATACGCCATTTTCGTAACGTTGCCAAGCCCGTCGGTCTGTTCTGTCAGCCGCCCGTTTTCGTCATAAGTACTCCGTATGCCGCTGCCGCCCTGCTCTATGCCGGTCACGCATCCGTTTTCGTCATAGCTGTACTTCGTCTGATTTCCCAGTTCATCCGCAAATACCGTCGTCCTTCCCTCTTCGTCATAAGCAGCATAGCTCTTTCCTCTGCCCGCCGTATTCTGTTCGACAACTCTGCCAAAAGCATCGTACCGGCAGCTTAAATAGTTCTTGCCCGAAAAATCCGTGATCTCCAGCAGATTGCCTTCGTCGTCATAAGCAAATCCCATACTTCCGCCGCCGGGATTCGTAATGGAGACAAGCAGATCGCCTTCATAACCGAAAGCCGCCGTATTTCCTGCCCCATCCGCTGCATTGGCAACATGCCCATTTTCATAGCAAAGAACGATTGTTTTTCCATGCCTTCCCTCGATATGGGTAATCTGTCCCTTTTCGTCCGCGCGGAAACGGTAAGCAACCAGTCCCCCTTCCACAATCTCTTTCAAACATAAATTGCTGTCAAAGACATATTCCGTGCCTTCCACATCTTTGACGAAATAAGCCCCATCTTCTTTTCTTCCCATCGCATAATCGCTCTGTACTCCCTCTGCCGGAGTAAAGCTGCTCTTTTCCCCATCCATGGCAAAAGCGGCCACTTCATCATAGGGAGTGCTGAAATATGCGTACTCATCGTCCATATATAACAAATAGTTCAGGGAATACGTCCACTTTCTCCCCAGCGCTTTCGGATATTCATCACGCCTGGAATCGTACATTACCGTAAAATGCAGACCGTCTTTTCCATAGTCTTCCAGACAGGTATAACTCCACAAAAAGGCTCCTGTCAAAGCGTTGACCGGATCCAACCCCACATGGCCTATCCTTCCGTTCAGGTATCTTTGGTATCTTCCGCCGGATTTCACATTGGGAAGCCGCCTTGGCTTGAAAAGTTTTGTCCTGATATATCCAAGCGGGCTGTACTTGCTGGCCTTTCTGCTGTTTCTTGACCTGACGCAGTAAGTATGCTGGGTGTTCGGCCGCAGATTGTGGAAGAAAATATAGTTATTGCCCTGGCTGTCCGCCCTTGCGGCACGCATTTTTCTTGCGATGCGCATTTTTCCTGCCGCTGCCCCAGGCACGCTATGGAGTATCCCGTCAAACTCCACTTCATAGCTCTCCGCTCCTTCCACCGGATCCCAGCTTACCCTGACGCTGTTAAATGTGGATTCAGCCCTCACATTGGTCGGAACCGGAGGAGCCGCGCTTAAGGTCATGATCGACGCTTTGTTGCTGTATTCGCTATACACCACGTCGTTTTTCGCGCAGACCGCATAGGTGTATTCTTTTTCATCTTCCAGCCCGGTGAATGTCCTGGAAGTTTCTTTTACGGAATAAACCGTTCCGTTAAATTTGATATCATAGCCTGTGGCTCCTTCAGCCACATTCCAGCTGACCGTCACGCTGTCCGTGGTCGCCGTCGCCCTCACATTCAGAGGCGCATGCAGCATCGTCCTTATCGTCTGCGTTTCACTGTACAGGCTTGTTCCTGCCCGGTTCCTGGCGCGGACTGTATAGCGGTAATCCGTATTTACATTCAAATGGCTGTGCGTCCAGGAAGTTCCCTCCGTATTAAACATCGCATTATTCCATAAAATATCATAGCTTTCCGCCACTTCCACCGCATTCCACTCTATCGTCACGGTATCCGCTGTGGCGCTCGCCCGTACGCCTGTGGGCATCGTAGGCGGAACCGCATTGGTCAGCACCGTCTGTACCGCGCTGTATGCGCTGGAACCGCCCGCATTGTTGGCACGAACTGCATAATTATATCTCGTATTCGGGGTAAGACCGGAAATCACCTGCGAATTGGTAGTCGCCCTGTATGTCTTCCCGTTAAAAGAAACATCATAGCTTGCCGCTCCGCTGACAGCCCCCCATCTTATGGTAACGCTGTTCGTCGTCGGAACTGCGCTGATCCCCGCCGGAACTGCGGGAGGCAGCATTTGGGTTCTGACCGTCTGCACCGCAGAATATGCGCTCATTCCCCCGTTATTTTTCGCCCTCACCTGATAAGAATAACCGGTATTCGGAGCCAGCCCGGAAATCAATTTTTGTGTACCCTCTACCTCATATATTTTCCCGTTAAACAACAGATCATAGCTTTCCGCTCCTGACACGCTGTTCCATGCGAGGGAAACCGAATTGGTTGTCACGCTCGCGCGCATTCCTGTAGGCACAGCGGGAGGCAGTTTTAAGGTCCATACGGTTTTCATTGAAGAATAACTGCTGGATCCGCCTTCATTATTGGCGCGGACACGATAACTATACCCGCAGTTCGGGGATAATCCCGTCATTGTTCTTGACAAACCGGTGGTATTATAAGTTTTCCCGTCGAAATACAGATCATAATCCTTGGCCCCTGTCACTGTTCCCCAGCTTACCGTTACCGAATCGCTTCGTACACTCGTGCTGATATTCGCAGGCATAGCCGGTGGATTGGGTATGGTTGTAATCGTTTTCGTGCTGCTGTAAGAACTGGAGCCTCCGGCATTATTGGATCTGACCGCATAAGTATAACTCGTTCCCGGAACAAGCCCGGTCACTGTCTTGGACGTCCCTGTCACCCGGTAGGTATCTTTATTGAAAAGAAGATCATAGCTGGTCGCCCCGCTGACGCTGTTCCAGCTTAAAGTGACAGAATTTGTCGTAGCCCTTGCCGTTGGAACCGAAGGCGGAATGGGCGCTGTCTTTGTGGATTTGGATGTGCAGTATGTGCTGGCTCCATCCGCATTTTTAACACGCACCTGATACGTGTATCCCACATTCGCAGACAGCCCGGTAAAGGTCTTAGAGGTTCCGGTCACGGGATAAACGGTTCCGTTAAAAAGAATATCATAACCCGTCGCTCCTGCCACTGCCCCCCAGCTTAACGTCATGGAATTTTCATTCGCCGTCACCGTTACCGCCGTCGGAGCCTTCGGCGTAGTTCTGACTGTCTGTTCTGCGCCATATTCTCCTGCCCCGTTCGCATCCTTGGTGCGTACCTGGTATTTATAATCGGTATTCGGCGTCAGCCCGGTAAATGTCTTGGAGGTTCCGGTTACGGCATATACCGAATTGTTGAACCGCACATCATATCCCTTTGCGCCCGTCACCGCATTCCAACTCACCGTGGCGGAAGTATCCGTAGAAGCCTTCTTCACACCGCCCGGGGGATCCGCCAGTTTCAGCTTTGTTTTAATCGTTCTCTGCGTGCTGTAAGATCCCTCCCCATCCGCGCTCCTTGCGCATACCTGGTAAGTATGGGATGTATTTGGTTTCAGTCCCGAAGCCGTATACGATGTCTGCATGGTCAGAATCGGAGTGCCGTCAAACTTCACCATATAGGTTTTCGCCCCCGTCACCGCATTCCAACTGATCGTAATGGAGGATTCGGTACTCGTTGCATTGATCGTTGCCGGAGGCTTCGGCGCTGTCGTCACCGCCAGCACTGACGTATAAGCGCTCGCCGCGTCCGCATTTTTGGAACGGATCTGATAATTGTAAGTCTTTCCGGCCGTAAGACTGCTGAAAGTTTTCGACGTACCCGTCACAGAATATGTCCTGCCGTCAAACTGTATATCATATCCCGTGGCATTCGTCACTTTTCCCCAGCTTATGGTCACGGAAGTCTCCGTGGCCGTCTTTGTAATGCCCGAAGGAACCGCAGGGGTAAACGGTTTCGTGGAAATCGTCTGCTTCGTACTGTATGCGCTCGTGTAATTCGTATTTTTCGCACGAACCGCATAGGTATGGCTTGTCTTCGCACCAAGGCCCGTAAATTTCCTGCTTGTGGTTTTCACGTTATAAACGGTATTGTCGAATAGAATATCATAGCTCGTTGCGTATTTTACTTCGCTGAACGATACCGTAACCGACACAGTGTCCGCCACCGCTTTTACATTCTGGGGAACTGCTACTGGCTGGTTCTGATAGAAATCCGACGGAAACGTAAATCCTATGGTTTTTGATTGAAAAGCTTTCGAATTGCTGTCATATGCGATAACACGGATTTCATATCTCTTGCCTGCCGCCAGTCCTGCTTTGGTAGTAAACGTAGTTGTCCGCAATCCGTAGTTGATATATTCCGGTGTCTGTGAATTGTATAATTTTAATTCCCCGAAATATTTTGCCGCCCCTGGGATACTGTCCCAGTTCGCCGTGACGGAACCATCCTTATTAATCGTTGATCTTAAATTGAATTCTGCCATATTTTTTCCCTTTCTCCCACTATTTTTGGATATCCTCTGTTTTTTTCCTTTTACCGGTATATAGTATATAGAAAGGACACGCAGGAGAAAAAGTAAACATTACATCAAAAAAGATAGCCTCAACTATAACAGAAAAGTCAATTTGAACTTACAGGCTATTAAAAAAACTGCGAACCTTTACTAAAATAGAAACAGGAAACATACCAACAGAGAAAGGGGGAATTCATATGAAAAATACCCACTATGCCTTTTTAGGAACACGGCTGAAAACAGAAAGAAAAAAGAAAAACATCACACAAGAGAAGCTTGCCGAACTGGTCGGATGTTCATCCGCACATATTTCCCACATTGAAACCGGAAATACCATTCCAAGTCTCAATACCATTATCAGTATCATCAATCATCTGCATATTTCCAGCGATGCCTTACTGTGCGATTATGTAGACAAAACAGACGTCTATTTAAATGAATGGTCTGATCTCCTACAAAACTGCACGGATAAAGAAATCAAATTCATTGTAGGAATTTCCAAGGAAGTATTGCAGAATCTTCGAAAATTTATAGATTAAAAATATAATACGCAAAGGATAAATCAATGGCCATGAGATCAAACGAAAAATTTTTTAATGACATGTATCAAAAAACAATTTGTCCGCTGAAATCATACACCATGAAACATAGCTGTCATCCTGATTTCGTAGACGATATATTGCAGGAGGTCTATCTGGAGGCCTTCCGCCATATTCAGATTTTGCGGACGCACGAAAATCGTATCGGCTGGCTCTATAAAACAGCCGAATATAAAATACTCAAATTCAACAAACGTTATTACGAAAATGCCGCTCATGAAACCGGATACAGCGAAACCGAAACTGCCGGTCTGTTTTTCACATCCGAAGAACCCGCCGCCGTCCGGTTCGAAGAATTCCAGTCCATCCTGTCTCCCGAAGAATATGATCTTTTTTTAAAAAAATACAGGGATGGCCTTCCTTACCAGGCGCTGGCAAAAATAACCCACACCAGTGTTTCCGGAAGCAGGGCAAGACTTTCCCGGATCAAAAAGAAGCTGCGGAAGCATCTGCCTGAGTTCTCCACAGAGGCCGGTTCGGGCAGTCAGCATAAGCCTCTGGGATAAAGGGAAAAGGGCGGATAAATAAAAGGAAACGACCATGCTCTTAAACATGATCGTTTCCTTTCCTCTTTTATTCTTCCGCCATCTTCCCGCCAATACTTATCCATTTCAAATAAGCATTGATAAACGAATCCAGCGCCCCATCCAATACTGCATCCGCATTGCCGGACTCTTCGCCCGTCCTGTGGTCCTTTACCATCGTATAGGGCTGCAATACATAAGAGCGGATCTGGTTTCCCCATCCGATCTCCTTTACTTCCCCTCGGATATCCGAAAGCTTCTCCGCATTTTCTTCCTTTTTTAACAAATACAGCTTTGCTTTCAACATCTGCATCGCCTTATCCTTATTTTGGAACTGGGAGCGCTCATTCTGGCACTGCACCACGATCCCTGTAGGAAGATGGGTGATCCTGATCGCCGAGGATGTTTTATTGATATGCTGTCCGCCCGCGCCGCTGCTTCGATAAGTATCAATGCGCAGATCGTCCTCATTGATATCCACGTCCATGTCTTCCTCAATATCTGGCATAACGTCCAAAGATACGAAAGAAGTCTGCCTCTTTCCCTGGGCGTTAAACGGAGAAATGCGCACCAGCCGGTGTACTCCTTTCTCCGATTTCAGGTATCCATAGGCATTCTCCCCGTTT